>Ga0065711_1034311_pt1 | contig 23989 bp, 12 predicted proteins | sample Hoacrofraction12_FD_59098 | JGI IMG/M metagenome (GOLD analysis project Ga0065711, IMG submission 59098) | Hoatzin crop microbial communities from Cojedes, Venezuela - Epithelial fraction 12 v2 (version 2) | ecosystem: Host-associated > Birds > Digestive system > Esophagus > Crop | place... | reverse complement strand
CCCCTTACTTTTGTCTGATAAGATAAGCACCAGTTATTTACTTCCTTTGTTAGCTCTTCGGCTCTTGATGCCTCAGTCCGTTTGTCTTTTGTCTTGCATTCGACAAGTCCAGCAAGGCCATCGATTACAACAGGACATGGTATGCTTTGAAAATAAGTAATATTGTGCTTTCAGAATGACACCACAGGAGTGGAGGACTGATTGTATAGACTGTCATAGTCTATTTGGCTGGCTTGACCTGTTGCTCTCTATGGAAACAGATGGGCTTCTACTCAGTCTTACTCTACTGCTGTTATTGAGACAACTGAACAGGACTCCTGTCATGAGCAGAGCAAATAATTCTTTAAATGAATAAAGAGAGCTCTTCTTTTAGCTCATCTTAAGCTACCCTAAGTGTATACCACTTGTCAATAATATCTATTTTTCTGTTGTCCACTGCCTGAGACCTGCAACACTGTCCCATTGCAGAGAGATAAGTCTTGCATAAAGTGTCTCAGTACCTGCCTCTGTGAGGCTGATTGAGAGGTCCAAAGTCTCCAAGCTAGCAGGACTGAGAACAGCCCTATGGTTGTTGCAGGTCTCACCAGAGACCTGATATTGCCTACAGAGCAAAGGATGTCAAGGTCACATCTGTTACACTGCATTCTGCCACGTGCATTGTGTGCACTTGCACAGTAGCCCAGAATAGAGGCTGGACTCTGTCCTGGTTTCATCTGGAATAGAGTTAGTTTTCCTCCCGGTAGCTGCTGTGTTTTGGATTTAGTATGAGAATAATGTTGGTAACACTGATGTTTTTAGGTGTGGCTAAGAAATCAAGGACTTTTTTGAGTCTCCCGTATTCAGCTAATGAGCAGCTGTGCAGGAGCAGGGAGGGAGCATAGCCAGACAGCTAGCCCAAGCTGGTCAACGGAAATATTCCATATCATAGACATCATGTTCAGTTTATGAATGGGGGTTGGCCGCGAGGGGGAGGTGGCAGGAATCTATCTTCTTCCATGAGTTTGATCTTTTCTGTAAGTCAACTTTTACGTGAGTTCCACAAAATCCGCAAGAATCCGTGAGTTCTGCATTCTTCGGTTGCTGCTCAGGGCCTGGCTACAAGATTGGTCTTTAGATGGTGAGAAAAATTGTATTGTGTATAACTCTTTTGCATATTCTTCTTCTTTGTCATCATCATCATCATAATTATTATTAATTTCCTTTGTTGTCTTATTAAACTGTCTTTATCTCAAACCATGAGTTTTACTTTTCCCCATTCTCCTCCCCATCCCTCTGTGGGAGGAGGAGGAGGAGTGAGTGAGTGGCTGCATGGTCCTAGTTGCTGGCTGCCGAGTTAAACCATGACAGACTCCCGAGTTGTTTGTTGGATTTAAGACAACATCTGATAATTACAAAATGGCTTGTTTGCCTGTTTCTCTTTCAAGGGCAGAAGGTCTGGTCTGGGGAGCAGCAGAGGAAAAGTCACATTCCTAAACTCCCAACTACACTTCCTCATGCTTCACAGCCTGATGGATGACTCAAGGCTGCTTTTGCATGGGACTGTGAAAGCAGGAAGGAAAGACGTGAAATGAGGGCAATTTTATCTTCTCAATGCTCCTGAGTTAAAAGCAGTTATTATAAAATGAGTTCTGAATAAGAAATTCAGCCGACTGCTAAACTGTTACACATGCCTGATGTTGGTATCTCATCAATTTGATTTCTAACAATAATTTCCTAGACCTGTGGCACCCTTTTTATGTCACTTTTTTTAATGCTCCTAGTGGCGTGCCTCTGAGCAAGTGACATGGGTAGGCTCCAAATTTTATCCAGGGAGTTCCTTTGCCCTCCTTTAAGGTCACTTGGCTGAGTGCTTCTCTTTGCTTCTTTCAGCAAGAGCTGGAGGTACCACTCAAGGACACTGCTGTCTACAACCTGTAAGTTCCCCTTTTTACCCTTCAACCTACATAACAAAGGTAGGAACTAAATGTGGCAGCAACACTGCTGTTGTTCTCAAAGCTGTTGGTTCTGGAGAACAGAGTATGAGGCTCAATTCTGAATCACTCCTCCCTTCATTCTGTCCCTTAAATATTGCACAGTCTCAACACAGAACCTTTGCATGTGTCCTGGGTTCGGCTGGGATAGCGTTAATTTTCACAAGAAGTCAGGAGGGGACACAGCCGGGATGGCTGACCCAAACTGGCCAAGCAAAGTGGGGTATTCAATGCCATGTGCCATAATTCATTCTCGGGTGTGAGGCAGGGAGCTGTCTAGCGGAAGGTTAACCACTGTGGGGGAACACGCTGGGCATTGGGCAGTGAGAGAGTTGCTCTGTGTATTCCCTTGGGGTTTTTTTTCTATTCTTTTTATCAGTATTATTGTTGTTACTGTTCACTTCCTTGGCTGTTCAGTTAAATTGTCCTCATCCTGACACAGGAATTTTGCCTTTTTCTTCCCATTCTCCACCACAGCCCAGCAGGGGGAGGGATGATAAAGCAGCCACGTGGTGCTTTGTTGCTGGCCAGTGTAAACCAGACAGCGTGGAAGAGCAACGATATACTTGGAACCACATACTTACCTGAAGACATCCATGGCAGGACCTTTTTGCACTTGTGTTTTTTCCCATTGATCCTTTTCTGTCCTGCAAGTTCTGTAGTACCCAGCTTCTCAGAGAGCTGTCCAAGGAAATGGTACTGCAGAAGAGCCACCTCTTTTCTCATATGTTTTCTGCTCTCTGAATGGTATTTTTGGACAGTGCAAGCAATTTGCCTTCCACTTCTCTCAAGGGGCAGGGATGGGACTGCTTCTTACCTTCACACCCCGGGGAAGACAGTATCTTATGAATTACAGAATTCGTAAGAATTACAGTATTAATGTTGGAATTAAGCTATAGGGCATGTCATTCCCCTTCCTCCTCTTCATCACCTCACTAGAGAATGCACCTGTATTTGCTAGATTTTCATCTTTACCTGAGAAAGCAAAAACACAATTATTATTAAGGGGAGTTATTATTATTAAGGGGAGTTACGGATTAAATGTGTCTGAACTTACAACACCAGGTTTCTCTAGATGGCAGCACATGCGTAATCGCTATGTTGCTAGCACCAGCTGCAGATGCAGAGGGACAGCACAAGAGAATACTTCAGCTGCATTTTTGTAGGTATTGTGTTTCCTGCTTTGGGGCTGAGGCCATTCTCTCTTACGGTTAAACTTGTCCTGGGAACAGATGAGTCCACATCTACTAAATGTTCTCCTTTTGCCCTGGTCAGTCTGTTGGTACCCACTGTCTATAGATAGCACACAGGACAGTACAAATGTGGTTAGATCTAGCTAAACACTAAAAGGCTAGTGTTGTCTTTGCTGTGTTAGCTGCACGCACAGCTGTGCAGTTCCTTGTAGAAAGGGAAGGAGGCAGGGTGGAGATTGAAGGGAAATTTATAGTTTCCTCAAGTTTTGCACCACCTTACTACATGGAGAGACACAAGACCCTGGCCATGCCCACTTTCCCTTGTGTTCCACATGAGCAACAGCAGGCAAGTAGGGCTGTGCTCTCCTGCCCGATTGCTCCCTCCCACCCCTGAAATGGGCAACCCCTTCCATCTCCATGATTTGGAGTGGCAGGGGGATGTTCCTATTCTCTCTTCAGTTCAGTTACCTTAATGCAACTAACAAAGCTGAAGACCCTTATATTATACTATATTATGTTATGTCAGTTCCACATGCTGTAACTGATTTGCAATGCTGTGACAAGCATATATATGCCTGGTATATGTCTGTGGTCCTCTGTCACAATTGATACACATTTGTTTTAATACCTAAACTACGAGGCTCTGAGGTGTGCATACATGACTTCACTCTTGCACAAATGATACCACCATTAGCTATGAATATTATACAGAGTCTTCTAATGGTGCATGTGAGTGCTCTGCGCTACTTCTGAGGAATCCCAGTGTGTTGTCTTGATGGTGTTAGCAGAAGGCGGTACAAGTCACCCATTCATTCGAAATTAGTCATAGGCTCATCAGATACCAGCTTGTTTATTTCACTGGAGTCCTTCACTATATTTCCTCCTACAAGTTTACAACATTTGTGATGGCCACTAGAGATGTATAATTTTATACTAGCCAGAAATTTAGCACAAGTATATAGTTGTTCTTTTTCCAAACATTTTAAAGATACACCACATCCAATAACTAAAATTTACATAGGGGGACACACTTCAAAATGGAAGCAGATTTCACTTCTGAGATTCTGCCCAGCAGTTATTTACATTAGTGAGAAAAGAAGTTGCAGCTTGTAAGAAATTCCTTGATAGTGTTTAATAGTACCCGTGTTTCATGTTTGTGTTTCTGTGATAGTGTTCAACAGTATCTGAGAAATTTCTAAAATAAAATGTGAAATGTACTTTAGCAGGTAAAGTAACTCTTCTGCAGTAAGTTTTGATTTTTACAGAAAAAAATGTGGTCCAAATGAGTATGTGAAATGCAAAGGGGGAGGGACAGTGCAGGCAAAAGGACAGGCAGTTTCCTTATGCATCCTCACCATGAGTATGTTTCTCCCCCTTAAAGTTGCTGCTCTGGAATAAGCCTGATAGAGTCAGTCTCTATGCAGATTACAAGACTTTTGCCCTGTGGTGGCACAGCCTTCCCACAAGAAACCCAGATTAAACAACTTCAGTCATTCTAAATCTCTTGTACTCTAGTCTTCAGATGTATTAAAACTCACACTGAAGAGGGATGTTGTGGAGTTCTTCCAAGTTTCGGTGGAGAATGTAACACTGTTTGGAATAGATAATATAGCTTTATCCTACAGTGTAAAACACAGTGCATGTGTCCCACTGCTTCTGAACAAGTAGTAGTAGAAATATGGACCAGCTTTTCCACATTACAATTAGACATGGTGGTCAATATTTAAACTCCATATGAAGCTGCATGATTGTCATAGCTACTAAGCAATGGTAGCAGAATGCAGTCAGACTGATGGGAACACCACACTGAAGAAAAGTAAGTCTGTTATTGCAGTGTTGAAATACAGAATTAAAAGCTAAGCTGTAGGCAGTTAGACTCCTGGACTGTGACTGTGCACTCAGCTCCTGCTCAGATTTAGGCTAACACATATTGAAGCAATAGTTGTGGGTGGACTTGTGGGGGAAGTGGGAAACAGGGACACCACACCCTTTGGCCCACAGTTTACCTGGTATGGATGTATCCCTGACAGTCAATCTGTTGCAAACAGCAGCTCCTTTACCCCATAGCAAGCTGGTTAATACTCCATAACACAAGTTACCTTCTGATGCTGTTCATCCTGTTACTGGATTGATAAAAGAGCCGGAGGAATGGGGACTTGTTATCAAGTCTCATTGCCCCTGCAGTTGTACTGTGTGGCCAGTGAAGAAACCCAATGGCAAATGGCAACTAACAGTAGATCTGAGAGCCTTGAACAGTGCCACTGAACCACTCACTGCAGCTGTTCCCAGTAAAAGTGATAGAAGTAATATTCGCAGTGAACATTCCTCTGTGCTGAGCCAACACCAGCAGGATGCTTTGAACACCTTGGGGTGACATCCAGGAGATCAGGTGAGAATTCAATACCTATCACTCAGAAACACTGGGTCACTTTCAAGGGAAAGGAATAAGCGAATAAGGGAGACTGTGGATACTGTGGGAGTGAAATTAATCATTACTGGGACTTGGACATAATTCGAGACCTCAGTACACTTTTTTCCCCCCTAGGAACTGTTAAATTAATAAGTGAAAGCTGTCATCCAACCTGCATACTATGGAAAGTATCCATCTAGAAAGTATACAAAGTATTCCCTGGAACTTTGTTAATACTTTCTTTGTTGAGGTGTTATTACTGGGGACACTGTTGACAACATCTAAAAAGACAGAGAGCTTCGTGTATGAGACAATGCTAACGCTTACATTGGGAAATCTGGCATTCTGTCACATAAACAGCCAAGCAAACCCACAGAAGCTGGTAACCTCTGCTGTAATATGGACAGTGAGGTCCAACATATCCAAAATCTCACATCAGTGCTGGCAGAATTCTGGACTACAACTTGGTCCGTACCCTTAGGACCAATATGGGACACAGTATACTCTCAGACTGAAGAACTAGAAACATTAATAACCAGATATGAAAAAGCTATTGGGTACCAAAACCAAGTGACTATTACTATGAAATATGATACTGGCAGGATTTTCAGAATCACAACAGAATTTGAACAGACTGCTGGACGTCATTGGTGTGACATTTTTATGGGATATGCACTATCTGCAATTGGCATATCGCATCTTATGTTACAACCTATGATCATTGTATTATTGTGTTCTGTTTTATTAGATTTCTTTTTTATTGTGCCTGTATATCTGTTTATTGCTTATCTCACTGTGATGAAAACATGTACCATCAATTGTAACCTAATTACAAACTGTGCAGACAGACCTCAGTGGAAGTGCTCAAAACTCTTCCCTACCCTCACCCCAGGAAGCCAAGGGGGGTAACAGTACCTCTACTCACAAAGGTAATGGGGAGAGCATGACCGTTCACTCAGTTTGCTCAGATTTTGACTAACACACAGCTCATGCTAAGGCCTGATATATGCTGGAAGCAGCACCATTAGGTCAAAGTGAGGGCAACACATGGGCAGGACACAATGGCCAGAAAGGGCTAAAGGTCATCGTGCAGTCACTGTCGCCTGCAGCTTGCTGTGTCCTGCAGCCATAGTCCATGCACATTGGTTGTCTGATGGTTTCCTCAGAATCTGCTAACTCATGGAAGTGGCATAGTCCAAACTTCCAAGCTGGAAGGTATAAATATGTCAGTTTACCCAAAAAGATCTTGAAGCAGATCCAACAGCAACTGGACTGCTGAGGCTTTTGTGCTTCCCGGTGTAATACAGGGGACACCCAAACCGTGATGGAGTAGGAAAGATGAGCACTTTCGCCATTGGCTAGGTAACTGTTTTGCTTGTAGGTGCGTGACTTACAAATTACAAGTTACAAGTTGTGAGTCACAGTTTATGAACTAGAGAAATTGTGAGCTAGAAACCTCATTACTTCAGTGATGAATTAGTGAATTCATGTGTTAGAGTAGTCTGTACAAAGGAGATTGAGCCCTTGTTTGTCATGCTTGCTTGTTTTCTGTTCTAATGACCTCATAATATGAAGTTTAATTTAGAGAGCATGTTATCCTGTAAATTTGAGAGATGCAAATGGGCCATGACACTGGACACCTTGGTCTTCAGGCATTAGTGAGATATTTGCTTAAAACAGTGACTAACCTGGTACTGACCACAAATCTCAATAAATATAATATGACCATGTTAGTGTCATTCCTGAGAAGGTGGAAGTCTTCTACCTAGTGCTCACTAACATCCTCTGACTTTCCTGTTCTGCGGCTTGTATGGGCATCAAATGTATTCAGATATAGCCTTCATGAATACATCAATTTATAGTTCCATATATTGTTCTACAGGCTACACTACTCCAGCCATCCTACCTGTCTTTCTGTCTCTCATGCTGACACTGATATATTCAGAGGTGCAGTTCTTCTCAATTTGTGGAAGAATTTACCACCAGGAAAATGCTCAGCATACTTCATTGTAAGTAACCATCTGGAATAAGCAAGATAGAGGTTAATGTGATCTATGTATTGTTTATGCCAGGCATTCCACAGCTTGCCCGAAGTCCCTAGTGCCTGACATGCCAGGGGAATATGTATCTGTTGCCACCATACTTACCTTGGAAGGACTATTTGTCCAATTTGGAAAATGCTCTGGGCAGCAACTGACAAGCTCAGATGGACACAGACAGCAGGCACCTACAGAAGATGGTGCTGTGACTCAGAGTAAGGTTTCCTGCAAGCACAGGACTTCCCTCAAAACCTCCAAAAAATGTGACTTCTAGCAAGCTCCAGGTAGATATGCCTAAGTAAGTGGAAGAAGTGAACAGGACTACTTTACCCTTTCAGCAAGATCAGAGCTACACATAGGCAGAGTAGAGTAACTCCCTGCTGTTGTGAGCTAATTGTAAGCCTCTCTCTCTCTCCCCACCCATGCAGCAGATAACTGTAAGTCATAGAGGCATCATATACTCAGACTGCTTGCTAAGTACACTCCTGTGCTGTTTCTTGTCCTCAGAGTATGTATACATCACTGAGATTACTGAACACACACAGCTGTGTCCAAACAGTGCTAAGTACTGCATAGAGACATAGACGTATGAGGTTCTTGTCCATGGTCAATGAATCTGATAATAAAAATGGTGCTTAGCATCTATGTTGGAGAAGGCAATGTCCACAAAATGGGAACTTTGCATGTGAGAGAGACAGGAACTAGGTTTGCAATGGCCTTGGCCCCATGATTTCAGGCCACCACTCATGAATTCAGATCCACCAAGTTTTCTTCCAGCTGGGGGTCTCCACAGGAGGATGTGGAGTAACAATTACTCATGCTATACCTGGTCAGGAATAGCCCATGTTCTTTATGAAAGCTGCAGGAGAAGGTCAGCTGGAGACCCATTAGTCCAGAGTAATTTTTTTGACAGTACTCAGGACGAACTGTGGCAAGGGTGAAAAACATCCTACCAGGTCTGATGCTTATGTCTAAAGGGCAGGAACTGTGTCAACACCTCTTCCCTAACTTTTAATAGCATCATTCATTATTAACTAGCATAGCAGTCAGGTAGAAAGAACCTGTTTTTATACAAAAAGGGAATGAGGAGAAGTAGAAAGACACTCTACATTGTTTAATTAAATTGTGATAGTTTGTTGTTTTTTAATAACATTGTCCTGGGTTCAGCCAGGACAGGGTTCATTTTCACCAGGAGCCAGGAGGGGACACAGCCGGGCGGGCTGACCCAACCTGCCCAAATAGAGCAGGGTATTCCATACCATGTGCCGCCATGCTGGGTTCTGGTTGGGGTGAGCCGGGCGGCGGGAAGGCAGTTGTGGCTCGGGAGCGTGCAGGGCACTAGGCGGTGAGAGCGGCTCTGTGCATTCTGCTGTTTGTCTTGTGTATTCCCCTTATCTATATCGTTGTTGTTACTGTTCCCTTTGTTTGCTGTTCTATTAAACTGCCCTTATCCCGACCCACCTGTTTTTGCCTGTTTTCTTTCCATTCTCTTCCCCACCCCAGTGGGGGGAGGGGCAGCAGAGCGGCCGCGTGGCCCTTTTGTTGCCGGCCACAGCCAAACTATAACAAACATTCATACTTCATTACAATAACATTTATGTGAGTATAAAGGTGTCCAACTAGGAAGAATGTCTTTGTAACGTAAAGCCTCATCTCCAGTTTGCCATAGTTATAAGTATTAGTTGAAAATTTAATCTAATTTCATGGAGGTATTGTACCGTTACGGTGGTTAATAAGTAAGATGAAAATAATTCCAATTTGTGAAGATCCATTCCATTGAAAGGCAATGATGTTTGGCAGTACAGTACGACTCTGTAGGAGAGGAGAGGAGAGGAGAAGAGAGGAGAGGAGAGGAGGGATAGAAAGCTGAGAATCAGATTAAGATCCTAGATGAAGACAGAGGAGGTGACACTTTTCAAGGACGTGAGAGGAACATGGTGGAAAACAACATAGAAGGGAAAAGCTGATTAATCTTTGTTATGGTATCCGTAGACTTCGCTTCATTGCTCCTTAGCTGCAGAAAGCATGGCATGAAGTGAAGACGGGAGTTCAACATTTTGCACCAGAAGTGATTTACACTGTGAATGTGCCACCAGTATGCATGGCGTGGAGGGAAGCGTGACTGAGGAAATGAACACTGCCTGATACTCTTCAAACAACAGCAATTTGAGGGCAACTCTGTAGTGCTCAAACTGAGACAACTTCAAAAGTTTGATTCTCAAGGAGGGCACCTAAGCATTTTTGGAAGTTGGGCACTGTTAAGGTCTTTATGGGCTCATACTCCACCTTACTTTCAAAAAACAACCTGGGACCAGCAGCAATAGGAAGAGCTGCAGAGGCCATTCCTGAATCAAAGGATGAGGCAAAGATTCCTGGGACAGCACATATCAATCACAGACACTGTATAAAACTTCTCCTGAAAGATGTAGTTCTCTCCACAAAGCAGTGTTGTGTTTTAATGAATGCTTGTTAAGGAAGGGCTTGTAAAGCACTAGTCTAATTGCTGGCAGTGGTCCTTATAGCCCGTGAAAGTTAACTCTGACTGTAAGAGCTTGTAAATCAAGGACCCAAAGAAGACAGCACTGATCTCCAGTCTTGGTGATGTGAACAGTAGAAGTAAAAAAATGTCTTTTCTAAGGCCTGCACACAGACTGATCTGTATGAAAAACATCTTTCTTCACTCAAAACAGCCATTAGCTCTGTCACTATATACAAATGGCTCTATCACCATCAGCCTGACAGCAAAGACGATTGTGTCTGCAGGATGCAGTCATGATAGGTATTATGGTATATTTGGAAGGCAACCAGGACATTGAGGTGTGTTTCAGTAGCCAGTGAGAAGCAGCACCATGGACTAGCCAGCTCCTCACATGCATACCAGTTTGCTGAAGAAATTATCATTTTCTCTGAGTGATAGGAACAGCTTGGACTGCAGCAGCTCTTCTCATTGCAGAGGGAGATGGGAACTTCAGCCAGAATGCTCATCTGCATCTTTGTTGCTGAAGAGGTGTCAATAGGTGGGAGAAGAGCCTAGCAGCCTACATTTAGATTTACCACCTGCTACAAGACCTTCTGACTCACTCTTGTTTCAGTCAGTTTTTCAAACATAAGGACCCATTGCTTTTAGGAACTCCACAGAATATCCCCTGCACACCAGACTGAACACATGCCTATATGCAGATGCACATTGCACAGTCTTCGTGGTGGTCACTGAGGCAGGAGACTTGGCCCCTCTGTTCCCCCTGCCCCTCAGTTTGCCCTGGCTGGAGCATTGTCATGAAGCTTAGAGAGCGCTTAAGGCTGATTATAAGGGAAATTACCAGCTAGTCCCCTGCAGGCGGTGAATTTCATGCTTTAACCACAGCATTAAAAACTACATCACTCAATTTTATACATAATTAAAAAAAAATTTGAATTGGAGAAAGCACTTTGAGTAAAATATATTTTTCTTTGCCACACAATTGTCTGTCGTCTAATAGCAGCAATAAGTAAGGATGAGACTTTCCAATAGTCTCTTTCCTAGGATGAAAACATCGGATTGTAGAGAAACTGTAGAGAGTCTGATGCATGGAAGACTTCACCCTCCCAATTTTTTATTTTTTTTGCGCTTTCAAGTATGTTTGGACCTCTTGTATTTAACATTTAGTGTGTGCTAAATGACTAAACTCATACAGAGCAAAGGGATCCTGTTTCTTTCCACTCATCACATGGTGGTGCCAGACTTAAATTTGTAGTGTAATATTAATTAGTGCCAACTAAAAATTAGTCAGTGTTCATGATAAACATCACATTTTATTAGCATTTCTGACTCACTCTTTATTAATTTCACTACAATTGATGGTCTAAATGTGAAAAGAGAGTGGCCATACTCACATAAACAGTATGCTTAAAGACCATGTGCCTGCTAGTACCTCACAAGATCTCTCCGTGTTCTGGGACACAGTTGTGTGCAAGGCACCTGACTGGACCCCTCTTGCCTCAAACTCATTGTCTCTATATGTTACTACATTTATCTGAACATGCTTTAAGACTATTTATAGTAATATATGTCAGCTTCCTTTTCCCAGAAATTTATTTCACTCCTGGACAGATTTTTGTGGAATCATTCCAGGCAGCAAGAAATGGAACTGTAGTCTTGATGGTAGAGCTTCCCAGTACTATTAAAAGTACAAGAGAATTTGTATATTTCTTCTAATGGGCTTTTCCTTACCTCATGCTTTTTTTCAAAATAGAAGCACTTGCAAAAGAAGCTGCAGGGCCACTGCAATATGGTTGACTGCAGGCTCAGGAATGTGTAGTACTGCCATGTGTTGTTCCACAACTCGGCGTTCAGTCAGCCCTGAGACTCACAAGCTCTGAGACAAGCCTAGAAGAACTGGGCATCCAAGCTGACTGCTGACTTCAGACATCCAAGAGCTGGGCATGTAACTGAGACCGGCTTCTCTGCAGAGTAAGCCATTTACTCTACCTTACATCATTATTTCAAGCATGAAGGTGCCATTGACTTGCAGAAGGACGCAGGCTGATTAGATATCCCACACTTAGGTATGTCAATAGAACAGGTGAACACCACCTCATACAGACAATGAATTTCAAGAGGTCCCACTTTTACTACAGAGATGATGAACCTGTGAGATGTGGAAATGCTTACTTTCCCCACGTGCAGTTCTGAACACAGTGGAGCCCTGAGACATACACTGGTCTCTACAGGATATCTGGGTACCAGTGAAAGGAATAATAGACTCAGTGTCATGATGCTGAGTGCACTAACTGCCTCCTAGGTGTTTGCCTGGCTGTGCTGAAAAACTGGCTGTGGTGAGCTGTATAACGTTGGATGAGACCACTATGAAAAGAAGGGATCTCCTTGCTGCTCTAGGGACCTACAATTAGGCTGACACGCTTACCTTTAGTCCTTATCTAAGCTATGTGGCAGCTACAGCCATGCCCAGTGAGCTACCTTGCTGACCCTAGCCCATTGACTTGACTTCCTGGCTTGAACTTGGACCTGCCTTGTAGTTACATATTTGCCTGATGACCCCATGACAGTGGCTGACCCTGGTTATTGCCTCCTGACATGTGCTGCTCTCCTTGAAGAGGTATTGTGGGCCTGTGTCACTGGCTGATGAGCTCACTACCCTGCCAGTTTTGTGGTCTGCTTGGCTCCTGTCTCACCTTCCCTTGCTGGGCAGCCACTCTTGCTGCTTCGTAGAATCATAGAATGGTTTGGATTGGAAGGGACTTTTAAAGGTCATCTGTCCAGGCCCAATGCAACGAGCAGGGACATCTTCAACTACATCAGGGCAAAGAAAAGGAAAGATCTCTCTGAATACTTTGTGCTCTGTTGTGATCCAAAACAACCTGGAGAACATCTACGAAAAGAAGAAAACAGGAAATATTTTTTCATAAGGCTTATCTTTTCCTCTCACATTTTGCTCAGTTCTGACAATATGAAGAAGACAAAAGGCCTAGCTTACCTCAGGGCAAGGGTCTATACTGCTCTGTGACCTCAGCTAAACTGTTTGGCTCGGCTGCCTCCTTGCCTGTGACCAGAAAACCTGAGGGTCTGTGAGGACAAGAAGGAAAAGTCAGTATAACTTCCTGCTTAATAAAGCTTTGGGCTCTGTATTGCTACTCTTACCTATATGGAAGGTGTAAGGGGAGCCCTTCCTTTCTCAGAGATCTTCTGCACATGTCAGGCTAGCCAGTGGAGAAGATGCAGCACAGCCCAAGCGTGCAGTTAAAACAGGCACAGGACAAATCCTTGCCTCCCAGTTGTGTCCTAGTTTTGGTCTATCCCAGCTAGCGGAGCTACAGTGTTCGGAGCTAGCTGCAGTACAGCCTCACATTTGCTCAGCCTAGGAAGGGTCCAGCTGTGGTGTGTCCATGCTGTGGTGCTGGTGCACAGGCAACAACAACACAACAGACAGTGACAGAGTGGTTCAGCAGCTCCAGCGCATCAAGGCCTTCTGTCACCATCATGGGGACTATTTGACCCTCCAAAGGAACTACACCACCTGCTTACAAAGCTGTCACTGGCTGCATGAAGTGTCTAAACAGGATGGCAACAAACAGCTTTCAAGTTTCTCAGGGTCATCAGTGACACTCCTGAATATGGTCGCTGCACATTCAGTTTGCAGACCAAGGGATTCCATGCAGCAACAGAACCTCCCCATCCTTTGCCCATGTGTACCCCGGTGACTCATATGCCACTACATGGGAGCATACCTTGTGTGATTTGAGTCTAAACTGCAAGACTCCAAGGTTATGAAACACAGGTTAGATCACATGCAGGAGTATGCATGAGCTACTAAGAAGATGCAGATGACAAGGGAGCCCAACTATTCCTAGACTCATTAACCACTTTTCCAGTGTTCTACCCCATCTTAGTATCTGCTAGCACAGAAAAAAGGGCAACCATTCCACTTCCTGCCAACAGGAAGATAAATGTCCCCTACAGAGAGCTCTTTTTTTCCGTCTGGCTCTGTGAAGAGGAAAGACTGGCAGACTCCCAAGAGACATTTTAATGATTGGGATCCCACTGCATAGCTTAGGTCTTCTAGGGAGAACACAGACAGGATTCAAGCCTTCCTCCTGCTAAATGCCAGACCAAGTATGGGAAAGGCTGTAAAGCCTGCGTTTATGTCCAAATTTACCTCCTTTCCTGAAGCTAGGCTCCCATTCACCAGTGCAACACCTGTGCTTTTCCTGGGACTCAGCTTGTCCTTTTGTTCTGTCTAGCATGATCTTTTGTGCTCTTGCCTATCTCTTAAAACACTCTGGGTTACGGCAGCCATAACCAGCCAGTTGAATGGGGGCAATCACCTTTTCACAGGTTTAACCACTGGGGATGATCAGATGCCTTCTGCACCCAAGGAGCTCAGAAACTTCATAGCTGTAAGTTCCCAAAGCTCATCTGAAAGATCTCATTGCTAGAGACACTGCAGAGACATTCCACATGGACCTGCACTCCCTGTGGGCAAAGGCAGCACAATCAACATTGGTGTACTGTGTTCACATATATACAATTGAAACCTACATATATACCATGCATAACAAAGTAAATAGCTATTGTTATTAGCCCATGTTGAAGCATGACTATGAGTGACTGGGGAATTTGGGCAAAGTTCTTCCTTCCAGGTGTTGCATCATAGTGTACCAGAAATGTATGTACAATCAACAAAAAACCTACAAGGACTTGTAGGTTTTGAATGGTTTTGAGTGACAGAAACCATCATTGGTGACTGTGTGGGTCTGAGGCATAGAGAGAATTTACAAGATGTCGACAAAATGAGAATATTCAGAATTGACAAGCTTTGACATTCAGTGCCTCTGGAGGCTGCATTTCACTCTTAGGCATATTTAGCGTTAGAGAAATTACCCATTCATCCACTAAAATCAGGAAACACACCTACAGAGGTACTGATTGCATTGTGACATTTATCTCCTTGCTTGACGATCTACATATCTCATTGATGCACATGTATTTTTTTTTTTCCACACACTGCATCACTGCTGAAGACAGTCATTGAGGAAGGGTGCCAAACAGAGAGGAAGAACATCCACTCTGGTAATGGAGAGCCTGCACTGAGCTCCCTTCTTTTCTCCAGTTACATCTTGATAAGTGAATTCGCATTTGCACACGTATGTCCATGTGTACAGGGAAGCAAGCCCAGGATGAGGTGGCAAAGACTGCCATTGCTTGTTTTACCAACTAGTCTTCAAAGACTTTGTTGTTTACAAATCAAAAAATACTTACTAGCAAAAGCAGATCAAATTCAGCTATCATGTGACTAGTGTATATGCATCTGCTATGGAGATGACTGAGGACTAAGAGTCAGAGGCATTTCTACTTGTAAGCCTTTCAAAAACCTTTGAAATCTTGATGTGACAGAGGAGTGAAGATGACCTCTTCACCTTCTGGAACTGGTAGGGAGATTAAGCAAATTCAAGTCAGTGAGTTGATTTAGGTTCAGCCTAAGGCTCCTGCTGGTGTTTGGTGAATGGATATAATGGCATGTATATGTGTGTGAGGGGGGTGTGTGTACAGACTGCGTAACCATTTTTGATTCAGTGTGACTAAAATAAGAAAGCAAACCTCTTTGCAGATGCAGAAGAAAAGAAGGTGCAGAGAAATCCCAGACAATTCAAGAGTATGCTTGACAAGGACTACAGAGGAAAGAATCTAAAAGCAGACTTTGGGGTAAAGTATTGGCTGACGTGTGAGCACAGAAGCTGATATTTGATTCTTATTGTGTTCAGGCAAGCAGGATTTCATGCTACTTATGAATAAACAGGTAAAGGCTGTTTTTATTGTACTCCTTGGGGAGAATTAAACATGTGTTTTTGCACATATATATAAAGAGATTTGGTGAAAAATGCCTTGGACAGAGTCCTACCATCATAAGCAGTTCTGCAAGGAGTCTGCAAAGATGCAGCATGAGCTGAATCCTCATATACACTTGCACCTGCACCCATCGTGTGAGTGCTGGCATGGGGCACCTCAGCCCAGCGCTGGATTAATCCCATAGTGCCAGGTCTGTTTACCAGAAGTGCCCCCTCAGCACTCGCATTGCAGGATCCTACAGGATAATACTGCAGCATTTCTTTTCTCATCGCAAGAGAATCTTCACTCCCTTATGTGGAGTTGTTCTGTCTCTGGCATTCCTGCTTCCAGCTAGTTTAACCAGTTCTGCAGTTAAGCCTTCTCGTTCGCTGCACCAGGTCCTTCTCCTGTCACACATTATTATTGCTGAACAGTTGCGATTTGAGTTTCCCTGTCACGACAAAAAACCTCTTGCTTGATCACAGGAAATCAGCCATATGGCCCCAGACTCTGGCTGTTTGGGTCTAAGGGTATGGAAGTGCTGTGCATATGCAACCACAGGGTACGGACATCGTTCTGTGGGGTGATAGAATATACTGTCTGCTATGACTTTCAGGTGTATTAGACACAAAAACCCCTCAGCTGTACTCAGTCAACATGTGCAGACAATTACGCAGCCAAGTGTGCAACAGTTTAAGTGCCCTGTGCCTTACCCAACTTCTTAACAGTTCTCTCTGTGAAGAGCCATATCTCTTTTGTAAAATCATCTCCAACGCAAGATGCTTCTTGCAGCTTCATTAAAAGAGGCAGGACAGGAGTCTAAAAAAAGACTCTCTCACTGGCTGCTGTGCTTCAGATATATTTTATATTGTAATTTCTCTTTGACTGAGGTGCCTTTCCCTCCTGACCAGTACAGTCCTGCCATATCTCTCTCAGAATAGTAGATTTTCTGGATGGATTTGCTCAAACCAATGCCTCTTTGCCTGAGGTAGCTGGAATTACTGTCAACATGTTGACTAAGCTATTGGTCTGATTTTCCACTGAGCCCTTTCAACGCCACTCAGCTGGGGAGGTGAATGAGACACACTGGAGGACTCCAACTCATCAGTTAGTAGGTAAAACAAAATGCCATTTATAACTTTATCAGCACTTCTTATGAGTAGCATAATTTGATAGTGGCTGGTGCATAAAGAGATTAAACAGTTCCCACCCCTCAGATGTTTGTTAGAAGACTTGATTTGCACAAGCCTAGAGTGAGTGATAGTGCAGGGCAAGGTATTGTTATAACTTTAGGACTTCAGGTATGCATGTAACAGAACTGGGGAGGATGTATGCATGCAAGAGGGTTTTTGTGACTGAATACATAATACGCCTGGACAGTGAGGAATGAATACTCCCAAGCATCAGCTCTCACATGTGGATCAATAAGCATGCACATCTTCAGCAAGTCTGAAAGCAGGTTGCCTGTTCCAGTGATGCATAAGGTATCAAAAGAGAGTCCAGAATTACTGCAATTGGCAGAAGATTTTTCACAAAGATGAAAGACACTTGCTGAAATCAAAGAGAGTTTGAGAGTCGGCTATGAGGACTGGAGAGGGGAGGAGAACTCAGTTATTGTTTCACCTTTGTCATGCCAGGGAAGACATCAAACTCACTCACAGTGTCTGCTACAGGGGCTGCCTCTCTCAACGTATTGTCCAGGAGGGAGCAAAGAAAAGGCAAGTGATGTGGTCCTGAATTAGCTGTGTTGGGAAAGTGTTGGTGCTTGGATCAGTTAAAATTCCTGCAGAAAAGTGCTCATCCCATGAAACAGCTGCCTGGCCAAGTCATCACAATGCATTACAGTAAATCACCCCATTTCAAGGCCTACGCAGGCCTGACAGCAGCCTCACTGTAACTCCCTGCCTGTAGCAAAGATGTAAATGTCATGAGCTTGATTCTGGGACAAGATCCAGAATGAATCCAAACAGTGCTGAAAGAAGGAAAGCTTTAGGAAATCCTCCACAGTTGGATTGAATAAGCCACAATCTAGAGCTGCTGCTGTGTTGGCTATGTCTTCTGCAGGCCAAGTAAATATGAGACTTCGTGCTGGGTTCCCAGAAGTTTCCATCTGCACCCCTGCCTTCCACCCGAGTTCCTCTCTCCTACTATTCAGAATGATTTATGACGTGGAGAAGTATGGAGCCTGTGGTACTGTGATACTTGGCATACATTCTTGCATAGATCAAATCTCTCTCATGATCCCAGCAAGCCAATTAAATTCCACTAGGGTGTATTTTTTGTCTCTATTCTCACCTCATTTTGGGTGCTACATGAAGATCTTGTTCCCAGTGAGAAACTTTGGGATCTGTGCAGGTTTACTACAAGGAGCTATCTGAAGTGACTTCTGAATGTAGAAGGACTTCCTCTGGATTGGAGGAAGTACTGGGGAATTCTTTGATTTGCAGCAGAAAAACTGAAAAAGAGCTAGGAGATGTGAAGGCTAGATGACACAGAGAATGAGCTGCCACATTTTCAACAGGGAGTGTTCAGTTTTTGAACTAGCTTACAAAAGATCTGGTGTTTTCTTCTGAAGCCTCCAAAATCAGATCAGATGGTTTTCCTGAGAAAACTGTAAGTCAAATGCCAGTCTAAAGGCCCAATATTAACGTATCTGGAAGTCAAACAGGAGACCAGAACTGAGGTCTACAGTGACTGCCTGTGGTTTATGAATCTGCAATGTGTCTTGGCTGAACACTGGAGTTTAATGTGTGGTGTTGATAAGCAGCAGCTAGGGGGTCAGTTAGAGCCGTTTGCTCCTCTACATCTGGTCCTCTGGTCAAACCTGCAGAACTTTCTGGAGTTGTGCATATGACCATAGGCAGTCCTGGCCCTTTTCCTGGAAGAACTGCACAGCAAGCATAGCAATAATAGGATATACTCTTGCTATGTGTATACATGTACATATACATATGAACATACATGTACATGTACACACAAATAAACACAGAGCCATGTTTGGACAAAACAAATTCTGGATATGCAGAAACTTCATAAACTCTAAAAACTCCTCTGGAAATAAGATGACATCCTTTTTTCTTAAAACCAGCTTTTGCCCATAAGCACTTACGTTCACTGCTAATTGGGATGCAAATCCCACTCTGCTTACTGCTGCTTCCTAGCTCCTCAAGAAAGATGGCCTGAGCAGGCTAGTGCTGCTTCCTGCAAAATGCAAATTCCAAATCTGCACTACTGGCTATCTTAATCCTAATAACGCTAATGTTTTTCATCCTTTAAGCACACAGAAGAACATCAACCATGTGAGTAAGTACTGTTACAGTTTTAATTTTGAAGATGTGAGCTGATAAATGCAGTGAAGGCTCCCTACTCCTCCTCCTTTTCCTTTCTTCCGTTCATGCCAAGCAACATCAGATCCTGATTTACTAATGAGAAGCTGGAAGTCATTGAACAATAGTCCTCACATGACATGTTTATAAGTCTTCCAAGTGTTAGAAGCAGGACTGCTTCTTTAGCTGTTGAAACGTTAGAGGAGTAAAGAAGTCCAGATAACAGGTGGAGCTTTATGAAGAAATTTTTAATTTATGTTTTGTGCATTTGTGATGATTATAAAAGAGATCTGATAAAAATACATTGCTTAATACTTTATGTTTAAATTAGGTTAAACTTCTTTAGTGGCAAATCATCATCACTTAAAGCCTAGCAAAAATCTTACAATAAATCTTGCACACTTGTTCTATAAAATGTACAAAGAGCATGATTTAAACCCCAGCCTGATTAAAAGATCAAAATCCCAGGCTCTCCTAGCCTTACTGAGAGCAGAAGGAAACTTGTGTGTGACTACAGGAAAGTGTGAGTGCAATTAGAATAAAAATTGAGAAGTCACAAATAATCGCAAGGAAATAATGGGTTCAGAGAAATGTATTTAGAACACGATTTAGAGCAAGTAAATTACTAATGCCTCAGACTGCCTCCATTTCATCTCTAAAACACTTCTATGAGTTTTTGTGCAGTGGATGATGGGCTGCATATGCTTGTTGTTGAATTAAGCTTAAAGGCATTCTCCCAGCAGCAAACTGTAGAAATGATACAAGCAGCATCACAGTAATTTACATTGATCAGTAATATAGGGGCCTATACAGAATTTTTGCTGCTAATTGAATCGTCTTCCATGGAGGGGAAGAAATTGCACTGGCACAGTATCGTTTATTACGATGGAAACTTGGTTCAAGCATTAAGTGCTCACCTACTAGAAGTAAAATCAAAGCCAAAGACTGCTTAATGGACTATATATACAAAAATTCGGAATTTTACTTTCCTCCTTAAATATGTAAATGAAAGGGAGAAAGTAAATTGTAGATAAATATTTAAAGCCATATAAAACTACCTCATGGGGTTTATTCTGTTTTGACTTTTACCTTGCCAGAAAGGTCCACAGAGCTTAGAACCCTGCTGAGCAAACAGTTCTTCGACATATAAAGTCATCATAGCTACGGCCAAAGTAATACACCACCAAACAGGCAGTAATAAAAATCTGTGCTTATTCCAGGAAAATGCAGTGAAATTTAGTGCGGATAAACAGATATAGTGCAGAGCTGAAGCAGCAACAGTTATAACTGACATACAGCGAACAGGGTGAATATTCTTTGTACTCGTCAGGGCACAAACAGGCCCTAAAGTACCCCTGAGAACAGAAACCGAGTCGCCGAGGGGAGCCGCTCCGGAGACGGCCCGGCCCGGCCCGGCCCGCAGCAGCAGGCCCCGGCGCACGGCAGGGGCATCTCCTGGGCCGGGGGCACGCCGGGGCAGCTGCGAGACCCGCCGGGAGCCGGCAGCTGGCGCGAGAGGCGCTGACGAGGCCTGGGCATTGCCACAGCAACCGCGACCGCCCCCACGTCTACAGGAAGAGGCGTGAGGAGCGCGGTTTGTGCGGCAGCTCGCGAGAGAGGGCATCTCTTCCGAGGAGGGGCGTTCCCCTGTCCGAGTGGGAGAGTTGAGGCACACGTAGCCTGTGACAGGCTCAGGACAGGTCAACAGCACTCATCCCACCAGACCCTCGGGGCAGAGTGGTGGGCGCTCATCTGTGAACAAAGGCTGCAGCTCCGGCCGGGGGGCCTGCGCCGCCTACCTCCGCGGTGGCCGATGCCTCCACCCGGGCGGAGCTGCTGAAGGGACAGGCCGCAGTACAGGCCTCAGACTGCAGGAAGTGCCTCGACCTTTCCCCTGGGGCAGGAACAGGCAGCAGACCTGCCTGCAAAAGATGTGCCTGGGAGAGAACCTCCTGCGGCAGGTGGCTGAGCTGCAGGAGGTGGTGAGAAGGCTGTGAAACATAAGGGAGGCTAGGAAGGGAGGTGGATAGCTGGTTCGAACTGCAGTTTGCAGCCCATGGCCAAACAGCCAAAAACTCCCCCCAGCGGCACACACAGAAGGCAGAGGGGCCAATGCAGAAGAGTGGAAGCTTGCAACATCAAGGACCAGCAGGAGCAAAAGACTTCCTCTGAAGCCTGAAGTACTCATGCAAAACTGCTTCACCGCTCTGCAGACTGAAGGGGAAAGACCTGTCACATCAGGAGAGATGCTGGAGCCGAGTGAGGCAGCCTGATCTGTTCCCCATATAACAACCAGTGCACCTAAGAAAAGAGATGGGTGATAGTAGTAGGTGACTCTCTTCTGAGAGGTACAGAGGCAGCTATTTGCTGTCCTGACGCACTCCCTAGAGAGGTGTGCTGTTTACCAAGGGCTCGTATCAGGGACATCACCAAGAGACTACCAAGCCTTGTGCAGTCCAGTGACTATTTTCTGCTGCTGTTGTTGCACGTGGGCACCAATGATACAGCAAGGAGCTGTCTGAGGAGTATCAAGAAGGATTACAGAGCCCTGGGAGTGGTGGTAAGGGACTCTGGAGCACAGGTAGTTTTTTTTGTCAGTCCTCCCAGTCAAAGGGAAGGGGTTTGAATGGGCCAGTCGAATCTGGCAAATCAACAAATGGTTACAGGACTGGTGCCACAGCCAGGGGTTTGGCTACATGTGGTATCGGGCAGAAATATTTACATCATAGTAATGCTTAGGTCACAGTAATATAGGGCAGAAATGCTTAGGTGGTAGCTGACATTGTTTAATTTAGGCCTGACTACTCTGTACAGCCAGTGCGTGCCTTACTATCAATTATGCCCTTGAAGAGGAATTAGTAAACTGATAAAAGGGCAACATCTAGCCCAGAAGGTGCCAAAAGCTGGATGACTGCTAATGAAGCAAGAAGTTAACAAAAATCTAGGGTAACTAGGAAAAAGATAAAGGTGGCAGGGGGAGATCATGACCACCGACTCCATTCAGAACCTAAAAGACTGCACCCTCCCAGCGTGTGAGCATGCGTAGTGACGTGAGGAAGGAGTATAACTTTAAGATAAGCCTATAATGCAATGAACCAATCACAATGTGATGAGTAATTTCTTTGGTTTTGTAAGAGTATATAGTCCTTGTGACTCTGCTAAGTGGTGTGCTAGCTTTGTGGAATTATCACCTAGCACCCGTATCTGCGCAAATATGCAATAAAGACAATAGCTCTGCTCTGTGTGTGTATTGGTGTATTGCACACCAGGTAAATGATCGCCCTTTTGGGACAACATTTAGACTGTTGGAGTTACTTTGAGAAGCCTGGTCTACTGGGGACTGATGTGGTCCCTCTGACAGAGAAAAGGAAGAGCATCTTTGGTCATAGGCTTGCCAAGCTGATGAAAAAGGCTTTAAGCTAAAGTTTAACGGCAGGGCAGGGTCAGGTGATATTACAGTGGGGGTCTGCTACAGGCCACCTCACCAGTAAGATGAAGTGGCTGAGGCCCTCTGTAGGCAGGTAAGAGTAGGTTCACATTCACAAGCACTGCTCCTCATTGGGGACTTCAACCACGCCAATATCTGTTGGCAGGACAACAGAGCAGGGCATGAACATGGTGGAGTTCAGGATCCTTAGGGCAGCGAGGAGGGTACACAGCAAGCTCACTACCCTGTGCTTCAAGAGAGCAGACTTTGGCCTCTTCAGGGATCTGCTCAGTAGAGTGCCGTGAGACAAAGCCCTGGAGGGAACAGGGGTGCAAGAAAGCTGGTTAATACTCAAGGATCACCTCCTCCAAGCTCCGGAGCAATGCATCCCATCAAAGAGGAAGTCAGGCAAAAATGCCAGGAGGCCTGCGTGGATGAGTAAGGAGCTCACAGACACAAAAAAAACCCTACAGAGGGTGGAAGCAGGGACAAGTAGTCTGGAGGAATACAGACAATTGTCAAAGCAGCGAGGGATCAGTTTAGTAAAGCTAAAGCGCTGACAGAATTAAATCAGGCCAGGGATGTCAAGGGCAACAAGAAAAGCTTCTGTAGGTATGTCAAAGGAAGACTTGCTCTGCACTAGTACAGGCTCAGGGCTTACCTGCTGGAAAGCAGCTCTGCAGAGAGGGACCTGTGTGTCCTGGTGGACGACAAGTTAACCATGAGGCAGCAGTGTGCCCTTGTTGCCAGGAAGGCCACTGCTACCCTGGGGTGCATTAAGAAGAGTGTGGCCAGCAGGTCGAGGGAGTTTCTCTTTCCCCTCTACACTGCCTGAGTGAGGCCCCATCTGGAGTACTGTGTCCAGTTCTGGGCCTTCCACTTCAAGAAAGATGAGGAACTACTGAAGAGAGTCCAGCAGAGGGCTACGAGGATGGTAAGGGGACTGGAGAATCTCTCCTACAAAGAAAGGCTGAGGGAGCTGGGCTTGTTTAGCCTGAAGAAGAGAAGGCTGAGAGGGGATCTTATAAGTGCTTACAAATATCTTAGGGGTGGGTGTCAGGAGAATGGGGCCAGACTCTTTTCAGTGGTGCCCATCAACAGGACAAGGGGCAACGGGCACACACTGAAGCTTAAGAGGTTTCAGCTGAACGTGAGGAAGAACTTCGTTACTTTCAGGGTGACGGAGCAGTGGAATAGGCTGCCCAGAGGAGTTGTGGATTCTCCTTCTCTGGAGATGTTCAAAACCCGCCTGGACAAGGTCCTGTGCAGCCTGCTGTAGATGACTCTGCTTCGGCAGGGGG
>Ga0065711_1034310_pt1 | contig 23992 bp, 18 predicted proteins | sample Hoacrofraction12_FD_59098 | JGI IMG/M metagenome (GOLD analysis project Ga0065711, IMG submission 59098) | Hoatzin crop microbial communities from Cojedes, Venezuela - Epithelial fraction 12 v2 (version 2) | ecosystem: Host-associated > Birds > Digestive system > Esophagus > Crop | place... | reverse complement strand
GACCCGCCTGGACAAGGTCCTGTGCAGCCTGCTGTAGGCGACCCTGCTTCGGCAGGGGGGTTGGACTAGATGACCCACAGAGGTCCCTTCCAACTCCTATCATTCTGTGATTCTGTGATTCTGTGTGATTCTGTGATTTGTCACGTTGTTCACCACTTCCTCTTGATTAAGTCAGTGCAGGGTTTCTGTTGATAAGCACAGAAGATGCCTGCAGGATGGCTGCAAGAAATTGGGCAGAGTTTTCCCATTAAAATGAAGAAGTTAAAAGCCTGTGGCATGCTTCCTAACAGAAGACTATATAGACCTCTGTCCAGGCAATGTGACCACTAATTTTTCACTGGTTTTCAATGCCACATGAACAGTATTTCTGCTAGTCCTTGGCTGACGTCATGCCTCTAGTCTCCAGTGTGCACCTCCAATGTCCAAAATGTCAGTAGAAAGATGATTGATTGGATGCAGTGGGGAATATAGGGAATTACGTATCCAGAGGAAAATGTAACCTGATTTCTCCAGGTTGAGGTAAGTTTTATATGTACTCAGCTATTTAGGGTCACAATTAGAGTGTTATTTGGATACTTAACTGGTTTAATTCTAAAAAGTTTCTAGATATGAAGAAAAACAATGAACTGTAGCTTCAGCACTGTAAACTCCTTTAAATATATTTTCCAATAATTAAAATTAAATTGGGCTGGTGTGGAAAACGAATTGTGTAGTCTGTGTAATACTGGCCACAGTGCTTCACTTGCTACCACGGGCAGGAGCTTTTGGGATTTTCCAATGTGTGAACATAATTCCAAAGCCATTATACCATTGATTTTCAAATTAAATTGGGGAGATTTTCAAAAGTCATTTTGTGCTAGTAAAAATGCCCGGATGAAGAAATGTAACAGAAACTTAGATTCACTTTTTTGTTTGTATAGTTTATTATTTATCCCCTGCTAATCCTGCCTATAGCTCAGAAGTCCCTTTGATATAAAGCAATGTACAAGCACGGAAGAGAGATGTGGTGGTACAAACCAACATTTTATACGGTTTCCTACATTTAAAAAATTAGGAACATTGGTGCTTCTCTTTGCTAGAAGTTAAGAAGGAACTTCAGTGGCCTTTGGTAGTGAATGCTTATTTTGTAAACAGCTCAGCCATCAGGGAGATCCAGCACTTTATTATTGAAACCATGCTTTCCTCATAAGTGGGAAAATGAAGCCTCCATTCAGAGGTATGTCTATTTTTCTATACATACATTAATATATATACTGATAATGGACTCTGGTCTAAATAATGTAGATGGCATTTCCTGTGAGGCTGCCGTATTTCATCTGTATCTGAAGGATTACTTTGGATGACCTGGTCTCAAAAGTACACAAATATGTTAAGCACAGTTTTCTCTCCACATTTTTATCTAATTAATTAATCTATCCTACACTGTATTTCTAAGGTATTTATGAATACAAGACTAGGGTACCATACAAATGCAGATTTTTGTGATGCAAACAATACCAGACAAAAGAAATTACTGGAATGGGCAGTGCAACTTATTGCAGCCCTGCACAATATAGTGAACAGCCATCACTGATAGCATTTGTACAGGCAATGATTACTTGCTATTTCATGGAAGCAAATGTCATACTTCTGGCCAGGGCAGAAGCTGGGCAGGGGGAGGGTCCATTTCTATCTGCCCCCATATGTGTAATTGTATCTTCACTGGCTACTGACTGACCAGATGCTCCTTGTTTTGTAAATACAGATGAAAACTGAAGACCTGAAATGTTGCTTTGCATTGAAGTGTATAATAAGTTATGTTTTAGAAATACCTTGAACAGTTCATCTTTCCCCCAGACCCTGACTCATTCTGCAGTTTACCATGATCAGGAATTGTTTAATTATTACCGGGTGCTCAGATTCTCCTGAATGGCACAGTCTTCCCTCTGCTTCTGGATCACCTTCAGTAGTTGCAAGGTTTCCAGGTGTGCCAGATAATCGTGATTTCTCTTCTATGCCCTCTACCTCTGATCACTGAAGGCTTCCAGGTTTTGTGCTTATAGTTTGGCTCTCCTGACAACTTCCAAATAAGAACTGTTGGAATTAGACAGTGGTGTTCCAGACTGCAGTTTGGTGGTGAGGATGGAGACGCATAGCTCGTTAATGAGGATTTTCCCTTCTTCACAAACATTTGGGTGATCTTGACCAGCTACCATAGAAGGAGTTTCCTATTTTTTTTTCCTGGTACCACATTTTTATTAGCTTTGCTTATAGAAATACTGCAAACCAGAAAAGGCCACACCAGAAAAGGCCACACTGGCTTTGCTCTGTAAATATTTAAGTATAGACTGTGCGGACACATGGCAGGTATAAACCAGACTCAAGCGATCTCCAGGTTGGTGATGGTCTGTCTAATCTAATCTAAGTATTACTGAATGTGGTACATGGTGCCTCCGAATTTACGTATAGTCATGGCATGATGAGCCTTCCATTACACACTATTTTCCTAGTTATACTGTAAAACAAACTCACACTTGGCATAACAGAAATGCTTGGCAGGAATGCTGTTCTATTCACAGCACATGAGACAATGACCGATACCTTGTTTAATCATCTCACAGCATTAACAAGGAAGCTGAATCGTATGCACTCTGTCCACCCGCATGCACACAAAGGGACAGACCGTTTAACTCAGCCTGCCATGCTTCACTGTCTTTTCCCCCACTGACTGCAGCTGGCCCCTTACAGAGCTATTAGAAGATATGTTGGTTTTTTTTCCTCACTCTTGAGCTTTTTTGTCAGCCTGCCTTTCTCTGACTTTTGAAATTCTTTCGTGTGTAGCATTATGCTCCCTTTGCTGAGATCGTATCAGATTCTCTGCTGTGTAAATTGGCATGGCTATGCAGCAGTCAGGGGCTCTTTGCCAGTTTACACTAAGAATCTATCCCTAAACAATTACACTCAGCAGTACCAAAAAACCACTTAAATCAACAGAAATTGTAGGAGAACTTTTGGGCCCAAATCCTACTGCTTTCAGTCTCTTAAACTGCAGAAACTACCAGGAAACAAGGACATGGAAAGAGAGTTGCTGGAGAACTCGGGGCACAGTCAGGCTATTCTCTCAGCAATCAGCAGAAGAAATAACAATACAAATCCCTTTCTGTCAGTTACATCAGCAAGAAGTAAACAAGATTGAGCACACCAGTTAGTACCTAAAATAAAAGTATTCCTTCTGAGTTTTTCTCTATTTCTCACCTTGGTTGTAAATCATATAACCCTGCTGATACTGTGCTTGACAGAAAGAGAAACATAAATATGGGCATTTTGTCACAATTCCATAAAAAATGGTAAAAACAACTACATCAATATGTAGCCAGCACCACATTCTTGACATTCTTGAAATGGTGAATCAGAATAGAAGAAGCCAGGTAGGTAGTAGGTATGAGACAGGTAGGTGTGTGAATGCATTAAATGGAGGGTATGATATCTGGCCGTTCGTCTCAATGCCCTGGGTTTGCTGGTTTGCAAAGCCAAAGCACAGAATACCGGGGACATGTTGGATGACAGCTTTGTTCTTGTGATCACCAGTCAAGTTCTGCTCTTCTTATTCATGCAAATTGCCCCACTAACTTCAGCAGCTATATTAGCATGGTTATTGTGAGCAAGCTTTAGCCTCAATGCTAACTGGGTCTTCAGCAAAACTAGACTTTTGTAGTCATGGAACAGGAAATGGTTCTGTGCAAATACTTACTGGTGCTAGAAACTATGATTTTCACATTTACAATTACTCTATGTCTGTCTAGGGTGGAATGAATCATGTCTTTTCCTAACAGAATGATTTATCCTATAAATATTTGTTGTAAAAGCAGGACACACTATGCAAGGCAGCAAGGAAATAATTTCATCTCTTCAATTAGAAGAAGTACTCTAATTGACTTTTGACCTTGATAGTCCTATAAGGACTAACAGAAACTCTCCTACCCACTTTACACTGTATCTGTTGTGTAATGTTTAAATAAGCCTGTAATTCAGAGAAACGCTTCCCCTTGTTAAAATGTCAATAAAGTTCTTATTGTTTAAGAAAATGCCTGGTAGAATGTCTTGTGCTTCAGCTGTGAATAGTTCTTCTTTCAAAAAAAAGATCCTGGCTCTCTTTTAATTTTTCTTCTTTCCTTCAATGTTCTGCACAAATCTAAATTGTACCTGGCTGACTGTTGTGTGTGCTTGTGTATGTGCACACTGCAGACCAAATCATCATAACACAGCCATTTTCTCCTAAGGGATGTGACCTTGAGCTTGCCTTGTCTCTGCTTTTTACTGTTGGTGATGGATTTTTGTCTTTAATGGTTCCCAGTTATTCATTCTCACATTTGTGACCATCCTGGGGCAATGTACAAATAAACCAGAATATATAACTCTGGTTTCATGTTTATTCAGATTTATTTTCTATTGAGGAAAAAACACACAATCAAGTCAAAGATAGGAATGACAAAAGACTTCTAATCTATGTAGCCCAATAGACAGCAAACTGAGAATTGAACGCTTGCCTATCTCCATGAAGTCTTAATTCACAGTCAATCTCACAGTCCCCTAGAGAATATATTTTTCCTACTGGTTCATGCTGTTTGACTATCCTGAACGTGAAGAAAACACACTCATATTTTTTTGCTACATCTCACAAGCTGACGAGCTACTGCCGTGTGGCTGTTGTCAGTGAGTTTTGGCCTGAGAGACACGCTTCCTCTCTACACGGACATCCTCCCTGCCAAAACCAGTTGTGAGATTAACAAAGGTCACTGACAGCGGTCTTCTGTGTTGTGTTTAAATGAAGACGGTCAGAACTGTATTTATTGCAATTTTGATACATTTCTTTCTAGAAATTAAACTATGCAGTTGTACACTCTGCTGTCTTTGCCTCAGTCGTGGAGATAAAGCCATGATATGGTTAATTTTAGATGCTCTCTAGTCCCAGTACCTGTCAGACTAAGAAATGGGAAGAATGCCAAACCACGGAGTTTGCTGGGCTCTGCAGCAGCCAGGATGAGCCGAGGGAGCTGAGCCTTTCCTGTGAGTGTTCCTTGGGAACAGGCAAAACCCTTCCCCCAGTGTGTGGAATCTGAGAGGTAGCTGGAGCTTTCTAGATATGAAAAGTGAGCAGGAAAATGGCTAATGCATTTAAGTTTGGACTGGAGAGAAAGGTAACAGCATGTATATGAACTGGGTTGTGAAATCAGTTCAAGAAAGCAGAGCATCACATGCCACGAGTGACAATCCATTACATGAAATTGAATACAATGGTGAAACCAGCTGACGAGTGGAACTTAAGACAAAATTATGAAGTTACCACTTCAGGTCAGTTGTACACAGGCAAGCAACCATCTCAGGAAGTAACTCTGTTACTGTAAGGTCAAATATATTAGCCCCATGTAAAAGGTAGCAGAATTGGTGCACATTTCTTTTGCTTGTGAAATAATCTTAAAACTTCTGTTTCTCATGGGGCAGTTTGACTTCTTAAAGTAGCCGATTTTCATGTCTATACAGAAGATTAACTTTTCATTCCCTTAGCTCACCCCACATTTGCATATTATTTGTTTTTGGTTTTTTTTTAATTATTATTTCTGTCCAGGATGAATTTAAGAAGAAAAAAAACTTTCTTTTGTTTTGTTTTCCCAGGCTTGCACTTTGTTTGGTGTCATACTTCTGGCTAGATGTATGGATGCAGGTGTACGCAATCAATTCTGGTGTTACGCACAAGAAATTTAGGAAACAGGCTTGCAGCTAAATTGAGACAACAAATGTACAGAGTATTGAGTATTACACAGTCAGATCTCTGAGGTGCATGCAGTGAACTTAACCTGAAAAAGTATGATTGTCACTAGTTGTAAAAGATTTTCTTGAGCTAATATAATAAAAATACTATGGATGAAGTGTATGAACTCAGTTACATCTTGCAGTGAAAGTCACCTCCAAGCTGTTAGCTTTCTACAGCCAAAGTTCTTCTCAGACCCATAGGAAGGTTCTACCTGCACCAGCTGTGCACCAACAGTGCTGGCACCTCAACCAGTATTGACACAGATACTGAAGAAGGTAGTAAAGGAGATGGGTATAGCTAGGGAAATATGACTCAAGAAGTAAAATCAGTGTTTTGCATGAAATTCTACCTACCACACAATTTTCCTATATCCACAGGGACAGATGTAAAAGCAGACATACAGTTCTTGATTGACAGTGCTTCCATTATTAATATGAATGAATAAGCTATTACAAAATATGATCAAAAGATTTTGGAGGCCTTCAGGGCAAAAACCTGCAGCAACAAGTATCGAATCTATGCTTTTTATTCATGGAAAAAAAAAATACAGTAAATTTCCCTTCCTGCTGTGTTTCTTGCCTGCAGGATGGAGTGGGATGAAGGAGACCTTTGGAACACAGGTTCATTTATGCACTTCTGGTCTGCCCGAGTCAGACAAGTGAGAGAAATACTTACAGCAAAGCAAGATCTCCAAGTACCTGTGTTTTTGGAAGCCTTCTATTCTAGTAGGCTAAAATCAGTACCAAGAAACTGTGTCTGCTGCAAATGACAAAGCTATGGACATCCAGTGAGCAGTTGCCAATCTGCTGTGCAAAAGGCAAAACCCTGTTCTTTAGCTGGTAAGTCTGAAATTCATACAAATTTCTGATTGTATTATGTCTTGTTAAGAAAAAATTAACCTGTTCTCATTTTAAACAGGTCAAAAATACACTCTCAAGTTTTGACTGCTCGGGTTTCTTTTCTGGTTTTCATTCTATCTGTTCATGGAAAGGGTAATAGAGGCTTCTAAACTAGAGTATCAGTAGTCGCACGTTATAATTAGCATGTCATATTCATTTCATAACCCCTACCTCTATTTTAATTTTTTTTTCTGAACAAGGAAAGAAACATTCCTGGACTTGCTTTATTTTCTGGCATATATGCTAGGGAAAAAATGCTCTGGTTTTCAAATTTTTCTCACTGTTACTTTAAGGAGCAAAAGTAAACACATGTTCAAAACACTTTACTGCTTGTAAAGTCCTTCTGTATCTTAATGTGCCTCAGTATGACAAAATAAGAGGATATCTTTAAGTTTAGTAAGTCTCCTTTTCCTGTGTACTTTAATTTATTTTTCAGGCATTTCAAAGTGACTGTGCAGCACTCTATACATTGTAAAAAAAAAAAAAAAGGCTCTAGAAATGCTAGTCATGTCTACAGTGAGAATAATTGGCACTGACAGAGAGGAAAGTAGTAATTGGAATGAGACTTGTTTAAATAACAGTTTAAATTTTCTTTCCTTACTTTTCCGATTATATGCACTATAAAGCAGGATTTCTTTGCCTTGAGTGTTTCACAGAGTCGTTTCTGTATGCAGCATGCCCAGTAGTATAACTCAAGTAATAGCCCAGCTATAATTTGGATTAGACTTTGAGTTTAGCTCCCTTACATACAAATGCGCTATTCAATTGGTATTAACACTGTATCATCAAAATATTCAGTAGGCTAAAGCGGGACAGGCTAATTGCGTCCTCTAATTCTTCGAAGTTATCATCACTCCTTCATTCTGAATAGTTAAATGGAAATTCAGGTGCAACACTAGATCAGGAAAAACATGCTTAAAAACTTGAGGTATGAATACACTTCATGTTCTGCTAAACACTCTCCTCACTGTTAGTATCCAAGGAAGAGTAAAGTTACTATATTTTTCAGCCCTTCCTCCATGTGATTTGTGTTCTTCTTAAATACAGCTTTGCTAAGAGCTATGCAGAACAGGTGTTTTAAAAAGCTTTGGAGTATGTCAAGGTTTAGTATTGTAACATGACTGAGAATATTTTCCTGCTGAGCACATCTGTCTCCAGCAGTAGATGCAGACCCATATAAATAGTAGTGGGGGTCTGTGTGGTAACATCTGCCCTCCTTCAAAATATTTGTGGCAAATATAAATCAAGGCAGGGATTGACTTGAGAATCCGGAAGGATCAACTGACATCTGCAGTGGAACAGATGAGATCTAAATGTGCCCTGATTTGCAGAACAATATGTGAAAAATATTGTATGAGCTTGATAGTTTCCTATGGCAGCTTTAACTGGACACAGCCAGAACGTATCAGCCCTGCTAATCTCAGAGATCCGTTGTCCTTCCAACAACCTTTGATGTTTGTCTCCTGAACCTTTAGCTAAAACCTTCAAAGTGTCTTAGATGACCTCTGGTGTTTGTTGGTTGTTTGGTTATTTGGGTTTTTTTTAAAGGAAATGAAGTCATAGGTGAAATTTGCCTCCATACTTGTGAGTGATAAACTTCTACTGATTTCAGTAACAAGGAATTTAATTATTCTAAAGCAGTGGCTGGTCCACTCTTTGAACAGCGGATCTGAAATATCTGAAATTCTGGATTCAGAAGCAGTTGGGTTATTGACACTGTCCGAGCTGTAAAATGGAGACCAATAATTATAATGGCTCACGATTTATGAAAGCCATTTTCCAGTTATATACAGTGACTAAAAAAATCTGAACTCTTAGCAGACCTATCCTCATGAAAAATAAAACTACCTGGGGATTAAACAATACAGAGATAACAAGATCAGATCAGGCTTTTCAGTTTCTCAATAAGTATATTTTGCTCTATCCATCTTTTGCAATATAGATGACATTACATCAGCTATTGATGCTTTTCCACCTGCTTTTCTTTAATCTTCCCAAAGCTATTCAGTATTTTTTTAATATTGAGTTACCTAGAAACTATTTGTGTGTAGAAAGTGCTAATATATGTTTGAATAAAAGTTAGCATTAGTCAGAATGTGGGGATTTTGTGCAAATTTCTGACTTCACTAGCAAAATGAAAATTTTGGCTATAAAAAATATTTCAGTTTCATTTCAATTAGTGTTCAGGTGTATTAACAAAATGCCTTACAAGAGGTTTAGTTCAGATGCTCAGATCTTTTTCTCTCTGATGAACCATGCCTCTTCTCCCAAGCTGCAACTCTCAGGAGACACCAACGGCTTTTCAGCCACGGGGAGCTGCGCAGCCTACACCCCAGGCCCTCACCCAGAGGCAGAGCTGATGGGCAAAGCCAGCTGGGAGGGCGAGACAAGCGTGAGAAGCACCCTGACTGTAGTTACTTTGGTCTCTTGAGAGCATCTTAGACCCTTCTGTCACTTTTGTGCAAGAAACAACTCTAGGGCTGGCAGTAGTCTGTCATCCCCCTCAGAGGCTTCAGTAAGTGTGGAAGCTGAAGAGCCTGCAAGCACCAGAACAAAACCAGAGTTGCATCAGACTGGTTCCAGTCTGGGTTAAATACGCCTGGCCTTTCGGTATTGCAGATCAAGAGTTCAAGTATAAAATGACACTATGTTTTAAACAGTTAGTTCCAGTGTAAGCAGCAACTGCAAGTGCAAAAAGCAATGATACTGCCATCACACCCCTAACAGTCAAAACTGTTTGGAAATCTCATTTGTTTTTCATTAGTTACCGCAACAGTTTGAATAAAATCCTGTTCAATCTCAGCAAAGAGGACTTTGGAAATGTTAGTCTGTTATTCTTTAAACAAAGTTCAACAGCTATTAACAGAGTACTTGTTTATGATCTTCTATAAATATTATGTTTCTGTACTTCTTTGAAAATGTGGACTTTTTAATTTCATTTTTATTTTAGTAAAAACTGTAAAATTATGACTCACCAGTTGCAGAGTGCCAAGACAGGATATTTCTCAATATATGGGGCAAAAAACATTTTTATGTATTTTTGTTACCAATCGTATAAAACTCAGTTTATTTTTATAAATGGCTCCATAGGCCTGCACCATAAAACTTGCATATAATTTTATCCCAGTTTTCAGGGATTTTGGTGCCCATTAGCTAGGAAATGTAAACTCTCATGTTCCTGAGCAAAGTCGATGTTTTAGTGATCAGTGAAACCCACTCATTTTCATGTAGAAGTGGCCACCTTTCTTCTACTCAGCCAAGATCTCACAACCCAGACTGAAAGCTGAACAGGACAACACTGCACATGCTGCTATGGGGTTTCAGTGCAAAAGCTTAAAAGGAAGTTGCAAAATTGGCAAGGGGAGAGTGGTGATATTTTTTTCTTATTCCTTGAGTGCATATTTTTGTGGCATAGCCACACAGATATCACCACTTAACTGTAAGTCATCCAGAAAAAAAAATGTCTTAGATTAATGACGGGAGCAAGATTCATTATATTATGATGCTTATAAAGCTTACTGTAATGATACCTATAGTGGTCTACCTCTGGAACACTGAACATGGCTGACTGAAAGGAATTCTATTGAGCTATTTGTATAATTAACGTGGGGACTTTAGTGGGTAATTTAATTCCCAGATGAATATTTTATAATAGCTTAACCTTCTTCCTTGTGACTACTGCTGTTAAAAGCAGTGGATTTAGATTTAATTGAACGGGTTGTGGCACTGCTTTCACTTGTGTCTAAAACTTTCAGCGGCTTTCCTGAAAACTCAGACAAAATTATATGTAGATTTATGGCTTAGGACACTCTAATGCATTCTTTTTTCACCTAACACCTTTGGTTTTATCATTACTTGAACTATTTTATTTTTAATCTGTGGCTAGATTGATGCCTCTTAACTGAAAAAAATGGGCATGCAAGGTTTTGTCTAAAAGAATAAACAATCAGTTTAATTTTTGAAATTGGATTTATTATTTTTGTTCCAACTTGTTTTCAAGTGGTGTCAAGACACAATACGAAAACCCCAAATCTAACCTGAGTAGAGGGCAAATAAAATCCCCAGGAAGTTTTTTCTTAAATGCTAAGAGCCTGAGGAACAAACAGGAAAAACTCTAAGAGTAGTAAACAAACTCAGAGAAGAGCAGCTTAAGTAACTAAGAAGCAAAACACGAATGTGGAATTTATCTTGGGAGAAAGGAAGTAGGCTTACTTTAAAGGCTGATTGACTTTTTATTATTTTCTATAAGGAAATCCTTTGATGGCTCTGAAGAGGTGGTATTTAAGGAAAATGAGACCTTCAAACACAGTAGTATGTGCAACCACATGTTGTAGAACAGAAGCACATCTTTAACAGGCAATTAGCAGGGGCCAATGAGATGCAAAGCGTGATCTGGAAATTTACCTTGGGTATTAGCCAAAGGAAACCTGGCCAGAGGAAGGTAGGATGACTGCTAAAGGCTTAATGTTAGAAAGCGCCAGTATCTGATCAAAGAGACGCGCAGACTAGGAAAGTGTTAGGAGCTTGGGCAGGCTTAGTCAAACAAAGGAGAGTGGATTAGACTTGAAGACTCTGACAGTAAGTCACTAAAACTGTGTGGAAGGAAAGACTAAGACCACCATTGCTTGTGACCTCTGTCTGTTGTTCCTCGGCTCCATAAAGAGCCTGACTCCTTCCCACTGATGGCATCCTTTCCGGTACTGGGTGCTGTTGTTGGGTCTCCCAGGCTGAACCAGCCAAGCTCCCCAGCCTCTCCTCTCAGCTCAAGTGCTTCAGCCCCCACTGTTGTGGCTATCCTCTCGTGAACACACCCTAGGCTTTCAACACCTTTCTTGTATTAGGGAAGCCATAACTGGAAACAGCATTGAGATGCAACCTAATGAGTGCTGACTGAGCACGGATCATCGCTTCCCTCGACCTCCTGGCTGTGACCCTGCGGATACAGTCTTGTATCCTGCTGGCTTCGCTGCTTCCCATGTTTGTCTGCTGCCCACCAGGACCCCCAGATGTTTTTTAGCAGAGCTGCTCCCCAGCCAGTCAGTCCTCAGACTGCCTCAGTGCAGGCAGGTCAGTCCCTCCCAAGTGCAGGATGTTGCATTTTGTCCTGGTTGAACTTGATGATGTTCCTGTTGGCTCGTTCCTCCAGCCTGGCTTGGTCTCTCCAGACAGCAGCCCTGTCCTCGCATGTGTCGCCTGCACCCCTCTCCATCTGGAGGTATCCACAAACGTGCTGGGGGCACGTTCAGTCTCCTCCAGCTCATCAACACCGAGGTTCAGAAGGGAAGGGAGAAAGTAGAGCACTGCACAGACTGCAGTTTAGACTGTAACCAGGTAATTACTTTTGGAAGATCTTTTTAGACAAAATATGTTCATAACAGCAATGCAATGTCCTGAAATTGCATGAAATGTTTGGTGTAAGAAGCTTCTAAAACCCCACATTCGGTGGGACTGAGTGGTGTACAGGCTGTGCAGACTTTGTCCACTTCAGCCGCAGGTATTACAATAAACAAAGTTAATTTACTTCTAAGATAAGAATAGTTTTGTGACATTCTTCTCGCTTTCAGGATACAGTATTCACCTAAATCTATTAGATCTGTCATAAACTATCTTTTCAAACAGCAACAAAGTGTTGTTGTATCTGGCAGCCCTTCTCTGTGACACTGGGTTACCATTCTGCAGGCCAGTATGACGGAGTAGTGAGCTTTGTGAAATACACAAGGTATAATTCTCCTTTTTTCCTTTTGCGCAGGTTAGAAAAAACAGGATGTAAAAAGAATGAAGTTCAGACACAAAACCAAAACGAAATTAAAAAACCTTTTTGCAGTTCATGAGGTCACTATTTGCAGGCTCCTTGTAATTTATGGTTATTCCACAGTACTGTATAAGATTAGTTCAAGTTACATTAGGCTACAGTGCTTGACTCTCACTCTGGATAATCTGACAGCCAGCTCTGGGACTAATCTCGGTGTGCTAACAAATTAAATACATTTTTTCTATCTCCCTTTTTTTTTTCATGTTGGATTAAGTTGCAGTGTTGTCTTTTTAACAATGCTCAAGGTTACTTCCTGGGCACATGATATTACTGGAGTTTTTGACTGTTTTTTCCCCATTTGCAAGATTTTATTTTTGTTTCATTTTATACATTACATACTCCTGTAATCATCTTACTTTTTAAAACCCAATGTCAAAACAAGATTTGAGCCAGTGGGAGCATGTAAAAGTCTGTTCATGGTTAACTTGCTGAATTAGAAACCAGATTTTTATTCAGATTTTTTGAACTCATTGGTCAGACTTTGGGCAACAGCAGAAGTCAGGTTAGGTGCGTTGGGAAGGAGACGCATACCTAAGCAACACTTCAGATCACACAGAATACAGAATGAGTTTTATTTTAATCACATTTATATCGGACCAGTTTGTAACAGCTATGTCCAATCAGGGAACTGAACATTCAATACATGAGTCACGAAACATGGAAAACAAATGTCTTGTGAAAAAATCAGCTGAAAATAACAGTTCATGCCTCAAATCAGATGTGAAAATTAGCACTTGAACACAGCATTTGTAAATTAAGGACTGAAAAAACAAGTGAATCTTGTAGACAACATATATAGGAGACTAATAGTTTCTTTAAATATTAATATCCGACTTTCAGGTACCATCTCCATGAAGAGCCCCCCCTATGCAGCTGCCCTCTTAATTTACAGAACCTGAAATATCTGTTAATGAAGAGCTCTGATTCCTGCATTTCTGAAGGACTTTTGCGCAATCACATTGGAGAGCCAAGAGCTGCTCAGTGCCCATTTCACAAACATGCTTTGCCATGATTAATAGTTTTTCTCTCACCTTTCTTGTCATGGTCTCCAATTTAAAGGATATCTTGGAGTGGCTCCTCTCAGCTTGGTGGCTGCTGAGGCACTTTGGCCTCTGCATGTGTTGTATGTGGGAGTCTGAATGAGTCTGTTAGGTAACAGGGTGCCTGAGGCTTTGTTACAAAACTCAGTATGCCTCTGTCTAAATCCGTGTTCTCAACCTGATATTTTGCTTTTGTGCTTGCTTTTATAAATGACTTTAAAATCTTGCTACAAGTTTCTCTACTAATAAATGCCAAATGGTCCACATATGGCAGACCTTCTCTTGTTTTTGTTTTTCTACTTAATATTTACTGAATACTTGAGGTATGTATGGTTTAAGAGATCTTTATTGTATGTGGCATAGTTTAAACAGTAGTGGTAGTTTCCCAGTTGTTGGAGAAAGATGTTCTGTTTGATCAAGAACATCTGTTCGTTCACCAGCTGTGCAACTGCGGTCATTCAGAAACCCCGAGTCAACTTATCATCTTTCTACTGACAACAATTAAAGGCAGAGAATCAGAAAGAGAAAGGAGTCTGACTGAAAAATATATTAGGTCTTCTAAAAACGTTTCCTTCCCTAAGGTGAGGAAAATCTTCTTCTTGTTCTAGCAATTGCCCTGCCGCTTCATGATTGGAAGATAAATCTTGCCATAAATTGAGAAATTGGTGATTTATTATGTACAGTTATACGTACCCTCCTTAACAATGTCTTCCCCAGGTTCAAGGAAGCGACATGTTGCTGGTTCTACATCAGACTATAGAAACCAAATAATTTCCAGTGGAAAATGCATCTTCACGAGTGGTGGCTGTTTTCCTGCCTGAGGAGACTCTGCCTACAATTATTCTTCCAGGTCGGTCAGCAAAGCATTGCCTTTTTGGACCTGTGAGCAGCACCCATGAAAGAATGAATGCCTTATGAACAACCCTCTATGCACTCATTTGAAATGCCATATTTTAAAAGCAAACTTCCTCTCCGAGTTCAGCCTTACTCTGTGAGTTGATAGTGATTCTGAGGTAGTTGTTTATGTCCATCTGTGAGCCATGCATGCTTTACTCATCATTCTAGCTGTACCTGGGTGGCCTGGAGGAAGGTATGAAAAATGTCATATATCCTTTTGGATATTGATGTAGTATTTAATTTTTTAAATCAAAACTTTAGTTTCAATTCCAAAAGTTGAAATGGCTGTTGATGGTCAGTAGTATTTATTGGCATGGCTCTGCTTCTGAAGAGGCAGCTTTACACTTGCAAATTATTTTTGGCTAAGTCCTGGTCTGAGCTGACACCTGATCTGTGAGACAATGAAGTTCTAAGTGGTGGAATCCACTTCATAGACTCGCACTTTCTCAAGTCACCCATTTGTTCTCGTCAGCCTCCATTTCTGTCCTTCCTCAACAGTTTCTTATTCATTATTTTATATATATATGTATGTGTATGTATATTTTTATTTTGTGCTGAACATAAAAAATTATTTGCTATCCCTATGCTTCTCTTGGATGAAAATTCAGACTAGCAAGAATCAGCTACAAGAAACCAGGGCTACGTCTTCATTCTCTGCAGCAAGAAAAATGCCACACTGTAAATATTCCACCAGGTTTTACCACATCATGGTTCTAGAAGTCCAGTTTTGTTCATAGATGATATTTCTCAGCAAATACTTTCCTTGAAATCAGAGGAAAATTATAATGACATAAGTATTCCTGCAATATGAGAAAAGACACAAAACAACAAACTATAAATTTTCCTATGCAGTTGCATGACTCTATTTATCCTTTCCATAGTGGCTTTAAGAGAGTTGTCAAGAAAGATGTCTTTTCACTCAAGCTCCTTCACCGTCATCCTTCATTCAAAGTCCTCACAGGCCCTATTTTATTAGAACAAATAGTCAGTAGAATTGATCAGCAATATGTAATATTGAGAGCATCACTGTATGCTTTTCATGTTGATGGGACCTGAGAAAACACGTATCTATTAAGATAACTGTTATGGGAAGATACTTATCCATGGGTCACTGTCAAAACTGATTTAGGTGTCAGCTGAATTTCTGCATTTGCATATTCAGAGTCCAGGGTGTTCATCCTTTTCCTTAGTGAATCGGAAGAAGAAACAAGGCAAAGATAGGGTTAGAATTAAAAAGCTAATAAGTACATTTCAAAAATGGTCTGAAAACGTACAATGAAATTCCTTAAGGGCAATACAAAACATACGGAAAACTAGCTGCAGAAATATAGGATAGGGATGGACTGGGTTGACAAGGATATTGTAAAAAAAGATGAAGACTTTAAAGAAGCTGAAAATTAGTCTGCAGAATCATCCATTTGTGGAAGGACAAGATCACACTGGGTTAGATGACCAGAAGTGTTGTACACAAAACCTGTGATGTAAAGCTTGTGCTACTGGAACTGGTGCGTCCCCAGCTGGAGTATAGTGGCTTGGCTTTGGCACTACAATTCAAGAAGAATGTGGTCCTATTAGGAAAACACAAAGAGCAAGAAGTAGAAACGTTGTACTAGGAATGGTAGAAGGAATTAGGATTACTTGACAGTGGGAAGACAAAGCTGAGGGTAGATATAACAGAGGTATTTGAATATAAACGACAATTATAAAGAGGAAGTGATTAAACTCAACTGCATACTTGGTGTGGGTAGGACAAAAACCAATGGACTTAAATTACAGCACAGGAAGCTTAGGAGATATATCAGGAGAAACTTTTCAGTAGTAAAGGTATTGAAATACTGAAAAAGGTTGCCTGGGAAGATGAAAAATTATCTATTACTAATAAAAGGTTTTCTGAAAGGGTAGATAAACATCTGTCAGAAAATGGCACAGGCATAGGTGATACTCCCTCCTGAAATCTCTTTCAGGTCTTTTATATGATTTCAGATTGTACAGTTCGTATTGGCTATCTGACCTCTGCTGATATTTTAGACTCTATAAGAGCCAGTGCTTTGCTGAGCTGAGAGCTATGTTCTTCAATCAGGCATGAGTCTACTCTCCTCTGTCTAGCAGAAACCACGTAAGTCCACAGTTTTCTTCTTCTGGTTTCAGCTGCTTATCTTAGGTTTTAGAAAATATAATAATGGATGGTTGTCATTCATTTCCTGGAAGGCATATCCTGCTACTGTATCAAAGCTGACTCAGCAACTCACATCTGTTTTAAAGCACTCATGGAAAACAAAGTGACCATATAACGACCTATCCCAGAGCGTGCAAAGTCACACAAATGCATTATGACCCTAGGATCCCTAATCTTTTGGAGAACATTTACTTTGACTAAAATTCGCTATATTCAGAGGACAGTGTGATTGAGAAGTATTTTGATGACATCAAAAAAAAAAAAGGAAGATAGATATTGTCCTGTTCTTTCAGGAATATTGTTTCTTAGAAAGAGGGAATTTCAATGATGCAAAACACTGGAATGAAAAATTATTTTCATGGGAAGACTTCCAAGAAAGAACTGTCCCTTAAAAAAGAATATGTATGACTTCATGCATGTTATTTCAGAACTCTTCAGATCTTCCAAAGTCCACATTTCAAGAATGACAGGAGTCTGAAAAGTACCTCAGTAAAAAGAGCATTATGAGGTTCTATGTTTATTGTATTTTAATGCTTTCTCTATATCTCATGTGCTCAGTTTAACTTGGTGGATAACTCCAGGAATTCAGCCTCAAATCAGAGTTAAATTGGCAGGGCTGAATCAGACTCATGGAGTCAAAGGATAATGCAGGTGGGAAGGGACTTTGTAAGGTCTCTACTTGCCGAGTCTCCAGTCCAACCTCCTGCTCAAAGCAGGGTCAGCTCATACTCAGGCAGACTGTTCAAGACTGTATCATATGGGTCATGAAAACCTGTGAAGACAGGGACTACACAGCCTCTCTGAGCAATCTGATCCACTGTTTAGCTGCCCTTCTGTGGAAATCATTTTCCTTTTAGCAAGTCTGAACCTGTCCTACCCCAGTTTATGGCCTCTGTTTGGTTTCCCCCAGCCGTGTACCTCCATAAAGCGCCTGACTCCATCTCCTTGAAGCACTGCCTGCAGGCACTGGTAGAGGCTGCTTTTGGGTCCCGCTGAAGCTGCCCCTTCACCAGGCTGAACAAGCCCAGATCCCCAGCCTCTTCTTCCAGGGCAAGTGCCCCTCACTGTGGCTGTCTTCTGCTGGACATTTCTCAGACTGTCAACTTCTGCCATGTATTGGGAGGCCCAAAACTGTATGCAGCATCCAGGTGCAACCCAATGAGTGTTGAATGAAAAGGGTTTTAGCAGGGTAAATCCAGTAGTGGTAATAGGTAGATAAAATAACAAGAAAAAAATTGTCTTTGAAACAAAACACCTTCAACTGACTAGACACAATGATGGTACATGTTCAAGCAAAATAAGATTAGAGAAGCATCCTGCTGCAGGTTTGCTTTGCTATTTGACAGACTGGATACGGACTGAATATTTCATTTGCCTGGTATATTTTAATGATGATGCTAATACCTTGTTCTCTGAAGTATTACCATGTGGAGAAGGTTAGAAGGAGTGTTTGAAGATGAAAATAATGTCACTGTCACATAATTTATCTAGAAGTCCTATAGCCATTCCCAAGAGCCAGTCAGGTAAAGCTTTATTAAGTTAATCCCTCAAAACTGAAATAGCAGAAAATTCAGCCTACACTTGGCCAGCCATTTTTATTTCAGAACTTCACAGTCATAGAAAGAGTGAAAATATATCTATACATTCAGGGACAAAATCCAACAATATTTTCTCTTTTTTTTTTTTTTTTTAATGGAACTGTCTCTGAAGCACTGTAGTTCAGAAGAGCACCTAAAGGCAGAAAGAATATACATTATGACTATGGTTTTTTGAGACAAATTCAGGGTTAATGATTCATTTCTAAATAAACAAGTTATCACCACGGGAGACAGTAAATACTTAAGAACACTGAGAAAGAGAGGAAGTAGAAAGCAAAAATTAGTCATTGCTTGCAACCAGTTTGCTTCAGTATACCTAATGTGATTTAGACATACCTATTGGTTCTTTAGTTTAAAAGAGACAGTCTCTGTGCTTTTGAATTTCAACTTAAAGATTTAGTGCTTGCTGAAAGAAGGGTGGAATGAAGTGCCTGCATGAGAGGATAAGACACAATTGCATTCATCCGTCCTGTTTTCATGTATGTAGCTGAAGGACACAGATGTCCAGACTGTCAGCACGCAGCCAGAGCATTTGTAAGGGCAGACTGGTTTTGTACACGAAGCTGGGGCAGACAGTGAGTTGCTTACCTTGCCATAATAAACTACGCTGATATGCTCATGTTTGGACAAATGGTTATGAGTGCTACTAAGTGTGTACAAAATTAGACTCTGTTTTTTGAAACATTGGTCCCAAATAGTTCTTTTAAATGTACCATATAGGTAACGGCAGCCTCACAAGCGGTCAGTGATCATCACCAGCTAATGCACCTTGTCTACGTGCCAGCTGACCAGTAAGAAGCACCCATGACTGAAGCAGTTTTATTTTTTCCTTGCCTGCCAGTAAGGGTTTATGGCATGGAGAGAAAATGAGTAATGATCTTTACTTTGCATTTCATTTTAACCACAGAATATTTTCTAGTGCTTTGTTCAATCAGATTTTAAAATACTCCAGAGATAGGGCTACAACCAAAAATTCAAGCCTAGCGGGTGGCTACTCCACAGCCTATTAGAACGTGCTATAATTTTTTTATTTTTTAGATTTTCAAGACTTTCTTTCAGAATTCTTTGCAGACTTCATTAGAACTAATTGTCCTCTTCTTTCACACGTCACTGTGGTTGAAGTTTAATTCTTTTGAAGCAAAAGAGAATCTGACCTCTATACTTAAAATATGATGTTTAAATCAGAAAATATTAACCCACCCCAAAACACGTCTAAAAGACTATGGAGTTATACATTATTTTATATGTCAGCTGTCGATATAAATATATCTTTTTACAGTGTCAGAAGGCCAAATCAATCAGTACTTCAAGTCTGTGGACAGTAGACATTTCTCTAAAGAAGGTGTTTCAAGAAATATTAAATATTAAAAGGTTAAAAACTAAGAAAACAGTAGCAAAAGAGAGAGAAAAAAGTTCTCCCATCAGGCCAATTGATTCTAAGGGCAGGGTCACTGAATGTAGCATTATTTCTCCTGGTCATGTTTCTTTCCTACCAGAGCTCCAAAGTAAGCTAACTGTGTAAGCAGGATTGAAATACACAACCCCCTTGTGACTGGAAGCAGTAAAGCATTCTCCACTTGCGGTTTTCTTCAAATGAGCCTGCATGGAATATGTGTTTGAAAACAGTGAAACTCTTTATTAATCAAGTACTTCACTTGCCATGCCAGCATAAAGTTTCATTTATGTCAAAACTCCCTTAAAAATGGTTTGGAGTAGTGTCTTGTACACAGACCTTCAACAGAAGAAATATTTTTGGAATTGTAAATACAATAATGGAGGCAAATATTTGCACCATTTGAGCAGCTGCTGTTAAGATCTTCAATCATAGGTTACAATTCCAACATTTTACTTTGGTTTCCTACTGTATGGAAATAAGGAGTTTATGTAGCTCTGCGTCTCAAATACAGTGTCAGACAAACTATCCAGATTAGTAGAGGAGGTCTTTTGCTAACCATATCTTGTTTTCATAAGAAATGTGTCACAATATATGAAATAACACTCTAGATTTCCCCATAAGCAGTGGTATCTAAAAGGAAGCTCAGATTTTATTATCTGCTCAATGTTAACTCAAGGCTCGAAAGTGTTCTCTGGTATGCAAATTCTCTTTGAAACTATGGGTAACTGCATAACTGAAGATAGCTTTAAAGAGACATACTTTCTTGAAATACAGACCCCTAACACTGCTGAACTAGGAAACTCCATTCACAACACCCCACTTTCCAGGACAAAGGCTCATGCAATACATATGCAGGTGAATGGCATTTTACTGGATTTTTTTTTTTTTTTGTGAATCTGTGAGACAAATCCATGGAAGAAGCTGAAGAGGGCATAAGGAGAGTACTGTGCCTATCCAGCACAGGTACATAGAGCAAGGAGAAAAGCCCAGAGAGAAAAGATCTAACATCTCTGTAAACAAGATTGCATGAAAGAAATGCCTGACTTCATCACCTCCTATTTCTTCTCCTAACTGGAAACAACCTGAATCACCTTGTAATTTTGGCTGAGCACTAGGATTAGAAATGTTATTAGCCCTTTTGACAGACAGCCCCAACAGACTCACTAGCCTGGACTCTGCTCTCAGTAGCATCGTCTTCCCATTCAGCATCTGCAAGGGAGCTTGGAGCTGCCCTGCCCTGTGAGACATCAGGGACCAAGCTGTAATTTGGACAGTCGCAATCAGGCTGCTTTTTATCTAAAAGACAGCAGCGGTGGGACATGTGTGTGTCAACTAAGCCATGAAAGTGCTAAGCCATGTGGTACAAAAGTCATGAGCACTGAGCAGCTGTGGGGAACCCAGCTCCACAGAGATGGAAAGGGTGCAAGAGCCAAAAGCATGTGCAGAGAGAACTGTGCACACACAATTTTGTGGTGTCCTCAGCACGTCCTCTGTGAGTACCCCATAGAAGCAACATGGCTTACATCTTCTGTAAAATGCTGTTTAGCTGGTGTAAGCACAGCAAAGTCTAGCCCTGTGTTATACATATTTACTTGCATTAAATGTTTTCTTTTTTCAGTGGCTTAAAAAAGAACAGCCACTGCTCATTCATTCACTAGAAAAGACCTGCTGATCCTCTGACAGGTATAGCAGAAGTTATTTTTCATCGTGACATGAATAGTTTGTTTTGTTTTACAAAAAAGCACTTCACACCGAAGCACAGCCAGGAATTATCATTCCTTGTATGCTTGTACAGGTGCACTTTCTGAATTAGGCACACAGACTCAGGCAGGCTCCTAATGGAGTGATGACACTAACACCACAACAATAGAAGGGGCCTCCAGGGATGCTGGCTGCTGCGGAGCGGCGGTGCAGGTTGGAATGCACTCTTTAAGAGGGCTGCAACTTTAAGCATTCCGTGAAGTTGACAATGCTTTATGCTACCTCTGTAGACTTCTCACTGCACAAATAAACACAAGTACAGTAACACATATCAGACTGCGGGATTTAAATCTCAGCAGCTTGCATGGCAAGAGCTTGCACGAAGTCAGTTTTCAACACAGTTCACCTCAAGGTTTGTGCTGAGACATCCAATCCACGACTCAGGTCTTCAGCTCATGTGCTGTATCACCAATTCTTTTGTTGTTTTCATCTATCCATCTATATAGCTATTTATATATTGAAAAAGGGATCTGGACTCTACCCACAAATTCTGTGTGTGTTTATGTGTGCATGTGTTTGAACAGGGTCAAGTACAGCCATGTGAAAGCAGGAGTCATGGCAAAGCTGTTTATTGTGATGTGTGAACGAAAGAGCTGAAGTATAAATAGTTGTGTGAGTGGCAGGGGCAATGAAGCCTGAGTTAATGAAGCAGAGTTAATGCTGAAGGCTAAGATCCTGTGCGGATTCACTGGCATCTAGCAAATGCCGAGAATAACATTGTGTTGTGTGAGTGGGATCAATATGGTCTCTCTCTTCTGCTCAGAAGCTTGTTTTAACAAAATTTTCAGGAACTGGAAAGCTTGGAGAAAAGAACCCCTCTGATGAATTTGTGTGTCTGCTGTGTTCCAATGCTGTTAGGAGGAGCCCAGCAGCAGCAGTACCATGTATGCCTCATTTGTTTAGGAAACCAAAATAATTTAATATCTGATTTAATATCATAAAAATGACAGTAATAAAGAAGATGAAAGTCCATTTTAGAGTATCTGAAACTTCACTGTTCACTGCTGATCCAGATGTCTCAGACTCATTTCTTGATCACTGTTTCTGCCTATTCTTGTAGAGTCAGGAACCACGGCTGGTGCTCAAGCCCATCATTACACCGAAATGCCTCTGAAACATCGATTATTGTTCATGTCTTCAACCTACTCAGCAGCCTGATTAGCAAGGTACAAGTGTTACTGATTAACAAGTGTTAATTCAGTGTCACTGTGTAGCCCGTTGACTTGCATAGAGCCACAAACATGCTTGCATTGCGGGCTTGTTTAAGTAACTTGCAGAACTGCAGGCTTAAATAGGAAGTATGTGCTAGAAGTACAAGGATTGTGTCCATTCAATGTTCAGAGGCTGTACAGGGAAGTTTGGAGCTAGTTCAGGTTCTACTGCAAAAACAAGGATTCATATTTTCAGGGTGCATCTTGCCTCTGGCGTTTGTCATCTTTGCAGAACACCCTGTATGTTTGAAAGCATGGAAAAAAGGTCATCTGCCACCTATTTCTGTTATGGATGTTCAGATGGAAGTTGCCATTTACTGATATGACCTGGTTCAGCTACTGTTTCCCAGACCCTTGTTCTTTGGGGGACATTTTGCCTAGCATCAGTTACGTTCAGTTTCCTCTGCAGCTTCTACATCACATTTCCACTGATAATTGAAACTAGAGCACATTAATCATACAGAATGACAATCTGGTTTCCTGTTATTTTAATTCCAGTCCCAACACGTTTAGCAGTAAGCACCATTGCTTGTGCTGTTGTGTGTCTCATGTCAATGAGGCACCTACCTGCAGAGCAGAGGTAGCAGGGGGTAGGAGTATGTGGGACTGTGACAGTCCCCAGTGGGATTTCACCCAAAGTAAATGTCTTTGTATCTTGCTGGAGAGCCCTGTGGTTACAAGCTTTTTGTTCCATATATATCTGTCTAGTTCTTGCATTTTTCTCTGTTCTCAGTCCTTAATATCCTCAGTTTTTGCAGAGAAGATAATTTTATTCATGTGAGAGAATGCCATTGGAGTGATGTGTTGAAAGCATGATTTGAGAGGAAGTTCCTCACAGTAGTTTGCGGAAGAACGATTCGAAAGGTTAAAAAAAAAAAATTTACAACTAATCAGCACAGCTCAGTAGATCACTGAAGCGCTGCTTTGTTTGAGCTGATGGATGTCTGCAGCTAACTTACTTCTTCATGACAGCTAAATGTTATGATTTGAAACATACAGCAGATCTTATTGCTGACAGGGTACGTCTGTTTCCAAGAGATAGTACTAATGCAGTGACACAAGAGAGACTCTGTTTGAGAGCTATCCAGCATTTTGGCCAAACGTGGCACCTTTTCATGGAGCGTTCACGAGCTCCTCTCTTGGAATAGTCTGCATTCCTTGAGATCAAATGACAATGTAGGGTCTTCAGTCTATGCCTTCTCTGAGATACAGTGCACTACCCATTCCTCCTTGTGTTGTACAACCACCTTCGTGCAAACTGTCATGGAAAAATACAAAGCTGTATGAGGTTCTCCTTCCCCTCTACACTGCCCTGGTGAGGCCTCATCTGGAGTACTGTGTCCAGTTCTGGGCTCCCCAGTTCAAGAAGGATGAAGAGCTACTGGAGAGAGTCCAGCGGAGGGCTACAAGG
>Ga0065711_1034309_pt1 | contig 23995 bp, 11 predicted proteins | sample Hoacrofraction12_FD_59098 | JGI IMG/M metagenome (GOLD analysis project Ga0065711, IMG submission 59098) | Hoatzin crop microbial communities from Cojedes, Venezuela - Epithelial fraction 12 v2 (version 2) | ecosystem: Host-associated > Birds > Digestive system > Esophagus > Crop | place... | reverse complement strand
GCCGCTGCGGTTTTGCCACCGGAGAAAGGGTCCCTCGGCGCGAGCCTCTGCTCCAGAACCCTTCACCTTCAGTAGCTTCGCCGAAATGATTTGGGTAGGCAGCACAGTCTAATACAGAAAGGGAAAGGAATCTTGGACTCTATTGCTTTAGTGTTGCTGTAGACAATAAGTATACAAGGTTAATTTTTTTAAGAGACTAACCACATTCTCATGCCAGAATTTTTCTAGACTGCCTTTACTCAGTCTGCGAAATGTAAGTAATTACATTTCTATTGTTTTGCAGTATGTAATCCACCATGAATTACATTCTCAGAGTTTTTCATTTGGGTTACTTTATATTGCCATAATTGACAGGACATTTACATGAGTATCTTCATAACTCAGGACACTGAATCTTCTTTATACAATGGACATCATGGTTTTGTAAGAAAATGTTCCCTTTCATGCAGAAAGTGCCATGGTACTCCATATTTCAAGTCATGGGAAGGTCCCTTTGTCTAAACCTTTTGCATTCATCATTTAACAAAAACTGAACACAGAAGTCTATAGGGTGGCTAATGGCCTGATCAACATTATGACCAGGTCTAATCAAAGCCATGTGTTATGGAGACTGTGCCTTTAAGAACAGAAACGCTATCAGCTTTGAGCAAGACAATTTGACTCATTTTTTAACTGCTGTGATAACCCTATTGATACAAGGACTCGGTTTTGTTGAGTCAGCATCTTGCCCTAGGAGGCACTTTAAATTTAAGGGCAATCATTAAAGCCTGCAACAGCCAGTAGTAACACCTTAGACAAGGTAGATGAGGGTACAGAGTACCTGATCATAGAGAAGCAGGAAGGAAAAGGAAAATCAGCTCCACAAATTATTGAAGAGTCAAAGTCAAACAACAATTAATTTGAGAACTAGGCTAATACTCTGAATATAGTTTACAACAGATGGTTGAGAGAAAGAAATCAGATCACGAATACAGGATGATAAAACAGGAAATTAAATCCACAGATTGAATAGAAAACTAGAATTTTGGGGAAAAAACTCTCCAGCTGCTTTTAAGAATTGTTTTTCACTCTGTTCACATTCAACTTCTCTTTTTTTGGTGATGGCTGCCTTTCTCTACTGATTAGTTCATCTGACTGGTTTAGAAATGCAAAGATCAGATTGTGGCTGCCAGAGCAATAACACACACAGAACTAGGAATAGTCAGGCTTCTCTGTTAAAAAATATCTGATCATCTCACCATTTTGTTTGCATATGTTTGAAATCATGGCTCACAGATTCACATAAATGTTATCGGAAGGACTCAGAAAGAAAAGTGAATAAATCTCACATAAAGTCCTTAGAAAAGAAGAACCAGAGTAAAAGGCATTAATTCACGAAACTGCATTCTCTAAATGTAAGTTAGGTGTAGAAGTATCTCCTAAAGTATTGTATATTATGTGAGAACCTGACTAAAATATCCTTTTGCTTTTATCATAATGTTAGCTCTAAGATCTTAAAAAAAAGAAAGCAATGAAACATAAGCCGTGCAATGATTTCCATTTCTTCTTCCTGCAACAGCCTGGAATAACCCTTTGTGATCCAAGATAAAATACCACTGAGAACATAATTTTGAGAAGTTTTGTCCAGCTGCAAGGGTAATAAGGTCAACAACTTGGTGATTATAAATGAATCTGCAAGGGAAAAATGCCCATTTCTGTAGATTACAACTGGAGGCTGGAGGGAGAAAAAAGTGCCTCCCTGGAGTGATTCCCAAAGTTGAGATGGGTGCTCAGACAGCTCATGGGCTACAAGAGGCCCCTCTGAAGCTGCGGCCACCTGAGAGGGGCTGTTTCATTTGCAGCGCCGAACAAGAGTAGCTGTGATTTCCTTTCATGGCTGCTGGTGAAAACAATGAGATGAATCAAAATCATGGAACACAAATGGGTGGGTTGGAAAAATGAAGATGTATAATGCCAGTCTTCCATATTCAGGGAGCAACAGAAGCAATATAAAACAATCCCAAATGTCAAGAAATTCTGTGTCCTCATGGCCTCAATACTGTCCCTAGATAGAGCTGAATAATCCCACTAATTTCACTAAGCCATCATTTGGCGTAGTTAAGAGCAAAGTGCATGCCTTTGCCCTTTTTTTGCCTCCTAGAGAAAAATGACTTTGATAGAGAACTAATTAAAGTGCATAGGGCACTACTTGGGTAAGTCTTGAAATGGTGGGAGATAACTGGAGACCTGTTCTCTTTGCATGCAGGATAATAGAACTTGCTAGCATTCATTTAAAGCAATAATGAACTCTTTGATCTCTTTAATCACATAATCCAGAGAAAATGATTCTTGACCAGTCAAAGAACAAGTTCCAAATGATTAACAGTCAACTGCAAAAGACTTGTTTTAACCTGGTTTGCCCTAGGGACACTGTGCTTTTAGCTTGGAAAGCTTTTTCAACCAAAAAAATTAAATTCATTTTCATTCTAATTTCTTCTATTTCTTTTTCATTAGCTGTTTGCTTGATTTTTATAATACTAAAAGTGACTTCAACAGAGCTTTAACTGAAAACTTAAACAATCGGGATCAACTCTTTCAAATGGACTTTAAGCAAATTATGCCTTTCAAATTTTTTTTTTTCCAATCTAGTCTCCCAAAGCAAGTACTACACCATGTGGACTTAAAGGAATGGATTTGAAACTATAATTATAAACTGAGGCTTTGGAAGTGGAGAGCAGCAACCCAGCACTAGTATTTAGATGGAAACTATGTTTGAGTAAGCATAGTCCCACAGTCTTGTTCCTAACAGAGGCAAATGTCAAAAATAGAATGTCCGTTAGAAGCAGCAAAGGCAGTGGCTGACGCAGAGTGAAAACAGGGGAAAAGGCCTTTTGGTTGAAGAGTAGCAAGGGCAAGTATTTCCCTCGTCTGTGGCTCAACCCAGCCAATTTTTGCACTGTAAGATCAGTAAGTTACATCGATTCACAGACATGGCTCCAAGATTTCACATAATTTCTCGAACTCCCACCTTTAGTCAAAAATGACCTTTTCATCCTGTCTGCCTCTGCAGTACATGTGGGACATCTCCTCTTACCAATCCCTGTATATGCTGAAAACAAAATGGCAGTTCCATCTCAGAGTAGCTAGGCTTCAGGCTTTTCTTTCATTCATCACCAAAAGGTAAAGAAACACATCAAAATATTTTAATGGAAATAAAATTTTACAGAATAGCAATGGATGTTGAAATGGGTACCTTCAGGTGAGTAAAATCAGTGAACAATTTCATGTGCTCTTTATATATAAGTATAGAAACTAATATGCTTTCCCTCACTCCCCTCCCATCCCCTCTTAATATTTTTGAACAAAGCAGAAAAGAAAAAAAGTCAATTAAAAGTGCTGAAGGTTCCTGAACTTGTGAAATACAGACTTCTCCTTTCCAGCACTAAAGTGACAGGTAATTTAATGAGTGCAGTACCAATGCTGAATGACCAGAGCTTCTAAGGTTCTTCTGGGATAGAATATGTACTGAAAGGCATGAAAATTAATTTGGTGAAACACATATAATAAAAGGATCTGTTGTGGGGGAGTTCAAAAGCGTGTCAGGCTGCTGGCAAGCCTTGGTGCATTGCTGCCAAAGCGTGGATGTCACTAATAAAAGTTGCAGACATGAAGTTAGTCTCATGGCATGAGTTCAGTGGTCCAGACTACTTGGCTTGGTGAGGGCACACTCCAAGTTGGGTAACTGAAAGGAGCGCAGCTGTGGAGCAGCACTGAGATAGGGCTGAAATACTGAAATATACTGAAATAATAGTAAAAGCTTTTGCCTTAATCAGCCAGAGGAGGGACTTGAATCTGGGTCTTCCACATTCCAGAACCGTACCCTAACATTAGCACAAGTCCATTTCCTCTCGCTAATCAACCATGAGCAGACAAAACAGTCTACATTGCACAGATGGGCAGTTAATTTCTTTTTCCATTGTGTTAGCAATGTTCTCCATAATGTGGTAGCAGCTGTGATGAGAATGGTAGATGTCCCCAGTCTATGCTTCATTTAGCTCCTGGATTTCAAAGGCATTGCCTTGTGTCGAGAGCAAAAACTCCCTTTCAGCACTGAGGTGTGATCTTTTAAAGCACTGTTAAATTTCAATAATTTTTGGATTTCTGCCTTCTGTATTCTTTTTTTCTCTCCCTTCTAACCTCAGAAGAGGACCTGTTGACTTGTAGAGCTCATAATAAGCTGCATTTGCTATGACTTTTTTCTTTAAAAAGAAATCGGAGAAAAAAATTAAAGAAATAGCAGCAAAAAAGGGTCGGGCTGCTAAGATGTCAGACCATACATTTCTGCGTTAGAACTGTAGCTGGCACAGATGTGACACTGTAAAGAAGACCTGAGTCTAATCTGTGTCTTGCTTGAAGCATATGTAAAAGTACAAAGGAAGAGTGATTCTGTTGAGCATTATCACGCTACCTATACAGCCCTAAAGAAACCTGCTTGCATAACAAAGGTGTCCTGCTAAACGGAAGGTGACAGAATTAAACCATGGAAGAAATGCATGAGTTTAAAAGGTGCCATTTCTGAGGCTAAATTCCTTGACTACTCCTTCAGCTTCTTTTATAAAGAAAACTTAGTTCATTTATTGTTGCAAAATAAATGCTCTTTCTTCTAATCCTAACTAGCCTTGTCTGCATTTCTGTGCAAGTTCTTTGGAATCTATGAGTTACTTGTTTACGAAAAGGGCTAGTATGTTAATAAATGCTCCTTAACTACACATGGCTTCTACTCATAAAGTCTGTGCAGATATCAAACTGTATTTACCATAAAAGAATGTTGATAATGATTCCTTTTATAAGGTGCTATAATCCCTTACCAAAGTCTAAATACAGAGCTGCACACGCAACCATTAACTGGATGGCTTCTTATATCTAGGGAATATGTAAGCAAAAAGAGTATACCTTGTGCTGGCGAGAATAAGCTAGTAATGCCCTGGAAGGAAAATGACAGTGCCATGGTACATAGGTTAGTAATGTCATTTCAGTCGGTTGTCCTGTAGATCGCTCCCTGCAGTCCCGTTTTAAACACTAGCAATATATTGCCCTACTTTCAATAGAGAAAGCTATTATCACAGCTGGAAAAACCTGAAGTGTATTTTCAAATGGAAGCTTAGAAACCTCAGATTTTCTATCTGACAGAAATTATTAAAATTTCAAAAACAATATGAAGTCACACAATGAAAATACATTTGGTGAGGATAGGAGCAAAGTCTTAAGGCAAAATGAAAATTTATCTTCATTAACATAAAAGTGTACCCAGCTCTGAATCAATGATTTCAAAACCAAACCAGCCGAGCTTTTTTGTTAATCTAATCTTTACAAATATAATTTCAGTCTTACAAAGAATTCCCCAGTGCTTGGCATATTTTAATGAGGTAAGGTAAAGAATGAAAGGATGAGCATATAACCCTAGAGCCACAAACTTGTGTTTAGATGTCCAGAAAGATACTTCTGCCTTTAACATACTTCTGCCTTTAACATACTTCTGCCCTAAAGAAACTTTTCCCTAAAAATCACACTTAAAGACACTACAAAGAGCACCTAAAGAACAAACAGATTTTTAAAGTGCAATGTACACCAGCTTCCATTAACAGCTCTTGTCAATGAGGGCAGCATCAGCACATGGAGCTCTCCTGACCATGAAGATGTGCAAAGGCATAAAACATGTCCTAGTTACGAGTATGAATTTTTCTCACTAAGTAATGCAGAGTTTGGAACATATTTTATTGTTGAAATGGAATTTGAACTTTTCTGAAAAATCTGAGCCTAGTACTTCTTGCTTAAAATTTATTGAACTATTTTGTTTTCCTACTTCTGAATTTTTGTCAGGTTTCTAGAACAAGAAATATTAAGTGATGTTGGAGGACATTTCTGAAGTATCTGATCTAAGCTCTACCTTGCTTCAGTCCACACCCAGGTTTTAGGAAAATAAAATTTAAATCCTGTAGCCACCTCTACAAATCTGTTCTTCTAGAATGTATTGACAGATGCTAGGACATGTGCAATCACATTATATTTGGAAAAATATATATTTGGAAAAATATAATGTAATTTTTTGACGTAAAACTGAGTATAACAAACAACATGTATGGGGAATGCTCATACTGATTATCATTCATCAGGCTGTTAGTCACTATACAACCCATGGCTATGTCTGCATTTGGAATTGGTTAGGCTTTTACTCTGAAGTGGCTGATCTCAAGCACAAGTTGGGTAAAACTCCTTAGGTGTAAAGAAAAATCTGTTCTGTACAGGCTTAGTCCTACTTTAACTAAAGAAAGTAGAATTTGTCACTTCTCTAGGTGAAAGCAAAAAAACTTAAAACTTTAAAGCCCTAAGTTTTTGAACTTTTCTGAGGTGTTTTGTTAGGTATGTGTCATAGAATGATTTTTATGACAGACACATATTGGGCATCCAGCACACGGATAATTGCTCAGATTCTAACCAGCTATCACCCTTGCTATCAAAGCTTGGTATTTTATCATGATAACTTTCAACAACTTTCATGACAGCCCCACAGCCATCATCAGATCTATCAACAGGATCCAGCACTGTTTCTCACATTACGTGCAGCATCTGTGACCATTCTTTCTAAATATCTCACTAATAATTTGAGCTTTATTTTATCTACACTGAACTCTCATATTTAAGGTTCTCTCCAGTTCAACAGTGCTACAAATTTAGTTGGCTAATGACTCATACCTGCACCTTTGTCACAATCCTTGTCCTCTTGCCTTCTTGATGTTTCAGAGCACGATCTAGTGGCTTGTGTATGAATCACCAGAAAACTGCATTCAACCAACAGCAACTAGAAAACAAAAACATACTTATGGCTATGCACTGATCTTTATTGTATCCTGCACTCTGAGATCAAAACAATCTGTATACCAAACATGATTCTGCCGAATGATGGTTTGGAGGACAGTGTTACTATACAAGTATCATAAATCATGTATCACTGTCTGGGATCATGCCCAGATTTTCCCAGGAGACCCTTGTTCTTGGGACACAGTGTAGCACGTAAGGTTGGCCACTCTGAAATGAAAAGTAATCAGGCAGGAAATCTCCTGAATAAATGTGTGTGCTCTCACACTATTCTTCTGAGCAGAAGGTAATGCAGGTCCAGCAGCGTCTTTCAACAATATTCCTTTCCAAATGTCATCACGCAGCTACAACACAATCTTCACTACAAGCAGGACTTTGTAATTTTACTTCAGCTATTTAATGCTCTCATTGCCTTATCCCGAGGTAAAAGCAGAGTGAAAACAGATATCTCAGGGTTTTGGCTTAGTAAACTCACAAAGGATGATCACCATGTGAGCTCATTTACATTGTGTTGTAAAATTGAAGTGACAACTTCACTGTCTTCTTATTTATTGAGAACTTGTATAAGATTCCTGCAGTAATAATTCTCTTTTTCTAGCAGTCCAGGTAATTGTTTTGAAGCAGGAATAATTTTTTATTTCAGAATTGTTTAGAGTTTTTTCCTATCTAAAGTCCTGAGAAATATTTCTCAGACAAAAAAATACATTTTTAAAAAAAGCAAGTGCTAATTTCTTAAAAGATCAAATTAAACAGCTCAAACCTGATCTTATCCTAAACAAATTATGATGTGATACTTTAGTGAACTGAGAATAAACATTTACCCAGTAGATCCAGTTAACCGCACAGAAGAATGTTTATAGTGTCCCAAATTATCCTACTCTCTGTATACTACACAAAGTAAGGTTGGTCATACATTAAGAAAACTATTTTCTTCCTGAAAAAATTACAGTAAAACTAGGTGGAAACGCTGAGAATTGAAAAGCAAGTATGAGTAAAGATATCTCTATTTCAGTCATTAACTCAGTGGCTACAAAATAAAGAACATTCATGGGCTTAAAGTGTCTGGAGAAGGGCAATGAAGACTGAATACTGCTATTAGCACATTCCGGCTTTGGGAGAAAATAATTTTCAGTTTCTTTTAATGTGTATGTAATCTGCCATTCCAGTGATTTGAAACACCATCCTGAAGCTTGTCTAGATGTCTCCTACAAAGGCCATCACGCTGCTCCCTTAGTGGATCCAAATTTCTTGTTCTGCAAATTTCCTTTGATACTAAAGTTCACATTTATGTTAACATCATTTAATGACTGAGTCTATGGCACAGAGCCGTAACGCACTAAATGATTTAGAGTACTGTTCCCCAGTGTCAGATTCTAAGTGTTGTATCTCAGGGTTTGCAGGGTCTGTAGCTTCCATTTTTACTTTAGTGCAAAGCTCCTACCGGATCTCTAAGTTTCATGACATATGGATGTGATTCCTGTGATACAACAAAACTATGCTGTTTAAAACTGCTACAGAGAGCTGTGTGTGCCTTCTCGATTTTGCATAAAAAGCCATTCTTAGAAAGCAAATTATTTCAGATTTATTATTTTCTTCTTCTTCTTTTTGTCTCATTGAATCTCTTTTAGTAGAAGCACTGTGATGGCTGGTCACTAGCAAGAAGACTCAGCCCATTGAACTCTTTATCTCTGTCTCTCCTCATTAAACTGGTAAAATTAATCTGTGACTCACTCAGCATTTCTTCTAGTACACTAGAGGCATTATATGGTAGCTGAGTAGGATATTTTATGCTCATAGTATCCTAATAGAATATATTACCTTCGTGCCCTTTCTAAAGAAGCTACTGTTATACAATTAAATGAAATATACCTGTCCCTTGCTGTCTCATCCACATTATTATTAGATTTGTTTTGTTTATCTATTAACCTTCCACTGTCTTAATCACATTGAGTTATACTGAGGTATCCACAAGACTGAAAAGGATGTGTTTTGTAAATCTGTTGTTCTCAGAAGACTCATCGTAGCATAGGTGAGCTGTCACATACATGACAAACTATTAGATTAGATTATAGTTAGGGACAAGAGGAATTTGCTGTTTGGTTTTTGTCATTTCACATTTTTCTGAATTTAAAACTACTTTAGGACCTAATGTGTTATTTTGTGCTGCTCTGTTCTGACTAGAATCAGGATTCAATATGACAGAAATTAAACAGCATAGTTCATCTCTGCAGTCCACGCTTGCACATTCTTGAAACATCTGTAGTTGCATGGACTTTTTTTGGAGGATGATTTGAACCCCACCAAACCTAGTTGATATACTTTCTTTAAGTTTCTACGACTGTTTTGAGTAATGTTAGGTGAAAGGTTTACTTTAATAATTAGGTTTCATGGAATAACTCCATGCTTACTTGGCTGTAAAAATAGAATCTGTCTGATTCTTCTGCAAGCTTCAATAGACTTAATTGAATATGGAAACTAAATACTTGGATGGGATTAAGTTGATCTAGTCCAACGCCTACACTGTTTTTTAAGAATTATGCAATTGATACAAAATTATTATTTCTTTCCTAGTATCTAATTTTGAAACATGCTTATGATACTTTACCTTTAATTGTTTCTGCTGGCTGTCACAATGCGCTTTTGAAAATGGCAGAAGGAGGAAGGTGCTAGCCATGAACATTCTCGGGCTGTGATAAACCACGTTCCCCATGTATGACTACAGAAATAGTCCAAACACTAGATTGTTTGCTCTGTGTGCTCAGAGTTTTTCAAAAAATAATATGACTTTAAACTAATGTTTCAGGTAATTAATACTGGATTACGGTGGAAATCCCTTTGACCTGCTTATTCCTTCCATACAATACTGAATGAGATCATCATAATTAGTGTTATTGCAAATAAATTAATAATAAGGCTATTGTTTTAAAATTCTACCAACAGCACTAAATGTTGACAGTTTGTGTAAACCAATAAAAATATTGGAGTTTTAGGGTTAACTATTCTTATGTCTTAGCTGTACTTCAGTTCTGGCGCAAACACTAGGCTCTGTTTCAGAACCGAAACTCAAGAACAGTATGAAAAACAGCTCCAAATATTTTAAAAAATATATATATTCTCAGAAATCATAAGTAGGATGATATTAAAGACCTGGCAATTGATCAGAAAACTCTACAGACACAGGTTAATCAAGGTAACCCAAAACAAAAGAACTACATTGGTAAAATTCACTCATATGAAAGTCCTGCAGAAAAACATAGGTGCAAGGATTGAAATTCACTTCTAAGCAATAACTTCAGCATTACAGGACACCTGAAGTATTTTAATGTGAACAAGTCATATCGAAATGGCAAGAAGTGGAAGCAACCTACAAATCTTCATCTTAAAGAAGTTACACTCTTCCGTCTCAAGACTAGGACTGAACTATATAGCTAATACTCCTTAATTTAGCCAAATTTCGCTGTTTAAACACAGCATTAAAAAATGCTATATTATTTTTAAACATTTTTCTCAAGTCTGCTTTTTATCTGTTTTCTTTTTTTTCTCTAGAATCATATCACAGGCTGCCTTCTTGACAAGAATTGCCCATGAGCTCTGTTATGAAACCTTACCTTTTCCTCTTCAAACAACTTAGATCATGTCATCTGTTCTTAAGTTTGGAAACCAGTTCTCATCATATAGGTCAGCAAAACTGTGAAACCACATGGGTTGAAGATCTTGGAGTGTTCCTGTAATTCATCAAATGAAAGGCTGTAGAAGTAGTCGCACTCTCATGATAATATCAGCCCTAAATGGGATTGCCTGGTTTCTGAGTCCTATAAAGCACCCATCTAAGCTTAAACCTTAGAACATGAGCTGGTCTGTGCCAGTTTGTAAGCAGGCCATTCACTCTCCCGGTAACACATAATATCTAATTGCATTAAATATTGCATACAGATCTTGCTATTATGAGTTATAGAGACTGTATTCTGCTTCTCATCTTGACGTTGTATAAATTGAAATAAACATTTGCACAGTAAATATCAATGGACTGGTTGAAGAATTTAATAATTTAATTATGTTTGGAATTATATATCTCTATATATTTCTATATCCTATATATTATTGTTGAATAAATATGTTAACTGTTCATATACAGAAGGAAGACTTTGTTCAGGATATTATTAGGATGTAAATACGCTTTACGTGTCTAATACGTTTGCTGTCATCAACATGACTGCAGTCTATCTTGAATATAGAAGACTTTTCTTAAAAAAAAAACAAACACCAAGTATCAGGTTGTGATTACCTTCTGTGATTAGTTTGCTTACTTTCAGTCACAAGAGAATTCATACCTTTTACTGATTTAATATGTGTTCTGTAGATTCTCAACAGGAAAGGGTGATTATTATATTTCTTTCATGAGCACGAAAGTTTCATAACTCATAGGCATCACAAGTGCCTTCAGAGTTTTAGAGTTATTAAGGTCAGTCATGAGAAACAATATAATCACTTTTTTACTGGTGAAATATTAAATTTATTTTATTAAAAATATTTTTTATTGATTAGCACTCCAGGAATAGCAGCAGCTAATAAAGCACTTAGGAGCTTTTTGTCTATCCTTCCATCTTCCTATGTTTAAACTAAAACTATTGCTTGAGGGTTTTTAACCATTTGACAGAAAAGCTTAGAAGTTGTTAAAGAGAATACTGGTTTATTTAAATGTCTATAATATTTTACTTCTCGTATGTTAAAACAAAGTTGTCTTTCTTTCTTCTCTGACTCAAATGTGTTTTCTCACAGGTTCTAGCCATTAGAATTCTTTAGCTGTAATAAGCATTTTGCTTCGTAATACTTTTAGAACTTTCATCCCTAACAGAATGATTACAGAGTAGAGCTTATTCTAATAAAATTATCTAAAATACAGTGAGCTTGAATTGCTCTATTTTAGGTCCTAGTTCAGGAAGGTTTATAAGTCCATGGGTATCTTTTAAGTGAATAACACACTGTGCTGTGTGGGTTTGTTGCAGATGTATAAGCAATAGATTGAAACCGAAAAATCAGAAAGTTATTATGTGAAAATTAAAAGAAATCCATTGGCATAAAATAAGACATCACTGATAAAAACATGCATTTAGATGAGTAAAATTTCAGCAAAAGAATCCATATGTAAAATGAATGGAGGATGGAGTACTGCCAGACTTTCTGAGATAAGCAGGATGTTGTGGTAGAAGCTGGGGTGCTTACAGGCAATGTATGGTTTTGGAAATTTTATTTTGCACTCTGTCTTTAAACAAGGCTACATTCCTGCTTTAGGTATTACAAACATACATCTTAAGCCAAGATTTTCATGGCATGTTTGTATACAAAATTCATTCTACCACAGTGTGACATGCTGAAGCTTTACAAGGTGACAGCAGATGAGAAAAGTTCTTGTATTTCAAAATCAGATTCCCTGGAAATTAATTGAATTTCTACATTGAGGATTTAAAACTCCAAGAAATGCATTTTATTAATACAATTGTTGCACATAGCGGATTTAATGTACCACTGCTGTTAAAAATAATGCACCTCTAATCTGCAGTGTGCCTGTAACTGTTCTGTGGTGTGGAAGGCTCTGACTCAATTAAGAGACTCAGGGATCTGGAATGCTTGACTTCCTTCCAATATAGTCAAATCAGCTGCCTATTAAAACCCCTCAAAAGAAGGAGCTTCCAGATTTGGAGGCATACATAAACCAGAGATGGGTTTTGAAGAAAGGGTTCAACTTCATGCAACAGAAAGCCTGGGTTGGCCATGAATTATCCTGAAATCAGTACAGTAGGATTATTCTGGGCCATGGGAAACTGACAGAATGCATGTAACATGTTTCTGACACACTAGGCTATGAAATGTTTCCTTACAGGAGCTTTAATTAATTAATTAGTTTTATTTATGAATGAAAGTTCTAGTCCAGATACATAGGAAATTGAGAATATAACTGAAGCTGCATTTCAGGGAAAAGACTAATTTAGAAACACAGATAAAAGATAAATACAACTATTCAATCATTCTGAAAAGGTAAACCTTGACTTACTAGGAATGGGATGTTCAAAAAGCACTCAACACTACTTTCCCTCCCCCTGAAAGTCAGAAAAAACTCCTACTCAGTTGATCAGACCATTTCTTCCTACACAAACTGCTGTTGATAATTACAAAGATAACTTGATACTGTCTCTTGGCCCTAGCAGAAATACAGAACCTTTTCTCATCTCATGCTAGCTTTTCAATCTAGTCAGTGCCATAGATTTCAACAGAACTTCGATCTGTACCATTAAGGTCTGTCAAAGTAAGAAGTTCATTCAATTCACCTGGAAGCGTAAAGTGCTGAATACATTACACCGCATGAAACATAAAATTCTAAGTATGTGCTTCCCTCAAAAGTCAAATAGATTTAGATCTTTGCACCTCACTTCGCCTTAAGTCTTGCTTTTTCCTGAGTGTGTCCAGACACATTTTATTGATGTTCATTAATTTTGACACCTCAGTAAAATTAGCATGAGTTTGCTAAGTACCTCCAACAAGAGAAGCCTGTAGAGACAGAAGCATCAAGTGACACAGGCAGCAACTATAGACAAGATCCACCCTTACTGTAAATCTCTAAAGAGAAAAAACTTTTCAGACTCCTGCTGTCACTACCAGTGACAGTACGTTAATTCCTATCCTTTTGTTTTGTGTGCTCCTAAAACAAATGCCACCTGGAAGGAGTTATTTTTAGGAACTCTGTGAACTTCATATTAGAAGTTTGCCAAACTTACGTGCTGGATGAAACCAGGTAGGATCCAGAATATATTGTATTATGCATCTTTTATCAAGGGCATAAAAAATTAGCATTGGGACCTGCCACTAAAACTTTTTAAATTAATACAAGACAGTGTATGAAAGGCTTAACTCACATAAAGAAATAAGGTTCATTAACTAAACTGTCAAACTCAGTTTATTAATTAATTTATCCTCTCATTTTACCACACTGTGCATTTTATTTTGCAGTATTTCAGTAATAAACTGACCTCTATATTTAATAAAAGCAAAAATACTTGTGTATAGATCCTAAACAAAAACACTTGTGGAATGTATCTGTAAATGTATGAATATATGCATTACAGCATTTAATGTGATAGTACATTTTCAGCTGTTTGGGTGCATTTTGGTTTTTTTGATGAATGATGAAAGGAAACTTTCCATTTACATAGATGTTCATGAATTTTAATGCTACACTAGAAGTAATTAAACCAAAGAGCACATTTAATATGGCTAGACTTCTCACAGACAGCTATCTATGATATGAATATTTAGTTTACTTTTTTTGTGAAATAAGACAATCAAGTCTTCCCCAGTCACAGTCTGATACTGGTATAGTAAGTTTATGAACTCAGGATATGTAACAAAACCTTTCTATAAAATGTAGGCATATTGCAGAGATGCATTTAAGCTTTAAATAGCATCAGAAGAATTTAAATAATGGTAACAGTTACTACAATAACAAATAAACTAAAAACAGGAAAGAAAATACTTGGTGAATAATAGTGATCATAAACACAGCAAAACTTCATGGAAGTTATAATGAACTATTTTATTCAGAGCATCTTTTCATTCTTCATCTGAGTTAGTGTTGGTCATTTACAGAAAAGAGAGTTTTACAAGTTTGCCTTTTTAATTCCTCTTTCAAAACACACTTAGCATCATAGTAGGCTTCCAATTCTACTTCAGTGTAATAATTTTTAAGGTTAATACAAATTATTTATATGCTCTGATCCAAGGTACAGAAACACTGATATAGGAGACTTCTGAACTTCAGTCTCAAGGTGCTTATACACAACTAAAATTAGGAGTTACTTAAAAACTTGGATTACATTCCATTGATTATACCAAATAACCGTTTGTCTACTGATAACCAGGATGGACGTTACAATGAAAAGTTATGTTCAATGTTCAGTGCTTTTCAAAAGTGAATGTGTGGTCTGATTTGGTTGTGTGCAAGAGAAGTTGAGCATCCTGAGGAAATAAAAAATAATGTTCACTAGCTTCTTTCAAATAATCATAAAATAAGCATGAATGAAAAGAAGAAACCCAAAGAAAATACAACTAACTCAGAGACCAGACACTTCTTACAGAATTTCATGATGTCATCAGTTTTTTTGCACGTAAGACAGCCCACTTGTCACTTGCAATAGATGAAGGTGTGACAGAAGAACCCCATCAGGTCTGGCAAACTTAAAACACAGATTACAATGCAGCCTTGCTTGGTATGATTATCAGAAGATTCTTACAATGTAGAAAACTCAGAAAAGAATGAGATTTATCTACATTTATGTATCTACAAAACTGGGACGGGAAGGTGGAAGAACAAAGCTAAATATATTTTAAAAACAGAAGAAGAGGCAACTCAACTCACCAAATAACATGAAGAAATGGGAATACTGAGCAATAGCATGAGGAACAAGCTGGTTTTGCAGAACTTCCATAGAAAACTGGTATGTACATGGTGGTGTTACTGGATCTACATCATTATACTGTAGTCACCAGTCTCTTGTGACAGGATTCACCAAATACGACAGGAACAGCAGAAGAGGGATCTTTCCAGAAATATCCAAACTTGTCTAATGTGACATTTTGACAATACATGAAGCATGCTCTCTTTGTTTGGCATAAGAACTTCTTCTTATCAGATCTGAATGCAGCCACTGCGAAACACAGGAGTGGTAATAGATCAGTTTTAGCTTTTCTAAATGACATATAATAACACACACTGCAGACATAATTTTGACCATTGCTTATATCTTCTGAAAGCACTAGCTATACAAGTATGTTCAGCTACTCGTTTTTGTATAAGGAAGTTAATGTTCTCCATCTTCCTAAGAATGAGCCCAACCTCATTTACACATATACACTTGTCACAGGACAACAATGAACACAGTTCTCACCTTTGTCAAGTTGCTCCTCAGTCACCAGCCACCAGGGGGTCAGTCTCCTTTTGGACAGAGCAGGTGCAGCCATAAGATTTTCAGTTAGACTGCTCTAACAATCTGCACGCTGTTCTTTAATGAGTTCTTTATTAAAGAACAGAAGGGAACGGTAGTCTGTAAAATAAAAACCAAAAGCAGCAGCTCTTTACTAAATGATTTGCCTACCTGATGTTGACAATGCTTTTCCTCTTCTTATCCCGTAAGATTAATTTGGGCATTTCAAAAACATTAGGAAAAACAAGCCGATCAAATCAAAAGTCTCTCTAGCTCATATTCCTGTCTCTCTCAGAGGCTAGCCTGAATTGCTCTAGGGAGTACATACAGATAGAGCAAGCAATACTTCCTCAAAATGTGACTTACCCTCCAAAACTTTGGGCTCAGGAGAAAAATAAATCCCTGTTTATTGAAATAAACTGATAAAGTCTTCACTGATAAGTAACTCACTATGGTGTATGGTAAAGCATGACAACACCCTAATGGGGCCCATGTTCCAATAAGAACAAGTAGAGCGGACTTCAACTGGAAATGTTAATCTGTAGTTACAGATTCTTCAAAAAAATAAAATGGCTGTAACATGACTAAAATTGGGGAAAGATGTTTTTTCCAGTTTTCTAAAGAAAAGATTATTCAACTCTTTGGAAAATGATCGGAGTATCTTTTAGTGCTGCTTTAAAAGGTAAAATATAGTCAGTCCTTAACAGAAATGAACTACTGCAACTCCAATGTAATCAAGACTGAATAGCCTGTGACTTAAGAGTAGAACATCTCTTTCACTTCATTGTTCTCACCTATGGAGAAGCTTGTAGAATTCAAGTTATCTGTTAAAGTAAGATATATTACAACTTATTGACTGATTACAACAGATCCATTTCACAGCACTAAAGGAATGTGCATATTTTACATATTTTTATTAAAGATGCTAGTTAGGGATTGTTATGCTTCATTCAGTGCCTCTCCATAATGATGAATTTGTTGTTTAAGATTACCAGTCATTTTTGTTTGAGAGGATAAACATGTTCCTAAATGCGAAATTCTGTCACAAGTGTTTGTCATCTTTATTTCCACCTCAGTTATTTTCTACATGTAAATAAAACCCCACTATTTGTACCTCCATTTATTATCAAACAATTAAATATGGCTACAAGTATAATGATATTTAACTGCTGCTTACTGTCAGTTATTTTCATTTCTTAAAAAACCTCTCTGATAAGTAAGAAACTTGAGAATTCAGTTGTGTCTGCTTTAAAACTTCTAACTTGAGCCACTATTATTCTTTGTACAACCTTTGGCATTGATAAGGCTGCTGAGGAGTACACCTGAGAATTTAATCTGACCTGCCTTCATGATAACATACAATATTTGCTAGATCTCAATGGAATTTATATTCACTTCAGTAAATTCCCACTGATTTATAAGCCTAGATTTATCTCATGTCTCTACTATATGGCACATTACTCATCATGTAGAAGGCTAAGGCATTATCATATTTACACTCATCATGTAGAAGGCTAAGACATTATCATATTTACTCCAAAGTTCAGTTTATAAAAATGCATAGGGTTCCAGATAGAAAGGCACTGCCAAAGAAGAAAAAAAGTTTTCAGCTTCTCCAACTTCATGTACATTTGAAAGTAAACTACAACAGCTGTATATGAAAAGTAATTGCCTAAACATAATATAGTTCTATATGGTGGGAGGAGGAATTAAAAGAAAAACAAAAAACACCACCACACTACAGTCAGGTATTTTCCAAATTAATGACTTACAGGAAATACTTCCAGTGAAACATGTGAATGATAAAAGCTTTAGTAATCAGCCGTATGTTTCAAATAAACAGTTCAGACACGTCATTAAAAAAAAAGAACTTCTGTGTATATCAAAACTAAAGTCATCAGCAAGACTCAGATCACCTTGCTGATCCAAAAGAACAATGACTCAAAGGTGTAGATGCAGACATATTTCAAACACCACAGTGATTTTTCATCAATATAAAAGATATCTGGGTGCTAGGATCTTCTGAAAATTCAAGTCTCATAAATCTAACTTCAGTATCCAAACACTTTAACAAAGAATTTCATGACTTGAAGTCTCTAGGCGCAATTAATGGGTAGTGTTATACTAAATCAGCAGCAGCAGGCTAACTTCATACCAACTAAAGCAGCAGAAATCTAATGAAGTATAACAGTAACAGTTCAACAGTGAATCTGCATAGGCTGGTTACACCTGATACTTCCCAAGTTCTATCTCTAAAGTTCATATGACAGACTTTTCAATTACAGAATGTACTTAATTTGCCATCAGATTATCTATTTCCCATGGAAATAATTTACAGTTATTATTTATCTTGTAAGTAATATATAGAAATGTATGTCATCAGTATCTTTATGTAAATTGTCTTGTTTTCATAGAAATTTTAATTGATACATTCTATGCATGCTTCTGTTCTTAAATGTCTGTGGTGGCTGATCTATCATATTCAAGATAACCAGTTAAACAGCCTTGCATGTCCTCCTGATTAAAGGGCATCCTATAACCTGCTAAGTAGCAGAAGATATGGGGTTTTTTGGCTGTGTTTATACTTAGATGAGGCTGCATAAGATGTTGAATAACAAAAAATACATCAAATTGAGTGAGAATTTCCTTTCTTTAGAAGAGCATCATCTAAACTTGTGATTCATAGCTCAGTTTTTCCTGAGTCACGTTTCATATTTCATTATAAGTTATTCTGTTTAAAGCATTTATCTACCTGCAGTGAATGTGTGTGTATATATCTATACATATATATATAGAGAGAGAGGGGTTTGTGTTGTATTTTCTGTTTGTTTCGATTCCTATATTCAGTAATTGGTCATCTAATCATGAAGATCAAGATCATCGAAGCATGTACAGAAGCACTGATGTATGTTTGGAAAACACGGTCTCTTCACTCGAGACACATTTTTCATTATTAAATAGGAGCATGGAAATCCCTTGGGTACCCTGATCCAACCCTGCAAAGACATCACAGAATCACAGAATGGTAAGGGTTGGAAGGGACCTCTGGGAATCATCTAGTCCAACCCCCTCGCCAAAGCAGGGTGACCCAGAGCAGGCTGCACAGGACCGCGTCCCGGCAGATCTTTAATATCTCCAGAGAAGGAGAATCCACAACCTCCCTGGGCAACCTGTTCCAGGGCTCTGTTACCCTCAGAGGGAAGAAGTTCTTCCTCATGTTCAGGTGGAACTTCCTCTGCTTCAGTTTGTGCCTGTTGCCCCTTGTCCTGTTGCTGGGCGCCACTGAAAAGAGTCTGGCCCCATCCTCCTGACACCCACCCTTGACATATTTATAAGCATTTCTAAGGTCCCCTCTCAGCCTTCTCTTCTCCAGGCTAAACAAGACCATCTCCCTCAGCCTTTCCTCACAGGAGAGATGCTTGATATGAGTCCTCCTGTTCAGTTTTCCTCTGTGTAGTACTCCAAGCTGCCTTTTAAAAATGAATACCTCTCCAAAGTTACAAGATCATTCTAATTTTCATTTGTCCTTAAACTAGACAAGAGGCAGATTTGAAGGTTTTGTATGTTGAGTTATTCTAATAGTTTCACTAATGAAACAAAAAATTAGTCATAACAATCAGTTGTGAAGCCTTGGCCATCTAAATAATGGTAGTGTGAACTGAGGGTACTATCCCATAGTGGTTAAGTAAAACGCTTTATATGTGGCAGAGATGTTCAATAAAGTAATGACTTAGAACAGCAAAGAGGTAAAATTTGAAAGAATTACATGCATAAGTGACCAAATAATTTTTTAAACTTTCCTCCTGCCTGAGTCTTACTAGCTCTTCTCTCCAAAGTGCCTTAAGATAAATCAGGTAGGCTTGCTATTTTCTGAATCAGAACACACCAGAGGAAGTTTCACAATTCGACTGTGTGCCAAGGAGATTTCCTAGGGGACTTTGTAACTACATATATCTTTCTCAAAAATAAATGATGAACCATATGCTTGCCTAAAGAGACTTTAATGACGGGTGCTATTCTGTCTGTTCAAATCAAGCTAATTTATGTATCCTATGATATGCATGTATACTGTGCATTCCCTTATTCATTTGACTTGTTCCTGCATATTTCTGAATAAGTTGCTCAGGAGAGATAATTGCTCACTTAAAATTTTTTGTTTATTCATTCAACTTAAATTGGTCTTCACAAAAAAAAAAAAAATCATAACCTGAAAAGTGGCTAGAAGAGGAACACAAATGCCTTTTTCTACCTCACAGATGAAAAAGACAAAAAAATGTTTCCCAAAAAGTAATAAAAAGAAGTCACATCAGAAGCCAAGCAAATAGCCAATACCATGACGGGAAACAGCAGGAAAAATTTCTTCTTCATGCTGCCTTTTTTTCTGTTGTAACCTTTCATTGAGAACCTGCACATCCCCACTGCATGGAGGTGGTGCTCAGTTCGTATTGATGGGTCACAGCTTCTGAAAACTTTGGAAATCTTCCGAAGTTTGATAACAAAATCAGTTCATACCAAAGATGTTTCAGGATACGTTAATGGAGAATAGAATTCTTAAGATATTGTCAATCAAAATTACTGCTATTGTGAATTTATGTAATTTCACTGTGTTTAGTAATTCTGACAGTTTACACGGGTAATGAAGTCTGCAGCTTTTTAATAGCAAGTGGCTTGCCCTATATAAAATCAAAAGAATAATTTTACCAGTAGATGGACCCAGAACTCCCAAAATACTTATGTTCTGACCCTTTCTTCAGAATCACAAATTCTCTCCTCACAAGTTCTAGAGAAGTCTTGCTTATGACAGGAGAGATGTTTTCTTTCTCATAAGCATTTAAATTGGGATATTAATGTAATGTCCTGACCGCACGCATATTTCTGGTTTCGTTATATGTTGCTGCTCCTGTTTAGTCTTTATTCAACATAACAAGAAGTGAATTCCAAGACTCCGATTTCTGTGATGGCTCAAAACAGACTATTGTCTGATTTTAACACATAGCTCACTCATCAACCCATAATTTTCAAAGTAATTATTTTTATTGTGGTTTTTTTTTCCCTTTGATGCTCTCTATTCAATTGTCTATTCAATACACTACCATTCTTCTCCTTAACAAGAGTAACCGGGCCCACAAAGAACAGCCAGGAGACCGCTTGTTATTTTCTTCTTTTCTGAGGAGCCGAATGCCAGACTTATTTCTCCCCCCTCTTTAAACTGAGAAATAATTCACTGATCTTAATTTGTAACGTTCAGCATTATGATCTGCCTAACTACAGCCACTAACCTGTCCTGAAATTGTGTCTTTGCTCTGTCTTGTTTTGTAAAGTCAAAGAAACTCTGGATTTTGCATATCCAGTGAATCTCCTGGCAACACCAGACTAGAACACCTGTTCTCCAAAGTCAGCCCCCTCACTCCTGGCCCAGCAATACCTGGGGAAACAAAACACAGACAGCATTCCCTGAGCACCAGTGTCCCCAGGCTGCTCCAGAATCAAGCTCGGACTATTGGCAACTGGCATACGTCACACTGTTTGAACAGCTGTAAGCTAAGGAAAACAAACTAGTTCAAATAAAAATTATTTCAGGACAATGAAAAAATTATATTTAGATTCCTGTTCAAATAGTCCTACTTCAATAAGACGGTGAGTTTATCATCATCCTCATCATCATCTGTGGTTAGATGTTTATCATATTGTAGTAAATTTGCATAAGTTTAATATAAACTTGTATGGAGACTGTGCATGCGTTAACGCAGTAATTAATTCATGTGCATTTAGAAGGCTAAATCCAGCAAGGAGACACCACGCACTGGACAACAGAGTTAACAGAAGTCAAGGTGATTCCAGCAAATCTGAGACGGGATCCGATAAACCTGTGATCAACAAGTAGAGACAAGCATGGGACAAATTACTCAAACAATAATAATCTACCATACAAATATATATTTCGGGACATGGTTTAGCAGGCATGGTGGTGTTGGGCTGACAGTTGGACTTGATGATCTTAGAGGTCTTTTCCAACCTTAATGATTCTATGATTCTATGTTTCTATACAACTGGGGTAACAACAGACTCCACAGTTCTGTTAATCTGAGATTTTGTGATTTACAGAGAAAGACTCACCAGTTACGGATATCGGTGGGAGAAAACCAAAAGGGGATGACAAACGAGTAAAAAAATATGAAAAATTTCCTCAAGAGCAAAGATAAGGCTGCTCTTTATAGAGATAGTGGATAGGACCAAAGTGAAAAAACACAGGATGGTGTTAGGAAAAAAGGTTTCTTGTAGAAAAGATAAAGAGGCAATGGAGCAGACTGGGGAATTTCCAGTGCTCCAAGTCTTTAAGAACAGGTTAGAAGTCCATGAGATAACCAAGTACAGTTACAGCTATGAAACCTGCCTCAAAACAGGGAGATAGATCAAACAGTCTCTTCAGGTCTTCTCCAGACTTCTGAGACTAATTTCAGTCACTGTCCCTGCTACTATTTTCATGTTTCTGGTACTTATGAAAACATTTGTTCAAAGGACAGATAAATAAGACATATATAGGCATAATTCTGAAGTCTTTACAGTCCATGCAAACTCCATTATTTTAAGCTAAATATAACTGTTATATAAAGAGTCTGGGACTGGAACCAAAAATATACAGAATCACATTTCTGGAAGAGAGACCAAGGTATTTCTTCATCTTAGTCACAAACAGAATAATATACTGTAGAAAAAAACCTGTAACAAACCCAAAAGCTAGCTCTGTCCTCTTCCCATATATTTCAAGATACTTGTTCTAAAATCCCAGTATTACACAAAATCACTAAGATTTTTAAAGAGAACACTACTGTTTTGATGCTGCCTTTTGGTGTTGCTGCAAAGATCTGTCTACACTTTGTCTACTGACAAACTGGGATGATCTCAGACACAATGCCTGTCTTGCAGTGGAAGACATGAACACATTCCTAGTTTCAAATCTTTCTGGCTATTGCCTCCTACACAGCTAGATGGAGGTAGGACTGGCACCTGTCTCAGCTTGTGTTGGTGATAGACCTCAGCATGTTACTGTGTGCTTCTGAAAAATAGTTCTGCAGTCAATATATCACCAGAAACATAACTGGCTTGAAGGTCTCTGCCATTCCAAAGCCACATGTAGCTGCTGAGCCAGCACACTAGCAGCCTCTGTCGTCCACACCAAGAGCTTTAGCCACAAGAGAGTTATCTAGAACTTTGCTCAGGATTCATCTGACATGGTAAACTCATTTCCCAGTCTGAGCTCTAACAGTTTTCTTTCTCTCAGTCAACCTAGGAGATTCTGTACTTCCTCTGCCTTCAGCATTTGGCAATGCACTGAAGAATGGTTGCCTCCTACCAGGCTCCCATCTATTCTTACAGTGCTGTGGATTATCCTGGAGAGCATCAGAATATTGTTTCTGGTATCTGTTTTTATTAGCCTAGCTTATGGGAACTGATTTATCCAATCACTCGTTCTGTATAGGCATTTGTGACTCTTTCTAAACCCCAAGCACTTTCGAACCCACTGTTAGATTTCACAGATTTCATGGAAAAGTAAAAGATCCATACATAATTAAGGTGCTTCAAGTTTAATAAAATTTGGTATTTGAGAAGAACAGATAGCAGACTTCGAATATTTGCAAGTTTAACCACAACTTGTGCTTTTGTTGCACAATTTCTGCAATCATAGTAGCCTAAGAAGTTATTGCCAAATGAATCTGGGGTCAATAGTTCCATAGCTCAAGGTTCAAGGTGCAGCCATTTCTGTTTCCCTGAACTGGTACAATCACTGTTAATTTGTTTAAATTTCTTACTGAGCAAAATCAAGCTGTAATTTTAACTTAGTTTTTTTAAAAATATTTATTTATTTAATACAATTACAGTTTAGGGGCTGAGCCACACTTCTAAAAGAGCCTTATAATGGTGTTAACCTGAAGGAAGCAACTAAGGCTATCCTGTAGAATCACAGGATCACAGAATCACAGAATAGTAGGGGTTGGAAGGGACCTCTCTGCGTCACCTAGTCCAACCCTCCTGCTGAAGCAGGATCTCCTACAGCAGGCTGCACAGGACCTTGTCCAGGCGGGTCTGGAATATCTCCAGAGAAGGAGACTCCACAACCTCCCTGGGCAGCCTGTTCCAGTGCTCCGTCACCCTCAGAGGGAAGA
>Ga0065711_1034308_pt1 | contig 23996 bp, 13 predicted proteins | sample Hoacrofraction12_FD_59098 | JGI IMG/M metagenome (GOLD analysis project Ga0065711, IMG submission 59098) | Hoatzin crop microbial communities from Cojedes, Venezuela - Epithelial fraction 12 v2 (version 2) | ecosystem: Host-associated > Birds > Digestive system > Esophagus > Crop | place... | reverse complement strand
AGCCTGCTGTAGGTGACCCTGCTTCGGCAGGGGGGTTGGACTAGATGACCCACAGAGGTCCCTTCCAACCCCTACCATTCTGTGATTCTGTGATTCTGTGATTCTGTGATTCTCTTATTCTGTGATTCTGTGATTCTCTGAGTTTTAATACTATATTTCAGGAAGAAATGACTTTACTAGAGGAAAAAAGAGGAAATATTCCAAATTATGTGTCCTTTTTCCCAGCTCAACAAATCCACTTTCTCCTAACAACTGGAAGAAAAAGTGAACAGAAGTTGTCAGAGATGCTTAGGCTTAAAGTTCATACTTCAAGAAAAGACTACTTTTGATACACCATATTTACGGTATATCTCAGTTTCTCTAGCTGTTAAGATTGAACTGAGGATAAGAATAAAGCCAGATGAAGGCTTGCAGATATATCCCTATCCAAAATATTTTGGAAATACCTATGTTCAGTGCAAAACAATCAATTGTGAAGTCCCAAGAATGTTCTTCAGCATCATTTATTGTCCCTGACAGGTGACTCATCTCTGGAAGAGATTATTCAGTACTAAGTAGAAAAATGTAGAATTTTATCAGAGGAAGGGGAATCATCTCAATTTTACCTTCAGTTTGGCAGTGAAATTATAACAATCATAAATCGCTCCCAGCTGTCCCTGATATCTCCCCTTCAGCACATCACTGTGGGGAAGGCAACAAGTTCTGGAGAAATCAATCCCTTTTATATCTCTCCACAGACACATAGGCATCATACCAGAGCTCAAAACTATGTTGCTGGCTGAAAAAGACAATTGGCAAATCAAATACTAAATGAAATCACTCAAATACTCTCCACCGCTCTCATTTAAGCAAGGAAGATATTGCAGAAATACTTTCTTCACCTTTTAACTCATGCACGTATATAACCCAGGAGTTCCTTCTAAATCTTGCAGACCTCTTACCACCTCAGATATTCACTCCTGTGGGTACCATCTCTCTCACTGCGTGATCCATAAATTGCCTTGCTGTATGTTCTTTTTGTTTGTGGTCCTCTACACGGGCTTCTTCCCACGTGCCCTCTCTTCAGAGTGTGCTTACCTCAGGCATTGGACAGCATCATTTGCACGGTCGTTACTTCCTTGCTCTGTGAATGCTTTTTCTGATGCCTATGCTACAGTACTTTCTGGACTGAATGGATCTCTGGCTGTCAGTGTTCAAAGCTGTCAGTTGCTGTTTATTTCCTCACCTCCTCAATTTGGCTCCTGGGAGGATGTTTCAACAGACGTTTTAGAGAGACAGAAAAAACCAATATCCTATTAAACTAATGACCCTTGGCTATGCTATCTACAAATGAATGCAGGCACAGACAATCATCCAGTTTTCTACTGACGGTCTGTGCACAACACTCTTATGTGTGTTTTCCAGTTATGCAATGTGCATATATAACTTCAAGAAAAAAATGTATTATTTCCACTTAACAGCAATTATTCCAATGTAACTATGGCACTCCACTAATTGCTTTCTGGTTATTAAGAATATTAATAAAGTTCATGTTCAGATCTGCTGGTAGAGAGCCCTGCTGGCTCTTCTGTTTATTCTTTTCAGAAGGCTTCTGTAGAGAATTTCTGAAGTCTTTTTAATACAGTTGCTTTTTTACAAAATCAAAAGTCTGGGATAAAATTGTTGTAACTAGCTATTAGCACACAAGATTTTGCATTCAGAGCATAAATGGCTTCTTTGTTCAGGGAAACATAGTTGTAAAGTGTCACAGATTCAACTGTATCTTCATGTCCTACGATCATTGTACTGATCACAAATATTCCTGGTCTTTGTACCAACAAATGTTTGCTCCACTACCAGCCTATTTTAATAGGCTGTAGTTAACACATATGCATTAAACACACTTTCTGGGAGTAAGCCTTTAAAGGATTTATTTCACTTTATTGATTGAGGGATGGTGGAGACCACGACTGAGACAAAACGTGGAGAGATCTTGTGGGAGTTGGAAACAGAAAGATGAAGACCTTTGTTTCATCCACATTGAACTCATCTGTTCTTAGAGATGCACAAAGAGCTGCTCAGGAGAGGTTTCAGTGTGAACAGAAGGAGAGTGGTCTGAAGCAGAGGTAGATCTTTTCATGGAAACAACTGTTGACTCTGTATCTGAATCAGCGGGTGAGGTGAGATTTGGTGAGGTGAGGTAAGGTAAGAAAGAAAGAGACACATAATAATGTGTTGGACTTTATGGGGGGATGAAGGTGTCTGCATTAGGACTCTCTAGAGGAAAAAAAGTAACATAGGAACAACAAATAGTTTAAGAGGAGAAATATAAGAAATAAAGTCATGGAAGCCAAGCAATGGTAAGATTTCGAAAGAGAGAATTAGCAGGTAAGAGAAAGGACTGACATTGGGTCAGGGTCGGGGTGAGGACAAAATACTCCAGTGGAGTTTTGACTAAAAGGTCAAAGCACTAGAAACTTTGTTAAGAGCAGATCCTGTAGGCTGCAGGAAGTGATGGGAGGCAAAGAGGAGAAAGGGAGCTGGGGATGAAAATATCTAGTGAGAAAAATCTTCACAATTATAAGAATCACAGAATCACAGAATCACAGAATAGTAGGGGTTGGAAGGGACCTCTGTGGGTCATCTAGTTAACATCTTAATGTTAAGAAGATATTCTGCAATTTTAAAAATGAAAGAAGACATTGAAAGTAACAGTTGGAGAAGCAGGGGAGTTCACTTAACAGTTTTTAAAATTTATTTTTATATGCATTAAAATTTATTAAGCAAGGAGAAACTGAAGAATGTTTTTATTGTGAAGAGAAAGAAGTACCAGGTAGAGGGAGAGAGACTATGTTAATGTAGTGGAGGCTGAGGGTAGACATGGTGGAGTTCAAGAAATGGGAACAGGCAGGGCTGTAGAAAGGGAAATGTGAGAAAGCAAGGTAGCAAAAGTTAGGGAGAGCAGGTGTTAAACATCTCTATCTGACACCAAGAAACGTAAGTCCTGTGGTTGAAGGGAAAAGAAAAGGAAGAAGCTCAAATTGTACAGTGTTTGCTAGTTTTCCCCTGGAAGAAACTATGCAGCTACCACTGGGAAAGGCAAGGAAGCTTACTTGCAAGAGCTCATTCCTCACAGCTGTACATATGTAATACATACAGCACAGAAACTAAGCAAAACACTGTGGACTGCATAATCACCTCTTAAAACCATGCAGAAAACAGGTTTTATAAGATGCATCAAGAGCTTGTGTGGGTAATCTAACCAAAATTACCATTGTTTGGATCAATGCGCCACTAAAACCTGTTAAAGTATAAACCGCAGGTCATTATTCACTGTTTCCAAAGCACGGTTCATATGGAAAAGCAAATAAGAGATCATGAAAATGGTTTTAGCATTATTGTAGATTCATGCCAAATTAGGTTTCTAATTTGTACATAGAGCTATTATTATTAAAACAAATCATTTATCCTCTTGAGTACACTACTGCTTTGTTTAACTTTAAATGATGTCCTTTACCTAGTACTGTTGTGCACCCATATTTTAACAGGGTTTCTTTTGGCACAGTTCCATGTTAGTCGAGCAATAGATTGATATGCTTGCAGGGAATGGAAGAAAGATGTTCTGCTGTACAGTACTAGCATCCACCCTGTGGTATTTTGAATATACTGGAAACACCAGCTAATGACAACGGGCTGTGATTAAATCTTTCAGGGCTGTAAGGCTGAATGGCATCATTTGGGAGAAAAAAAAAAAATCTCACTCTAAATCACAGTGGAAAAATGCAAGGGAGGAATACGGTAAAAGATTCTGTACCTTGATGTGTTTGTATGCATTCAGTATGTATAGGTGGTAATGTTTAAAATGATAGTAGCATTTGGTCTAACCATTTACTAGCAGAAGATGCTTCTGAGACGTTTCTGCAGCTGATTACCATTTTATATCTTTTAACAGGGGAACATTTTATATGATATCCTTGTGTTCCTCACACAAAGGGCACTAATTATGCGGCAGAGATGAATAAAGCATCTCAGATAAGGAACATATCAAATTCATATCCTGTGCTACCCCAGAAATTTGCTAAGAGATTGAATTTATTTTCATGATACAGATCACAGTTACAAAAAGCTTTTCACTCATTTCTAGACAGAGTTAGGGCACTGGCACATGACAGAAGTTACAGCAAGGTAAACTATGGTATGATTTTAAAGCCCATCAGCTTCCATGGTTTCTTCAGTGGATGCTCCAGTGCAAAATCTTACAGCAGAGAAAGGGTAAAACAGATTAACCACCCTTTACTGAAGGGTAAGCTCCCTTGTACACAGGTACTTCTCACAGGCTAGACGGTTTGCTATGAACCTAGTTGATTGCCCACACGGTCAAACTCCTCTGCTGCTCATGGTTAACATTATATCTGCATTTTCTCTTTATGTTGAAAATAAAAAATAATTCAAAAGAACAAAAATATATTAACAACCTTTAGAGCAATACAGTCATGAATACTCATCTAAATAAAACTGTCTGTAGAAGGTAAGCTCGTTAGGACCTCAGACTACATGGCCTTTCTGCTGCCACAGACACTTCTAATTATCAAAACATTTTGTCTGAAGTGACCTGTTGGGCTGCAGAAGTGAATTAATCCACAGAGCCTTTCTGAGCTCATTCTGGGCTATGTTTGGACGTTTGGCTGGGGTCTTGATCACACAAAGATCCTAGAAGGCACATACTTCATCTGGGGCTCACCATCCTAATCCTCCCCCAAAAAGATATATATCATGGCCTGGCTCCATGAACTCCCAGGGACTTGAAAAGTTTTCTACAAACTTATTGCAAATCCAGTTTGTCTAGGAGCCCTTACAGCACAGATTGAATAACTTCAGATCCCAGGAAGAAGGTTTGTTTCGGGATATAGTGCTGCACAGAGAGTGGTGATTCAGAGGAACATAAGGCTTTCCAGGCTGGATCAGACTTGCAGCAGCGTTCTCTCTGTGTCCACTCTCCACGGCCAGGCATCCAGAGGACAGCGCAACAGGTTTCACAGCAGTCAGCAAGAAGTCATCCACTCACTTATGAAATTCTCTCATCTTCATTCCTAGTAATTGGAAGTTGGCTTAAAACCCTGAAAATGAGGTTTAAGTTTCTTCCCATCATCTATTTTTAGTATTCACTATTATAACTCGACATATTCTCAGTATTCATGTGAATGTCCAGTTCTCCATTGACTTTTTCTAAACTTCTGGTCTTGGAGGTATCTGTTGTCAGTGATTCATGAAGTTTAATTGCACGTTGTCTGCCTTCAAATTTAATCAAGTGTGGTAATCTGCCATTGAATTAGTTTAGTGTGGCTTATCCTTTCTGAAATTCTTCACTTGTCCCTCCAGATTTAAATAAAATCTAAATAAATTAATGTTATCTGCAAATTTTACTGTCTCGATACTTGACCTGATTTCTGGATAACTAATAAATACAGTAAATCTTTCCATCATCTCCAATGCAGCCTTAAAACCTTCTGTTGCTAATGCTGTACTGTCATGTCTCTCCTGCTTTCTGACTCTCAGCTAGTTGGGGAGCATAACAATACCTTGCATCCTTTTCCTTGTTTTTTATAATGGAATTCAAGGCAATAAGTTCTCACAAGCAGAGGAGAACATATTTCCTTGAAATGTACAGATTCTTCTTGGACATGTTGTCCATTCATCACAACAGGGTAAATCATCTGGTAGCTTATCCTTGTTTTGGACTTTGAGTATAAAATGACTGATGTATGTCTCACAAAAACACACATATACATCAGCACTTGTGCACTCATCTGGCTGCCTAGCTGTTGGAAATTTCCATAAACCTGTTGGGAACAGTTTTCTCCAGTCTTTGAGGAAAGAGGTGTTTTTCCTTCAATTATTTTGAGAAGCAGTCCTGTATTTCCAGTTTGGGAAAAAGCATCCCGGAGCTCCATCAGCTAATGCTTTTAGAATAATCAGGTTGTAAATATCTACGTTCTAAAGTGTTTTTGTTTAAATCCTCTGAGTTTTTCTCTGGTATTTCTCCTTTAAGAAAGTGTTCTTTGAATCCCAGTCTCTGCTGCAGTTACAGGGCCCACCTATGCACCCATTATCAAAGTGGAAGATTGGTGTATGGATTTTCTGTGCTACACATATGAAATCATAAAAACATTAATAATATTGGCTTAATAAGATATTAAATGTTGTGTGAAATGAGAAAAAGATTCAGACTTGACTTTCATTATTATTCTTTAACAGAAAATTGATGTTTCATATTTCTTCCAAGAAGAATGCCCTCCCCGATATATTCCTAGTATTTTCAAAATCATTGTCTTTTCAGACAATTCTCAAATAACCCTGGGAAATAAAATAAGTTTTTTCTTTTTAGCTATTCCACTTGTTTAGAATGTTACTAAACTACAAAAGCTTCTAAAGGATGACATGAAAACCAGCATAGAATTGAAAACGTATCTGTTATCTAAAAAGGCATTTTTTCCTCTTTAGTTTAAAATGCTCATGCAAAACCTGTATTAATTTTAAATTACTAACTTGAGAGAGAAATGTAATAAAATGTTTTGCTAATGCTTTGTTATCCTTATGGCTTCAACTCCAGCTCAAAAATGCAATTAATTCTGTAACTTACACTCTGTGGCGGATGTCATTCAAGCTGCGACAGCTTATTGGGTAGTTAAAAGGATAAAATCAAGTAGTCATTCTACTAATCCCTTTACAAGGAAACAGCTTTATGCATAAAAAGTGGAACTTATGTGGTCATTAGCAGATGCTACATCAAGCAACCAAAAATACACACATTTAAATTCTTAAGCACAATCTATGAACACTACACAGATGGTTTCCAAGAAACTGTACCTAAATTGATTACGATAAAAATGATCTGCTGCAATTGTTTCTGTCAAAAGGGAGAACAGAATTTGTCCCAATGTGTCGCTCTGCCCACTCATGCAGAGAACCCAGCTGCTGAGACAGATGTTGCTCTAAGCACTTTATTTTAGGGTCATTAAAATGGTTACCGGGGTTAGTCATTCATTGTTTTATAAATTGTGCTTACTAGCTGAGCTCCGTAGATGTTGGAAAACTTCTTTGTGGTTGATCAAAAAAAGTTACATGTCATATCACATTTACCTTATGCTGGCAGTAAAACTGGTTGAAGCTCTTGCATAGGGCAGGATGAGAGAAAACAATTACTTGTTTTCTTTTGTTTAGAAGAGCATCTTTACTCAGACCTGATGTAATCCTGGTGCCTATTCTGTAATCATATGAAATGCAAAACCTACCTCAAAGGCCGTCTATCTTTCATTTTAGTTCCTTTAATCATTAAAGAACTTGATTTTTCATAACAGCTCATTCCTGTACAATCTTCTTTCCATGGTATTGTGTGCAAGAAGTGTCAGACGAGCGAAGATTTAAGATCAGTTGATTAGATCAATGCAGAGTGGATCGGTCGACTTCCCCACTGTCTTTCCAAATGATGATTTTTGGCAGTTTAAGCATACTCAGGCTTTACTTAGAAATATTTGGCTAAATCTCCTCTCTTTTGGCAGGTTCAATGGCTTTCCATGGCTCATCTAGTTCAGGATTGACTTAGCTGCGTGCATGTGATGTATTGGTGCAGCAGCTAATGTGTCAATGAGAAACAGAACAGCAAAAAGATGAAGCTTAGTGAAAAACAGCAAGGTTGGCAGAGCCAACTACTTTTCAGATTATAGTGTAGCCTTTTATAGCCTCCACTACAAAATGTAGCTCTTTTATTTCATCTTTGTCCCTGTGTACTTGTTGTTATGTCGATGGTTCTATTTATCTTCCCTAATTGGTGGCTGAACTCTGACAGCCAAATTACTAATTCTAGATGGTGATCATAGACTCAGTCTAAATGACATTTTTCCACCTTTCCTTTGCACATTTAGGATAAAGTCAGTCATCTACAAAGAACTAGTGAAAAAATTTAATATAATTTGACCTGTCTCCTTAAAACATGGTGGCTTTGACAGTGGGTTGATTTCCTGCACTTTTGCAGAGAGATTAATTTCTCTTTCCTGGCTTAATAGGCTTTATTTAGGTGACTGTGGACAGTTCACGTGTCACAGCACTTCATTTGCTTTGAAAATGCCCTAAAGTTACAATTTTTAAATGCAAATCTTTATATCATCAGAAAATTAAAAAGTTGGAAGAATGAAGTTACTCTCTGCTCCCAAATCTGGCCATTTCTGAGGTCCAATATCTCAAAAATACCATAAGGTTAGGAGCCAGACAGAAGACATTCTCAAAAAGCGTAATCCCTAGAAATGCAGTGAGACATTCACTACTCTCAGAAGCAGGCACATTTCATCCACTTCAACATTCAGTTGAAGCAAACTTACCAATGCAAAAAGAAATTCAGCCGAGAGCGCCATGTTTTTACCTGGCTGTATATTAAATTCTATAAATTCTCCTTGTTTCACATAAATTTGAGTTGAATTTTATCCAATCTGTATTTTGATCTTGCCACAAAAGCCTTAAACAGGCATTCATTTTTTCCATGATTTGTCTATATTGTAAAACAGGTTCACTCATAATCTTCTTCTGTACCTGGAGCAGAGAGGGGGTCTTTCATATATAACGTCAGTTTATTATAGTTTCATGATAGGAAATATATTATTGCCTAAGTAAGATGTTAAGATTTGTTGTAGGTAGTAGCTGACTTCCTTGCAAAACAAGCTTAAGAGGTGAGGGCTGTGATGCCGTGAAAAGGCTTGGGGACTCACTCATTAGATCTTCAGTGTAATAACTGTCACCTACTCTACTTATAAGCAATGTTGACTGTAAAGATTCTTCCCTGTTTCAGGAAGAGCTTCTGGGAGATAATGTAACATGAAATACTAACGGTCTCTCTCATCATCTGACATAATGTGTTTGGAGGTGAGATTTAGCAGACCAGTGCAAGTCCAGAACTGTGGCACTTGCAGAACAAATGTCATTTTTAGTGTTGGTGGTTCGTGCATTGCTCACAGAAGAACATAAAGAAAAACATCCTGATGAAAAGCAAGCTTGAGTTCTTAAGAGAATTTCTGATATTCGGCACACCAGGCATGACAACATAAGGCTGCTCACAGCCTGGGTGTCACTCCAAATTCCATTATACTTACATTAGATGCTGTTTGTTCCTCCTGCAAATGCACTGACAGATTTTTGCAGCCCTGTACATGGTTTTTTTTTAGTGTATGAAAGGTTTGTATTTATTTTAGCCACAGAGTTGTTAAAAAATTATTAAAGAAAATCAAAGTTCACTCTCATCTACACTGAAGTAAGGCAAAAAACATATTCCTCTGTTAGAAACAAGTGAATTGGAATTGGCTAGTAATCCATTTGCACTGAAATGGCTGGGGCTGCAAAAAGGGTGTGATGACTTGACGCACATTACAGAGATGAAAGCTTTTCCTCTTCAAAAGCCGTCATGATACCTAACTCTAATTCACTTTTTTTCCTTGCATTCTCTTTTTGTTATGTAGCATCAGAGTCACAGCTGAGATAGAGAAGAATACCAGTATTTGTATCCTTGTGGAACAATACTTATCCTGAAAAGCACAGATTTTATATAGATCGGGAAGAAACACATCACATGCGATTGCGAGAAAAAGAAGACACAAAACCTGGTAATGGAAACAGTCTGCTGGCATACTACAGCTCTTCTCAAGGTGACGTTGTCTGTCTAGTGTTAAGATGAACAGCTCCTGCTGGTTTAGAGCATCACTAAAAGTAACATAAGCACATCTATACTTGGTCACACTGAGTCCTTCTAGCCCAGCCTACAGTCTTCAAAAGTGGATGCTTAGGATGAAGTATAAGAACAAGTGAATAGTTTTTATCTTTCTCTAAACACACTCAGCCTTCAACAGCTTGTGGCTCAAGGACTTCCTCTGGTCCATGTATCCCACTCCATGTGGTATCCACAAGTTAGAAATACTCTTTCCAGGGTGTCAAGGGAGAAATCTTGGACCCATTAGCATCCCTGCTATAACTTAGATTGAACAGAACAGGGTTTTACCTAGATGCATGCACATTTCTCTGCCATTCTCCTCCCCCACTACAGAAACCACTTAGAATAACCCAAAGCACAGAGGGGAGGTATGAAGCTTGGAACTGCACTTCGGGGACTCACCTCCAGATTTGTTCCCCAAGATTTCTCCATGGACTTCCATTCAGCCCCACTGCATGTGCCCCTGCCCTCTTGTACTGTTCCCTTACACCTCCTCCAGAACTCTGCGTGGACTAGTTTTTGTCATTCCACTTGACTGATGCCAAGCAGCTCTACTTTTGACTAAACTGTGTGGGTACAGCTACTTTATTAAGTCTTCGAGCTCTTGGGAGATCATGAAATAGCTCAAATGTACCAATGTGTCCAGACAACTTCCTAAAGAAAGCAGAATTTCAGACAGACATGTTTTTCAGGAGCATGTCTTGGGGAAAACAAATTCAAAACTGGGTGATCATTTGGAGGTATTTTCCACAAAACAGAAGGTGCACCCAGCCTTTGAATATAGGCCACTCTAAGTAACCATATTTACCATCTAGAAATGAAGACTATGGTCTTTAGGACAGGGTTATTAATATTAGAAAGTCTTAGCCAAAGATGAGAAGTCTAGAAGACATTTAGATGATCTCCAGGAGATCCCACACATATATACATATCTTCAGTTTGGAACAAAACCAGCATGGATCTACACAAAGTGTCAGTCTGTCACCAAGCTATGGACTACTTTTTATGTAATGCATTTTTATGTAAGAGTATGAATTTAAGTCATGTGATAGATGGAAGGTGAGAAGTAAACATCCTCTGGTCCAACTGAAACTATGATTCTTTTATGTCCACATATATCTTCAACATTGTGCATTCTCTCAGTCAAAAACAAAACACAAAATAAAACAAATAGCTCAAAGATCTGTTTAAGCTTAGTTCACAGGGTAACAGAAAAGAGAAAAGAACATTAATACATTTGGACTACCCATTCACCATTGGCTGGAGGATCTGAAAGCACCTGTGACTGCGTAGGTGTGTTTTTCTACCCTTGTTGATTATCTACCAAAGGTTTCTGATGGAAACCACATCCTCTCACCCAGAATTGGGAGGTGTTTATTAAAGACGCTGAGAGCACAAAAAGAACCGCCCTCCCCCCAAAAAATATCTGGTACAGATATGATTGTCTATAATTTTTTCTGTAACTGAACTGTAAACGTGACCTTTGCAAACCAACAGTACTTTCCCAACTGAAAAGGTGTTTCAGCTGCATGACAGTGTGGTATGTGATTTTGCAAAGCCTTGCACTTTCACCTTTGGGTAAAATGAATTCAAAACAGGATTGACTTGATTTAGTAGCAGGTGTGCCCTTTTTTTGCCAGTGCAAATGACTCTCCCCAGAACTAAGCATGTGACAACCAGATCCTATTTCTTTTAAGTAACAATTTTAATATTCTGGCATTAACGGAGTGATCACCTTTGACATCAGGTGGAAAGGCCAAGACAATTGATGGTTAAAATTCCCATTCATTCTGTCATCCTTTCCATTATCTCTCCTAGAGGGGTGTCATGTAAGTGCTATTCATGTCGAAGATTGTGAAATTTGGGGTGAGGAAAGGAGTAAAAAAGCAAATCAAATAATACATCTTCTTTTTCGATTCTAAGCAAACCGGACTTGTTAACTCAGGAACTCATCTTCTTTTAGTGTTATCTGTGGAACTGGTATTACAGCTACATGAATGCAGCAGAAATAATCTTTCAAAGACTTACTGGACATTTTGGGCTCTAAGGTTTGAATTCAGCACATCCAACCTTAAGATTCTAACTGAAGCAGCTAAGGTAGAAGACTGCTGGGCTCGGCTCACTGACAGTGAGGAGAAGAGGCACTTTCAGAGGACAGCTAACTTTAGGCAGCCTGAAGTATGACCTGAGGGGCCCATTCAGTGTTTCTGGAGTGAATATTTCACTCTCCTTTGGTCATCTTAGAAGAAAGCTTTCACCCTCTCTCTTTCTCTTTTTCTCTCTCTGCCTCAGTATTTATAACAAGACCAGAGAAAGTCATTGTTTTACCAGCTTTTGGGTATATAATATACCTAGTTCTCTAAAGATGGTGGAATATTCAAAAAAATAGCTTTAAACATTTTACAGCAGGTGTCCCTAATAAGTTAAAGATTAATCAAGTAATGCTTCCAATATGTTTGCTGGAAGACAAGCAGTCTAGTGTTGGTCCAGCAGGGGGAATTTCTGGTAATAATAATTAGAAAGAAAACTTTCAGGTGATACAAGGATAATAAGGTTACTTTGATCGAGTGCAAAAATAAGGTGGTAAAAAGAAGATGAACCAACAGGAAGCCAGTACATTATGGGAGGCAGTGAAGCGGGGAAGAAAGGAATACATACTCATCTATATAAACTAAACAATCCAGATGGAACAAAGAACTGGAAAAGCAGGTCAGCTTTGGTTAAAAGGAGAATATTCAGCTTTGGTCACATAGGGCTACAACTCTGCTTCTCTCAGCCGCCTTGTTGTTGCTCATGCCAGGCTTAAACTGGTCTATAGTTTTATCTGATGAGAGAATCTATCCCTCAGCTGCAATTAACCCCCAGTTCACTAAGAATGAGTACGCACTGCTGCACTTTTTTGGAGGAAAGTAAAAAGAGGCACCGAGTTTTTTTCTCAGCTTTTCTCTATTTTCTGAATAGCCTTCAGTTTATGGCACAAGCATTTCACAAAGCCTCCTCTTCTCAGAAAGTGCTTTTAAAGTCAGGTAAAACAACTGAATTCAGTGCTAGAGAGAATGGTGTATCCCCTTGTTACCCGAGCTCCATAGCTCTGCCTCTTTCCTGTACAATGTTTCTCCAGCTGTAATGGGCACAAGGTTACAGATCAGGTTATTATTACTTTCAGGATCTAGTTAAAAAGGTCTGATGAAAGCTGGTTCATAATATTTGCTTAATAATGTTATCAGGATGAATTTTATTACAAAGAGGAGAGTGAGCAGGCTGATAAAGCAGCTTTCGAATGAAGACTTCTGGGTAGCTTGGCAGAAGAGGTATGGTAATGCCACCTAAATCTTGCGCTGAACTTTTCATCCAGAGATCTTCAAGCACTTGGAAAAGATGCATCAAGGTCATGTGTGGAGATTTTGGAATTGGCAAAGAATGAGAAGCAACAGAGCTGTATCACTGATGTGATGAGACTGCAGAATTGAGACCACAGATTAGTTTTGCTACGCTGATATATATCTGATAGCAATGGGAGTTACCAGGAATGAACAGTGCACTGCACTATACCCTGAATACATCTTTGATGTGCACTTATGGAAGCCAAGACGTAGACAAATGCTTTTCCTTCAGCAATAATAAATCTACCTCTCCCAACCCTTGGTCCTGTGACCTAGTAGTAGGTTAAGCAGCATTCCCTTTCTCAGGTGTATTCAAGGCTATTATATGGTGGTTACAGAGACTTTCTAACAAAATATAGTTGATACTCACTCAGCTTAGATACTAAGAGACATTTGCAGCTCGTGTAAGTGGGAGTAATTGTTTGAATCTTCAATTCTAAGAAGTAGGTCCAACATGGAGTTACCAAAGAATGAGTCAATTTATCTGTGTACTCTAGCTCATCTACGCTGTATGATAACACCATCCAAAGGAGAAAAAGTTGTTGTAACCCAATAAATTGTATTCAAAATAATTTGATTAAAATCAATCATCTTTTATAGGATGTGGTTTGAACATTACGTACAAGTATTTGTAAAACAGCTGGGCTAGGTATCTGTGCATACAATTTACTTGTACTATGGAAGTGACGGCTTTGTAACATGCTCCAGTATTGTGGCATGCTAACTTTGCTATTACAATTTTAAGCATTTGGTCTTGTGAGATACATTTTAAACAGTACCAGGAGAGATTACAAGCTAAGCTAAACAAATTGTGTCCTGCCAAAGAATCCAGGCAAATTGCTTCATTTTATAGGAATTCATTTTATAGGAATTCTGCTAAAAGTTTTTTATTTTTATCTTTTTAATTAACACCCAATATCTTTCCATCCTGGTATTGTTCTATTGCCCTCTGACTGTTTTTACGTATGGGGTCAGTCCTGTCCTCATAGAAGTCAGTTTTAAATCACCATTATGGGAACATGATTGAGATTCATTGCAGGTTCTAAAACATCTGCCAAGACATGTTTTTCTCTGAGATATTAAAGAAGCCTGTCCTGCAACACTTCACAGGGATGGAAAGTTTACTAGCAGGGCACAAACTGGAAGATCTTCAGTATTCACACAGCACCTTTACTACGATGGTATTGAAGGAGTGAAAGGCAGCTTAGGTGAAATGATAATTACTCTATTGGCTTTAGTGCAGGAGCTTCTAAAACAATAAGTACTGATGATTTGCTTTTGCTGTTTTAAATCATAGTAGCGCTTGGAGATTATTCCACTTCAGTCAATGGTGAAACATGGACAGTCTGCCTGCTTGTTTCACATCAGCTATCATATCGCAGTTGGGCAATAATAGCTGTCAGATAACAAAGACCTAAGCTGAATTTGAACCAGAAAATTTTTATGCAGTTGGTTTCTAAAGCCACAAGTTGTCTTTTGCCATGTCATATTGTGGGTTTTAGTGCATAACTTCAGAAAACTCTCTTTTCTGCCTCCATTTTCCTAGGTAACATATTTACATGCATATTGCTGCCGCCCTAATAGCAGCAAGGTGACTAATGACTAGTAATTGATTCCCTGCGGTTAAGAATAGATATGTCTGTTGGCTGAACCCTCAGCATTTTATAGTAAAGCATCAGAGAGGAAACCAAACCATTATATAAACAGTTACAGAATGAGAAATTTATTACCCAAAATGACATGTTTGGTTTCAGTTTTCTGTGTCTTTCTTGTACCAAGAAGTTAAGACGAATAGTAAGACTATTAGAACTGTTGGTTTCTTCTGAAAGTGAGTTTCTCTACTGAGGCATTATTTGTCTGTATCTGGATGATATATTTTCTGCATAATGATAAGCAAGAGAAATCAGCATTACTTCTAAAATTGTCTATGGAAATAAATAACTAATGATATTAGGAACATAAAATGTGCTTCTAATATTGAATAGGTATGTGACCTAATCCAGCTAGAGATGTTGAAATCCCATGAATCAAAATGGGAAGTAGAGCAGGTTTTGCGTCAGCTTCATACAATATCTAAAGTCTAACTTCTGCTAATGTTTTCCATAGTGACTGTCCCCTGTAATGAACTCCAAACGGAGCTTTTGAGAAAACATTAGTGGCTAGTATTTATTACATCTTTGTAGCAACCTGGCCGTACTGAGTTCAGCATCCTCAAGAACTTATGAATCAAATGCTTCATCTTGTACATTTTTGGGGCAATTTAGCATCAGATAAGAAAACATCTAAAACAAAATGGAGATTTGCAGTTACAAGTTGAATGGCAATATAATTACAATCAAGCTGTCCTGCCAGCAAGGTTCTCAATGGGAAAAGCATTTATAAAAGGGGTGCCATAGGCAAAATTCTCATTAATGAGGTTAATTCAGTTCATGTGTTGAAATTTATATTATGTGGAATATTTAGATTAATTCAAACAAACATTAATACAGAAAGCAAAATGTAATAGAAATACAATTGAGTCAATATTAGTTTCATTTTGATGGAACAAATAGCATGAATATTGGAAAATCAACCTGGCAATCCTTGCCTTTCAGGGTTTTTATTAAAATAATATGTTGAAGGACTGCACTGTCTCCATAAAAGTCTGCTATAATTTTTAAAGTAAAACATGCAATTTGCCACGTCATTTTTGTTATCCTTTTTTAATTTGCATAAATTCAGTAATCTCCTGACATGTCTCAACTAAAATTATAGCCATACTGTTGTCAGATCGAAAGAAATTAGACATGTTAGAATTCAGAAATGTTAACCGCCCCAGTTGTCTTCCTAATGGGGTTCAGCTGAAGCTTTCAGTTTAGATGAAAAAGATGTGTTAGGCAGAAAGCAGATATGACTGAACATAATTCACTCTGCTTCTACCTTCTGCAAGAGGACGAAGGGCCTGATTTTAGGCTGAGAATTTGGGGAAGGCTCTGCCATTTGGCATTTTGTACTTTGTCCTCTGGGACATTAGGGAATTACATGTACCTCCCCTCTAGGCGAGATGGATTTTATAGGATGACTGACATCTGGTGTTGAGGGAATGGACACTTGGTTTTCCATGCTGATGGTAAGCTGTTCCAGCTGGAAAGGGTGTTGGGTCGAATGGCAAGGAACAACAGACATGAATTCCAAGGCAAGCTGATCATTTTACAGCTGAGTGAGCAGTGTGTACTGTGCTGGACATTTTGGGGTCTTTTCTAAGAACACTAAGAAGAATTTAAATTCTGTGAATAACAAATGCCTAAAAATATCTACAGGGTATGGATTTGACAGAATATTTAGTGACTAATAATTATTGATCCCATATATGACAGCCTAAGGCTTTAGAGTATTTTCCTTCACCACCAGGAAGCATACATCATAGCATTAATGTGAAGTATCAGATGTCAGTCACCAGTTGTTAGGTATAGGTTATAATCATATGGAATCTCATGTCAGAAAGCAGGTTTGCTTTGGAGGGTTATAGGCGTAGATAGCAGATGATGTAGACATAAATATGTCCTAACTGCCCTTACAGCAACTGATATGTACTAAACTGCCCTGTTAACAGGCTTGCAAGCAGAGTATTCTCTTCTGTTTCATGACTTCTGCGCATTTAAGTCAGCCTTTGTCTTAAAATGTGTCTGTTGTTAGTATCTTAAATATATTAGCTGTTTCCCCTGGAAGATGAGCACAACATTTTGGAGACTTCTTAAGTCTGACACATCACTGTAGAAATGCGTTTGTTTAACACCATAGTGCAGGTGAGACCCACCTCTGAACTATCAACTCAAGCTTCAGAACCTGAAACTTCAGAAGGGTGCTTTCATTATTATCCAGTTACAACAGGAAGTGATGCTACAGAAATCAAATAGCCTATTTCACTATATACACACATTGAAACTGGATGCAGAATTGCATACAGACATTTGAAAATGCGCTGTGTAACAAGCAAATAGTTTACATACCAGATATAGAAAAACATAATAGTAATTCAGAAACAATGACCAAAAGTAGTTTTTACAAGCCTGACCAATGAATTGCAGAATAGGGAATAATCTAGCTGGAGATATATATTTTTTAAATGAAGATGAAACCCAAATACAACTGTAATTATGACACCAAAATTGGAAGGGGAGCAATACATGAGAAAAGATTGAAATGCTTTAAGTGTCCAAGAATCGTTTGAAAAGTAGGCTACTTTCAACACATCGTAGAATCGGTATTTGGATGTGAAGAAGAGGAGAATTAATCTAAAAGTTGAGCATCTATTTTAAGACGGTCTCCTGGACTTCCTCCTCAAGGAAGTGGAGACAAGGATAGGAGCCTTCAGAAGATTGACTAGTCCTTCCTAAGACAGGTTTTCACACAGGTGAAATAAATCATTCTCTGAGGGTGTCCATCTCTGTTCTTTGGTGTTAGAAGGAGATTAGACAAGTACTCAGACTAAACACTGTCCTTTCTGTGAAATCTGGCTCAAGTCAGAGAATGTAAATAGTCAATAACGAAACATAAACATCTGAAAAAAATCCGTATTTTGGCCATGTCAGATATTCCAGTCCAACTTTTGACTGAATATTTTAATGATGTATAGACAAGCAAGATTTCATGTGGTCTTTTGAGTCTTTTTTCTCTAATTTCTATTCTCTAATTGTTGTAATCATAGTTAATATGCACACTAATGCAATTCAAAAAGTGCTTTTGAAGTGCATTTGCTTCATAGAATTTCTTTGATTTTATACTTCTCTGAAGTACACAGCTATGGAACTAGCACTCATTTGTATTATCGTGGACAATAGAATCAGAACAAAGTTCAATGTCAAATTCTTCTCTTTGTGTGTGAGAAATGACTACTGTTCCTGATATATTTAACACCTGCTACCTCTAGCATGACAGTGAAGGGATAAGAAAACAGACTTGATTTCATTTCTTAGCTTGCACTGTATTGAAGCAAAAATTAATGCAGAAGTTGAGGAGAGCATTTGCTATGACTTTCATTTTCTGATTTAAACTTAGTAAGCCAGTATTTCAGCAACGAGTGATTTAGGAGAGCATACAGAAGGGAGAAACAGCAAGAATATGATGAACTGTAGTTTTACATTGTCCATCTAAAGAGCGAGTTCTCTTACAAAAATTCAATCTTGCAAACACAGAATTCTGAACATGTGGAATTGCCTCCACTGTCCAGTAAATATTTTGGCCTGCTGAAAGAAGCAGCTCAGCTTGGATTTGTTCTAGGGACGTGAACAGCTCTTGGTACATGTATAATCAGTACCTGTGGCTCCTTATTTTCATAGGATTATATGATGACCCAATTTAGCAGGGATTTCAGGAGGTCTCCACTGCAATCTCATGCACAAAACAGAGTAACCTATAACATTAGGCCAGGTGGCACTGGGCTTTAGCTACTTAGAACTATAAAACCTCTAAAATGTAGGCTGCATAACCTTTCCAGACAACCTGTTTGCTTGGCTGTCCTTGTGGTGAAGAGATTTTCCTTATACCCAAATAGAATCTCTTTTGTTGCAACTTCTCATTGTTGCTTCTTAGCCTTCCACATATGCACCTCGAGTCTTCTTGACAATCTCCTAGCAGGTACTCGGGGCTGCTGAAGCTGTCTCTTTTTGAGGGTGCATGATGCACAAGTCCAGTTCCCTCAGCCTCACTCACAGGGCAAGCGCTCTAACCTTGGCCATCTTGGTGGTCTCTGCTGAACGCACACCAGTTTTACAATATCTCCTTTGTATTAAGGGCCCAAAAATATATGCAGTGTCAAGACGTGGTCTAACAAGTACTGAGAAAAGCAGGATAACCCTTTCCTACAGGCTGTGCTTTTACTCATAGAGCCCAGGAGGCTGTTCTTCTTCTTTGCTTCCAGGGCACACAGTTGGCCTATGTCCACCTTGTGTCCACCAGCATCCCCAGGTCCTGTTAACATAGCTGTTTCAGGGACCCGAGTACTTCAAGAGCTTAATTGCCCAGCCCAGCTTCCTCTGGGACCCCCATCCACTTTCCCTGCCCAGGACCCCATTTCAGCCCACTCTGGGGCTGTCAGTCCCTGCAGTCAGATCACAGCAGTGCTGGTTTCCAGCCCTGTCTCTGCCCCCATCTCCTTTTGTTCCTGACTGGAGACCCTAGCTGTACCCTGGCCCTGGTTCATCACTTGCTGTGTCAGGGGCTGTCATAGAAACACAGAATGGTTTGGTTTGGAAGGGACCTTATAGATCATCTAGTTCCAGCACCCCTGTCACAGGCAGGAACATCTTCCACTTAGACCAGGTTGCTCAGAGCCCCATCCAAGCTGGCCTTGCACACTTCCAGGGAGGGGGCAGCCACAGCTTCTCAGAGCAGCCTGTCCAGTGCCTCACCACCCTCATAGTAAAGAATTTCTTCCTTATATCTAGCCTAAATCTCTTTTAGTTTAAAGCCATTACCCCTTGTCCTGCTAAGGTCTTCTCAACGGGCCTTGTTACCATTTCCATGGAACTGTGCCGCATGGGTGAGGGCACAGCCAGCACTGGGTCACGCTCAGCTCCAGCACCATGGCCCTGGAGTTGCTGCTGGGCCACACTGCTCCCTGACAAAATGCATCCTTGACAGGCAGCCCCAGCCTGTATTGCTGCCAAGGTTTCTTCCTTCCCAGTCGCAGGACTTCGCATTTGTCCTCGGTGATTTTCGTAAGGCTCCTGTTGGCCCACTACTCCAACCTGACTAGGTGTCTCTGAATGACAGCCTTGCCATTTTGCTTCATAATATATGTATGCAAAATATACACATACATGTAAATGCATCACTGCCCTACATTTTAAAGTATCAAAATGGTTTAAGTATATGTCACCCTTCATATATGACTATATATGCTTCTACAATGCTTCTACAATATTTACAGTGTTTATGAAATTCTGTACAATAACTAGGCTGTCTACTATGTTTGACATGTAGAAAATAACTCTCCTAATTCTCAAATGAGTAATCACCCCCTCCTAATTCTTAGTTCTCCAAATGAGAACTAAAAATTACTACACTGTTTCATTGGCTCAGGCTTTTTAAAAGCAGAATAAATAATGAAGCAGTTGCAATGTTTACGTACATTTGTAAATCTCTTGTGGGTATAAAAAATTATCGAGACTAAATTTAATTTCAGCCTTCAGTTAAGGACCTGGTGTATTTGTACATCATAACAATGATTTTGCTGCACCATCTTTACAGTATGTTATTCTACTTGGAAAATGGTATGTGACTCCTATGGCAAGATAAGATCCCAAATGATACCATATAAATCTTATTTTAGTGTTCTGGATGCAGCTGAAGCATTATTTTTAGAAAGGTCATATTCTGGGCAGAGAGACTTTAACCTCTTTCTAGTTCTTTCTAGCTCTTTCTAGCTATCCAGAAAGATCAGATCAGGTTTACAGGTATACAGAGCTGACTTCACTTTCCTAAAGATTTGCTTATTTCTTCCTTGCAGTATGAAATTTCAACATTGTATTTGCTTTTTTTCTGGATTGCAAATGATACTTTTCTAAATGGTTATATGAACTACTGAATTTCTCAGAGAAGAAATATGGTTAGACTGTGCCTTCAGGGTGCAAAACTTTCAGAATTAATTCCTTATTCCAAATAAAAAAAGCAAAAAGAGCTGAAAATTGTCTAAGAGGCTTATGTCTTTCTACTGAGTATATATGATACCTAAGCTAATAACTAGGGAACGTCAGTTAGGCTCCTGAAATTAGTCATTGTGAACTGGATGTTTCTTATCCACAGAATATTTAATTATATGATATCAAATAGTTGTAGAAGATAGGATAAAAGACCTAGACTCTAAAAAAAGCACTTTTGTGCTACGAGACCTAAGTGCAGATCCTTATTTTGAATTGAGTGGATGCAAACTCTGCATTCCAGATGAGTTCCCTACATGGTTTCTGTTTGTCTGTCTCTCCAGAAACTGGGTTCTGGACATGAGATATCTGAATGATAAAAGAAATCATGATGTTTCCACCAAAAATTTTGGTTCAGGTGAAAAATCATTGTCCAGTTAGCAAATATATACATATATATTGGGGTTTTTTTTCTGAGTATAAGTTATTAATCAGCTGTTGTTGGAGAGACAGCATGCAAGCAGGCATGAAAAGGATAGCTCTCTGCCCAGAAAACAATGTGCTAAAAAGGCAGTATTATCCTTTTTTTATGGATAGGCAGTTGAGGGATAGAAAGTGCAAGCAAGCTGGCTAGCAATAATAACAACAGGCAGTGGCAGAACCTGGTGTTCAGTCCAGTTATTCTATATCCCACTCTTCTGCGACAACTTCAAGGCTGTTCCTCATATTATTTCTTTAATCATCTTGCAACTGGCTTACCCTGAGTTTTTTATCTAGATAAAGATTAAAGAAATATATGCCAGCCACATGAAAAACAGAATACTCTGTCCACCCAGCCAATGAAGTGCAGGTGTCTCTTTGTGAACATAAAATGATACAAGATGTAAATGTAGTCAGATGAGCTACATGAGCTTTATATCCACTCCTCTGTTTCATTTTTACAAACTCTTTTCTTCATAAATTTGCGTTACAGGCATGATTTCACATTGGCTTCTGACCCCATTCTGGTGTAAATAACTTCAGAAATGAAAGGAAAGGAAAAAAAAAAAAGCAGAGGCACAACAAAATCTGAGAAAGTACTTTGAAGAGAATATCACCAAAGTCCTGTACAAGAAACGTAGCATTTTGAATGGCTTCTCATTCCTCTTCAGAAGATCTGTGAAAATTATCTAAGGTTTATGCATGCTGCTTCTTCATCTTCTGTAACAGTTTCAGTCACTTTATGATCTGACAATTTAAAAGAAAGTATCTGTCTTCTTACTAACATTTTCCTCATTTCTCAACTGTCTTGTTATTTCTAGGGAACACTCAGCAGTACGCACAAATGCATATAAATTCCTGTTCGTGTACTGGATAGGCCTTGTCATACTGAAAACAACATTCAAATATGAAGGATATGATGAAACTAAATCTTTTTTTGTTATTCTTTATTACAAGAAGCTCTTACAAAATTCAGTGATTCTGTAGTAGTCCAAATCATTTCAGTAATCGGAACCCTAGTGTGACAGCATCACACGGAAGAGGTCAGGCATTTTCCAGTAAAGTAGGTTTTTGTGTTTAATGGACATGCAGTGATGACGAGAAGCTTCCAACTGGCTTCTCTCGGAAACTTGACTGGTCTCTTTCCAGCTTACTTTTGACTGCAGCTGTCCAGGACTTTCTGTGGGGACTGCCCAGGGTTAAAGACTTTGTAGTGTCCCAGATTTGTAGCCCCAGGCATCCTTGGCATTGAGACAGTTCAAGGCTTGCTGAACCTGAAGCTTCTCATTGTCCCATAGTACCACAGGCTGTATATGAGGCTGTATCATCTGAATTAAGGTGACTTAACATTAAACGCTTACAAGAGGTTCCTGAATTCGAAACCGCCAGTGAGGGAGATAGCGACCTACAGACCGCAGCTCATATCATAGATGGATCACATCTCTAGAGTTCAACTTAAGTTAAAAAAGTGCATAAGCCAAATATATATATACGTATGTTCGCATCCACACTAAGACTTCTTATACTTCTGCTCAAATATTTGTATTTTACCTTTTGAAAAAAATACCTCCCCCCCCAAATTTCTAATAAGACATTTCTAAATGTTAACCCCTTGCTTTCCAGGTCTGACAGTTAATCAAATACATTTTGACATTCTAGATTAAAACATTTGGTCCCATTAAAAAAAAAAAAAGTGGGACAGTACTATGCCATCATGTATGGCAGAAGGCACAGTTAGGCCTTGTCACCAATTAAAGGCAACACTGTTCTAAAATGCAAGTGTGTAAGAGAATAGTGAGAACAGCTTCCACTGTTATTTCCATATTGTTCCTTTTGCTTGCTGCTTTTTGGGGTGGATCAGAAGTCCTAAGGGATTTGTGGAAAGAGCCATCCTTCTATTCCCCTAAGCAGCTGGAACAAGAGCTTTAAAATGGCATATGTTTCTGATTGATTCTTCCCTGTTGTTGATGCCTTGGATGTTTGATTCAGATAATTCTTCCAAACTACAAAAGCACAGAACTGCAGACCATGGATACTGATTTTGATCTGTGCTTTGCAGATGTCCAGAACTGAGAATTAATTCGGGCTTGTCTATAACACAGTTAGCTAGCCTGGGAAGTCTAGAAATTGGACTATAAATCCTGAAAGTTCAAACTGTTTTCTGCTATTTCCAGAATTTTGAGATATAGCAAGGCCACAAATACCACATAAATTGCCACTGCTCAGAATTTTAACCCTTCTCTTTCTTAATGTAATTGAAAGACATTAAAAACATAGGCATGATAATCAAACCTGAGTCTCTCAGATGGCATTTTCTAGTCTGTGAGAATTGTTCTACTTTTCCGGCTGCAGGGAGTGCCTGAGCCTGGCACTCGTACGGGAAGACAGCAGAGATAACAGCTGTGTTTGGTGCAAGCAGGTAAGTGATCTGCTCAGACTGGTGGCAGAGCTGAAAGAGGAAGTGGAGAGGTTGAGGAGCATCCGGGAGTGTGAGAGAGAGATCAACTGGTGGAGCCGCACTCTGCCCTCCCTGAGAGGCTGAGGCAGCAGGAGGCAGGTCCACGAAAAGCAAAAACCCCCTACCCTCTTGCCACCGAGCAGAAAGAGGGGACCTAAGAGATGGGGGGGAATGGAAACAGGTCCCTGCTCGGGGTGGCAAGGGAATCCCCCCCTGCCCAGTTGCCCTTAAGCAACAGATACGGGGCTCTGGAATGTGAGGGACCGGCCACAGAGGATGTGGGTGAAGGTGAGGCTCCATCCAGGGGGTTGCCTAGAACGAGTCAG
>Ga0065711_1009170_pt1 | contig 23996 bp, 13 predicted proteins | sample Hoacrofraction12_FD_59098 | JGI IMG/M metagenome (GOLD analysis project Ga0065711, IMG submission 59098) | Hoatzin crop microbial communities from Cojedes, Venezuela - Epithelial fraction 12 v2 (version 2) | ecosystem: Host-associated > Birds > Digestive system > Esophagus > Crop | place... | reverse complement strand
GGGAGTCCTGCGTCCAGCTCTGGAGCCCTCAGCACAGGACAGAGCTGGAGCTGTGGGAGCGGGGCCAGAGGAGGCCCCAGCAATGACCCGAGGGCTGGAACCCCTCTGCTGTGAGGAAAGGCTGGGAGAGCTGGGGCTGCTCAGCCTGGGGAAGAGAAGGCTGCGGGGAGACCTCAGAGCAGCTGCCAGTGCCTGAAGTGGGCTTATAGGAAAGATGGGGACAAACTTTTTAGTAGGGGCTGTAGTGATAGGACGAGGGGTAGTGGCTTTAAACTAAAAGAGGGGAGATTTAGACCAGATATAAAGAAGAAATTTTTATGATGAGGGTGGTGAAACACTGACACAGGTTGCCCAGAGAGGTGATCGATGCCCCATCCCTGGAAACATTCAAGGCCAGGTTGGACAGGGCTCTGAGCAACCTGATCCAGTTGGAGATGTCCCTGCTCACTGCAGGGGGGTTGGGCTAGATGGCCTCTAAAGGTCCCTTCCCACCCAAACTACTCTATGATCCTATCATTTGAAGCCTAACAAAATATAATGAAGACTACTGATTGTCCATCAAAAGTAGCTTAAAAATTTCCAGTAATAGATACCCTACGACAGGCCTGCGGTGTAAGACCGGAGCCTTGTGTCACACTGCGTTGAGAGATGCAGTGCTCCAGGGAGGACGGAGGGGAAAATGGTGAAGGTGTGAACAGGAGCTCCAAGAGGTTTCTTCCACTTAGGTGAAAGCTCATGGGAGAAACAAGCTCCAGCTAGGATATCCAGCTAAAGATGATTAGCAGGTCTGAATGTTAGAGAAACCTTTGAAGTTGGTTGACTGCTAGAACCTTTGTATTCACTCTGTTAGCGAGCAGGACAGCTGAAATTTCCACCTTGTTGGTAGTTGTTAAGCAGAAGTTTTCCAGAATCTGACAATTTTTGGTTGCTTTTCTGCAATGAGTGATGAACAATCTCAAAACATGAGAGCTGCTTTTAACATGTTGGTTATTGCAGCTAATGTTTTTTTCTTGTGTCCACTCCCACATCTCAGCCAGCCAACAGAACCTAGGCTGTTTTGAAAAACTTCTATGTGCATTTTTCACTTGTAGTCTCTCAACTTAGACTGCATCATTTTCCTGGCTTTTGTTCCACTGGGAGAACAGAACCAATAATGAGCACTATTGCAGGCAAAGGGAGAAATAATTATGTGAGCTGGGAGTACCATTATGTTCATAAAGCTCCCTATCACTCCTTGTATGTGAAGCCTAACTTCAACGAGAAACTCTAACTTGCTAAAACTCTAAAGATCCTAACAGCTGGATTATTACTATTTTACCTCAAAACAACAAATTGTTTCCTACTTAAGGAGCTACGTTACTGTGTTCTGCAACAGCTGTTTTGTGACTCGATCATCAGAATCCAGGTTTATGATGTAATGCAATTCAAAATATATATTAGTGGTAATAAACCTGTCTTACAGCAGACAAGAGACATTTCCTGACCCTGCCAGTAGAACTTCTGCTCACGTCAGTAAAGAATCAAAGTCTGCAGCCGGGAAAGGGGACTGTTATTCTGCAGTCAGCTGTAATTGTTATCCTGATAATACCTTACTAGTGAGACAAGTAATGCTTTTAGTTCCTTCTCATTCCTAAAGGCAATAGTCCACGCAGGGAATCTATTTGTGCAAAGTGCTTGCTGCAATAGCTTAAAATGAAAGTTTACTTGAAAAATAAAGGTTTAGGTCTCAAATCAATAGCCTTACAAGATTTGTGGCATCCAACCTTTGTGTTTATATCCTTCTCATTCTAATAATAAACATTTCTGGAATCTGAAATGAAAGATGAGTGGTAAAGGCAATATTGTTTCATCTTTTAAATCATGGAAGGTCCTGTACAGATTTGTCTCTGTTTTCACTAAACAGTGTTATGCAGGTGAAGTGATTTCGGAGCCTATTTCAGAGGGTGTTTCCAGGCATACAGAACCACCTGCATGTACAGTTTGAGTAGTGTGGGGTTTTACAGAGAAGAATAAAGCTAAAGCAAGTCACATCTCCATCCAGAAGCACAGTGTGTGTTGGTGGGGGACTGTATTACATGGAGAGGAAAAAAAACAGAAAGAAAGGGCTGTCACCACCTTGAAATTTCATGAACACCTTAGCTAAAAGAATCTAAATTAAGTGCAACATGTTGTAAAGTCATTACCTTTACCAATGCTCTGGATTGCCACAGACTTTTGTTTAATAGAAGCATCTGTCTGAAGCATTTGGAACTTCCAATCATATTTCAGTACTTTAAGAATTTCTCAAGGAAAAAACCCAGCAGTTTCAAGAGTCAATTTTAGTTTTTTCCCCCCACAAAAAAAAAAAGATAACAGGTATAATGTCAAACGTCCTCTGTCAGCTTCTCAGAGACTAAAAAGAGGAGACATTCAGAACAGCCGTGGCAAGGCTCCAGCGTGGTAGGAGGAAAGCTTTGTCGCGCCTGCCAAGAACCTCAGCGACGGAGAGCAGAGCACTGAACTTTGCCTTACATAGGGGCTGACAAGCCCAGAGGTCTGCAAGGCTTTCATATTTTCATTTGGCTTTGCTTGCTTACAAAAATGTAAACTCTGTGGGAATCCAGGGGGAGAAAAAAGCTTTCATTGTAAGTTACTAATTCATACTGTGCTAAGCCAGTAGTTAGAGGTCAGCTTTCGCTATGCTACCCAGCTACTACAGATTTTTTAACATACCTTCTCATAAGCACTTTTTTCCCCACCCCTATATTGACTGATAGGGTGGCTTTATTCACATCTTGACCTAAAGTGCCCAGCTTTGCCAGAAATAGGCAAGAGAAAACCTCACGTGACATGCCTCACATTTGCATTTTCCTGCCAAAGTGTTTAATCCTGCCTGGGAATAGCTGAGGGAACACAGGAGCCCCAAAGCCTTCACCAGCCATTTTCTTAAGTTGCCTTTGCCAAAGGACAACTGATGGACTCCTGGAAGGGTTTTATTTTCCGAATTCTTTGGTTTGTTGCTATTCTGGTGCCTTGGTGTGACGTAACATTCATTCTTACCATTTCATTTTCATACATCTTGTACCCCCGAAAGTACTGATCAGCAGGCTGGGACTACAGCATGAAGGAAGTTTTGTTGCGAGTTTGGTTTAAATCACAGAACATTTTCAACCAAAACAAATAGATTTTCCTCTTCACTTGAGCAAGAAAACCAAGGAAGTTGTTTGGGGTTTGACATTTGAAAACATTTTAATGTTCTACTTTGCAGAGTTACTTTTGTTTAGAGAACGTTGCTTTTTAAGTCATGCTTTGGATAAGGCTCAATATCTTGGCTTTCCAAAACTATGTTTCGGAGTGTGTGTTCTTTTGTTGTTCATTTTTTATTGGTTTTGCCAAGAACATTCGAGTATTCGAGGCCGAGCGAGACCCATGGGTTGTTTTTTGTTTATCCTTCTCAAGGAATCTCTTTTTCCCCAGTTCAGTCACTGAACCAGTAACTAGTTGGAGTGCCTAGATGGACACTTCAGTTCTAGACCATGGACTGAATCTGCAAAGGCATTTAGGTGCCTAACGCCTGCATGAACAATAGGAATCGCTAAACTCCGCTGAGAACCGTGCTGATGATTCTTCACTTTCTCAGTGAGCACTGTGCTATCAGGTCGGATTCTTTCCACCTCTCACTCCCTGCCCCTCCCTGCAAAGGAAATACCACGAAATTTTTCTCCGGAGGAACACATTTGATTTCACGGGTACTGCAAGTTGTCCTTTGCAGTCCCACTGATCTTCACGCCCCACAGAGGACAAACGGGCTGGGCAGTCCCTGGCAGGGTGGGCTTCTGCGGGGGGCTGGAAGGCCCTCTGCCAGGCTCAGGCTCTGCAGATGGCGGTGGCTCCCGGGGCAGCATCTTGCCCACAGAATTTTCCTCTCCATGCCAGGAGTGGGGTGGACCTGTTGAGGGACATCAGGTGTGCTGCATCCTGTTTTCTGCCTGGAAATCACAGGGGAGCAGTGAAAGCTGAGTTTATGGGACAAGTGGGCTACTGTAGAAAGGAGGCTAAAATGCTTTCCCATGCACAGCAGGATTCTTCCCAGGGAAGCCGAAGGAGGAGGTGCTCCTGCACATGCCATCAGCCAGCCACCCAACAAGGAGATGGCAGGGCAGTGGGGAGAGGGGATCTGTGCAAAGCACTCCCATGTGAATAAAGAAAGGGGATTTCTAAACTGCAGAAGTGCACATCACATGAGTTTTGTTTCATTTTTGGTTCTAATCAAGATTTTCATGGCAAAGGCAGCAAGCTGCTAGTGATGCTGTATTTATGCATTTTATGTTATTTATGAACCCTCAACACATGCCAGTCACTCTTGGTTAATCTGCAGTCAGGTGTACGTTACTGTCACACACACATCCTATATTTTAAGACAGTTGAAGCCTACCTTTTTCACCATGCTTACGTTCACACCTACACTGTCAGTTCAATTCCCCAGCCTTACAGCTGGCCTCTGATCATTGCATATTTTTGTTGTCAATGTCAAATGAGTAACTGCAACCAGAACCCCAACCCAAGAAACAAAGGAAAAAAAAACCCAAGTTGCTTCCTCTGTGTTAGTAGCCTTGAGAAGATGACTAACCCTTCTACCTGTGTGCAAAGTGACATTAAAGTAGTATGGTACAATACAAATGAGCTGACCCTGCCATGACTGTATTTCATAGGTTTCAGGTCTCTTTAGTTCAAACTTGATTTTCTCACAAGAATTACAGTACTTTAAACAGTGCCATATATAGTTATATTTAACGGGAATACCTTTAGTGATCACTGTGTCCATTTGACTGAGTCCTCTCACTATATTCTATAACCCAGTGTGCTACCATACTTATTAATGGGTGATACATTAATAGATTTACCATATAATCACAGATAAAGTAAGAGAGGAAAACTGTTACTAAGAAACACGTGATGGCGAGTCTCAAAATACTCTGGGATAGGTCTGAACTACTTGCTGGCTAGGAAACTGCTGAATCATGCCCTTAGGCTCATACCAAAAATAGCATTTCATTTGGCAAAGCACATACAAGCTATTCATGTTCTCTATTGTTGCAAGCCTGCTGAATAGCTGCTGAGCACAAAGGATGAAGAAGCCTTCTCCCAACTTTTCTGCCTCCTTGAGGGAAAAAAAATTAGTATGTTTTTTCCTACAGTAGTTCACCCTTTCACAACCTTAGCTTCTAACAGAACAAGCAAGCCCCCAAAGCATTTTCAAAGCACTCTGTCAGAGTTTGAGACACCTTAGAAGAAACTTGACTTGCCTTCTTACACACACAGCATTGATGGGTAGCAGATCTGCCTCATCCCTCAGCTGGAGTCCTCTCTGGTGAGACTGTGATGTTCTCAGTATGTGGTCAGTAAGTTATTTCTTAGACCTAAGGGGAGAAAAGAGCCTTTCTTGATCATTTAAAAAGACTGAATTAATATGAGGAAAGTGGCTCACTCTGAGATCCTGGAAAAGGTGACTGCTTAATGCCCTTAACAAGGAGGGAAAGGTTTTAAAAAGTTGAGTTCAAAAGCTCCAGCTGGAGTTAATTACATTCTCTAATAGGCTTTGTAATGACTGTGTTTCCCGGCCTTCGGCATCCCACAGGCGGAAGGAGAGACACGAGTTGCCCTCTGAGTTTGTCTGGGTGCCTCATTACCTCCTCCCTTATTCCTTCTGCCCTGGTGTGATGGAGCCCTAGGCTGAAGTCCCGGGTTTATCAGCAGAAAGGGCGCAGCGCAGGCTGCTGCTACGGACTTGGCAAAGTCCGTCTGAAGTGGCCAGGCACCCCTCTTCCAGCAGCACAAGTTCCATCCTCTTTCCAGCCCCTGTGCCGGGGTGCAGGGCCTCCTGCTTTGGCCCTGGTGCAGCATGGCTGGAGGGACATGGCATGCAGAGCAGCCCCATCGTCAGAGCTGCCGGCAGGCGAGCACGGAGACATTGCAGAGAGAAGCCCAAGAAGGGAAGAAATATTATTGCAGTTTTCTCTGCTCAGTCTGGAAGTGTTATTTCCCAGCCCTCTTCTCATCTTGACCTCTCCGCAGTGGCTCACTGCCATCCATGTAATATCTGACCATTTAAAACATGCTGGGTGTTTTGCAGAAGAACAGAAATTATATTATCCTTTAACCATCTGCCCTGTAACATTTATAGAAGAGCTTGGGTATCACATACTGACACATTCTCATGCACTTTTGATTGCAGGAGGGGTAAGAAAAACGTCGGCGGTGACACAGCCACCTGAAGTTGCAGCTCTTGCATTTTGCCTGTAACTTACATATAATCCTGTAATTTTTCTTGCAAATAAAATCCGTCTTTGAAAAGCAAAATGATCTCTAGGCAGGAAGCGTGGGCAGCCCGGCTCTCCAGGCTCCGTGGAGGGCAGTTTACTCAGCAAGCAGGGGATGGTATTTCCAGAGTTTCCTTTACGGAACTTGAAATTGTGGTGGGTTGGACACAGGAGGTCTGCTCAAAAGCCACGCTGAGTTAATTTGCTGCTGTAGCAAAGCTGCGTGGCACAGGCCATCTGCCGCATCCACACTGCAGAGGGGGTTACAGGTACTTTGTGCTATACATTTCTGCTGTACAGAATGAACCCTCAACACAGGCTAATTACAGCTACCTTTGTGCTACGTATTTCTCACAAGTTCATGAGTAATTCACTGAACTCTTGAGCACAGCTGTAATTAGGTAGCTCCTCTTGGTCTCTGCCCAGTGGGTCACTTTTTCATGATGTCCACAAACACGTTTTGCTTCTTCATCCTACTTTTTTAGATTTCTACAGCAAATGACTGAGACTAGCAGAGTCCAGAAATGGCGGTCCCCTGCATTCATCAAGCCCAAGACACAAACGACCTGTATTAATTAACCTTCAGTCAGTATCGTTAGGCCGGCACAGAACCATCTCACCCCAGATGCCTTCAGAGGCAGGAGTAAGACCTGGAGGCGGTTTACTGTAGCGTAACAAAGCGATGCTTCAGGGTAAGGGAGCAGTGAAAGATGGCAATGTCCACTGAATAAAGTACAGGTCTGAAGGGTGCAGGGATCTAAATAATGACTAGAAGAGAGGTAATTATCTGAAACCAATGAATCTCGGACCGCAGCATCTGTGTGTCCCCTGTCACACGCTGTGGTGGGCTGCCATACCTCCCGCTTCCTTAACATTCTCTACACTTCTACCACCCCAGCCTGAGCTCTCCAGGACGCTCTTCTACAGGCGCTGGACAAATCTTCATTCACAGAAACCGCTTTCTCCCAGGCCTCTCTTGCTATCAGCCATACTTTGCTGTTCTGTGAAACCCAGTCAGAACTGTCTTTTTCATTTTCAAGCAACCTTTGTACTTAAGGCTTCCAAAATTGGTTTACTTTCCCCATCCTATTGTTTGGTGATGGTAGCCAAACTTCTGGTATAACTCATTTAGCGTGATGTAAGATAAGAATTGCTGAGTCACCCTCAAGCACATCTAATAATGCCTTGTATCACTTCCTCAGGATGGTCTTGTGAAACTGGTCTTTCCCTTTTTTTTGAAGTGTTATTCGCAGATGTAAGAAAAGTTAGCTGAGTAAAAACGCGTTGTAGGAATTGCAGCCAACACTGGTGAGGTGAGCTATTCCTCCTGATTTTATTGGTTAAGCTTTTACTCCGTAACAGTTTTCACAGGCAGCAACATAAAATGACTAAATTGTTTTTAATGTGTCTAATAAGAAGCAGGATAACATACCGATATTCTGAAGTGTTAATAAGGAGGATTAGAACTGTACTTTTTTGTTAATGATTCCGTCTTTTAATTAAGAGAATTAGCAGAGAATTAGGTCATAGAGAAATCATTCTCTGAATATATATCTTTATTAATTCAGTACAACACTTGCTTGTTGTCCTTTCCAAAGGTGAAGATTCTTGGAATTTATAATAGCAGTGCACGAAGGTCTGCACAGAATGACCTCAAGTAACACTTAAGTATGACCCGAGTAACACTGCACACATGCAGTAAACTACAAAAATGAAAGTTGCTGCTGCCTTGGCCATCTTGTCTGGCACTCGGCTACAAGTAACGCCTGCACTCTGAAGCTTAGTCCATGAAAACCACTGACAAACCTGCTGAAGCACCACTGACTGGGTAGCTCCTCTAGATCCCTCTTTCTGGTGTCAAATTTGTCAGTGAACACAAAATTGTCTTCAGCAAATAGGTGATGCATGGGAAATGCACAGACCCAGAAATCAGCACCTGTCCTGAATGCACCAGTGCAACTTCCATGGTTTGGAGCTCTGTGGATGTGGAGGTACGTGGCGAGGCTTGAGGAGAATGCTCATCTGTGCTTCAATTCCTTTATCACATTTAAGAGGACTTCCAGTTGCTGGACAGTGTTGAGGTTATTAATATGATCTTCTGGCACGTCTGGTTCCACGCTCTGATACTAAGCTAACCCACGTCCTCTGTGGCCAAGCGGGGAATGCCAACTAGACAGGAGATGCAACATGGGAAAGAAGTACAAAATCAGTCTGAAGTTACAGCTTTCTGTTGAACTTCCAGCTATCAGCCTTGGTCTTTTCTGTTTGCTCTGTAAGACAACATTTAAATTTTACCACAGCTAAGCAGATAAAATGAAACTGTGTGTTCCTCTCTAGCCCTGAACTTGAACTGGTAACCTATGTTAATAACCCAAGTAAATAAGTCAAGTTACCACTTTGTCACTGAAAATCTAGTCTAAGTTAGCAAAGAAGAACTAGGTAAGAATTCATTACTTGTGGAGGGAGGACATACCTAAGCACTCATCTTCAGAAAAAAAAATCTCTGTTATTACCTAAGCAGGCTGCTTTTGCTGTGAATCCAAAGATTAGACATCCTCAGGTCTGATTCCTCTATTCACTGAATTCCTCTGTTCAGAAAATCTACTCCTTGTGTCCACAGTCACACAAAATCAAAGAAATAGAGGAAACAAATAGTGGGAGAACAGTTTCCTTTCCCTCTTTTGGCTAAGTGTAAGCCTAATGACAGATTCAGGGGAAGGAATTAAAGGTCATGAGACGTATCTTTTGTAGATACTGTGGATTTTGCAGTGAGGCTAGTGGTATCTGCCAGCTTCAGGCGCTAATTAAAGAAAGCAAGATAGTAGAAAACAAAAGAATCAAAGTATAACTCCACTTCTTTGACAACTGAAAATCCTTGGGAAGTAACGGCTGTAAAAAGGCTGTAAAGTTAAAGGTCCTTGAAGTGTGCACGACAAAAATGGCTGTTGCTTTTTAATAAGATACATAATGAGAGAAACATTCTGTCATAAAAATAAGTAAATAAAGGGTTCCCGACATATACGAAGTTCCTTGGTACTTAAGATGGGGAAGAAACTTTTCAAAAGACATTCAGGAGACTTTCTTGTACAAAACCTTTCTCGCGGGAGAAACATTTAATTTTTTTTTTTATACATTCCCTCTATGGGCATACACTACTTCTACCAGTATTCTGCGTGTTTCTCTCCAGGAAGTGGTTGTGTTCCAAACACCCCACGGTGTGCAGGGCTTGCAGCGGAGCCTGCTCCCGATGGCATCCACTCAGTCCACCGATACCTTGAGATGACGCTACTGAAATCCGCAGCGGATTTCTGCAAAGCGGCTCGGTCTGCTCATTCAAAACCTCCTGAAAGAAAATGTTGCATGGATGAAGTCGCCTGTGCTCGGACACGCACCAAGGAAGCTCTGCAGCTCAGACAGGAAGCTCTCAGCTCAAACTGCTTAGCGTTCCTTTGGTTTCTGGCGGTGTCACAGCTTGCTCATTTTGGGCACGGCTGAGCACTGCCATGGTCAGTACAGGATGACATGGAATAGCATATTGCAGCCAAGCAAACGAAAAAAATAAAAATGCTCCTAAAGTTTCAAGTAATTAATTTTTATTCCTCTGAAACGTTTGTCAAAACTGTCCCAAAGAATGGATTCCTTATCTTGTTTTGTTATCTTTCGAAGATAAATGGACTGCAGCACACTTCATACTGTAAACACCAACTTTGACTGGCCTTACTCCAGTAGCAGCTGAACAAATATTTCTAACACGGACAACCCCTCCTCCCTCATTCTCAGCTGGACAGACCACATATTTTTATAACTCCCTGTCAGTTCTTATGGCTAACGTGGTCAGGCAGGGGGAGGAAGCTCCCAGAAATAAAGGAATTGAAACGCTGTATTCACCTTTTCAGCAGTCTTAGAACCAAAATGTGCCTTTCTAGGATCAGCCCCAGAAATCACACATGGTCCAAATTCTCCAAGTTCTGCAGCTTTTACTTAAATGGCTACAGACAGCTAAAAGGGCTCAAAGCAGCAGACTGTATAGGACATACAATGCAGGCAGGCTCTGCGCAGGAATATTATGTGTGTGCATTTTGGAAAACAGTTTTGGCAAGTCTGCTTAATGAAAACAGGAATATTTGTACTGTTGTACCAAAATAACTTGAGGGAAAATCTAATATTCCTAAACTGTCATGATAAATAATTCAGAAGACCTTACTTAGTTAAAGAAGATTCTCTGCTGAAATTATACAAACATTAATCAAGAGGCATCAGTTTGAGTCCTTTAGTGAAAGATAAAAATATCTGAAATGGTTCAAATGGTACTAAAAATGTTAATGGAAGGAGTGTGTGTTTTCTTCACTTCAGGTGTCCTACTTAAAAAGGATCCTTAGATGAAAAGGTGCTGAAGCTGTTTTACGTGTACTTTCTAAGCATATAGAGGATTTTCACACTAACCATTTTGTTCTTTCAATCATGTATTTCAGCTCTCTCTCTTCAGCGGTGCCCCTTTGAAGATCTCCTATGCCACTGCTCTACAAAATCTGACTGTGCTAATTGTGGAGTTTTTACAGTACTCAGAAAAAAAGCTTTCGTTCTTACAAAAGATGCCTGAACAATTTAATAATCATGTAGAAAAGCTTGTAAGAGTCAATTCAGAGACTGCTTATAAACTGAAAGCAAACATTAAGACATTAAATGAAGAGAAAATATGTCCAATGGATAGCTTGTCCTTCAGAAATACATCTCTGGAGGGCAATTAACTAGCGGTTAGCTGGTGGGAAAAGTCAGCGTGAACTTGGCTGCTCTCTCAGCAGCGGTTCTAGAGGAAATCCTGAACTGAAAGAACCGCAGAAATACATGACACGCAGTTAGAGAAAAACAGAGCTGGAAAAATGCTACCTGCCCTGGAAGATATTCAGGATTAGAAACTTCACACCTTCCAGGGTTTCAAGCATGCTGTACTCTGACAAGCAAGATCACACATTATTCCTACCCCTTCTACAGAGTCAGGTATCCTTAGCACATCACCTCTCAGTCTCTAACTGCCCCCAATTCTTTCACTCTTGTCTCGTTTCCTAGAGCTCTGATGACAACTGTTGCACTCTTCTGGTTCCTCTCCAGTCAGCACTGCTGTTCAAGACAGACACGAAGGAAAAGTGGGATGCAGAATTCCATTCTTCCCAATGAGAACAGGAGCCTGTACGATTCAATTCATGNANCGTACATACTACAGACCCGTTACCATCTATTTTCTTACACTACTTATGTTGGCCTTTGTTGTGCTATAACCTCACAATTCTTTTCTACAAAAACAAATAGGTGTTCCCTGTGCAGCCTTTGAGCAGTCAGCTGGCCCTGCCAAAATGCAGTGTCTTGCACTTGTCTACATGGGATTTCATCTTATTTTTTTCTGGATCACTTTATCAGTTTATTAAGATGTGCTGTTGGCCATAGACATACAGACGCATCCCACACCCTGTTACAGGGCATAACACGTTTTCACCCATTTTTTCTTAGGACACATGAGTTACATAATCCCACCGTTCTCGGTCACCTCCATCACTTACTGACAAACAGCTTTTGAACCACTTGCTTAATTCCATCTAAATATGATGAAAGAGAAAGGTCTCAAAGACTGACTTGAACAGTTCTGTGAGAATCAGCAGCTGGGTAAAGGAGAAGCCCCCAACAGCTTCCCTTCTCCGAGGGAAAAGCCCTTGGCACGGGCACAAGCCTCCCATGCGCTGTTTGTCCTGCCAGGCAGCTGATGGGTCTGTGAGCACTCGTGGGCCCGATGCACACGCATCGCTCCTGAGATCAGCCAGAGCACGTGCTCTGCTGACAAAGCAGAGGAGAGCACTGCCCAGAGACCCCATGGAAGAGCCAGGATGACACAGGACAGGGGTAGGAGCTACCGCTATTGCATTTGTGGGTGCTCAGGGAGCGAGGACACACAGACAGAAGCAAACCATGCTTCGTTAGGTCTGCTGCTTGAGGGAGAACTTATTTTCAGACTCTGGAATGGTGTCACTGGGATGCAGGTATCCTGTGCATCGCCTTTCCCCTGACTGAAGTGGACAACGGCTTACCACGAACAAAGGGTGGGTGTTTTCTGAGCCAATCCGTACAGCTTTAACAAGTGTTTTGCTGGTTTGGGGGTGGTTTTTTGGTCTTAATGAGTTATGCTTAGATACCTACTGAAGTTTTAACAGCAGCACCTACTGTACATTCTCTTTCCCTTATCTGCCAGAGGAGGAGAATCAGATTTCCTAAACACGTCAAGTAACTTCCCATGCATTTACAAAGGATTAAGAACTCTTAACTCCGCATATGTGAAAACATATTACTCCATCACCCTGTCCCTAGAACAAGAGTGGAAAGCACATGGTTGCATGCTTCTCTTGTGACCAAATACAATAAAGTTTAACCAGAAAGTAATATTGACCCGCACAAGGACAAGCTGAAGTATTTGAAAAAGCATTATTGAACTGCATGCACTTTGTCCATGCACTTTGCAAGCCTTTAAGCAAACATCAGCTTTTTCTGCCCTTCAGAGTTGCAAAACATAGTCTAACTTCTTCAAAGCAGAAATACAAAATAGTTTCAATTGATGGGACCGAGTTCACTCTATCCTTTTTCCTTTAACAAGACTCAATTTTCAATCCTCATATCATCAGTGTTCAGTTTAAGAAAACTCTTTTGAAAATCAAAGCAAATAAATATTCCAGACAAAAATACTACAATACATTAACACACAATATACATGGCCTTCCCCAGGCAGGGCTATCTCAACTACCTAGTAAGCAAAGTAGTGCAATAAGCAAGTAAAAAGTGATAGGTATCTTCAATCATTCTGCCTTTGGTTGCTGAGCACTAAATTCCACAGGGTCTTAGAAAACTCAGAACTTTCAAAAATGTGAACACCTGAGTAAAGGAAAACAGCAAAACCACTAAATGGTAAATTGTGATGGGCCTCTTCACTCAAAAAAGTGTTCTTTATCCATTAGGTATACTACAGAATACCATTCACNNTTCTTTTTCTTTGTACCTNCAGGGGTGGATCAATGTAACTACANTTTCAAGGCAGTATTCTAACATTTTTCTAAGTTTGTAAGTGGCAGTGAAGGAGGTAAACACTCCTAAAAATGAAAATTGGTGATCTGATTTTAACACTGACATTTTGGCAGCTCCTATTAAAGAGGCACATCACTTCCCCTGATGCTACCAATTCTGATATATGCAGAGCCTGTAGTTTTAACTCACCACGTTCTAATTCCAACATGGGAATAACTAATTATTACAACTAATAATTCTAATTCCCATAGTGGAATAACATAGTAATAACATAACTGGGAACAACCCATAGAGGTATTTTCCGAGGAATACCTCTAGTTCAAAGGTGAAATCAGTTCAGGGAAATCCTAGTGAATGACCACAGCATCCTTCCAAACATCGATTCATCAAGCAACCGTATCCTAAATACATGTAACAAGAAGCAGTCCTGTATAAAATACTCAAAGTATTTCTCAAGACTAACACCAGAATATTTAAAGTATCACATTTATTTGTGACCACTCATGCCTAGTGCTCTCACCTATAGGTTGCTGCTACAGAAGGCAGAATTCAATATGGGAAAAAGATGACTGGGAAGGTAAAATCATTTGCTTTTGGTTGCTCAGCAAGCCAATACACAAAACTGCTCTATCACCAATGCCGGTCCTGGGTTGAGGTTTTAAGACCACAGCTTCACTTATCATGTCATAAGTTCCCACTGTGGATGGTAAATAAAAGTCAGTTCGCTAGAGACAGAGCTTTAGGGTCATTGAAAGATTTTTACCACACTTGTTTGCTTCCTCCTCAATGCTGTTTGTTTGTGCTTCATGGCAGTTTCCATTCCATCACTACAGAAAACCTTCATCTACAAGAGCCATGTTAAATGTAGAACACCGAGATGCCCACAAACCAATACAGGACAAATACATTTTTATGCAAATTTATTCATTAGCTTTAACAATAGTAATACACAAATCAATACCATGTCCAGCATAAGGTTGTATAATAAAATATGCTATTCTGGTAAGATTGATTTCTAGTGCGTACATTTTAAGGGCAGTTTTCATCCAAATTGGACACATTTCAAAATAATAAATAAATACAAGGCCAAAACTGCTTATTTAATGAAAGTCCTGCCAAGTAAGACTTCAGGCTCCACCTTGTTTCAAAGCACTGATCAGTACAGGTGTCTGTGTACATTTTAGACTTACACACACATGGGTTGTGCTCAAGCAGCATAGTTTTTGACATCTACTCGGACCAATACAAGCTAGATTTCCAATTTAGACCTCCTTATTCCTCTTCAAGCTAGCATCCACCTTTCTTCTCTCCCTTTTAGGATTGTCTTGCCTTCCAGCTGTCTATCTGCACATATGAATCCTAGCAACATTATGTGTACAAAATATAAAGGTCCAGCCCCCTTCCCAACATTACTTTTTTGGCTTGAGATCCAGACTGCACTATCTAGTGGAACTATTTCTGAAACAAATTGCTACTCAACTCAAATAAGACTACATTGCACTTGGAAAAAAAAGACTCTGGGAACAGATGGAAACATTGGATTTGTTACATCTATTGGGAACATCTATTTGTTGTTTTTGGAGCCCTCCAGACTTCAGGAACACATCCTCTCTGGGATGTCTGGTGCTCGATGCCACAGCATTAGGCTTTCGGCACCCTGGGTTCTGTAGGCTACAGACAGCCCACAAGAAACTGCATCTTCAGCTTTGTTTTTCTGATGGCCAGCGAGTCCAATATATACAGTGGCATTCAAATGTTCCTCAAAGTGCAGCATAGAGGCATTCACTGACATTTGGGCTACCTTTACTTATATTCAGCAATATTAACATCTGGTCCAAATTTAGCTTAGATACACATGAAAAAACATATTTGGCAAATCAGAGGTACTTTGTTTACTAGCGTACTTATCACATAGGCTATCCTTTGGGCATATTTAGTCTACAGATCTAGATAAGCTTGGTTTTTTGTCTTCTGACTTTTAAATTCTGCTGATGGCAAAATTCCCTTTTCTGTAAGAAGTTACACTCAGGATTGAGTCACAAATTGTAAATCTACTCTAACTTATGTATTTTATTGTATCAAAACAAGACTCAAAAGCTTGGTCAAAGTATAAACACTTATAAACCTAGTGAAAACATCCCTGAGAAACTTTCAGTACAATAGCAGTAATGATTAGTTTTGGTCCCATTAGAGGAGAGAAATTGTTACATCCAGTGATTGAATACTGAGGGCTACCAGTACATTGGTTGTACATTGACCCCATTCATTCACTTTCACTCCTCTTATAAAATACTGTAGCTGAGACTAAAGCCACTAGAGGTTTTTGACATTCTACTTAGTTGATATACAATATAATCATTACAAAATTTAAGATGAATGGCCTAGATTCAGCCCCGGTGTAATGCCTTTCATGTCAATGGAGTTCACACACTCACATTTCAGGGTTGAAGTCTGGCAATGTAGATGACTGTGTGAAAGACATTACCTAAAATAAAAAAACCTTAAAAGTTAGCAGAAACTTTTCACAAGTTGCTGATGTATGTTTTTGCATACTACTTACTTTGCAAACAAACATTTTACAAAGATTTAAGTTTAGAAGTCATACTGTCATGCCATAGGACCACTTGGAATATTACTGGGTTCAAACTCTACTGAGAAAGCAAAGTGCATAGAGTAGTTTCCACAAAAGTGCACACACGGTTAGTGACTATGGAAGTACTGTGTCAGGACACATGCAGGGTAAAAAAAAAAAACAAACAAAAACAAACAAAAGCAAGAACTTTGAAAATCAGAGGGATATATCATTTTTCATTGCTCTGAAGTTGCTTTAGAGGGCCACACAGTCCAACATCTCATTATTCTAGAGGTATTTTAGAACAAGCAAGTCAAAAATTCACACACATGTGAAACAGGTAAATGCAAGTAATCCACTTTTGTACTACTTTTGCCTAGAATACTAAATTTTCCAATACATGAGGCTTTAGTAGGGTTTCTGAAAACAGCATTTGAAAATAAACTAAAGCTGCTTGTACTCTGAGGCAAAAACTAAGTTAGCCCCAGACTTTATCTTTCTGTACCAGTACTCCTGACCTTAGCACTTTCTGCTACATCAAACCTGAGAAGAACTGCCATTTGCAATTAAAAAAGCCATGCTTTATAATGTTACGTCAATAGCTTCTGCTAAGCTGAGACTATGGTTACTTTATGAAGTGCAACAGAAGTGTAATACAATATCTTGTACCTAGAACTCATCTAAATTGTAATGAAACATGCAAAAAAACTACAAAGGTGTTTCTGTAAAGTTAAACCAAAACAGATAAATCACTAAAAAGTTGTTTTCCGAAGACATTGGAACTTAGGAGTCTGCTTCAGGAATCCAAGAAGGATGCTTCTACTAATTTGAAAAGATCGGGGAGCAGAACTGTACACGGTAAGGGGAGGAAAAAAAAAAAACCACACAAAATCAAATACTGTGTATTAAGTTATCCTGAAGCAACCAAAAAAACCCCTCTTATTTTGCTCAATGAGCACAAGAATGGTTCAGAATTCATGAACTTGAGTATGTATAACCACTAAACAGTATCACTCTGGGGGTCAGCAACAGAACTGCAATGTTATTTTTGTGACCAAACACTAGGTGTATGACTTGTGGGGGTCCTTTGAAACACCAGCTGCTAAGATCCAACTAGGCTGTCCTCTGCCAAACATGAAACATTTCTACAGGGTCACTGTAAGATGAATTTTAGCTGTCTTGAGACAGCTTCCACAGACAGTTATGCATTCAACTCTAGAGAAACACCGTAGATAGGGTCACAAAAGGCAGTATATGTGTTTAGCCATGATATTTGTGTAGCAAGTTAGTAAGAAAAGTGGATCCTTTCAGACAGTAGATGTATTACCAGGTGGTGAACCATCAGAGACTGCTTTGGGATCAGGAGTGCAACAAACAAAAAGTTGTTTTCCCAAGCTTTTTTGGGCAAATCTGAAGTACATTATGTGGCCCATTGCAACAAAAGACACAGAAATAAGCACCAATAAGCCAAAAGCTTCCGGATTTGGGGCCAAGATGACCATGATGAAGTGCAGCAAATCAAGAAGATAATTCATGGAGTTTTGGACACCGTTTATGATGCCTCTTTCAGATTCTACCACATTTTCTTGGAGCAATTGTGTGACAGTCAAATCAAAGGACCAAAGGCCTATGGAGAGAAAAAACAGTTATCCATACAACTGGGCTTCTCACGGTAAGCTTTCATTACTGGCACAATTCAATTCATACTTGCAAACACTCATTTCTGCCAAAAACACGTGGGACAAGCTCGCCTCTTGTCAGACTGCAATGGATTTCACATGGACAGTCAAAAACAATTTACTTTCCCGTTGCTAATATTTCCTGAAGTCATACATACAGCTTGACACATTAACTTGCCTGTCACATCTTGCTTCAACATGTCTATCAAGTTAACAATACTTTGCTCATCTGTTCCTTATTTAAATAGCTGTAAACCAACTACTTATGGTGTATCCATGCTAGCTATGTATGCTACATTCTGCGTAAGATGTTTGCAAAAAAAAAAATCAAACACATTTTAAACTATGCAGAATACATAAAAATCAACAATAGTCTCAGCTGAAACTAGCTTCTATACTGGTTTAGTCCATGAATAATTCAATTTTAAAAGTTTATCTTGCAAACAAACCTAATACACATGAATCAAGTATTTTATTCCTCCAAAATTCAGCAAAAGCTGCAGAAATTAAGAGTACAACAGATGATAATTACTGCTCATCACATTTATGTGTTTGACTGCCTCTTCTGTTGACAGATACTAATCTTACACTAACCAGCAATTCCTCAGAAAAATTAAGCTGTCATCCAAGTCAAAGTTTCTGTGCTGAACTCCTTTGCTAGCCACAAGTTTAAAGGTTAGAGAATTTATTTAATGGATTCATTTAGTAAACTGCTAAGTTTGAAGGTTTTCACAGCAGATGTGTTTGGTTCTGTTTCCTGTTAACAAGTGGTGTTATTTGGTTGTGAAGGAAGATCATGCAGACCTGAGCATTCCAAAAATCAAGTTACATTCATGTCCAAATATGGTAACTGTTCTCCTATTAGTGATATATGATATGCGAGACATTAATACTGCAGTCTCTGCACTGGCAATACTATTGCAAGATCATTTCATTTTTATGTGAGGTATAATGAATTAGCCTTAGAAATGCGATATAACACTGCAATTGTAGCCTGCAATTCTAAACTCAAATTTGTATTTAGTTGACAAGCACTGTAATTTTTAGAATGAAAAGCAGTCAATAGATCAGATTTTAAGAGAGACACAATACTTACCAACTCTAGCAGCAATGACTCCTGCAAACAGGAGACTAACAGAGATTAAAGGCACAGGCTCAGGACTCATCTCTGGGTCGCCGTTAGCAGGAGTAGTAGACCCGTTTAACAAGTTGGGCATTCCAGTTGCAAAAACCATGTCAGGCTTGTCTTCTGGAGATGCTATAGTAGGTAATGGTTCACTTTCAAACAGCCTGGCACTGATGTCAGCAAATGGGGAAACAGTCAGATCCAGAGGACTTCCAGGCATGAATACAGAGATGGCACATAAGACCAGACAAGCAAACTGAGCAACTCCAGAGATAAGGCCCGTGCGAACCAGGCCACATTTGCGACGAAGCCAAGTGAACGCTACCGTTCCCATGATTCCAGTGACTGCCGAGGCACCCATCAGGAGGCTTAGCACAGAGCCACTCAACCCCTGAGTGTACGCATAGCCTGTAGTAATGCAATCAAAGCCCAGAACAGTCATATACAGAAACGCAAGACCCATGCCTGCAAGAAATACTGGCTGGTTGTAGTACGCAACCCATCCATCACGAAACGTGATGAAAGGTTCTGCAATCCGGGCAGCGCAGCTGACTTCCTTCTCCTGTTGGGGCTCAAAGCCAGTTACATCTTTCTCAACAATTAACTGCACTCCTTCAGCGGGTTTCACGTCACTCTCTGTGAACAGAAATGTAACTGTTAGACACAGTTCTGCCCGGAAAGTGCAGAGTGTAAACTGCAAGACAGCTGCTTGCAGTTAGTTCACTGCTGCAGAAGTGTATCAGTTAAATTCTGCAATCAACCTTCTTCTGGTTTACTTAAACATGTTAAAGTGTTCTTAAATCCCACCTGTAGAGTAAGATCAAGCAAAGTTGATCCCTATCAATTTAAACTCCTGCTTCTTTAATTTAACTGCAGTAGGAGAAAGCACAGCCTGCTGTGTTCAAAGGACTTGCGACCGAATGCTCCATTTCCACACAGAAATCATTTGCTTAATGAATGCCAGTGTTAGTTGGCATTTTAACATAGCTTAGTGTGTTTAAATGCACTAACCACAGAAAGTAGGGAATACTTCAACATCTGTCAATATCTCACATCATGGTAGAAGAACCAAGGCAGAGATGCTTCCTGAAGCCTACCAAAGCCAAAAGCTTTCAAAACTTGACCTAACAAAAAAAATCTCAGATCATGCTTTTCTGCAATTCTATTTTCACTCTAATCTAGGAGAAAGGTACTTCCACTGGGCACAAACAAAAATGCAAAAACCCACAGCAGCAGTGAGATTAGTAATGTGGATAGAAATGATACAAACTTTTGGATGCCTGAGCAGTGTTTTTACACTGTCAAGTCTGAAACAAGCTTCGCATACAGGGAGACACATGAAGTATTTCTGCAACTTTTAAAAATGCAGGTCTACTGAAATCAGAATACTGCGATAACAAAGATTAAGAGATACTTCCTACATACTGACATTTGCTAAATGAATCATTCTTTAGCAGCATTCAAGAGCCAGTTCCAAAGCTATAGAGCCTTCTACATTCTTTATCCTGCTCCCTCATCCTACATACGCCACCAGCCTTGCCCAATAGCTTACTGGACCAGCTATCACCTCAATGCACCTGCTGGCTGGGAAGAAGTTTGGTCTCTTCAGCACTTCTAATAGCAGCCTCCTATCTCACTATATATTGAGCAAAGAACAGATTGCTAGCCAGTTTTTAAAATAAAAATATGAATTATTTATAATCTTTCTTTACAAAAACCCACAACATGTTGTCGCTGGGAGCCCATAGCTTGAGCTTTCGATAGTAGTCAAACTGCTATCTTAAAAATGGGAAAGTGCTTAAGTTTTGTACCCTAGTACCTGGCATTTCAAACACTTCCTAACAAGTTTGCTTCTGAAATAATTTAAACTTCTGGTATTAGGACTATCTAAAGTAACTTTAGTATCAGTTTTAAGGTTGCTTACAGTCATAGCCATATACACCGCAAATCCCAGTTGTTTAGCTTGGCCAAGGAACCAGAGTAGGAGGTCAAAGTACATTTTTTTTCTCTCCACCATTTCCTGCAGCACATGGAACTCACTGAAGCATGCCAGACTAGAAATACTGCCACCTATTCTACAACCCCCACGAGCCTGTTAGTACTATTAGTAAGCAGAGGTGAGTTAGCACAAGAGAGTCCTACATAGGCTGTTTTGCTTGTACACACCACAGAGCGCAGGGCTTTGTCAGCTTATTAGCCATGGTATAGATGGATTGGAGCATTCCTTGCGATCAGCCCTAAGCAACAAGGCAGATATACTCTAAAGGATTAACTAAGAGTAGAGAATTCATTCTTTCACTGCTTTTTATGGGATTCCTCAAATAGCTGCACAAACTATTGTTACTTAGGTTAGAATCTCTATCTATATCAAAAACCTGAAACCTTCAAGCTATAAGTAGAAAGCTATATAGCCTCAAAGCAGCGTCTGTAGAAGACAAAAGTCAACACTTCAGTTTGACTGATACAGTGAATATACTGTGAATCTGAACAGTTACTTTTGTGTTTTCAATACCTTTTTTTACATTGAGCTGTTTCAGTTCCGATTCTTCAACTTTTCCAGATTTGAGAGCAAGAGTAGGGGTTTTCTGATAAACCTTCCAGAGCAGCAGATATTCCACACACATCGACATCAGGTTCCAGCCAGAAATGAATCCACAGCCAATCATCGGGGAGCCAAATGTCATTATCTGACCAACTGCCATCGGGGCCAAGATATTGGTCAACTGATCAATTCTTCTTATTGTGGCATTCATATCTGTCAGAAATGAGTTGATGATATGAAGTAATTGCTAAACACTTACAACAAAATATTCACTTACACAATTGAGGACTGCACACGTATACACATCAAGCTAAGAAGTCTTGCTCCAACTGTAAGTGGTTCCAGCAGGAGCAGGAGTTAGACTGACAACCAGAGGCACCTTTAGAGTGTTCCAACATTTCAGTTTACTGCGACCAACAAAGGTGTTTGTAAGCCAAATCCCTGCTCTTGCCAGTTTTGCCTGCATGAGGTCTTCCAGGTTTGGCATGCTGGGTTTACAGTGCAAGCATAGTCCTGGCAGGTAAAACTGTTAGTCATGCGATCAGATCATCCTTACATCCTAGTGACATTATGGACTCCTAAGCCTATCTCTGTAACTTTCAAACCCAGCATGCACAACTCCAGATAGTAATAGGAATCTCTTATGGTAGAACTCTTTCATGTAAAGATAATTTTAGCAACTATCTCCCAATACTGGATCATGTATTTCTTAATCTCCTCCATTTACTTCTAATAACCGGTGACCACAGTACCCACCATGATAGCGGCAGACCTTTGAAATGGCTTTAAATTTCCTTATTGAGTCACATTGGTTGATGGCAGATGTAGGCATTCTCAGAACTTACTGAGCAAAGTCCTCACTCCTTTCTGTTCCACACTTCGATGTTTATGGCCAAAAACGAGCAGCCCACTCTTAGCACGAATGCATCTTCCATTTGCTGGTGGGGGATGTTTTACCTTCCCCAATCTTATCCACCTCAGTGTCATTACACCCTCTGGGCTCCTTTAAGTTTTCAATTATTGATGCCATTGTTCCACTCCTAAAAGCTGCTAGATGCTCAATGGATTTGCATATCAGGGCTTCATGCTGCTTAGAAGCAGATCTCAAACCCATTTGAGTCCCATTATGAAATTAGAGCTTTTGACGGACAACTGAAACTGTATACCAGTATGAAAAGAATTACTCCTTGTCACTCAAAGAAATGTTTAGGTTATTCTATTTAGAATTCATAGTCAATTCAATGTTAACCATTTGACTGACAGTGAACCAAGCAAGTTAGATACTTGAATATGTGGCTTCAGAAATTCCAAGAACTACGCTTTGTTTTCTGAGTTGAGGATAGCTAGTATTTCCACTCAGGAAAGGTACAAAGTAAGAGTGAATGGAAAAAATAATCAAGGATAATGAAGCAGGGGAAGCCAAGGCAATTTTTATTTCGCTATTCTACTAGCTTACTTAACTAAGGCTCCTCTTTGAGGGAATGTAACAGTGCAGAGACGGACAACAGTATTTGCTGCAAAGTCAGTGCTGGCATTTAATTTTTTAAGTTAAGGAATTTCAACGGTCTCCAAGTCACATTATGATTAAACATACAACAATGGTATTCAGCCTGGAAGAGATCCTTTAGATACATCTGTTGAAGTAAGGTGCTTAGTCCAGTGGGGTGTTTTTTTTCGTTTTTAAATTAAGTTGCATAAGAATTTAGAGTAACCTCTTGCCTGATTTTTTCAGTACAGAATGAAAGCGGTCATACAGTTCTGTCTGAGATCATGAAGCAGTACAGAGGCACAACTGCCTCCCATGCAGCAGTTCTCTGCAGGTGTGGTCTGTACCTTATCTCATGTGTAGTAAGTAGCACAGGGATTGGGAAGATGATTTGCTGAATAAGATCTGACACAAGAAGAAAGGTTAATGAGAACCATTAGAACTTCAAGGCTTTTACAGATAGATGATAATTTTTCTACTTGTGATTCACGCGCATAAAGAAAGTTAACCTCTACTGCTGCTCTACAAAAGGCATGACCTAGGAAGGCACTGCAAGGTCAAAATAAAAGACTATGGTGGAAAATTTGTATACTGGGAAATGAAAGCAAGTCACTTTTAACACATCTAATTAAGAACTAGTCTCTCCTGAATGAGATGGGGAAGTAAGATTCCATCACTGGAGACAAACATCAAGAATAAGTCTGCAATATAGGATTCAAATCCCTCAAAGGAGCCTGGCATGTAAACTGAACTTTATGGAGCAATTAGACAGTTTCATACAAATTTAGAGTCCAGAAGCTGAAATACTGACTAGGCCTGGAGGTATCTAAACTTCACCAGTGCCAGACTTAAAACTTTAGTCCCAGAGTTACTTTAGCAAGCTATAAATGTCTGGCCAATGTTACGCTGCTCTGTGCCTTGTTTGCACTTCAGTATCGGTTCCCCTGTCTGGGAAGGCTTAAGTCCCCTTATAGAGCTGATTCGGAGCCCACACAGCCTGCCCAAGTTCATCATAAAAAATGCTGCTTTCCACACTGCCTGTTAGAGCAGCAGCACAGCCAAAGAGCAACTGTATACCCCTTGGTGTGAATGGCCTTGCAGCTAGAAGTATCCCCCCGGCAAAGGAGTCGGGTGCAATCACAGAATGGTCGGGGTTGGAAGGGACCTCTGTGGGTCATCTGGTCCAACCCCCCTGCCGAAGCAGGGTCACCCAGAGCAGGCTGCACAGGA
>Ga0065711_1034307_pt1 | contig 23998 bp, 17 predicted proteins | sample Hoacrofraction12_FD_59098 | JGI IMG/M metagenome (GOLD analysis project Ga0065711, IMG submission 59098) | Hoatzin crop microbial communities from Cojedes, Venezuela - Epithelial fraction 12 v2 (version 2) | ecosystem: Host-associated > Birds > Digestive system > Esophagus > Crop | place... | reverse complement strand
ACCTGCTGGAGAGCAGCTCTGCGGAGAGGGACCTGGGCGTCCTGGTGGATGACAGGTTAACCATGAGCCAGCAGTGTGCCCTGGCTGCCAAGAAAGCTAATGGGATCCTGGGGTGCCTTAGGAGGAGTGTGGCCAGCAGGTCGAGGGAGGTTCTCCTTCCCCTCTACACTGACCTAGTGAGGCCTCATCTGGAGTAGTGTGTCCAGTTCTGGGCTCCCCAGTTCAAGAAAGATGAAGAGCTACTGGAGAGAGTCCAGCGGAGGGCTACAAGGATGGTGAGGGGACTGGAACATCTCTCCCACGAGGAAAGGCTGAGGGAGCTGGGCTTGTTCAGCCTGAAGAAGAGAAGGCTGCGAAGGGACCTAGTATATACTTACAAATACCTTAAGGGTGGGTGTCAGGATGATGAGGCTAAGCTCTTTTCAGTAGTGCCCAGCGACAGGACAAGGGGCAATGGGCACAAACTGAGGCACAGGAAGTTCCATCTGAACATGAGGAAGAATTTCTTCCCTCTGGGGGTGACGGAGCCCTGGAACAGGCTGCCCAGGGATGTTGTGGATTGTCCTTCTCTGGAGATATTCAAGAGCCCGCCTGGACAAGGTCCTGTGCAGCCTGCTGTAGGTGACCTTACTTCGGCAGGAGGGTTGGACTAGATGATCCACAGAGGTCCCTTCCAACCCCTACCATTCTGTGATTCTGTGATTCTGTGATATGGATCAACAAATACCTAATACATGCAGACTGTATTATTTCCTTGTAACCACAACTGCAGAAGAAGAGAGAAGGAACAAATTCCCAGGGCAGCAAGGAGGAGCAGCAAATGTGTACTCAGCTCCCATTGTGGACCCGACCCTGTGGGCTCTGTCTGTGTTTCCTGGGGAAGGTGCTGCAATGGAGAATTTGCGCCTCTCTCTGGTAATGGAGACGTCAGGACAATCCAAGTCCTTTCTTGGCCAGCTCCCAGAACAACTTGAGCCCCTTCTTGGCTGGCTTCTCCTGAGTCAGTGCAGCAGGAGCTGCTGAAGGGAAGAATCACAAAATCATAGAATCATTAAGGTTGGAAAAGACCTCTAAGATCATCAAGTCCAACTGTCGACCCAACACCACCATGCCTGCTAAACCATGTCCTGAAGTGCCTTGTCTACACATTTTTTGAACACCTCCAGGGATGGTGACTCCACCACTTCCCTGGGCAGCCTGTTCCAATGCCTGACCACTCTTTCAGTAAAGATATTTTTCCAAATACGCAATCTAAACCTCCCCTGACGCAACATGAGGCCATTAATTCATCTTAATTTCCTTCCCATCCACTGCTTCTTCTCTCACAGTGCTCTAAGCATCTCATTTCCTGAGTCTTTTGACCTGGTGAACCAGAGGTATGAAATTTTTGTGAAAGGCTGATTTAGCTCTGTGAACACCACTCACTGCACATCACTGTATGAGGTAGCAAAACTTACTACTAGACCTTTCAAGGAACAAGGGCACAAACTACGGGTCACAAAGACCCAGGGGTATTTCTTTATTAGCTGCAAAAGCCTCCGGATCCAACTGTGTACCCAGTTCCCTCTGAAGGGGGCCATGAGGCCAGCTGACCAGAAAGGGAGCTGGAGCGGAGCATGAATAGGGTGTGTGCAGCTACAGAAACCATCCCTTGCAAACTGGATGGTTTTTAACTGGGAAACTTTTCCAAGACGGAGAGAGGTAATGCTGGATGTTTGATAGGCAGTCCAAAAGATAAAAAGCAAAGCAAAAAAAAAGAACTTTTTTTTATTCCTTCTTCTAGGTTCTACGGGGGGGCGGAAATTTCACCTCTGAAGTCAAGGAGCGCTAGAAACCCTTTTACATTGTCTGTTCTGGTTCAGCTGGCACAGATAAAGGAAATGATATATGAAGTTCCACTTCACCCACTTTGATTCCACAAACACCAACACCCACTAGGGGGACAAAAGTAATACATATTTGTGGCTTGGCAGCACGTCACCAGAGTGGGAAGCTGGGTCTGCCTTTCCATCTGTTGCAGGTCACTTTGAATGACAGCCAGTTCTGGCAGACATAACCACAACAGATTTTCCTCTCACTTCTTTCCGGCACCTCCAGAGATATCAATCTGGCAAATAATCAAGATAACAAGTGATAAATACCCAAAATATTTATCTTGCAGTTATATGAAGGATTCTTGCTCACTGCTGTTTCTCATGTCCTAGTTTCCTACATATTGAACTGAATGATGTCCCAATTATCTGCTGATAATAATAATTATCTATTAAATTGCAGATTAAAAATTACATTTAAATAAAATTTTTAATATCTATGACACTAAAATAATCCTGCAGGAATGCAGAGAGATTTGCATAATTACTGAAAAATCCAAAAGACTTAGAAGTTGTGAAAAACAATTTAGAAATAGTAATAGAACTTGTGCCTAGAGAGATTCAAGAAAAGATTCTGCAAAGACAGGAAGGACAGACGCAAAACATCTAATAAGCCTTTGACTCATCACACATGAGTGATGAGCTACCCTGAAAGGCTTGGGCATTTTGGAAGGTGGTGCCAGAGCAGGTGTCATGATGAAATTTATTTCTCATCTTGGGCTCTCAAGAAGTGTCTTAGAAGCATGCATTCAAAGCCTTACTTAATTAATCTAATGGCTGGCTTTGTGATCTACTTCAAGTAGATGTAGGTATAATAAGGCAGTTCTTAACAAGGTTTGAAGAAGATTGGATTATCATGGATATTGAAATTTCCATGGCATAAGCAATAAGTCATGATTTTATGCAGGGTGCTATAAATCTTAAATATAAGTATGTCCCTGCTGAAAAATGCCCTTGAATCTCTCAGTGCAACTGTTGTTTAGTGTTTACCTTACAAAAACTGCCATGCAAGCAAGTTACTGGAAGGTAACCTGGAGTGTGACTTTGCAGCGCTCTGATACAACAGAGCATATGCATACTCTGTCTCCACGGTTAAGTGTGAGGTTGCTGACCCCAGGGCAAGAAGATCAGGGTATCTTGTGTTTACAGCCAGGTCCGTTGGGCGAAGAGCTTGCACAAAGGCCGGTGTCTTGATGCCCATACCTGACTGCTCCCCACGGAAAGGCTCCTAGGCGTTTCTGTATGCACTGATAGAACCAGGTCTTGGAGCTTCCTTTGGAAAATGCTGGAGCATGCTAGTACCAGCTAGGATCTACACCTACCTCAGGTTGCCAGAAGGCAAGTATGACACCACCAGCTGCAGGCAGACTAGAGGCATTGTGAGACAAAACAATTACCACAGTTATATGGCAGTGTTCATTACGTTGTCTTAGAATGCGTGCTTCTAAGACACTTTTTGGGAGCCCAAGATGAGAAAATCCCAGCTTTGTGCAAAATACAATACTGGAACAAGACACCAGAAAAGGCTAGGGGTACAGAGTTGTAACAAGCTTGCGACAGCTGATAGACTAATACTCCGTCAAGTATGAATGCTGTTCCGTTGCCCTTTAACCACTATCAGAGACATTTATTCATGAATGTGCTGTTGAAAAGAAGTTTGAACCTATGACCCAAGTCATCAGCCTCGGTGGCATCAACATCAAGGATTAGAACGGACTTCAGTGGTAGAAATGGGAGCTGCTTCGGGATGCCTCAGTATGGTCTGTTACCAGTGTATGTGACTAAGGATATTCCCTTTAATATGGGAATTTACCATTAACAAACACTTATCACAGGAATGGCTCATCAGGTACATGGCTCAATAACAGTCAAAAATTGCAGTTTGAGAACTTTCTTTTTTACATTTCTAAATCCACACCACCCTGACTTGCTTTTCCTTCAGCCTTTCATATTTTTGTCGAAAAGTGCCCTGTCAAGACCCTGTACAGCCAACTTTTAGAAAATAAAAGGATCTGAGAGAGACAAATGCAAACAGATCTACTGATGTGGCACTTTGCAACTCTGTCCTTCAAACACTGACAAAGAAACATGAGAGCAATCATCAATAGAGAAGGACCATTCAGATACACTGAAGAGAAGGCCCACACCCACATGCCTCTCTTTGGTACTCAAGACAGATCCATGTCACTTCTCCACTTTGGAAGGTGCTGAAGGCTATATTCAATCCAAAACAATGCCAAACTCCCTGTGTCTTTCTGTAAGAAGAGTCTGACGGGTTCTCACTGTATCGTTGAAGCTGAGGGACCATTCATCTCCAAAACCAGTTAGAGGTGGGGCTGTGCTCTGCAGTGCATCCAGCTTATAATCACTGCAGCACGTGGGGGGAAGATGAACTTTGTTTGTCATTGGGACTGTAGTTTAAAATGACTGACAAGAGTGACACATGCTTAATCAAAAAGACTACTTTATGAAGGACCTGTCAAGGTTTCCTACAACTCATCATTTAGAAGTATGAAAATTAACATTAATTTTTTGTTTCATGTTGGTATAAAGCCAAACCCTTCCTGATATCTGTGGAGATGTAACTCATGGTAACAGTGTCTATGAAAGTAGAGAACCAGTATTTTTCTGTAGTATTTGTCTATACTGCACCGATTTGAGTTGAAAGATCACTGTAGTGAGAAGCAAAATCTAAAAACAAAGAATCTTATTTTTGTCTTTAGTCATGTGTCTTTGCTTTTGTTTGGAAATTATGTTTAGACCCACCTTAACATCCTCTATATGCTGCCAACGGCTATGTTCAAATGAGAAGCTGATCCTGTGCTCAGAGAAGTCAGCACAATTACCACAATAATGTTATGTTCAAATAATGTAATGAAAAGGATTTAAATGTTTAGCAGGAGTGAAATCAGTGTGACTCTCTTCAATGATCAGGGTTCAGCCAAGGCTAGGTAAGACACAGCTCTAGCTCACTGCAGTGCCCACGCTGGAGGTAGTGGCAGGGGCTGCTATGCTTGGAGACTTGTCTTGACATTTTGACTCTGAAAAAGAGAGTAGGGTAACCTTATTTTTTTCACTAGAAGTAATGCTGCCAGTGTGGCCAGTCACTTTTGCAAACTTCAGTCTTCCTCTTGGATTTCTCCATCACTTTTTCTCATTTGTCTCCCTTCCCATTTCCCCTGGCACAGCAGCTTGTCCTGTGTTTCTCCAAAAACATCTTGCGTTGCTTGAGAAGACTCCACTCATCCTTCTCCCCAGGTTTCTTTGAAGCCTTATTTTCTTGTGGCATCTAGAAGAAATCTGCTAAGATGTCAGTGCTGCTGCAAAGAGCTAACAGAGACTGTTTTACAGGGACTTTCTTTCACCTCTGTGCTTGCACACCCAGTGTGCTCACAGCTGGTCCTCTGACCTCCCCGCCCAATCACTGATCGGTGTCTCACCAGTTTTGATGCTCACAATCCATACGTGCTTGTATGCATACACTATACATAAAGCAGCAATGCCTCGCTACAGAAAACAAAGAGAGGATAACACATCTAATTAAGAAGGGCATGTTGTAGGGTCTTACAACACCACTGAGAGCTGGTTCAGCTCCCACTGTTTGCAATGAAGGAAGACTTGCCATGTGAGCAGCTGAGGGGCACAGGTTTGTGTAGGTGGAAATGAGCTTTTATAGAATCGCCTTTGTGCTCTCTTATATGGAGCTGAAAAAAGACTTAGGTGCATTGGTAGGGTTCAGGAGACTTTTTAAGACTGATCTGCCACTACAGCCTTTGACTCTGAGAGGCTACTTAAATGAGATTAGGTTGAATGAATAGGAGGAGTTTCCTTTCCATAGGGAACTTTTTATCTCGAACATCGGAAATGTTTCAGCTCATATTTCTCAACCGCTGACACACCACAACTCAGTTGTAGCAACGTTTCACTTGGTCCTTCCTGCATAAGCTCATTCTTGTTCCTGGAAAAGTTCTACGTACCGGGCAGACTGTGGAGAATGTCATTGCAGAAAGTTCTCCAGGGCTGGCAAGACAGCAGGCAGAGCACATTTTTCTTCCAGCAGACATTTGTTTGTTTTCCCCAACATCATATGCTATATTTCCTTTTTCAGTGCAAGAGAATGTATTTGTAGATCTTCTGACTTCATCTGAATTTTAGAGTTCTTTCTAAGATCAGTTTGTATTTGCGGGACGCTATAGCGACTTCTTATCATCAGATCTGTTCCCTTCTGACTTGAAAGCTGCAGTCCCAAGTTTACTGGAGGCTCTCCTGGAGCTTTAGCAGATTCAGGAACAATTAATACTAATAAAGTCAAACTGATAACAAAGAAAATAATAATCTACACAAAGAAAAGGCCAATATTCTCTGCTCCAGCAGGTGTAGTAGGCAGTTGAGTTACACAGGTTTGCAGGGTGGGGAAAGCACAAGGGTCAGTTCTAAATCATATTAATTTGCACATCCATTAAGTGGCCTGAAGGACCCTACAGTAATTCCCTCTAAAAATATCCTTAGCCACATTTGACCAGCTCTGAATGAGAGTGCAGCTAATCCTGCTAATATAAATATAACATGAGAAAAGAAGCTTCATTAGCTCCATTGCTTGGTAAGGGTCTCTTTTAAGCCTGTGGCAGAAAATTTAATAAAACCCAATAATCTGAGGAGCTACTAGGTAGACATTTGAAGTATTTTCTTAATTAATATCTTAATAAACCCCTAAGCCTGTGGTAGGAAATATCACAAAAATATATTTTCCCAATAGAGAGTCTGCAAGATCTCCCACGAAAAAGGAAATGTGTGTGAACTGCTGATTAATGTTAACATTGAAGGTCATGCAGCAGAAACAAAGTAAAGCACAGAAAAGTGGGCAGAGACAGAAGTTCTGGTCTGAAACTTTTCTACTATCTGAAAGCAATGTAAGGCAGTGTAGGGCGATTCTTTGTACGCATTGTATGACAAAGCTGTTCAAGAATTGCTAAAGTATGCTACCACATAGAGTTACAAGAATTTCCTAAGTCTAGTCAACAACGAATTTAGTATAATTTTAGAAGAAATGATCTTGCATTAATATCAAAAGCCCTGTTTACATTTTAAACCCATTCAGATAATTTCTCATACTCCAGGATTTTTGAACATATCAGTAGGTATCCAGATTTCTTTAAAAATCCCAGTCTTGAAAGCTATGCATAGATACTTAGCTACTGCTTTACTCTTTCATGTGCACACTTCATGAGATTCGCTGATGTGCCAGCACAATTCATACTAGCCTTGTCTGCCCGACTAGAGAGAAACCAGACTGCAGACATGTAGAATTTGTTATCTCCAGGCACTTCATCTCTTGCAGTGCTACAAGAGATCTTGCAACAATTTTCTCCACACTAGAGGTTTTCCAAGGAGTACCAGGGACTTTTCAATTTGTGCAAAGGGTTACATTTAAAACAAAACAAAAAAATTAATGGGAGATTATTGGACTCCATACCTTTTCATATCAAATCCTCAGTGAGAGGTCTGAGTTTTGATACTCACATTCTCTGAAAATACCTACTCAAATGCAGTATTCTGATTATTTCATGGTGTTCATTATTATGATATACAGATCATTTGCATGAAAATGCAATATAGGAAGCAGTTTCATGCAATAATATATAACAGAGCTGTAACCAATAGGATGGAAAAATAAATTCAAGATTTAAATGGTGGATAGCGCAAACGTGTAAAGAGAATGCCTCCAATAAACAGTCTTTTGTCAGGTACCTATACTGTTTAAGCTTTAAATAATATTATTAATAGCAAGTCAAACATGGAACAAAGTGTGAGCAGCAATATAAATCTGAATCAAACAATGTCCAGCATGCAAAACAGAAGTATGAAGGACTCAAACAAACAACTTCTGCTAGGACGACATTCTGCCTGCTGCAGCACCCTTACACGCCTAATGTTGGCGTCCAGCTTGCAATGTTGTTTGAAATAAAGATGGGAAAGATGTTAGAGGCTTGGCAGAACGGACCGCTGACCTCAAGCACAATAATGCACAACAAGAGCAGCATCTCCTTCAAGCTGCGAGCTGCATTTGATTCTTGGAGGGCCAAAACTGTTGTGTAACAGGCGTTCGAAGCGGTATGGGTGTTAAAGCAAAGACCACTCATAGATTTTTTTCCAGTGAGCCAGATGCAAAGCCCACTGATGCCGTCATAACACAGAAGAGCTTCCATAACACGCCTCTGTATTTTTCCTTTAGTTAATCAACCTAATGCAGCCGAGTTTCCCAGTCAACAACTGTTAGGCACATTCTGTTATTCTAACAGGATTGCTCTGAGCCTTTTGTTTTTACAGGTGACACCGACTGCCTCCCCTGTCCCCTGCTCCATCCACAGCCTCCCCACACTGCATCAGCATCTCCTTTGCCACTGCACATCAGTGGCGGCAAGAATGAGAGTACTAAAAATTTAAAAAACCTCTGCTAAGTTTCTTAGGGTCTGCACATCTGTTGTCAGTTCAGTGTTGCCCACAGGAGTAAACTGGATCTGGGATGAGGATTCTCAGCAGGAAAAGAGAATTCTTGGGTTTTCTTGATGACTCTGCCTCTGTCGTTGTCTGTTTGGTGACTGGAAGATAACCCTTTCTAATTTTTGAAAATTGACAAAAAAACAAGAGGATAAAAATGATTATGAAACTTGAGATTTTTTCTAACTAAAAAGCAACAGAAGACTTCTTATTTTGTCTATCATGCTTTATTAGCTTTAAGTTTTGTGTAACTCAATATTTACCTTTTGATAGAGTGTTCAGTTTGAGTCCATATTTCTACAGAGGCCATTCATGAACATTTTTAAAAGCATGGTGTATAAAATTAGAAAATATATCCAAAGGCAAAGAAAAAAACCCAAATGAGAAGACATGCTTCACTTTTTGATGTTTTTCTTCTAAATTTCCTTCTAAATGTTATTTCAAGGGAGATGAAACGTTAACATTTAGGCAAATTTTCATTTGATAATGAAATTACTTTTCAGTGGTTTTTATACCAGATTACACAGTCTCTGGAAAAGAGAAAGCAAAACGTGTTTCAAGTAAAATGAACTCCATTGCCTCTGTAGACAGCAGTTCAAGACATTTTCATTTTATACAGATGGTTGAATGCATACATACATTACTTTACAAAGTAATAAGTAATATTCATAGGCGATATTAAATTTACACACACTTTATGAAATATATACAGTTCATAACTAAGCTTTTGCACACTCGCACTAGGAAGCTGATATGAAGTGGGTTGTGTCTTCAGCTGTCTTCGGAGTGCACTCCTAGTAAAGCCAGTCTATGATATGTAACTGCTTCTCTCTGTCATAGTTTTTATAAAAAGAAAATACTGTGTGGTCTCTTCAAGAATTTTTTTAAGTGCATGTAATGGTAATGGATCGCCGTGCTTCCCGAATCAAATCCTGGCTTGTTCTAGACTGCCAGCAACTGGTCCTGAATGCACTTTCAGAACAATTAGAAGCACACAATGATTTTTCCTCCAGGAGCAATGAACTGAACCAGAAAAGCCCTTCTGGAGTTCAGTGCTCACCTACCATTCATAGTGCTCTGCTTCTTGGAAATGAGAAGGGTTACCCTTGGAGACTCCTGACTTCTGAATAAGGGAAGCATTATACAGTTCTAAAATGAGAGGTTTTTTTCAACCTAGACTCAATCCCTCAGATTGCACAGCACAGTTTACCTCTTCCCTGAAATGCAATACGACACCTACAGGAAGAAATACACACGACTTTCCCAAAGAGCACCACATTTGCTGCTGCACACCAATGAATTATGTTGTTCACACAGGTTGCCCCTTTCATGGCAGATATAACATTAGTATGTACCAGACCAAGGGCTATGACTAGCCATTGCTCTTGCTCTTTGCCTTCAACCTCTGGCATAGATAGCAAAAGTATAAGCTCTGTAGACATGACATTGGCCTGAGAATCTTCTGAATTTGCTGTTATCTTCTCCTGAATGAGTCTGCGTCAATAAGAAATTTTTTCCACTGAATTTTCTTCCCCTTCAGTCTGTTACATGAGTAACCACATAGCACAGGGGAGACAGGCCACTGCTTTTTTAGACTTACTGTGTAATAAAGCCTGAATGTGATGTCTGGAGTCAACCTAAAGGATGACTGTGGCCATTAGGAATGTATTCACAGCAGGTTCCATTCACAGCATGTACCATGCCAGCAGGGAGCTAGACGACCCCTGAGGGCCAGTCAGATGATCAAATGCCTGAACCACTATCTGAAAAGGTCTTCTATGTGACTCATTAAGGTGACTTACCAGGAGTAAAAGACCCTTTCTCCATGTCAAACCATTTTAACATCCTGTCTAACATGGCATCAGATGGTGGTGACAGGGCTGCAGGCAGCAGTTAATAAGCACAGAAGAATGGTGCATCACATGTACCCTTCTGCCGACCAGCATGGAGGCAGGACAGGTCAGTGAGGGACCTTGGGCTGAGGCTCAGATGTGTGGTGGGACTTTGCTGAACAGACATCAGCCATTTAAAAGTTAGGCATCTAGCCTATGCTGGTCATCTAGATTTGGCCTGGGAGCTGAGAGACGGCGTGCTGCATCTCATGCAAAGGGAGGTGTCCAAAACAGGAGGTATGATGTGCAGTGGATGTGCCTGTCCATCTCCATGGACAGTGGAGAGAAGATGGCAGCTCTGTAAGGCTGGGTGCCTGATTTTTCAGGGCAATGGGTAAGATAGAGGCACCCTGCCCCTGGGGACTATGCTCAACTTTGTTGCTGACTTCCAGGGCCAGTAGACCATACATTTCTACCTCCTTTGGCTTGGTTTTAGGCCATTTGTAAAACACAGATAGAAACATCCCTTTTTTTTTTTTTTTCCAAAATTCCTTGAACCCTTTGGACAAGAAGACTTATTTAATGGGCAGGTGTTATAATCATCATTCTCCGCCAAACAGTGCAGAGACTGGTGTCAAACCCACCTCCTGCTTAAAAGCAGCTGCAGGGAGATGGTGGTGTGAACAGCAATGACGCGCTGTCTGACTACAGAGCTGGAAGTGCTGGCACAAAGCCAAGGTGCTCCACTTCAAAACAACATACTGGATGACCCTAAGGGACTGACTTGCCTTGAAAACACAGAACTGCACTTACAAAGAGATGTTCAGCATAAGCCTGGCATTTTATCATTAAATGTAATTAATTTACATTAAGATAGATTAAATGCTTTTATTTCAAAAGAATTCTAAAATCAATTGTCTTTAACTCATATCCAGTTATGGTAAAGTAATCAAAAGAATCACAGAAATAATTTGAAGTAGCTATTTCCATAAATAAGCAATTAGGCACTCTAAAAATGAGTTTTGGATGTGATTTTAATATAAAACTAGACAGAGTCTTCATTGATAATCTTAGCAGTAAGCAGAGTGGTATTCAGTCTCTGTTCTTAAAAGATTTTACAACTGCAGTGATCAATTACTAGGAAGTGCAAAGTAGACTCCTTGATACTCATCCATTCAGCTAGCAGGGATGGACTTCACAACGACGGACTCCTTCCAAAAGGAACCCTTTCATCTCTTTTGTGGTATGACCTACACAGAAGTCCTACCTGGGTGAGGACTCAGGGATCAAGTGTGAATCCATATCCAGCTCCACCAATTTCAAGGTGCTGAGCCTTTCTAGATGACCTGTGCAATTAAACTTTGGGATTCCTAGGAAACTATTACAGAGGAGACATAAGTTACAGGAGATCTGTATCTTGAACCCAAGTTAACAACTGCACTTGAGGTGCCTGAAGCGTGATGTGGAGATGAGCAGTGTCTCTTTTGCAGGGGTCCGGCAGGATGCTGAGCCTGCCTCCCTCATATCTCTGCACTCCTCCTGCCTAGGCACTTACAGCCCCAGATTCAGCCAGGAAGAGCAGGGGCAAAACCCTACCAGCTCTTTTGGAAAGAGGGAGAGGTTGGAGACAAAGTGATCATCCCAGAAGAGATGTGTGGGCACGCCACTGGTTCAGGGGCGTTGGCTTTTGGGGACAAGTCTGGCTGCAGTCTGTGCATATGAGCTGTATAGCCCCCGTGCAAGAAATGCTGTGTACAAGGGAGGGATTCAGCAAAAGCAGCTGGTCCAGCTCACCATCAGCTGCAGAGACCCAGCTGCAGGCTCTTGAGAGGGGTGTCTGTAGCTACCCAACCTAAAACACGTTTTACAGCCCAACACAACTTTTCTATTCCTAAATAAATAATAAATTACAGAAGACACAAATCACCGATCTCTTTACATGCACATTTTTCAGGCTTAAAAGATAGCAATGTGTACAAAGATGGTGTCATAAAAGAAATAATAAATTTAAATGGAGTAAAGATAGTACGAATATTTCAGTAAAAGTGCAGAAAACTTTTAGTTTTGAATAATGCCATCTAACTATTTCCTTGCCTCCCTGAACTGCTGCCTTCTTGCTCTTGGAAAGGACATTATAAAAAATCTCTAATGATCTATTGTGAATGACACTGGCCCATCACCTGGTGTTTTTTGCCAGGATGGAGGGGATAAGCTACCCAGTTATCACCGTGGTGCCTAGCACTAACAATGAGCCATGCAGTTAACCTTCAGGGGATTGCTTACTCCTCAGATAAGCAGCACTGAACTTCTTGCCACTAAAGAAGGCTGAAAGACAGGCTCTCTTCCCAACTGAATACACACATATTTTTCTTGCCGTTAAAAAAAATAGTATTACATTAGAAAAATGAGCAAGAGGGTATATTATTTCTGGCAAACCGTGCACTAAACTGTAATCTTTCTGTTTTTTAACTACAACATTCATTCCACATAAATCAGGCTAAATGGGAGAATCAGGATTGCACATAACATTAACAGATTTCCTGTTTTCTAGTTAGGTAAACAGAGGCTCTTAGAATTTTTTTTGTTTGTTTGTTTAAAAGAAAGAAAAATTCATTACCTTATGTATTATTTGGTGTTTTTTTTCCATAAAAGAAATACTCTGTTCAACAACACAATCCTTCCTTTCCACCATGTGACATTTTTTCTTGCTTAAAACTTTTGTTGTCATGCAGCAGAATCACACACCTTTGATTTCTCATATTTAAATACTTCCTAAAATGTGATATTTGGAAACACTGCAACCCAAATGCCTCTTGTAGGCAGCACTGAAGAACTCTGAATCCTTTACTTGCTGTCAATATTAGAAAATTTCTATATTTTTTGATTCTTTGAAGTGATTTTCCAAACTTATGAGAAATAATTTTAGAGCCAAACTCCATCGAATAATCCTAAACTAAAGTAAGAACAGCTGAAAGCTGAAGTTCAGCATCTCCATCTCTCGTAGGAATTCAGGAATCTCAGAAAATTCAAATTCCTAATGAAAAACAGTGTTTTGTCCTGTTTAATTCCTCCTGAGAAAGCATGGACATAACTCAATATACTTTGTACTTCACACCAATTTGTCAAATGACAGCTACATATTTTTAATAACCCTCTGACCTGTAGAACTTCTGACCCGGGATGAAGACGTAGCTGCACTGTAGTAAATAGCAATACTCCCCCAGTGTGTAATATACAGCATCCTGACCCAGCGACCATTTTTCCCCTACCCACACTCTCCAGCTGGCTGAACATGACACAACTGCCAGGTGTCAGACAGCACAGAGCAGACCAAACCCAAAGGGCCTCTGATTCAAGGGGAATTTCACGTGTTCCAGGTTGCAGTTGTCTGTATGGACCACAACTGGAAAAATCCTCAGCCTCCCGGGAGCCAGGCATTTCAGAGATGCTGTCTTTCAAAGCCCTCAGAAGCAGTGTTTCCCAAAGAAGGCTCCCGGTGCTGGTGGAGAGAGCTGAGCCGAGAACCCGGGCGCAGAGCCACCCCAGGGCCACAGCCAGAGCTCTCCCGTTTGAGGACCTCAGAGCTTCCCAGGACCGGGCAGTACCCCAGTGTGCAGCAGGGGTTTTATCTTGGGCACTTTGAAAACTTATCAGACACACGGAACACTGCAGACAACGCTCCAGGTTGCAAGAAATCAGCGCTGCGGGTGTGCCAGCAAACACCGAGATAGCTCTTGATAAGGGATTAGACTGCTGCAGCAGTGTAAAGTATAGCGTGTTTTTGAAACCAAGGTAATGAGACAAGGAGCGAGAAACAAGAAACCAATTACAGCTACAAAATATTTCAATTACGTGCCAGGATATTTCAGAAAACTTTCTTGAATCTTACTTCCCTGACCTCAACATCTGCACTGAATTTTTTCATTATTTTAGTACAAGGATGAAATAGAAACAATTCCAACTTCAGATTTGCTCTTTCAATGGCATTAAAAAATGAGTGCAGGTTTGTGAAATGCATTCTGGAATACTTTTTGCAAGGAACCTTTTTTCAATGGATTTTTTTTTTCACTGAACCACCTAATTGCCTTAAAGATATTTAATAGGGGGGCAGGGATTTGAATAAAATGAAGAATGTTCATGAAAATTTACATCTCATCTGAAAAGGCTTGGTCTAAGATGCTAAAAATTAAATGAAATTATAGGTATCTTAGATTCTGATGAAAGGGTTACATTTTGCACGGAAGTCCCCCTAAGTTTTTCCCTATCAACTCCAGAAACAAAGAGAAAAGTAATACCAAGCAAGTTAAGCAATGGTGAGGCTGTGGCACTTGTGGACACCTGCAGCTGCATTTCTGGAAAGCACTTTCAAGATCAGAGCCAAAACCATTTTTCCTGTCCTCAGAGGAGTTGCTAGCTCTGTTAGGAAGAAAAGGGTAAAATCAGTAGCACTTATTTGATTCCATGGTGCTGTATCTTCATAACTCTCCTGTGTTCAAAACAGCACCTTTCTCAGGGAGGCAGGGTCTGTATTCGGCTTAGCCTTGAGGGAGCTATAGCAATGCTCTTTTCCCCGTATTTGTGATTTTCTCATATCACAGCTGTGCTTTCCCCTTTCCCTCAGAAACAAAAAAATCAGAAACTATTGGAGCCTCTTGTAGAGCAACAGTATAATCTGCTGTTTGTTACTGACCAGGAGAACCCATCACGCAGCACAGATGTTGTGGCTGCTGTTGAAGTATGTAATTTGTGCTTGCCTTCAATTAAATTCTTAAAAGGCTGAAGAAAATATTTGGGAAAAATATCTCAGGTCAGATAAATTTTTCTCATTTTGAAATGTCATAAAGAGCCAGAAACTTGATCAAACTCTCCGAAATGGTCAGACTGGGCTTCTGGTACTGTTTGTGGCTTCATGTTAAAGCTCAATGAAAGCACCACCCTGCTGAAAATTTTAGTAAATGAGGACCTCAGATAGACCAGTAAATTGAAAATAACGCCATAGCTACGCAGTCAGCTATGCAAGGGAATTGACTCGGCTGTAAAAGATCCCCATCACATTAGTTTTCAGGCTGACTGGGTCATGGGGGCACTCATGCCTGCAGGAGGGGGTGACACAGGCAGTGGTGCCCAGAGTCGGTGGGGGGCCCTTAGCAGCACTTCAGCAAGGTGGTGTGGCCGCATCCTGAGCTCACGTACCTACGTGTTGAACCTCACCTAGAGGGCACCGCTCTCAAAGGCAAAATCAATTAAAGTTTTCAGAGCTTTGCCTTTGGCATCGCAGCCCTTTTGCAGACCCTGGAGACAGCAGCTACCACCAGCACCCCTGGGCAACTGCAGATACAGGGCTGAGTGTTTTTACACTCCACACATGGCTTTTTCTTCGTTAACAGAGCAAGCCCAACACAGTTTTACTAGCTTTCGTTTTTCTTTTGCCGCAATAAGGCAAAAGAAAAATGATCTTTGATCATCATCACAGAAGATGAGGGCCATTAAAAACACCATATTCTGCTACAGTGATTGGTTTATGGCCTCTTTTTGCAGTAGCTTTCTTTATCAGGTGTGTGGCTTCATTGCCTGTCCTATAGACCACACACTTCAAGAGTTATCTGCAGGACACTGTGCTCCTGTTTCCAGAATAGCTGGTACCTGGCACAGGAACTGCTCTGGAGTGGACATTACAGAAGACCTGATTCTCCAGTCTGTCAGGCAGTTTTGGCACTCTGTCTCCACAGACTTCTGTGAAGACAGAAGGGAAAAAAATGTGGGTTGGATATCAGACCTTGAATTGCTGATAGCTTTTACTGAAAAACTAGTGTTTTACAAAGCACTACTGCATGAAAAATAGCTATGCTGCATTTTCTGTTAATTGCTTGCCCTTAGCCAAACCCAATGCAAATTTTGAGGTGCGCCTTAGGAGATGAAACATTCACTGTCTCAGATCTTACAGAGAGGAAGATCAAAACAGTAATGCTTGGAAAACGCCCTGCTCTCTCCTCCACAACACGGCAAAAGCTCACACATTTGAAAACTGTAAACATATTCCACCTCACATTTATTTACATTACCACTTTCACACTGATGTGGTGCAAGATACTGCTTGTTTCTGATGGGGCCACAGACATTCCCCAGTAAACTCCTGATACCTTTCATACCATGAATTAATACTGTACTCAGAACATTAATAAATACTTGAGAAGTCTGTAAATGACTTACATTGACCTCCTTTGTAAAAGTATTTACCTCGTTTAAATGGATTTATTTTGGTGTCAAAATATATTATACCATGAACTGCTGAATGCAACTGTTCTGACAGATTTTATGCACCTGGTATGGTTTTTGTCACTGCTGTCAGTCTACCTGACTTTAGGATTGAGCAGAACATGATGAGGAATCTGCAGAACCAAACCAGATTTGATCTTAAGATGCTTATTTTGCTCTCAATTAAAGCAACTGGTCTTGAAGAAAAACAGCATTTCCCAGGGAGCACCAGTGGGCTGGTGCTCAATGATCTTCTGCTCCGGTGATGCCTCAGCCCAAGACGAAATGTTGGATGCTTCAGCCTCCTCTGAGTTCTCTGAGCACATCAGACTTCCTCACACGCACACGGGCTTGTGTGTGGGCATGCATGTGTGCACTGCTCACCATCCCTGCAGAGCAAAACCAAGCAGCTATGCTAGATACATGATACAGTGGTCCCTGACTGTGCCTTTTAGACATAGCCTTCGTGGCAGACATGGTTGCCATTGATAAGGCTGAAGGTGGCCAGGGAATGGTTGGTGCTCTTGAGAGAGGTCATTCGTGTGGTGCTCCTGGCCATGCTCTGGGATCGGATGAGGAGGCGAGCTCTGCAGCAGAACAGCTGGTTGTTGAACTGCTTCCGAAAGCTTTTGCTGAGCAAGTAGAGAGCAAATGGGTTGACACAAGAGTTTGTGAATGCCAGAATCCGAGCACAGATGCTGGCAATGAAATGCAGCACTGAGGTGTCCACCTCTGAGTAGTGGTAGGACCGGTATAAATAGATAATGTGAGTGGGAAGCCAGCAGAAGGCAAAGAGGCACACAAAAACCAGTACTGTCCTGGCCAGGCGCTTACGGGATTCAATCTGGAAAAAGAAAGAGAAATGAAGATTAGCAGCTATTCCTAGCTCAGGCCGGCAGCTAACCATTTTTCCCAGTTCCGCAGCTTTGGGGCTAGCATGTCACAGGCGGCACAGCCAGAGCAGGGCGACCTGGACTGCAGGTGAATGCAAACAGACTGAAGGACCTTCCTTGTGTCTCTTCAATCCCCTTTCCCTAAAACCAAGTAATTCTGAAAATTTATTACACAAGGAAGTAGTCTTTCCATTCCTGTTCAGGGATAAATCTCTTGTCGCTCTAAAATCCCAGCTCAGACAACAAACGTGCAGACACCTGCAATAGTTATCCCCATATAATATAGATGTACTTATGTAATTTATACATATTAACTTATTATTATTACTATTCTTATTGTGAATTATGGGATAGGAGTCTGAGATATTTTACAGAGCCCAGAGGCAGGACTTTCTGCCTTGGGGCCATGTGGTATATGTACACAAAAGTGCTGCCAACAGTTCAGGGACCTTAGAGACCGAGTGCAGCACTCAGAGGCTGAAGGAGCTGGAGAAACCAAGAGAGGAAATTCTGTACTTGGAGAAACACTGAGACAGCAGCGAGGTGGACCCTTGAGCTGAAAGAGCTGGGGCCACGAGTAGATAGGTGTAGGTGGTGAATAGGTGGATGACCACCTCTCATGGCGTAATTTGAGCTTTGTCAGGGAACAGTGCTTTTACCATATCAGCTAGCACACAGAAGTAACCCTCATGCAGACAAGCCACACTTGTTTTACTTACGTGTACAGGCTGGAGTCCACCCAAAGGTATTGCTCAACCGAGGTGAGCCGAGGTAAACCGTACCTTGTCTTTTGTCCACCAGCACCGCACACTAAGATAACAATGCCACTGAAAAACACATATGCCTTCCCAGCGAATCCAAGAGCCCCGATGGAGGTTGCACAAAAGGAGAGGACAGACCGAGTTGCTCAGAAAGACCTACTGAAATACACTGCTCTCTCTGAGTGGTTGCGCAGTGAGATGTTTACAGGCACAGAAAGTGTAACACTGTTGACTTTTTGGGGCTTCATTATGTTCTTCTCTGGTAATCCCTGCAGCTCTTCTCAGGAACTCCTAGGGAATGTGTTGCATCCTACTCCTTGTATCTGACTAGGACCTGAATGGTCTGAAACTGCCCCTGGTCCTGCTGCCCCTGCCGCTGCCCTGGTGGGGCTGCGGTGCCCGGCCAGGCTCCCGGGACGCTTCCCCATCCTCACTCCCCTTTCAAGCTGCACAGGCACTCAGAAACTGAGCGGTTCACACGGGCTGATCTTTCCTCAGGATAGCTGCAAGCACGGACCAGGCAGGAGAGACCTGACAAGCCCATTTTGACTTTATTTTGCGCCCCTTTAACGGTACCGACTGAAAATCAGCTATTGAGCTTAGGAAGGACTGACACGTACCAGATGATAAGGTCTCCAGAGAATGGGCTGAAAATTAAATCCTTTGAGAAAGGGCTCTCCTTGGTTAAACCATATATTCTTTTTAAACGTATCCTTAATTTGATATAGGGCTATTGAGGCCACATCTGCACTATAAGGAAAGGAAGCGATGCAATAAAGAAATCGATACCAGTTATCTCAGATGGAGACGTATAGCTCCTGAATGCACTGCAGGATGGGAATGATGGACTGACAGTGCTAGACTGCAGCCTGGCCTTTTGCTTTCTTTAGAGCTCTCTCCCCAAAACCAAAGGGGGAAAGGGCTTCTTTTAGTACTCACTTTCTGGCCACTAATCAAAACAGTCATCAAATCAGCGGAAAAATGGCCTGCAGGGGAGAAAGATTTAAGCACATTCAGAAGGGGAAAAGGATAAGGATTTCAGGGATCACACATGGTTTAACGGGCAGAAAACACAGTTTTACAGCCCTGCTGTTTCACCTTAGCACCTGAAGGCTACGTGATATGATTTCATTAGGTCAGCCTAAGGTGGAGATATCAGCTGGGTGCAATTACATGGACATTAGTTCAGCTAAAGAATGGCTTCTGTCAGTTTAGCTTAGGTTGAAACACACCTCAATTAAAAGGAAGAAGTAAGATAAATGAGATAAATATGTTAAGGTAGATAGGTTGTTTAGAAACAAGTTACCCTGCTGTTGTTTTCTTACTTGGACAAGCTAAGGTTCAGATCCATTCAAATTTAAGCACCGGCCTGAGATACCCAGTTGCTCATGCGGGATTTGGATTTCCCCCTGGAGATGACTCTTTTTCTCTCCAGTTGCCTACAATAGGAGCAGTCAAGAGGAAGCAGTCTCCACTTGCAAGGCTGGAGTTAGGTTGGCCAAATCCTGGCTAAATGCCCTCACCTGTGCACGTTCAGGACTCACACATTTTCAGCCACACATCTTCTACCAGGGCATGAAACTCACTTGGAATACATGGGTCCCAGCTGAACCAGCCCAACCATGAGCTCTGTGGTGGGATGGTTAGGGGAGTTGTCCCCATGAGTGACAGTAATAGAAGTAACTGTGCTTTCAAGAGTACAAAGGGAAGGTTATAAAACTGCATTATTCCAGAGTAAATGGCCTGCTTATATAAATCAAAGACTTTCTTAAGGTGAAACCTGAGGCTACCAGCTATGGACCAGAAGGTTGACCAGTCTGGCTTATTAGAGGGCAAATAACATGTGGACAGGTTATTCTGTCCAACACCACTCCCCTCCAGAAACCATAGAAAAAGAGGTATATTTAGAAGGACAATAATAATAAACAAAGGGTTTAAGGGGAGAAGCCAGGACTCTCCTCTCCTCCTGAGGTTCCACACTGCAAAGATCACACCATCCACAAGGCATATAACTTCAGCACATCTGTGAGGACCCCACACTGTCCTGCTCCTTCCTTCCTCCCAGAGACCCTGTGCCCACCACCTTCCACCTCTGGTCACCACTCCCCCAGTCCCTCTCTAATCAGCACTGGTTTCTCAACATGGCACAGCACCAGCGGACGGGAGCTGGGGCCGTGCTGTGCACAGGAAGCATCGTCCTGCTCCTGGCCCTGGCGGGGGGGGCCCTGTAGAAGGGGCCTTCCCCACCTCCACTTCACCACTGCTCTGTCCCATTTGCTTTTCAGTCCAGAGGAACGAATAACAGAGCCAGCCTTTCCCTCTGTGTGAAGAGGAACCATTTCGCAGAGCAAGGCTTTATCCAAGGTCCTCTCTCTGACAAAGAAGCTTTGATAAGTTTTGATTTTCTGCTGTGTCACCTGTCAGCTTCACTCTCCAGACACCATCCCCAGCTCTGCCTCTTTCCCTGCATCCTTGTCAATGCCTCCCAGGCTTTGGCATGGGTCTCCTGCTGCGTTTGCCATGGTAACCACCCTGCCAAAGTCTCCAAACTTAGAAACAGGAGACGTTGCTTTGACTGTTTAGCCCTGTGTCATGGCTTGTTTCAAACATTGCAATTGTTTACTCCATCTAATCTATTAGAATTAGCGCAACAGATGCAGTCTTTCCCATTATAAATTTTCCTGTATTCCCTCTTTACTCCCAGATTCATGGGCAATGTGTGTTTTTAAAGGAAGTTGAGTCTCTACCTGTTTCCTCACATGAACATTTCCTTCCGCAGGGATGTTGTAAGCACTCCGGATCAAATTCTTAGCAATGAAATAATAATACACTGAAATGACAGATAGGGGAATGATATAAAAGATCAGAAATGATGCCATTGAGTGAATTTTGGGATGCAGCCCATCTGAATGCGGGTAAGGAGCACAGCTGATGAAGGTTTTATTAGTCCCTTTGTCATGGAAAGGGTGCAGATCTGAAAACACTGCTTCAGGGATGGCAAGCAACATGGACACAATCCAGATTATAGCAGCTCTCACACAAATCTTCATCAGTGCATGGGATGCTTGGATCTCCATTGGCCTTACTATAGCTTTATACCTAAAAAAAAAAAAGAAATAATTTATTGACCTCAACACTCAGGCATTGTATACTTGCTTCTCCCTTCCATTAAAAAAAAAAATTCCTGCTTTGCTCAAGACTGTGTATTTTTTTCTGGTGCTTTCAATTTCAGTGTTTTCAATGGATTTCTCATTTTAAATCAGTTACCTGTCCTTGGTCCATTCAGTTTCATGTGTATTGTTTCCGAGTTCATTTAATTTGTAATCGACCCAAGTGGCCTCCTGCAAGTAAAACCTTCCCTTTTCTCAAGCTATAAAGAGTATGTTGCCCATTTTAATTGCTGTTTGGTGGTGTAACTGTCAATAACTCAATGTACCCAGGCTAAGTAGCCAGAGCTGCTAACTGACATTCTTGAAAAAAAAAATACTATTGCTTGCTATGCTACATATGTAGAAGATATTTTTTGATGTGCAATTTCGTCTTTCGTGGTTTCAGCCTTTCAGAAAACTGTACTTTAGAATCCCAGAAAATGAAAGAATCAAACTGATGTGTGTAGTGAGAGGACTGGACAACATAAGATCTTTGTATCTGCTGGAGCCCTGCTCCGGCAGGAGTACATGCTCCAAGTAAATCACAATTCACATACGCATTTAAGTAACACAGCAGAAGAAAAAAGATAATTAGGAAGGAATATCTACAGGTTTCATAGATTAGTATTCAAGTTCATTATCACAACAATTACAATCTGTTGGATATTTCTTCCAGGATCTACCTGACACTGCTCACAGTTCAGTTGGTCCTCCTTTGGTCCCTGTCAGCTCCCTGAGGTCTGATGGGCGACTGGGTCCTAGGCTGTCCCAGCCCACTTTTGGTGTGTCAGGGTAACATCCCCGTGTGGCTGCTCTGGAGTCCATTTCTAAGCTCCTACCAGGATCCTGACTCTTTCAGCCAGCCGAATTGGGCACTGGAGTGGCAGCAGAGGTAGCGAGCAGAACATCTAGCCCGAGACCAGGCTGCATGCAGCAGGGTCCATCTGCCCAGCAGCCCAAACCCATGTTCTAGGGACCCTTCAGGTATGTGATTGATTCCCCACATACTACAGCCTTCATGATCCTAAAGCTCAGCATTTGAGAGAGGAGTCTTTCAGTCCTGCACTGTTTTAACTGAGTAATTGCCTTCTTTGGAGGCTAAGCACTGATTTAACTTCTAATAACAAACAATATCCTGTTCATCATACCTACCCTTTCCCTCTAGGTATGTATATATGTCTATATGTGTCTACATTTCTGTGTGCATATTTAATATACATACAAATACATTTATATGCATCTATTTTATACATAAGTGTGTACATACTTAGATTTATATTTATTTATATTTATTTTTATTTTTATAAAGACTGTATCTGGATATCTCATCATTTGCATATGTTTCTTCATACACTCCCACAGGTTTCTTGTGTAGATGATTTTTCCTTTAAAAGTCTGCAAACATGTTGCTCATTAGTCTTCTATTGAACTACTTTTATTCTTCAAGTTCTTCAGCTCCCTTTTACTCCAGCTATACAGCTGCACCAGCCAGACACAGCATTTTTCAGGCTTGCCTTACATCTCTAACTTGCACTCTGCACCTGGGGATTAAGTGTACAATCCTCCAGTGCAGAATCATCATCTCAGGTGAAGAAAATCACAGCACTTAAACAAATATGATGTTACAACTATTGCAGTAATAAAATGGAAGGGCTAGGCAGATTGCTGAAACAACATAGCTAAAATAGCTCGATTTATAGTCTGGTTCACCAGTTATAGATTACTGATGGAAACACCAGCTAACTGAACATCTCCAGTAAACCCTAGGGAAGCTAAATGTAAAAGGTAATTGACATATCAAGGAACTAATAAATTTAGTTAATTCAAAGGTATTTCTGCAGGTGCTTATTGTATGTTTATCAACATGGTATGTTACCATAATTATTTCAGGGTTTTCCTTACACAATATAGGCAACTGAGAGAATATTTTTCCAGTATTAATTTCCAGTAACATGAATAAATTGAAGAACACAGAGAGAGCTTTTGTTTTATTTTTATTAGCATTAATAGAGTACAGAGAGTCAGATAATGAATCCATTTCAAGTTATTAGTATGTTCTAATTAGAGATGGCATTTCCAAACAATATAATTTTGAAAGAACATAATTAGAAATGGCTAGGAATGCTGGCACTGATTAATAGGCATTTAGTTTACTTTTTAAAGCTTGCTACAGCAGACATAAAAAAAGACGTGACAGAGGGTTTGCTAGCAAGGGGCTCAGTGTTGACCAAATAATAAAGTCCAAAGAACGAAAAGATAAAACAGAAAAAACAAAGCTAGAAAACAGGTTTTGAAAACACAAGTTCTTAGATGTAGGAACACAGGTAGATGTTTTCTGAAGAGCCTGACAACTGAGTCATGTTACTTTGCTGACTAGCTTCACAGTTGTGGTGGTGGGCTAAATTATTCATAAATCTTCAGTAATCTATATTATCCTCTGAGTATTAGTGCTTAATTGATCACTGTTGTTCTAGTGCGAGTCTCCATTTCCAGGCACCTTGCTGACGCATTGATGGGTCTCTCCCTGGCCCTCAGAAATCCCAGGCACCGGAGGTAAGAGAAGAAGCCTACAAAGAGGACGACTTTCCCTTGGTCGAGGACGACTGTGTGAGGGATCGCTTAAGCGATGTGGACGCCCACAAATCCATGGGCCCCGATGGAATGCACCCACGAGTGCTGAGGGAGCTGGCGGATGTCATTGCTGAGCCACTCTCCATCATCTTTGAGAGGTCCTGGAGG
>Ga0065711_1034306_pt1 | contig 23998 bp, 9 predicted proteins | sample Hoacrofraction12_FD_59098 | JGI IMG/M metagenome (GOLD analysis project Ga0065711, IMG submission 59098) | Hoatzin crop microbial communities from Cojedes, Venezuela - Epithelial fraction 12 v2 (version 2) | ecosystem: Host-associated > Birds > Digestive system > Esophagus > Crop | place... | reverse complement strand
CCGGCCCGGCCCGCTGCTCCTGGGCCTCGCCCGCCCCCTGGCGGCCGGAGCGCGGCAGCGCAGGGCGCTCCGCTGCTGGGCTGAGGGAGCTGGCGGGGGCCGAGCCCGCCGGGCGGTGTGGGACACCGCAGCTTTGGTTCGGGCTTGGCCGTTTCCAGGCACACCTCTTGTCTGATTCTGAGGACACCGCGCTGTTGCCCCGGCTTCGTGTGCATGATGTTTCTGTGTCAAAGATAACTGAAGCAGCGGTGATGAGGTATGTACTTGAGTGTCTCCAGCACACAGTCTGGATTGGACGTTAGGAAAAGGTTCCTTGCCGAGAGGCTGGTCAGTCACTGGAAGAGGCTCCCCAGGGAAGTGGTCGTGGCATCAAGCCTGTCAGAGTTCAAGGAGCATCTGGACGATGCTCTTAGTCATCTGGTTTATTTTGAGGTAGTTCTGTTAGGAGGAGGGAGTTGGACTCAGTGGTCCTAATGGGTCGCTTCCAACTTGAGATATCCTAGGATTCTGTTCCCAGTTCAAATCAAAGTTGTTTCTCCCCTCTTACAGCAGAATTGAAAAGAGCACAATGAGAAGTGTAGCAGAGGTAACTTAGAGAAGGTTCCAGTGTTGGATGTGGCTGGTGTAACCACAAATGAATAGAGAGGTCCAGATAAACTAGAAGGTAGATTTTTTTTGCATGTCTGCCAAGTATGCATTTGTTCTGAAAAACAAGATTTCGCCCGATAGCCTTGTGCATGTGTGACACTGCTCCATATATAACCTGATGAGAACACAAACAGTAATTGGAACAGAAACTGTGCCAGAAGCAAACTAGTGATACAATAACAGAGCAGCAATACGCACATACATTAATTTGAGAATCTCCAAATGCTTGTCACTCTGGCCTTTCTTCATCTTAAATTAGGAGAGGAAAACTAAGTTTAAAAGACCTCGTTTTAAGCTATCATGCTACAAAGAGTAATACAGGAGTTTCTACTTTTCAGTGATGTCACTCACAGGAATGTCATGGTTGGGTAAGGAAGTCTTCTGAGTAGTCACAGTTCGTTTAGGACTTTGTAGGTCAAAACTGCTAAGCATGATGCACTGGCACTACATCTATCTGAGAATACTGTGATAAAGCAACACTGTCCTTGTTTTGACTTACGTGAAAGTTAGTGGTTTGAGCTCCTGTGCTGTTTATGTGTTGGCTGAATCTCTCTTTTGAAATACATAGGAAGCACAGCTGACTATTGTACAGCAATATGAAGAGTGTCTCTTGGTTCTGTGCTTGGAAGTTGTCAAACATACTGTCCTTAACTAGCTTGCAGTTTGGGTGAGCCTTACTCTCTGAAAAACCTCAGTGAAATCAAAGCAGGGATTTCCTGAAGTTCTGTTTGTTGGGTTTGTGTTTTGGTTTTTTTACTGGAAGAAATGAAACTTGATCCATGCGGTGTCTGTAGCAACATACAGAGGATATTTTCATGAATGCAGGCAACGTGAAAGAGTGATGGGTAATTCAGCTGATTTTAAGGAATGAAAACAGGAGATGGCAAAGGCAGATGCTTTCTTTTATGGGGAGAAAATGTTTGTGGTAACACGCTTTATGGGCTGTCAAAATGCTACATCTGGTTGGGCTTAGTGCATTTCAAAAAGTTGTAGGGAGAACAAGATACTGCTTGTTGAAGTGTGTGCTGAACTTTTTTTTTTTAACTACTATGGCAAAATTAAGCTCAATGAGTATGAAGGAAAGGCTCTTCATCTTACTGCATGAGATGTCAGAGCTTTCAGTCTGCAGAAGACAGAAGCTGGGTCACTAAAGCCTGGAAAAGAATTTGAAGCAGAGGCTTTTAACCTACTTAGCAGTCTTGGAGCCAGAGAGAAGGTAGAGAGAACAGTTGCAGGTTTGAGGATTACAATAGTATCCCTACACTGTAGGGAAGGGAGTTAGTTGAAGGAGCGAAAAGAGATGAGAGTCTTTAAGAGAGGTGGCAGGAGATATAAGTGTTTATATATATGTATCTTAAGTATGTAAGATATATATATATATATATCTTACTATATGCTCCATCACATAGGTATTTGTGAAGTCTTAGTCACTGTGTGCAACTGGATACCATCTGAAGAAATTTCCCAGCACTTCAATATCTTCAGGTAGCAAGGACCTGTATTGGTTTGTCTGTTCTTCACATGAAGTTTTAACTCGCCAAAACAGATCGTTTGCTTTTGCCCTGAAAACCTTTGCTTTTAATCCCTAATCCTGGGACTAGATTAAGACCTGAAGCATGAGGCTTCTGTTCTTTCTGATGCTTTGCTGGCTGTAGGCTTTTAGCTATGGGTATGACAGATAACTCCGTGAGTTGGGCCAGAGGTGTTGAGTGCTGAGGTGCTTCATTTGCCTGGCACTCCAGTAACCAAGAGTGTATCACGCCATGGGGACACAGGGTACCTGCCCAGGGAGAGAGTGTACCCGTTTTGGAGCTGGATGCACTGTCACTGTGTCGTCACGCTGTTAGTAAGCCCCAGGTGGTACAGCTTGCTGGTGTGCAGCTCTGCGCTCTCTCTGCTTTTGGGTGGGAGCTGCAGTCTGGCCATGGTACAACCCCACTTTGTCCAGAAGGGCCAGCCCAGGTGTTTCTGCAGTGGGCTTTGTTGTGCAGTACAGGCATAGTGAATAGTCCAGCGAGCAGAAATCCTTTTATTACTCTTGAATATGTAGAAGTACAATTTGAGACTCGTCAAACTGTCTTGGAACAATAAAAATGGGTGAAGCTTTAAAGATGGGTGTAATTATTAAGTGACAAAAAAGATGTTGTGGAATCCTTTGTCATACTAGGATTTCTTGTTCTTTTAACTGGGATGTGACAGCAAGATTTTTTGCCTGGGTTTTTTTTTTTATGTTGGGGAGGGTTATTTTTTTGTTCTTTGTGTGTGTGTCAGTTACAAGAACAATTTGGCTGCCAAAATCCTCAAGAAAAACAGCAGAAATGTAGCGAGAACAATTGGAGCAGTAATTGTACTGCTGCTATGTAATGATGGAACTAAATGCTACTTCTGTGGTGGTAGTGGCCCTGCATGACCAACGGACATGTAGATCTTCCTGGAAAGTAAAGTAAACCTTCCAGTTATGGGAAGGAGATGATGGGTCAGTAAGGCATTATCTCAAGTACTACTTGCTTCAAACACATCCTTTTGAAATAATGGGAAGTTTACCAGTGGATATATTAGTTTTTTAAGGTGTGTATTATTTAATCAGGGGCTTATACATTGCTAGGATGCCACTTGGGCCTCCTAGGCAATTCTGTAGTGGAAGTTAACTGAACTTCAATTTCTTGCATGAAATCTGTAGCGTATCACAAAATGACCCAGGCTGACTACAGGAGATGATCCTTGTAACAGACCTTTTTGTCCAGCCAGCGCATGATGATCACTCAAGCTGAGAGGAAAAAGGTCGGTGGCAAGTCTGGACAAGCAGCTTTGCTTGAATAGGATAAAACTCTCTGAATTGTTATCACTTGTATGGCCATCAGACACCCACTTTCCCCTCTCCTCTCAGCTGCTTCTCAGAGCATACAGATGAGTGCAGCTTTGAGTGCTGATGGAAAACACACACCCCCAAAAAATAGGTACTGGAAAGCACATCCCCGAAAAATTGGTGCTAAAAGGAAAAAAAAAAATCGGCAATAGGATATGCTCTTTTCACTCATGCTGCTGAAAGCTGAGAAAGTGTTACAGTCAACAGCTCACATATTCAGTCTTCTTGGGCTAGGAGACAGTTATGACTCTAGTTCTCATGCCAGCATTTGTGTCACAATAAATCCTTGCGATTTATACTTGTGCAGATTTACTCACATCACTTGTTCAAGTCCTCCACGCCAGCTCTCATCTCCCCACCCCACACACACCCCCAGCTATAATTAGCTCAGCGGCTACAGGTTTTTTTGACCCTACATGTTCATTTGAGCCTCATCAGCACAAATGCAATAATTTAGTTTGACTGCATGCAGCCCAACAACTAGGATGAATAGTCCTTACTGTGCTTAAAAGGAAAAGCAGCATATGGGTGAGCAGGAGGCTCCCAGCTAATGAAAAGTATATACTACAATAATCCTAAAATGACCTTCCTTCTAACAGATTAGAGTATCATTTGGCGAAATAGGGAGCTTCCATTTTTGCTGTTGTCTGAGTGGCTCTTCCTTTTTTTAATATATACACTTGTTATTAAGACACTCCTTTTTTGGTGTCCCAATTTGAAAAATACATATGTGGGCCAAGAACTAATTGCCGTATTTAAAAGATAGTAAGTTTGAACTTTTCCTGTCTGCTCTGGGATCTAAGGACATGTCCTCTGCAAGACCTGAAATGTTCATCATCCAATAAAATGACACAGGGAGTAGGCAGAATAAGGAGAATTTAAGCTTAATGTTTGTATCAAACTGGTTGCTACCATTTTGTTTGCAAAAGGATGTTATTGTTAGTTTTTAAAAAGCAGACAAGCAAAAAAAATTTCCTGCATGGTGGCAAATGGGTTGTGCAAAGTAATTTAGCTCTTCTCTGTTGCAAAATGGTAAACAGCTTTGTTTGCTTTCTAGCAGCATTCAGAGGATCAGTCAGTGACGTACAGTTTCCAGTCAGAATTTTTCTGTTGCAGAGTTTGAGTAGAAAGTGGAAGGTTTCCCTAAACTAATTGTACTTACATCTTGGAGTTATGTTTCTGTCCCCAAAGACTTCAGTAGAGAACTAAGAGATGCGTTTTCCTCTGTAATTTGTGTTGCTCTGAGATACTGTAAATGCCAGGGTAGTTTTCTGGAGATGTGTTGAATTAATCACTCACCTAGTCTTTTTGAAGACCATGGCATGTCTTCAAGACAATTTAGTAATAACAGGGTGGGTGATAGTAAAAGTTAGGAACTTTCTTCTTTCCACTCTTGCCTTCAGTGCGGATCACCAAGTGACAAATATATTAAATGAACACTGCATCTCCACATTTCTCTGGGAAACTAGCTTTTCCCTTCATATCTAATCATAGAATCATAGAACAGAATCATTAAGGTTGGAAAAGACCTCTAAGATCATTAAGTCCAACCATCAACCCAACACCACCGTGCCTGCTAAACCATGTCCTGAAATGCCACATCTGCATGTTTTTTGAACACCTCCAGGGATGGTGACTCAACCACCTCCCTGTGCAGCCTGTTCCAATGCTTGACCACTCTCTCAGTAAAGAAATTTTTCCTAGTTCCCAATCTAAACCTCCCCTAACACAACTAGAAGCCATAATGTAGCATTTGTTTAAATTTTTCTTGAAAGTTATCATTGAAATTGGGTCTTCCATAGTAATTTAGAGGTAGCACTCTAGAGGCAATAGTGTAGTCTGTGGTGTGTCCTTGTGGCAGTAGATGTTGACTACTTCCTTGAATTTTTCCTTCGCTGATGCATCCAAATTTGTGCTATTTCCTAACTAAAATAATATGCTGATTCGTGGAAGTGCAGGTACCCTGTCTAATGCACTTCTAGGGCACAATGATGACACTCAGAAACATAAGACTTTTTATGATAATTATTACTTGCAGGAGTATAAATTAAATTACTGGGAGAAACATGAGTGAAAGAATATTGCAATTTCATAGTTAAGTACCAGCCCAGAAATTCCAGCAGAGACAACTCTCTGCTGTAGGTTATGTGCTGAAACACATTTGACAGTGAAGGAGTAGAAGCAGTGTTGGAAAGGCAGGTGAGTGTTTGTGGTCCAAAACGTGGAGTTCAGATAGCAAAGCATAACCTTTGTGAGTTACGCTCTGTATACATGTATCAAAAATTTCTCAGAGACTATTTTTTAAAATTGTCAGAGTTTGGTAGTTGTGAAGTCATGTTATTCTCAGCTACCGCAAGATTTTTATTCAGCCTGAAGTAATAGAACAGATTCAAACTTCATGTCAGCAGAGTTGCTCTCACTTAAATTACTTCCTCACAGTTGCCCAATTCAAAATAGTAAACTGATAAAGTATGTGTTGACCAGAAGGGAGGAGTCTCTTTCACTGCAGTTAATTTTTTGGCTTTTTTGAGCTTGCATTAGTGATTGATTTGGATTACTTTTTTAAAATTTATTTTAGACAGAAGAAGTTTCTGTCAATAAAACCAAAATACCCTTAATACTGTTAGGGTACCATGAAAAATTTCACTGTCACAAAGACTGGTCTGTATTTGTCCTGTTACCTTCCTAATAGCCAACAACAGTCATTACTGTATGCCAAACTGGTATGCATTATATCAAACAGTCTTTATATAGAAGTCTGTTAGGCCTTCTGAACTACGTTTCTCTTTTGAGTCTGTTATCTTTCCTTTCTGTCCCAAAAAGTGAAAGGAGAGAGAGAAGCACAAATGTTGAAAAGAAAATAACATGAGACTTTCTACGCAGAACACATGGAGAAGGCTCCAGGTAACAAACCTTCTTTGAAACAGAGAAGCTGTAGTATAGCCGCTCAAAATAAAACCAACAACAGAACCAAAAAAACCCCACAGCCAAATACTCGCTTTTAATTTTTTTTTTAAAGTGTACTATTGAAAGAAGTCTCGTATGCTTTCCTAGCAGCCGTAATGTGTTGCTGGAAAGGCATCACCTGATTAACTAATATTCAGATCAGTTGCATTCCACCATGTGTCTTTCAGTCTCACAGGTGCTTAGTCAGATGGCAGTCTATTTTTATCCAAGGTTTTGTCGCCAAATGGGATAAAGGGGCTCATCTGACTGACAGGAAAGCTTAATTTTTTCCAGGCCTGTTGGGAAAGCATTCTTGTAATAAGGGGCAACCTTGCAGTATGCAATTTCCCAAACACCAGGCTGACAGGAGATAAGTCTCTTAAATAAATGGATCAGCTGTCTTTACTCAGAAGCTGTGCAGGAATGATAAACCATCTGCTTTCCTGATTGTCCTTAAAGGATAAATGAAAATTAAAGAGAAGTTTGGCCAGGTTTTCTCCTTTATTCTTTCTAGTGACCTGTTTTGCTCACTAGTAGAAGTAGTAGTTCAGCATGCAGTGTTTAAGACAAGATGCTAGATGCTGACACGGTCGTTAATGAGACACAAGATGAAGTGATTAGGAAGGTGAACAATATAAACACAGCGAATTTTCTAGTTGTAACATGGAGGAGAGGTAATACATGTCTATTAGCCAATGGGATCTTTCATTAATCTTTATTTGTTCTCCACAGTTAGGGATTGAGGTGTTTCTCTGCTTTGTTTCATGCTTATTGTTGATCAGATTTGTTGGGTTTTGTTTTTTACTGAAATTCATTTGGACAACTTCTGTGTGAACCTTTCTCAAGTGCTTAATTGCAATCTTCAGCACCGAGATGAGGCACTAATATTATCCTTGGCTAATTATGAGAGGAGCAAAATTAATAGGTTGGAAAGCAGGTGTATCGTGAATCTGAGTACTGTTGATTCTAGTGGAGAGGAATCAGGTGCTCCAGACTGCCAGATATTTAGTAACTTGCCTAACATAATGTAGAAAGCCTGTGACAGAGCTGGCTAACACTGTGGCCCACAGCAGAGAAAATTGAATGTGATTCTGAAAACTAAACATACAAGGCCAGAGGTAATTTCAGAGTATGAGAATGGGGTGTTTGTGTGTCTGTATATATGTATATTTTTATATAACTGGGAATAGGGTATAGTTCTCTATGTTATTACAAAGAAGCTAAATTTTCTTTTCTTACCTTATTAGTGGTTTTCTTAGTTTTTGCTAAGTTTGGGTTGGTGGTTTTTTTTAAATTAGCAGCACTAATTGGGTAGGTTTCCAGCTGGGTAAATGTGTCTGTGAGGTTGGGGTGGGGAATCACCATTAAAAGTGGTTCAAAGACCTGATTAGTAGGAGGACAGGGAAATATCTACAGACAGTTGTGGTCAAAAGTTTTCTATTGAGGGTCGTGCAGGCTGTGGGACAGCAAAAGGTGGTGACACAACATGAGGTTGGATGGAGGTACAGTGAAGTAATAAAATGGAAGAGCAGGCAGGTATGTTCCTGGAGACAGAGACTGAGCCCTGATAGAGCTGCAAAGCCTGTGAGGGTGGAGGATGAGTGAAGGAAGTGTAACTGAAGCTACCAGCTAGGATAACTATCCAAGTAGTACTACACTGAATAGCTCTGAGGAAATTAGGTGAGTACAGAAAGGCCAATGGTGACTTTGGTGGTTGTCACAATCAAGAATGTTATAGGGCTGGAAGAAAAAATGATCAGGCTGATGAGAGAGGTCAGATTCTATAGGTACCCCAGGGAAAGAAACAGTGGGCACAGGCTGGAGAGGAGAGAAAGGTGCTGTGGTCATTGTCACAAATGTGGTATCTCTACAGAAGAAGAATCTGAGATTATTTTTGGCCATGTTGTATTTAAAACCATTACAGAATGTCTGAAAAAAGACATGTGAAACTCAGGTCAGGATACAGGACGGGACAGAAGATGATTCAAAACCCAGTTAATTCATTTGTGAACAGTTTGTGTAATTTGAAGTTGAGCCATGTGAGTAGATAGATTTTTTTGAGGGAAGAAGCCCCCTTTGAACCTAACAGAAGTAAGAGTCTGAGCCACTGAGGAAACTTCCCAGCATAATGTGTGTATGTGAGCACACATTAACTTTTCAGTAGCTTTGTCCCCTTTAGTGCTTGTTTTCTTCTCTGTTTCAGAGAATGTGATGGTGCCAGCTTGCTGGGTGGAATAGCTGTTGTGTCTGTACAAATTTATGCATTTGCACACATATTACACAGATATCCTGATTTTTATGCTTAGTAAGCCCAGTTTCATGTAAGTGTTTCTGTACCCTGAGGCTCATCTATTTCATGGTAGTCACGTAAAGAATGTAAGGCAGAATATTCAAAAGTGGGTGTGGACGGATGGTGAAGGCTAAAGCTGTATGTTAGTTTTGTGTGGTCAGCTGCATCGGAGGTGCAAATGAGGACACGGATGAAGTACACATGCTCATGCCGAAAGCCACTGCTGTCAGATGCCTTCGAGAGTGGCCGTCACATTTTTCTCTTGGAAGAAAATTCAAGTGTCCCTTTTTAGAAAGGTGTGGGGGGGAGAGCATCTGGGTTTGAGGACTTCAAGTGGGAGGGAGTCCAGGATTTGAGCAACCCCTCCAGAACCTTCTTGAGATTAAACACAGGAAAACTGCTTCTCATTTCTTGTCCTGATTTTCTATGTTCACCATCAGGTCACTGTATTTTGTTAAATGCCTTCGTATGCAGGATGGACATGCCTCCAATTTCAAACAGCTTCTCTTGTTACAGGTAAATAGCAAGCCAGCCACATTTTAGTCTTGTTTTCAATAATTAGCTCATGCTGTTGAACTTATGGTGAAACAATGTGATCAAGGAAAGGCAGCTGGATATAAGGGCCACACATACTTTTTTTTCTGTGAGGGTTTTCTGGTATATCTGGTCTGCAGTTGGTTGGATGATAGTTGTGTGTCATTAAAAAAAAAAAATCTGCATTTGAGGTTTTATTTTATTTCTTTATTCCACCCTCCCCACCCGGAGACTGAACTAAAAGGGTTAACTGGACATATGATGTCTAGGCACATTGTATCCATATTTTTGAGTCATTAATGAATGAAAAGATTTTCCAGTCCTTAAGACTTTGTCTTCAGTAACTAAGAAGGAGGATGTCCCAGCTTCAAACTGTATGTGAACATGTGTGCATGAAAGTATTTTTCTCCCTTGCACTTTCCCTTCTCTCTGCAGAAAAGGAAAACGCTGGATTTTGGGAGTCTGTTTTCCTCAGGTATTCTGATAGTTCAAGGTCTTGGTAGGAATCCCACTGAGAGGGCTGGGAGGGCATATTGTAAAATACTGAAGAAGCAAATGGGCAAACAGTAGTTGTGTTCGTATGGAAAGTTGGATGTGTGGTCTGCTGGTCAGGTACCAAGCACCCACTGTGACTTAATGCTGATTATGAAACTGCACCTTAAACATGTATGTTGCTGCCAAAAAAAACAAGTCCCACCATCCCTTGTCCTCAGAAAGCATTCCTTGCCCCCTTGCCAGCGTTGGCACCAGTGAAGCCAGATGGGCAGCCAACTGATATTATATAGCTAAAATGCTCATTAGGGCTTGGGTTTGTTGCTGGCTTGGGCTTCCTGCTTCAGCTGAGCACATAACTGTGTAACCTCTAGCCGTGACACGTTGGTAGCAGAAGCACCCAGGTGAGCACAGCGCTTTTAGGTAGGTTTAGCAGCCTCTGTGATTGCGCCTGTATTACCCAAAGTTTCCAGGGCAGACGATACTGAATGCTTGAGTGATCAGTTTTGCCTGTAGGCTCCACCCTGGCTGAGGGCTATTCTGTTGCGTGGGCAGTTCCACATTCTTCCTCTGAAAGTGAAAGTCCAGAGATCTAGCACTTGGACCTTCCTGATTACAAATGTAGAGGCAGCCTTCCTTGTATATTACTACAAAGTCAAATCAAGTGATCAGCACCTAGGTCTGAAGTCTGGGTTTAGGCTTGTCCAGAAGAATGTTGCTCGCATCCATGGTTATCGTGGTGTATGCTCCTACATGGATCACAAAGCTTTTAAGGGTTTACTGCGGGGGTCTTTGCAATGTGCAGATGAACCAATGATGAGTTCCCATTGGACTGTAAGAGCATTTCACTGCCCTTTGGAAAGCATGGTCCCAGAGGAGCTGGAAATTGTGGGAAGGCACTGGAATGATAGACTGTGCCCTTTTTGTGAAATGGACAGGTTACCAGAACTCTTGGGAGCTTTGCTCTGGTTTTACGCAGCCTCCAGTAAGCCACCTGGTCTTCCCTGCAAATGCCACTGCGCTCTGCTTTGAGCTGGTTTTGTTGAGATGACGCAGTGTCCATGATACTTCCCATAGCTCTTGGTTTACATTTTGTTAGAGTAGTGCAAGCTTGTGGTGATGTTTTTTGACCCCTTTCAAAGCAGACTTTGTCCCTTTATATCTTTTTCAGGAGTCTGACTAGTTTCAGAGAGCTTGTAATTGCATTTATACATGCATCAAATGGCTGGCATTTTTGTTGTTGTTCTCCTGGTAAGACATGCTAGAGTAGTGCCCCAGCTGACAAAGAGAAGCTATTCGTTTTGACAAGAGACAGGAAACTTGTCAGGACAAGGAAGATGTCTGGAAGCAAGGCTCAAATTAAGCAGTCTTGCCTGCTTCTGTGCCACAAATATGTAGAAGAATATGAAGGACAAAGGCTGTGGATTAAAATCTTGAATGGATAAGTGCCAAGCAAATCCTAAAAGGGATTAAGGCTTTCTAGAAGGCAGTGGCTGACATGGCAGCATCTGACCCTGTGCACTTTCTGGTTCTTTTGAAATTCTTGAGTAAATGTTTATGCATTGCACTTAATTTTGGGGAGAGCACCCCTTGAAACCTAGCGCATTAATTCGTCCAGGACTTCCACTGTGGTTCAGCAGCTGTATAATCAATAGCAAACAAGAACTGGAAGTGAACAGAGAAGTTGTTTCGGAGACCTAGGTGCACACTGCATTTAAACTAGGGCCTGGAGCTTGGTCATTTTGAAATGATGCAAACTGTTCTCTGTTGTACAGGGCCACTTTTGGCCCTGAATATTTAGCGACTTAGTAGTCACTCATGCTTTATTTTAGTATGTGTGTAGTTGGCAAAGTAAGGATCAAAGCTCAAAGATACCGGAAAAGTCTAGCAGATGCATGAAAATTTTCCCTGGGGACCTGCCAGACAGTGCATCTAGACAAAGGTGGTCAGACCAGGAGCTAGCGTGACTGGTCTATGAAGAGACAAAATATGATCTGTAGGATGAAGTTTCTGGCAGCTCTTTGGTTTAACAAAGCTCTCTTAGTTATTTCTAGCTTTGTCTTATTTGACATTGTTAATCATACTGATAAAACAGTCAAAAGAGGAATAATAGAAAGTCTCTGGTCTGTATTACCATGCCTTTGATCTGTAGCGTTCAAAGTGTACGTGGGGTAGTGAGAATACTTACTGGGTTTTTTGATTAGGAGGCTACAAAACAGCAGGTGCAGATTTTCCAAGGAAACTTAGATTTCTCTGATGTGATTTATGCTCCTGGTCATTACGTGATGTGAGAGTAGCTGCATTCAGCCTTAGCCAAAAAAAACTCTACTTGCTCTAGAATAAAAATAGAGCTTTAAAGAAGGCAAACATATTATCTTCTGACTATTACAGTCTCGAGTTATTCAGAGAAGCTCCCATATGCCACCAACAAAGATAGATGTATTAAACAGCCAGTAAATTCTGCTATATAAAAAGTGATTTCCACTTAAATAGACAAGAGGAAACTTGGAGGATATTTAGGTACCTGTTGCTATTAAGTTTAAAACCAATAGTAACTGCTTGCATGTTTCATACAACAATAATTTTTAAAAATCTCCTTTCTAACTCATAGGGAGAAATTGGCGCATGGGAGAGCAAATTTATAAACAAACCGGGTAACTCAAACTCAAACAGTACTCTTGAATAAAAAAGGATAATGTTCAAATGAACTAACTGAGGTATGGTTGCTGATTACTTCAGGCTTCCTCGTTAAGGCTGATATGAGGGCTGCTAAATGTGAAATATTTTATGGTAGTGCTGTCATAGCAGTGATGGTCTAAGAATACAAGCAAGATAAAGCTTGTAGGGAGGGAGAATATTGTTACATCTGTTGCAGATGAGATTTCAGGTTGAAAGCCATAAATCCTCCTGTTCCCTGAAAAAGACTGTTGCTGGAAACATGGTAGATCATATTTTAATTTCTGGTAGTGGGTGGTAGTAGTATTTGGCATTCAGCTGTCCTCGCTCCTCACGTAGATAGACTAGTTGTTCTGGTGCAAAGAAGAGTATTCTGGCCCTCTTTGATCTCTCTACTGAGAAAGCCAACAAGACTCCCAATTATGGAGGTGGATTTTGTGTGAGATATGAACACCTGTTTATTTTCCATAAAGTAATAAGTCAGCAGATGGTAAAGGTTTTTATCCATGCTGCTCTAGCTGGATTTGTACCAGTAAGTTGGAGGTGAAAGGTACCATATGGTACTGTTAATCCCCGAAGCATTCATTATTCCTAAAATAATTTTCAACACCTTTTAGTGTTGACATCTCTCTTTCATTTGTGTCCGTGCTTATTTATGTGGACAATGTTCAAACAAAGTGTAACTTGGAGTTACACTTGGGTTTGTGTTCTTCTTATGCAAGTGTTCCTGAGATTCATTGCCAACTAGAAAATTAATTGCCCTTGGATAGCAAGTTGGGGGCTTATGTGAAATGAGTCGGTCATCTCATTGCAATCTCCAGTGGATAGTGGACTGTCACTGGCAGCCGCAGTGGAGAGGCAAACTGCAAAGAAGTGTGAGAACTGGGGAAGTGGTATGTGTTCTGGTGGATAATACCTAATTATTACTACAAAAAAATGTTTTATTGTGAGCAATGGCCAGTGCTTATTGTCACTGCTGGCAAGAATCTACCAGACAGGGATGAGACTGTTCTGAGGTTCTGGGAGCAGGGCTTATGTATGATACAGGGAGGATATTAAAGACTGGACCTTGGTGACTGTGTGGATGGGTGGCAGTTTTGGAGAGAGATGCTAAGGAAAAGATCAGTGTTGAAGGGCTTTACCTAGACCACAAGATTTCAGACTGGCCCAACTCTGCAGCTGTAGGACACACTGAGGGATTCAGTGGCTGGATGGTCTTCAGGCTGGTGAGCGTCCAGAGGGGTACGCCATTTTTCTGCAGAAAGCACCCTGATTGCAACACACTGCCTCTAGAAGGGGACTCAAGCAAGTTCAATTTGACCATAATGAGCAAATACATTTAACTTGACTGTATAACCACTGAAATAGCTTCTGCTTCAGTACAGACATTGCAATGGTAGGTGCAAAATACTGGTGCTTGAATTAAGGCTGTTTCGCTGACCAGCTCTGTCTTGTGAGGAATGTTTTATGTTATAAAAGCATGTCAGTAAATACCATTTATGTATAAAGAAACAGAACCAGAAGCTTTTAATCTTCAGAAACACCTTGCAGCAAATTTTTCAGAAATGTGTCAGTATCCAAGTTGACAAGTTGCTCATTAAAAGTGGTAAGCATAAGCATTCCAGCATGATTTAAAGAAATAATTAAAAGCAAGAAAAATGTCAAAGCTTATGCTGACACTTTGAATAGGACTGCATTCATTCAGTCTTCCTTTAAGAATCGAAGAGTATACCAGCAGTTAATGTCTTCTGCAGAGCAGTCCATCATGGAACCAGTTTCTACAGTAAGCTATGAGGAGAGCAGTCCTCAGATCCATGAAACCAGAGAACACTTTAGTCTTTGTGGTTCTGTGTGCTCAGGAGACACTGGAAGATGTCAGTTTTGCAGCTGCTGTTTCAGTGTTACCATCCTTGGCAGTGAGCAGTGCCTAGTGCCCTTCCAGCCTGCCCTGCTTGGAGAACCCAGCACAGTGCTGTGAGTATGCCAGGAGAGAGTACCCGCAAATATGTAGCACCCACTTGAGCTAGCGCACCGCTTCTCAGCCAGCTGAACTGCCCTGTAGTCACTGGGCTTGGCCTTCCTGCTTGTGGGAAGGTGTGGGTAGGGGTCTTGCTGAGAGGACACCTGCTGTCGGTGTGGGTGCCGTGAAGAGGGGGATGCTGGCTGCCCCTGTGGGATGATCATTTCCAGGCCAGCAAATGCCAGCTGCTCCAGCAGTTGCTGATACCATGCTGGTTTTCCAGAGCTCTGCTGCTGATCAAGGCAGCAGATCGGCACTGATCAGACCATCACTTGTGTTGTCCTGTGTGCTCCCCTGCTACAGGCCCGGAGCCGGCTTTGCTGTGCACAGACTAGCTAAGTGCTGGAAGCAGCCTGAGTGGCCTTGTAGTCTGTGTAGAATAGCTTACCCACAAAGACAAATTAACCTACACCAACCTTCAGTCTGTGCTACACTGTGCAGGATATTTACCTGTAGACCATTGGCCTCATCCAAGCTAAGGTAAATAGTCTTCCCTTTCAGTATGATGTTGACCATTTGTGGTCCAGACATTACATGGCAACTTTACTGAGATGACAGTTGCTTGGCAGGCTTTAATTTCTTTTGGCTTTCTTGCTGATGCTCAGGAGCATCACATATGTCCGTATGGTATTTTGAAGGCAACTGCAAATGAGATTTAGTCAGTTGGAGTCGACCAAAAACCTTGTAACTAGAGTAGACTGATACATCTCTTCATGCTTCTTGAGATGGAGAGTGAGACTCCAGACATGGTTATTTGGTCACCATGTGGTACCATGAAAAGTGGAGAAAGCATAGTATCTCTTTCCCACATCAATAGGTACAGACTGTCAGCCATGCCCTTGAATTGGAATGAATATGAGAAGGGCTTTATACATCTGGCATCTTAAACAGCCATCAGTAAAATAATCCTGTATCTTAGTGCGGTCCTCTGCTGCATTTTGAAAGAAAATGAAGACATGACTGGATTTCTAGGAGGACATTCTGTTCTCAGCATCTGAATAAAGGAAGTTTAGAGGTGAAGTGGTATCTGGAAGCTGCTAGTGATAAAAGTTTTGCCATAGTGGCATGCAGGTTTAGAGTCTGGGGGTAGGGGTCTGAGTATGCAGTAGTGGGTAATAAACATATAAAAGTTCGTTTGGGAAGTTAAGGAAGGACAGCCTACGTTATGAAAAAAAAAAGCTGAAACAGTGTTTGCTTTTTCTTTATGTGTTGATGGAAAAAATGTGGAAAGGTAGAGAGATTTCAAATTGTGAGTTTTGGCACTAGAAAGAAACTCAAGTGCTCTTCCCCTCAGCCCTTCCTCCACCAGTTTGAAGGTATTCTTTGCCTTGGCTCCAGTTTATCTCATAGTTCATTTCAGAGGTTAGATTTTTGCCTCTGATTTTACTGTGCTCTGTGTGTGGAAAAACAGAGCGGATGCTTCAGAGCACATACCAAACAGATGCAAAGGTGAAATGAGTATTTCCTAGAATGCCCCATGTCCCATAGTAGAAAGGTCCCTCCAGGCTTCCTCCAAAGCTCAAGGAATTCTGTTCCTTTCAATGCTGTTGTGAAAATAATCTGTCCTTTGTCCTGCCCTTAGTAAGAGCCTTTAAAACCAGAGGTGGACAGGAATGCTTGCTTTCTGTTGGTGCAGTTCCACTTAGACTTTTGTTTCTGACGTGTTGCTGACCCAGACTGTAGCCAAGCTTTGTCTTTTGTCTGTTTCTGTCCCCTTCTTTTGCCCCTTCTTCCCACCCAAAAGCATTCTGAAGTGGGATACAGTTGACACAGCTGTACAGCAGTTAGTATTGCTGTTGCTAGTGGGCTGGGTTGAAGGCTTCTTTAATTTGAACCAAGTTCTAATTAGGCCCTTCCAAGCTGAAGCCCTTTAATACTTCCACTAACTAGAGAGGAGGAAAGAAAGCTCAAAGTGCCAGGGTTTTGAGGCAGACATGGTGCAGATCAGCAGAAGTCCTGAAATGATCAAGTAACTCCAGCTGTGTGAGACAGCTGATGATATTAGAAAATCCCTTCAAAGAGTAATTAATTGTATTTTGCTGTACTAGGTCTGTTTTTCAGAATGAATTGGATGTGGGTTTTTGCATGATCTGACATTTAAAACTGGATAAACACTTCCGGTTTTCAAATTTGGTCCCTGAATACATCCTCTGTTAGCTGGCTATCTTTGCTAGATTTGAAGTTTTCCATTTCCCAGAGCAGAACACAGACTGTGCTCGGCCTTTTTGACATCATACATCAAGAGGCTTAGTTAACTAGAGTTGGTTTTAAAAATATTCATGAGAGATTCACACAGAAGTTGAAGAATTCACATCTTTGGTTTTCTATGTGACAGGACTGAATAGCTCTCCTATTTTTCCTGGGTTTTCTTGTGGTTTTTTCCCCCATGATCTGCCAGCTCAAGTTTTTCCTGTTATAAAATCATCTGCTTTTTGCACACAAATAATTAAACAGTGGGAAGTTTTGTTACATGTTTATGGAACATACTGGTCAGCCCAGCTAATGAGGTTTTTATGTCATAACGTGGGACACTGTGCAATGCTCCATCTGGAGAGGAACGGTTGATGGTTTACAAGTTTGTTCACAGGCAGCTGGGGGTACTTGATAAAAGACAGTTCTCGAATAGGTGCTGAGCAGTGAAGCTGCAGAACCTCAGCTATACTTGGTCACGCACATCCCTCATTAATATTTCAGAAGTAACATTTTCCAATTAACCTGCTTTGCTAGATACATACGCTGTACTTAATCCTTCCTCCCTGATTACCTCTGGATGTGGCAGCGGCAAGCTCCAGAGGGCCTGACTGGGCAAAACGGTCAGACTCCTGCCTTCCCCTCCACAAAGCAATGTTAAGGATACTTAACCAGGAGCAGCTTATTGACTTGAATGTACTATGGGATGCTTCTCCTCCTCCTTATATAGAAAAAACACTAAAAATAATAACCTGTTCATTTACTTTGTTGCTTCTAACATTACTTCCTTCCTTCTTTCCAGGCTAAATGTTCCCTTTTTGGAAACGGGTTTGTGCTGCCTGCAAACCGTGGATTGGTTCTCTGCTTCAAATGCCTTACCAGCAGCTTCCATTGCCTTTTTTCTTGGCAGGTAAATGCAAAGCTCTTCTGTGCTTTGCCCTTTGAAAAATGTCAGTGGAGTCATGTGGTGTGCTGAGAGATGGCCCCGAAACACTTAACCATCAGCCTTACTTTCAAGTCATCTACCCACTGGTTCTGTTTGCTGTTAGTTTGGTGTATTCAGCATTGCATTAGATATGACTCGTCCCATCAGGAGCTATCTGCATAATGCAAAAGATTTGGCTCTCTTGAAAGGTCAGTCTCCGCATGTATGCAGCTCCCCGTCGTGTTTGCTGCAAGCCTTGGGAGGATATTTCAGTGTGGGATTGGTCGCTTTGACTTTTTTAGAGCAGATACACATGAGCTGACATTATAAATGATGGTGTGGTGGGGAGAAGGGCAAAGTGAGAACTCTTTATGGAGGAGCTCTATAGAACCACACTGCGTTCCCACCACAGCTGTAGGTTTCTACCCATGCCTAACGGGAGCAGGTAGAAAGAAAACCCTAAAAAAAAAACATGTTGGAAGGGGTTTTTTTTTGTTGTTTTGTTGTTGGCTGTTTTGGTTTGGGTTTTTTTAATCAAAACTTTAAGTAAGGAATAACAAAAGAAAAAGAGAAACAAAAAAAAGAAAAAGCTGTGCAGTGGTCTCTGGTTTACTGGAGAACTGTGCAGAAAGCATTTTTATGGATCAAAACTCTCTGATCTTCACATCTGAAAACAGGGACAGGAACAACAGCCACTCCCTTACTGAGCAGATGAGTTGAACTGCAAACAGTGAACCACAGCCAGCGGTTACCTGTAGGTCACGCTAGGAGACTCAAGCCCTATGCTGCTGCTAGAAGTGTTTTGCATCCCCTTCCCTTTATGGGACGAGAAATCAGATATCTAATCACTGTGTAATCCTCTTTAGGTGGAGCTGAGTAAATTTACTTGTAGCTGTCTCCTGTGAGTAGATGGAGGTCTTTCACTCTTAGGATTGCTTGTACGCTCACTGCCGAGAGTCTGCCTCTTCCCTTGCCCTCTTTATCTAGCCACATGCCTGTGTTACTGCATAAAGTTTTGATGTATGGCCGTATCCATTATTGTTCCTGCTTTCATTTTTGTTCAAGCTATGTCAGCCTTTCCAGAAAGGCATAGTTTTCCCATCTGGTAATCAGCTGTGGAGATGCAATCATAACTCCAGTTAACACTAACTCTGATTTGTGTTTAATACGAGACTTTTGAATAACATTTCAACGTCCAATGATTCAAGGCAGATAGTATTTTTTTGTTGTTTTTGTTGCATAAACGAGAGCTGGGGTGGGGGGGTGTCCCCTTATAAAAGGTCAGGCTTTAAGCATAGTTTACTCCTAACTTCTACATTTAGTACATAAACATAGTCCTTAGATGTGCTGATGGTAGAATTGATTTAAAAAAAATAATAAATTGGCACACGTCCCCCAAAATTCCAGTACTGATGGTATTTTTCATTCTGAAACAAGTAAGAGTTGAAATCTGGTTTTGTGTTGAATTGGAAACACAGGAAAACTAAAAGCACAGGTTTTGAGGTGGTGTAAAGCTGGCTACTTCTGACCAGCTGTAGCACCTTGGGCAAGCCGTCATTTTAGTCCTGCAGCCTGCTGTCAAGCTCCAAGCAGAGCTGCTTGCTGTGAGCATGTTTCCCACTGCTAAGTGCAGTGGGTGACCCAGCAAGGAGGGTGAAAGGCAGCACGGGCAAGAGTCCAAGAGGACAGGAGCTCAACTAGAATTCCTGGGGGTCATTAATAATCTGGAGTAGGAGAGCCGACTAGTGTTGAATGTGACAAAAACAAAACTATCCTGCTTGGACTGATAAATGAAAAAAATCCCTTTCCTGGCCCAGAAATCACTTTGCATTTTTTTTTCAGTTGAGAAACCAAAGCAAATGGATGGATGCTGTGTAGAACATAAAGCATCTGTTCCCAAACTGGATTAAGTAGTGGAAAGATAAAACAGAAATGCTGCTGGTCTTATAGTACACTTCAAGTAAGCAAAGTGCCATGAAATTCCCATGTGCTTTCTACTAATGTTTAAATAGTAACAATGCCCCATCACATTTCATATGCTGTACAAAGTCTGTGTCTGTCCTGCAGTGCTTACAGATAGACAGATAAATTGGTGTTGGTGAATATTTTTGCAGTGTGTTTTAAGAGGATGAGATGACTGTGCCTGTGCTGGAGCTCTAGCACCTTAGCATGCCTGCTCTCCACAGACTCCACACGGAAGAGTATTCAGGGTCCTGTCACACTCCTTTCGTAGCCTTTCACAACAAGGACCAATTCTAGCAGGTCTGATGAGGAACACCCTCTGTTAAAGAGGCAGCTGGCAGTGTCATGCAGGGCCTCGTTTTTGTCGGTGTTTCAAGCCTTGAGGGGGGCCACAAAAGCTGATAGACATGTCAGTGTTCAGTAAACAATAACTGGTTTTGTCCAGGTTCTTAAATCAAGCCAAGTCAATCAAAACTGTACTTTTAGCAAGTACTTTTAGCATGTTAACTGATGGCAAGTACTGGTAAATTTGTACACAGAGCTGGTTTTGTTGTTTGTTGCTTTTTTGTTAGGATATTTAGAGTTTTTTCTCTCTGCCTTGGATTGGGAAAATATCAAAGTTCATTAAGTCAGTCCTTCTTGGCATGTTGTAAGATGCATCATCAAACAGTTTAGATGAAGAGGTTTGCAGAGAGGTGAGGGGGGCTATTTGTGCTTTTAAGACTTCAAGATCACCTAAGTAACAACATGTCTCAACTCTTTGATTAGAGTCAAAACATCTTCAAAATGGGCAAAGAGCTTAACTGAAAGCAAAGCACTCAATTATGTGCTTTCCAGCATGAATTTTCAGAATATAACCTTGCAAGTGATAACGAACTACATTTGGCACTTTTGTTAGCAAAGGAGTTTAACAGCTTAACCAACTCTGCTTTAAAAAAACAAACAAACAAACCCCACAAAACAAACTTTCTGATCCTATATGCAGAAATTGTCATGGCTAAGATACCTTCTCTTTTCATATCAAACTCATAGTCTCTACATTAATTTTATAGAAAAAATATTTTGGAAACAATTTTTTATTGTAGTGAAAATAAGATACCATTATGTTCATATGTATACACACACACAAAAAGAAAAGATTCACTGTATATACACTGAAATACCTCATACTCAGTGTAACCAAGACTCTCCTCAGCTTCTGCACAGCAAATACTAGAATACCTTTGAAACGTGCCTGATCCCAGGCACCAGCTACAGCTGCTGCGCTTAGCAGGAGCAGCACTGAGGCCACCTCCCCGGGGCTGGCAGCCCACCTGCCCAGGAATAAGTCACAAGTTGATGCCTACCCTGAGCCCCGCATTTCTCTGCGTTGCAGTTACTGTGATCACAGGCGCTAGTGTTACAGCATGGCTGAGCCGGGCTGCTGCGGGGGCAGGAGGGAGTGGGCTGTGCCTCAGAAACTCCAGACCAGCTGCTCCAAGAGCCCGTGGGTCACCCAGCAGAATGGGGCCTCTGTCTCATAACATCTGGTCACAACAATGTTCAGCAGCACCATGTTATTACTTCCTGCTGTCTTGCGTTATTTGGGCTTACAGTGGTTTATGTAAGCATTTCTTCGACAGATTTGTGGCTTCTGATACCTGTTCCCTGCCACTCAAGGCAAGAAGACACTATGCAAGTGATCCAGTGAGGTTCTCCAGAACATGTAGAAGAATCACATTGGAATATTCCCTTGTTTAGCTAAGACACCTATAGACAAGTAAGTAATTCTCACTATCGCTTAACTCAAAAAAGTATCAGGTGGCTGTTGGCACATGTGGGCCGAGACCTACAGACTTTGTAGAAATAATAAATAACTTGGCCTTGTTTGCTAGCAGAAGGTAATGTGAGACTGACCTGACCCTGACAGCTGTGTTAATGCCTTAAACAAGAGACACTGGGTGACTGAACAGAGCCCCAACATACCTTAACATGTAGTCAAAACTGTCTTCATAACTTGAAGATAAAACTCCATTTCTGTACCTCAGAGGTCCCCATCTCAATTCAGCTATTTTTAAATGCTGCAGGCTGACTTCTTCTGTTTAAGGAATTCTATGCTGACTTCCACTAAGCCAAGAATAATCTCATTTTTTCCCTTCCCCATAGGAAAGTGCTGCCATCTACCAAATATGCATGCACTTAAGTACCACAGCCTGATTTTGAAACATGGCAGGCTATTGCCCATGTCAGTAAAGAGGATTCAATTATCAGTTGGCTGAATTCAACACTGAGTGAAGACTAAATATATTTTTAAAAAGGATGGGCACAAATGCCACTGTAGTATTTCATCATTAAACTATTCATCTTTCTATTCAACAATTAAACCCATTATGAAAATAAGCTGGTAGGGAAATGCACAACAAATAAATAATGTGTATTAACTTACAAAATATCAAACAAATCGTCTACATATAAAAAAGTTTCATATTAGTCACTTAAGCTTCACCTCATTTGTACGACAGAAGCCCTGCTGTGCCCCAGCTTGTGTGTCTGCCAGGAGCAGCGGGAGCACGAGCCGTCCTGGCTGTAAAACCCCTGTGCTGTGCCGCGCGGCAGAAGCACGGCTCGCCACGGGCCACTGCCGGGCAGTGGTGATGCTCATTGCTGGGGGAGAGCCTCTCAGACACCTGCAGGCTCACTGCTGTGTTCTGATTTGCTAATGCCTGGTGACAAAATGTAGGCATCTGTACACAAAAACCATTTTTCCGTTGAGGTTATGTTTGTGTTTATAAGGGGAATGCTTTAAAATAACGCTAACATAATTCTAGCACAACTGTTCTCCCCTACAAATTGTTTGTGTGCAAACCAAATATTTCTTTCCACTGGTGCTTTATAGCTGTGAAAGCTACAGTCGTCTCCAGTGAGGGGATAAATGCCAGACAGGGATTTTAAATGTGCATTTTAGTTTGGTTGTGCATGTATCTTCTCTTACCTGAGGAGATTTTTTTTTGCCTTGGTATACAAACGTTCACTGTCCAGTTCAGAGTTAAAGAAAAATGAACTTTCATAACCTCTGCCACTTCTGCTCACCTCTTAAAAATTTCACTTTACACAGAAAAGCCAGAAGTAATTGAGATAAACAGACATCTGTACATTTTAGCCATTCATTTAGAAAACATCTGTATCCTTCCATCCAGTGTTAAGACTATAAGTAACTTTGCAGTTACATCTGAGCCCGTTGCTATGGCAACAAGGTAGTCTTTATCTCCCACATGCATTCTACTGATTCCTTTTTTTCTCTAAAGCAGCTTCCTGAAATGAAAAACAGAGAAGCAATGATTAAGTTAGTCTTTTTCAAACACTGGATTCGAGGCTTACATGAGGCATGCCTTACTACTTTCCAGCTGTGGAAAATTTAGATGCTGATCCTTTTCAAGATGAAAAAATGAACAACTGACGTGGAAAAATGTGAACTACTGTTATTTTCAGTTATGATAAAAGTGTAGTTGATGATCTTGGATTTTTGCTACTGTAGGTATTTTTAATAGGATCCCAAGGAATTATACTACAGTATCTTTCAAACTAACACAGCTACCTATAGTTTGCTGCTTGCTACAGTGGGAGTACAGTTCATAGGACTCTGTGCGCTAATAATTAATTCCTTGATGGCCTTTCTCGTGGTTAACTTTTATCAAAGCACACAGCTCAGCTTGGTTAATTGTTTGGAACTGTGAGCTTTCTGTTGTGGTAGGTGCCCACCATACCAGACAGGATTGTACTAGTGATCTGTTGGGTTTTGATTAGTTGCCAAGTCTTGAGAACTCCAGATGAACTAACATGCTTTTAAAACTTCGATTTTAAATCGAACACCAGGCAATGGTAACTACACTGGAAGAGTTAAGAAGGTTCTGTCTGTGCTTTTAAGGACCTAAATAGATGTCCGTGCTTCTGTGACACCCATTAACTTTGGGATTCCTCTTCACTGCTTTTAACATACCTTCTGGGGCTATCTACTTTTGACACTGATTATTTTAAGTACTTTAAAAGGATTGAACCTCTGCAGAAAGAATGTTGAAATCTTAACCTCTAGTGTCCCAGCATTTCTAGACCCTTTATATGAAAAATACAGTAATAGCAAAGGCCACATGAGAAAACATCAAAGGAGTCTGTTACCCAGACAAGATATTTCACTTACATTTGATGCTGCCTAACAAACTCTGCAAATTGACGGTCTTTAGCGTAGAGCTCTATAATTCGAATTCTGTCCTGAATTTCCTAGAATACAAGAAACACAATTGTAAGTATGTAACAGAAATTAGAATACCACTGAAATAACTGATTTCTGAGTTTTGGAAAACTCTTATGCTTTGCTATTTCAAGGAGTAGAGCTTGACATTGGGCACTCCAATACTAAAATTCTTCTTTATGCCCCCTTTTTTTTTTTTTTTTTTTTTTTTTTTTTTTTTTTTT
>Ga0065711_1034305_pt1 | contig 23999 bp, 2 predicted proteins | sample Hoacrofraction12_FD_59098 | JGI IMG/M metagenome (GOLD analysis project Ga0065711, IMG submission 59098) | Hoatzin crop microbial communities from Cojedes, Venezuela - Epithelial fraction 12 v2 (version 2) | ecosystem: Host-associated > Birds > Digestive system > Esophagus > Crop | place... | reverse complement strand
AGGCTGCACAGGACCTTGTCCAGGCGGGTCTTGAATATCTCCAGAGAAGGAGACTCCACCACCTCCCTGGGCAGCCTGTTCCAGTGCTCCGTCACCCTCAGAAGGAAGAAGTTCTTCCTCAAGTTCAGATGGAACTTCCTAAGCTTCAGTTTGTGCCCGTTACCCCTTGTCCTGTCACTGGGCACCACTGAAAAGAGTTTGGCCCCATCCTCCTGACACCCAACCTTCAGATATTTATAAGCATTTATGAGGTCCCCTCGCAGCTTTCTCTTCAGGATGAACAAGCCCAACTCCCTCAGCCTCTCCTCGTAGCAGAGATGCTCCAGTCCCCTCACCATCCTTGTAGCCCTCCGCTGGACTCTCTCCAATAGCTCCTCATCTTTCTTGAAGCGGGGAGCCCAGAACTGGACAGAGTACTCTAGATGGGGCCTCACTAGGGCAGTGTAGAGGGGAAGGAGAACCTCCCTCAACCTGCTGGCCACACTCCTCCTAATGCATCCCAGGATCCCATTAGCTTTCTTGGCAGCCAGGGCACACTGCTGGCTCACAGTCAAGCTGTCATCCACCAGGACACCCAGGTCCCTCTCCACAGAACTGCTCTCCAGCAGGTCCACCCCAAGCCTGTACTGATACATGGGGTTGTTCCTCCCCAGGTTCAGGACCCTGCACTTGCCCCTGTTGAACCTCATCATGTTCCTCTCTGCCCAACTTTCCAGCCTGTTACGGGAGACAGTGTCGAAAGCCTTGCTGAAGTCGAGGTAGACAACACCCACGGCTGTCCCCTCATCTACCCAGCCAGTCACTCCGTCGTAGAAAGCTATCAGATTGGTGAGGCATGATTTCCCCTTGGTGAATCCATGCTGACTACTCCTGATAACCTTCTTATCCTCCACTTGCTTGATGATGACCTCCAGGATAAGCTGCTCCATCATCTTTCTCGGGATGGAGGTGAGGCTGACTGGCCTGTAGTTTCCTGGGTCCTCCTTCTTGCCCTTTTTGAAGATTGGAGTGACATTGGCCCTTCTCCAGTCCTTGGGCACCTCTCCTGTCCTCCAGGACCTTTCAAAGATGATGGAGAGTGGCTCAGCAATGACATTTGCCAGCTCCCTCAGCACTCGTGGGTGCATTCCATCGGGGCCTATGGATTTGTGGGCTTTCAGATCGCTTAAGCGATCCCTCATGCAGTCCTCCTCAACCAAAGGAAAGTCATCCTCTCTGTGGAGAGGATACTACTATGTCATACTACTATGTTTGTAAGTTTAAAATGAGTCACAAATACACTTAACTGAAGAACGTGTCACAGTTTCATATTTGTACTAAATAAATAGAGATGTGGATAAACATTTTCTTAACGGCATAGTCCATGTGCCTGTTGACAAAGCATGTGTTTTGCTGATTACATCTCCTTATTTTCCTCTTATTCATGCTTATAGATTTTTTTTCAAGAATAAGAACACTGTGGAATTCCTTATACTTTATTTTGATTGCAAGCACAGCACTTCTTCACGGAATTAAGTAATTTTAGATCTTCTATTTCTTAGGAATTCTAATGTCATTATTTAAAATTCTTTTTCTATGAGATAATTTTTATGCCAGCATTTTTCACTAGAAACATTAAAATAAGATTTGTGAAATTTTCAATTGTAACATTTTCAAAGAAAATGTAACTTTTTTCAGGAAATGTTTTAAAACACTGAATACTCATTTGCCTTCACTTTACGTTCATCTTCTGCTTTATGGGAGTATTTTTAAGGCAGTACCACTTGCTAAGGTTTCATGGTGGACTAGCTTTCATGATTCTGTCAGAATTATGGTGCCACAGAAAGAATATAGAAAGGTTATGATGTCTTCCAAAAAGCCCATCCCACAGAGTTGTATGGGGTCACAACTTCTTATTTCAGTTTTCCCATCCGGAAAAAAACTTCTGAGAACCCCAAAATATCTTCATGCTACTAAATCTACTATATTACTCATTGTTAGTTACTAAACTGCTAAGTCTACTAACATTTTTTTGTGCTGAAATTTCTGCCTTTCTGCCTTCTAAATTGTAATAAAGCTCTCCATAACAGAGGAATGGCCTGCATCCCATTATGGCTGTGAGCATCCCTTCATTGCATATTCCAAGCAGACAAGCATACTACTTTTCCATGCTTTTAGAGTGGGAGGTGGGTATGTGGAGCTTTTGCTGTGTGAACCATAAGGTTTTTCTAGAGTCCATAAACAGATGAGGAACATTCGTGGTCTGTTGCAAGTTGTATTATGTCTTTCAAAGTAATTCATGGCTATCCATGCTACAAGACCACTGCCTCATAGCCCCTTTCTGTCACCGGGCACAGAATGATGTGGGTTGGTAAGATGGTAGTACTGTAACAGAACACACTGACTTCCCTACCTGTCCCATAAACAATGACTATAAGTGTAGCTGGAGTTTTAGATGAGGAGGTCCCCTTTATTACGAATGCAAGAATTTAGTGGCTTAGATGGCAAAAAATCATGATAACAATCTGCTTTGCCCCTCCTGCACATTTCAGCAAGCATGAAGGCTCTCCATGCGGCCATGTTCAACCAGCTCTGAGGGTGAACACAGTTCTACTCCTGAAACTTCCCCAAGACTCCACATCCCTCAGAGATCTTTGACAACTCTGAACAGTCCCTTAGGTTTATGGAACTGAGCGGCTGAGAGGCGGTGCTGGTCTTAAAGCCACTTTGAATTCTGGGTTTTCTGTTCAATGTGTGGATGGAAAGTCAGGCTCTGTTGTTGTAGGGATGTAGGTAAACATTCGTGGCAGCAAGAATTTCAGGTAATTGATCGTGGGAATAGGGAGGGGGCAACGAACACTGCTGTGCCCATCAGTCCCTGTAGCACCCATGCCTGAAACATTCCTCATTCTGGATGCAGCTGAAAGCTGACTCACAGCAAACACTGATGGGATCACTCTGATCCCAGAGCAGCAATGGTTCTACCCCAGTAGACACACAATCCTGCAGGGAAGGGTATCTGAGCCCTTGGAAGATGGTCCTAGGCAACTGTCCTCTGTGTCATGTCCTCACAGAAATTAGAAGCCAAGAGACTCTCTTCTGTCTCCTCCGCAGATCCATACTCTCTCACAGGGAATTCAGCCTTGCACAGGTTCTGGCAATGCATCTAATGACATCTGAGTCACTTGGTGCAAGCGGCTGCTCTAATTCTAGGCCTGCCCTTCAGGAAGATACCTACTCATGGCCCAGGAGTTTTCTGGATATTTTTATCACTGAATTTGAGAATGATAATGAATCCAATTTGTAAGAGAGGATTTGAGAATGATTGTGAAACTAATTAAGAAATGCATATAATGAAAGTCCAGTACTCTCAGATATATAATAGTTTTAAGCAATAAGCTAAATCTGCTATCTTTCTTATCTTCCAGCAAGCTTGCAAACTTTTCCTGTTAACAGTGTTCACTGTCTTACAACATTTCTCATTACAAATAAGTTCAAGAATCTACTATCCTTCGTGTTACAAACTTTATAAAGTTTTAAAACTCAGCAATAAAATTTCAGAAATAGACAACCTGTCTCACAAGGTCACAGGTAGCAGGCATCTTTTTTCTATGTTTTTAGGAAAAATCGTTGCTGTGCTTCTAAGTTTAAAAAAGCTCCAAGGCTGGCCTTGTTGCTGCTGCTGCAACCTATTTTTAATGCTGACACAGAGCTACATCTTAGGGTGATGTGGGATGAAAATGCAGACCAACATGAGAACGGGAAGATGGAGAAAGAGCCCATTCTTTTGAAATAGCTCATATTCCCAGCCTATTACTCTAGCTAGTGTTTTTGTTGCTGATGCTGTTAATTGAAGCCAATAATGTGAGGATTATTTAATACGGTAGGGAGCAGCAGCTGTAAGTATTTGATATTGTAAATTGGATCCTCTGCATACAATATGAGAATTGTACTCATTATTGTTGTTGTTGTTGTAGTTACTTATGACTATTTTTTTGATCAGCATGGCTTATATGTATCACTATTTATTGAGTGTGAGCTTCATAATATACCTGGAACATATAAGGTGAGAATCTGGCTGATGGGAGTTTTACCGTTGATTTCAACAGATGGTCATCAGCTTAGAAGTGTGCAACATGAAAAGACATAGTAACTGAACAGTCGGTGTTTTGGCATCCGTAGACAATGGGTTTCTCCATTCTTCTTGGTGAAGCTGCCTCCTGTTTGCACTAGGAAGCTTCTGGACTGGATCTACATCCTAGTCAGGAGACTGTGCTTAACAGATGTACATCTATTCTCTTCACTCATCCATACATATGTTTCCCAAAAAACCCCCAAACTAAGTTACAGGGCTTTTTCTAAATAACCTTGTAATATTGCTTTACCATTTCACTGCAGTAATTCCTAGAAGTTTCCAACATACATTTCCTCCCCAAAAGAATAGGAGTACACTACAGATTGTGGGAGACTGTGGTGTACTATTCATGCAGACTAGGATGGAGGGAGGTGGTGAAGACAGCAGTCATTTCAGATAGCATTGTTAGGAGAGTAGAGCTTTGAAAGAGTTTGCTATTGATAAGGCATATCAATGAAAGGATTAAGGAAGGGGCACATGAAACTCAGATGCTGTATCTCCTAAATGCCAGTGTATTTAACTCTAGTAAATAATTGCATGATGTCTTATAATCTGTATGTTTTGCCATGACAAGCTGTGATTAGATACATGCTGTTTAATCTTTTTAAATAGCAGCCAGTCAGAAAACTAAACTAATTTAGATTAGCACATAAGATTTTTAAAGTCATGTTGAGAATTACTGTCAAAAGGATTATTCATTTCTTTCAATAATACAAGAAGTCATGTCCTGTTTGGATGTTGAATCCACATACAAAAGACACTTAGCCCTGTATTGTATCTTACAGTAGTAATCATCTGTCTGTAACTCCCCCTGTAAAGCAAATTTCTAGGGCTCAGTCTGAGAAGACATCACTGCAAGAAACTGTTAAGGCTTCTATATCAACAGGTCATTACACTTTTATATTTGCTGTGTTCATTTGCCTTTCCGATTAGATTTTTTGGAGGCAAGGTTGTGTTGTGGGTTTTGTGGTTTTTTTTTAATTTTGGAACTGGTTAGCATTACTTCTCTCCTTCCATATTTATTGCACAATTCCTTTGCTAGGACACTTCATTAAAGATTTTATTTTAAAGTATGTTTTCAATTTCATAACTCGAGATGCAGTAGAGATGAATGGATATTAACTTTATTTTTTAGATTAAAGTCATCTAACAATTTGGTTTAAATACATGCATAGAAAGACAATATTAACAATTTTTACCATTTGCTCTACCAAAGCTTATTTGTAGATGATGATTTCCAGATTTTCTACTCCTAAGCTGAAAAAAAATGCTGTAGAAGAATTGATCTCCTTGTGGAAGCTATTAGATGATCAGATGAACACACTACGAGTTATTGCCAACGTATAAGCAAGGTTGAGAATTTGCTGTGTGGTAACTGCCCTGTGCACAATCCAGCTCTGTCAGAAATGCATGGTATCGTTTCCTTGCATGACAGAAATGCAAACCTCTTCAAATTATCTTCAATTTTTTCTGGGATAAGAGACACATTTTAAAAAAAAGGCTAAATTGCAACTTACACTACTCTGTGTAGTGTGTTCAAAGTAAAATTGATGTAAAATTTAATAACACCAAAATAAGCATCTTTCAGCTGAATTGAGTGCTCACACTGAGTTCATTCCCTCATCAACTTACCATTACTATGACTAAAGCACTAGGGAAATTAAAAGACTAGTTAATTTTTTTTTCAGGACTGAGGAAGTGCACTGGAGCGGAGTTAATCTTTACTTCTTTTCTATAAATTGATTTTTAACATAACTTAAAAAATTGGCTTGTCACCTCTGAAACACTACATCTATCCTCCCCTGAAAACAATTGAATAACAGAGTAACAGCAGAAAGTGACTGTGAAACAGAAATAAGAATGTTCACAAACTGCCAAAATAAAGTTCATGTAACATTGAGATAGCTTGCTTTAAGTATTTTCCTGTCCATAAAAGTAACAAAAGAAATAAAATGTTGGTAAATCCTTGTTTGTGCTGACAGTTCAATAACCGCTTTATCTCCAATTACTCCTCTGCTCATGTGAATACATTATGATCACTATATTAATGTATACTATTTTTAGGAATCTGGCATAGGCTGTAGTAGAAAATTTCAGTCAAACTTCTGCCTTAATCTTGTCTACTGTAATATAATAGTACTGTACTGAAGAATTTCCATGATAAGCATATTATCAACAGCTTTTTGAAAAGACGTTTTGTCAAGCCCACGAATTAGTGAAGACAGTAAGAAACATAGAGATAACCAGCACTTTTTAGTGAATGAAGAAAGTGTTACTCTTTAATTTATTACAAAAATAGACAGGTTGTGGGTAAACAGTTAAAAGAGCTTTAGGTCAAGCTGAAGGAGATCTGGATGTAAACAAATTTTTTTACAGATTTTCTGCCTGACCTTTGAAAGTAATTTAATCTTTATGTAAATGCATATCCTATCATTCTCCAGTGGGTTGTCTCTTTTGTTTGACCAGACCCTCTGTTCAGCAGGGCAGGAGCTACACCTTGGTACAGATTTGTGCACAAAATGGCACCAAATGGCCTTAACCTCTTGAGGTTGTTTTGAAACTGTGACAATGAATGTCAGACTGACTTTGCTATCACCATATATCATGTAAATGTGGTTAAACTTTTTATTTTATGTGAAATTTTCTAATCACATTTGGCAGGAAATATCTTCTCATTGCTCAGCTAACACTGATTGTTGGTAGTCACTTCTGTTTCGGAAAGTCAGAATATATTTTCACTTTACCACTTCATTATATTGTTTCTCTAGAGACTTCAGTCTAACCACTGAAGTTACCTGATCGTTATTTTCAATTCTGTATGTATGTTTATGGCTATTTGTATATTATTTCTTTTTGTTCGGAGGACTGGCTGCAAGATTTTTCACTACCGAAGGAAAATACTTAATGGAATTAGGTGTTAAATATTTACAAATGGTATATGAAGTTCTTTTTCTCTGGATAAAGGGATCAAAGAACAGCACGGGGTGTTTTTGCTTACTTTCTCCACCAAAGAGGTATTTTCTCTTGTTTTTTTTCCTGGTGTTCCACCAGAGTCAAAAAACTACAGTTCAGTGGTGGCACATGAGAAAGGGACACTCTTACACCTCAGAGGAGACTATTAGCCACCTATCTTAAAATAGCGTTCTATTCTTCAGAATTCCAGTGAGATTTAATACAAACCATAGCAGTATTCTGTATATTAACCAAATGAATGAAAATAGCAGCCAGAAATCAAATATGGGTTTCTCTACAGAATTGCAGAAGTATTCCTCTATCCGTTTTGCACTCAAATAAAGTTTTCAGTTTAGGATTTCTTTTAAAACTGGCCATGCCGTGTTTTCATTACTATTGTTTCTCTATGATTGCTTTTTTAACATGGATATTACAGAATAAGCTCATGTCAGAAATGTCTGTGCTCTGTCTGGGTTTATTTTATCACTTATTGGTTTGTTGACTGTGACAGTCCATCCAGCAATGTGAGTGTTGATACGCAAATCAAAATTGTTAACATCATTTCACTTGAAGTTCATTTAATACATCTTCCTTATTAAATGACATAGCTGAGAATTTTGTTGAGAGATTCCAAAATCCCTGGCTACCTGAAGAGTTGCTCCTCGTGAACTTACATGGAACAGTTGTTTAAGAGTGTTGCGCAGCTTAGCTGTGTTCAGGTTGGTGCCGTACACAGAATAAGTTTTGTCTCAAGTAAGGATAATGGTACTCCAGGGACAGGAAATGGCTGGTCCTTGGTTTGACATGATTCATGTCAGATACAGAAAAACAACAACAAAGCCTTCATTTGAAGGGAGAAAGAGATCTACTGCCCTTGAGAAAACGTTGTACTATAGTCCTTGTATTCCAATGTCTTTCTCTGTTTATATACACATGCATGCAAAAAATATCTAATTGGATTCAGACACTTTATCGAGTAAGAAGCTCTAACTAAGCTATATAGTCTCTTTTGGTGCTACCTGCTATGGCATGTGTGCTTCTGTCCCCAGCACCTGGGTGTCCAGCAGCTTCACTCTCTGAAAAGGGCTGTGCCTGGCCCAATCAAGCTTACATTATTATCATGTCAAACAAACTGCAGTAAATACCCATATACACTCCATTAACACCATATATCAGTCTGTGATACAAGTGGACATGTGCTGCAGGGATTAAAAGGTGATTCAAATAATCTCATTGTTGCTAGGACCTAAGAGCATGCACACAATTTTGGTGGCTCACCTGGTATTCGGTAATGCCTGAGGTAACAGTGAGCTGATTCTATATCTCTTGTTTTGCATGGCGTATGTATGTACTAAAGATTCCAACTTTGTAAAGCACTACTTGGCTTTTGTGGTGTGGTGGTAACATACAGCTTATTCTCTGGTAGCCTGTGGAGGTATTTGCTGTGAACTGTCTATTTGTGACAGAGGAGATAATAGTTTTTAACTCTGACTCTCATCATATGATTAGGGCTGCCAGGGAATAAACATCAGTCCACCTACATTTCTCAGTTATCTGTATTTTGTGGTAATATGCTACCTATTTTCATGACATGGTACAGTGGGTGTCTCATAAAATTACCAACTGAAAATCAAAAGGTAAGTGATGATTTAAATTTTTGATGCAAATTTAGCATTTTCTACAGAGACAGGATGCACTTTACAAAATAATGCAATTTAAGAAATTACCATTTGAGTGTTGTTTTGATGGAAAAATATTTAGGCAGTTCAGACTTTTCATTTTACATACTTTGTGGACAAAAAAAAGCTTTTCCTTTATCTTTAGCCTATTCAGCTTGCTCAAAATCAATGTCTAGAGGAAGCTGCTAAATTGTCACAACATTAGGTTTATTTTTTGTAATCCCGAACTACTACTATGTTTAATGTACATAGGAACAAAGACTGAATGGAATTTCAGGGATCATCTAGCTCAATCTCCCACATTTGGAGGCTTTCATATCATAATATTTTTCATAAACTTTGCAAGCTTCATATAAAATAAGCTTGCTTTTTGGCCCCCAAGGTTCCTCACAGAAAGATTTCTAGACCCTCATTTCTCTGGTAGTTCAGGCTAAGTATATTCATGGCCACTGAACATTCATTTGCTCTTCTGCTGGCATTATTCTTCAGCCTGAATAGCTTTTCTCACCCTCTGCAATTTGCCCGTTTTAATGTATTTATGGAAAACAATTACATATACTCTCAGTCTTTGTTTCACTGGGCTAATTCCTTATGCCTCTGAGCTCTCATGATCTCTCCTGATAAAATAGGCTCTCTTGGACACAAGTTACTACATAAATTTCTTTGCATTTTTTCCACATTCTAGAAAATTCCAAAAGATCATGAAGTTGTGGGTCTTAGGGGGTGTTTAGGGTTGTTGGATTTTTTAAATTTTTCTGCCTTTGTGAGAAATACTTGCCTGATAAGATGTACAACTGTGTCTGTATTTTATCATTGGCTCACAACCAAGAATATATCATGATCTTTCTGCTTAGTCATTCTCAGTTGGTGCAGACAGATTATTACAGAAAACCTTTGGATCAGTCCCTTCTGATTAGCCACCCATATCACACAACTACCTAATTATTGATATAGTTTAAATGCATGACTTGCACTCAAACTAAAAAATACATGAAAGTTTTTGATCCTCCATATTTCCAATTCTTTTTGTGTGGTATCCCATTTTTCCTCCCTGTCATGCTGCCTGCAACACTGTGGCCATGCACTCCACCCCAGTTTACTCTTCTCCTATTTTGTGTCATGGCCAAGGTTTGAAAAGGGGTAAACTCCTTAGCTTAGCTGTACCACTACATCTGGCAGCTCCGATGAGCTGTGTTGAAAGGTCTTAGCTGGGAGCATGGAATCATAAAACTGAATCTTGTCCTCATATCCTTAAATCCCAGTGTGATCTCCAGCCACTTCTGACTAGACTAGACCTCTTATCCTCAAACTTTCTCTTCTAGAGATATCATCCAATGACACTTTATGTAAAAATAATACCCCTTATGTACCTACATATATGTGTACTTGAATATGATAACTATCCCAGGGCTTCTGGATGCAAATATCTAATATCTTTCTACCTCTCCATGTTAACTCATGTTTCACCTTCCCTTCCTCTCCTCTAACTTAAAAGCAAAATACAAAATCTGTAAACCCTAAATGCAGACCCCCTTCATACTTTACTGAACTTTCCGGGAACATGGTTTATAAACAATGTTAAGTCAGGTTCCCAGTGATAAACCTTCAGTCAGTCATGAAGACGGAGTCTTCCTTTTTGTCATATACACACAAAAAAATCTCCTATTTATGGCATACTGTACTAAATAGACCCTGCAAACTTCAGCCAAAACACCGACCAGACAACTGTTATCAAATAAAATGCCAAAAAGCATAACAAGCAACATTCAGCTAGCCAGAGTACAGGGCCTGCCAAAGACGTATTGACTGTTAGTGGCACCCTAAATTAATTGCTTCTGTCTTTAAAATAATTACATTTTACTTCCCAATATGGGGATATAATTTCATTTTTTTTTTGAAAGAGGTACTATTTAAACAAAAAAATGTATTAAGGAAAACATAAAGGTATACTTTACCATGTATGTTGATTCATTCATGTATTTTTTCCAATATCTATTTCTGTTGCATCTATAACATGTTGTTATACCACTTGGTCCAATATCTTAGAGACTATTCAGCTGTTATTATGAACAAAAAATGTTGTTAGGAGTTAGATAATTTTTATGATATCTTGCAAAACACTGCTTCTGAAAATTTTAAGAATCAATAGGTTCTTTTTTCTTGTCAGCTTTTTGTCCAAACATATTTGTCTCTGTATCCTGTGCCTGGTCATCGTTCCAATGCCTCTTTTTCTGATGCTCTTTTTCAGCTCTCTCATGATCTCTGACATACAGCTCCACTCAGATTAGCTCACCGCATTCAGTCCAGTCCTTGGACAGCTGACAGTTCCCAAGTTGTGGCTTTCTGTCTTTTTAACTATCATTAAACAAAGAGGCATTTAACCGTCTTCTTGTTTAGCATGAGTAAACAGCAATTTAATTTCCTCCAAATGCATATCCATAGATCACCAGAAAAATTGAATGGAAGCTATGCAGTATCTACTACACCAGAGTTGCACTGAAGATCTATAGAGAAGATGCATGTAATTCAAATGAATATTATGTGTTCATTTTGGAAAGTCTTACATGTGCTTAATGGTCTTCTTTTAATCTGAATACCAACCTAGGATGTCAAGATTTACACTTCTGTCTTTCAAATTGCAGAATTTGAAATGGAAGCTTTCAAGCTAAAGTTATCACAACAATTTCTTCTGTCACTGGCTTGGCTACACAAGAAAGTTACTCCAGATTACCTTAGCTAAATTTGTTAAATTTGTTTAACTGCACCACTGCCTATATCTATGCTTGTTCTTACTCTGCTTTGATTTAGCTGAAAATGACTGACTCTAGGTTTTAATCTAACCATAATGATACATGGTATCATTTGGGAAAAAAGGATTGAGTTGAATCACCTCACCTCACATTTAGCCAATAACTGAGGGCAATGTAGTCGTCTAGTTACTCATGTTTAGATTGCTTTAATCTCCACTGGTTAGAAGAGACATATTAGCATTAACCCAAATCATGTACCCTTTTCCTAATGCCTGGTTTGGGGGAATAGAGACAGAGAAGGTGAAAGCCATGAAAGTGTCACAAAGCTATGATGCATCAGGAACAGTTCAAAACAAAGTCCAAAAGTGGTGACCAAAGAGCAGAACAAAAAGCAGAAGAGAAAAGGTTCTCTCTAGTTGAGAATTCCTTTGAATGCTCACCACAGTAAAACAGCCTTCAAAGGAGAGTGTACAGTTCAGGAATTACTGTATTTTCCTTACAACTGAACCCTTACAAGAACTGCCACAGCCAATAGCCATTCATTTAATCCTGTGCTATTTGCTCATTATTGACAGGGCTATGAGATAAGTTAAGGCTCTCCATTTCTGCTGTGTTTGCTCATCAGTTAGTGAGAAGTGCAGATAGTTGATGGACAGCACTCAGGCAACTAATACACAAAGTGAGATCATACACAATTTAAGAAACAATATCTGTAATTAAAAATACATGGTCTGTGTTAAGATTTGGTGGATATTTGCAAGGCTTGGGGTCTGTAACTTTTTCTTGGATAGACAGGCATCGTTCAATTAGAAGTCATAGCAACAGCCTCCACAAGAACAGTTACAGCGGACAGATCTCCTAATGTAGTAGTAACCCTTTTTGTAAGCAGGTCGCTTGGTGCTTTCTGTTCCACAAAAGCAATGCTACCGTTGGGATTAATAAAAAGGCCATTATGTGACAGAGCTCTGCAAGCTTCAAAATGTTTTGAAGTCTCAAATTAGAGAATCATCCCTAAGCCTTTTTAGCACTACAGGAGACAAAGTTGTCCTGCAGATTAGTACTCTGACACTAGTGCACAGGAAGGCAATATCTTTCCACCTGAGATGGCCTAAGAGGCAAAGTTTGAGGCAGATTGTAAGAGGCAACCTTGACTTGTAGGAACAGGCAGATCATGACGGGACTCAATACTGAAGTTCAGTCCTCTCTGTCCTCATTAGGTACGGATAAATAAGCTTGGCTGATGGATGCAGAGCAAGGTGTTTCATATCCATGTGTGGAGCACAAGCAGGTTAGACAGAACAGTGTCTGGGAATTTAACGTCCTGTGGTTTTATGTCAAAACAGAAATGAAAACTACAACAACAAAAAAGATCACTTTTAGGATTTGACAACGTAAAGGTGACTGAAATAATCTAGGAATGGAAATTCAGACTGAGCCACTGCAGCAGTTCAAGAAAATAACTTATTTAACGATTCCTACAGAGAAAGAGGTAAGTCATGCTTGAGACATCCTAATGCCCATGACCTTAAGCAGAGAATTGGATCTGGATGGATCTTATCTGGCAGGTTAGATAGTCACTTACAAGCTTGCAGACTGAATATCGACATGACTTGATAGGAAGTTTTAAAATAAGTGACACTGATGAAGAAAAAAGAAATCTTTTGCTTGGCTTAGGCTATCTGACAGTTTAAATAACAACAGAAGATAGAATGGCTCTGCAGTCAAAAATGGATACTAAAAAAGTGTCTTTTCCTAATAACAAGGCCTATTTGAAATGAGAAGAACTATAGATAACTTAGGGCTACATCAAAATAGATGAAACTGAAGTGTAATAAGTTGCAAAGAAAACATGTAATAATACATCCATAGGTAGATTTAATTTCTTTGAGGTAGAAAGGATACAAAAAAACCCCCAATACTTGTCAAAAGAGATTTGAAAATTAAAGATAAAGAACAAATAATTTTGTCACAGTTCATGTTAAAGTGTTTTTGTTACAGAGACAAAAAGAAAGAGTAAGTAGAGGATAAGAATAAGAGGAAGAGAATAATCTTCCCAGATACTTGCTGTATTTTCGTCTTGTGTTATTTTTGTCTTGTGTTTATCGTTCTTTGGTTGCAGGTTTTAGCTTGTAGCTTTGGAAACAGTGTGGAGTGCCCAAGTGACTTGGTAGCGTGAGGTTGATAAAGAGCTCTCCCATGAGTATGTTTTAATAAAAATCCTCTTTGTGGTTTACAATCTACAAAAGGCAGGATTCCAAAAGTATTCAAGATCTTCTCTTGGCTATTTTCACATTTGGGAGGTTCTCAAAATAAAATTTGGAAGAAGTAATAATTTTGCTTCATTCAAAATCAATTTGGTTTGATTTTTATGAAAGCGGTGTTTTGTCTGGAAAAAACCCCATGCGATTTACATGTTCATATCTGTTTCAGTAAGTTTTTTAACTTTTTTGATTACTTACCCATTTTCATTCACTTTTTCTTCTTCTATAACATTCTGAGTCTAGTCTGATGCATTTAGTTAACCACAGTGTGTATGTGTGGACTTACAGAATATGATCTTCAACAAATATGCTTCCTCAGCTCTTATTATAAAGACACAAGTCCAGAGATTTCTCAGTTAGTAGTTTTGTCTACTAGCAGAAGGTGACAGAAGGAAGTATGTCCCACTGAGACCACTCAGTTCAGATTGTCCAAGTGACAAAAAGTCCCACTGGCAAATAATTATTTGCTTATACCCATCTTTCCGCCACTTTTTAAAAAATTGTTTGAGCTTGAAAATTCATGTTTTAGACTGGAACCATGTGGTGTACAGATACAAAACATTGTGGTTTTATCTCAGATTTTTCACCAATAAAATGACATTGTCCTGTTTTCCTGAGCATAGGAAAGCAATTACATTTGTAATACAGGTAATCTTGGAGGCCTAAGATAAGTGAAAACTAGAAATAATTGAAGACTGTTCTGTTTGTGTTACAGTCTAGGAGCTTAACTTACTTTTAGAATCACACAGAAATTTCTATCCAAGTGAGAAAGAGCTGGAAGATGGCCTGATGCTGACCTGGGGAACTTGTAAGAAGAAGAAGTATAGAGCTAAATTAGAAATTAGCAATTTCTAGAAATGCAATCAGATGTGTCAAAGGTAGACTTTGATACATTCTGGTACTATTCTATGTTAAAAAGAAGTATTTTTTGTACCAATAAAATATGTAGGATTTATTAGTGTTGTCATGTGACAAATCGTTATCTTCTGGGCATTAGTATAAGAACTATGAGAACTGTAAAGTGAAATGAGTGTAGCTTGTGCTGATAATATTGTGGAAAAAAAAGAGCACAACCCTTGTATATTTGGCGGGATATATCTTCTATATTATTTTCACTAACGACTGTGGCAGAAAAACACACATTTCATAATGATATATGTTAGTAGCACACTTGGTCTCCTTAATACTAGAAGAGTTGGATTCTATATATTTCTACCTACGATATAGGAATAAAATATATAATATTAATAACTGTCATCAGTAATCAATATGAAGTAAAAGGGACAATTTTTAATAACAAGACCTTTTGATGTAGTATTTCAGCTCACTGCATGTAAGCTGATTAATAAGAATTAGACTTATTTGATTAATTGCTTATGGACTAACTGTGAACAGCACATGACTGTGAAAAAAGCAATTGTTTTAAGTCAGGCAAGATTCATTCAGAAAACATAAGGAAAAAAAATGTTTTCTGTTTATAGAAGGCTGACATAATTCCACCTGAAAGAAACCTATTTTAATGAGATGTTGTCACCCAGCCTTCAAGAATCATAAAGGCTGAATCAGATACAGAGGAAGATATTCAAGTGCTGAAACTGAAGAACCTGTCTTAGACGCAAGAAGAGTACATCTTCTCTTGTACGGCCCAGTGACATGGTGACTAGGACCAGACGTAGTTCTTTGTTCTGAAGAAATAAGTGAGATTTATACACCCACCCACCACACCATCAGGTTTTAATATTGAGATCTCTGGTGGCAGCTGAGGTCTGCAAGAGAAGACTTTATCCTGCTATTTTACCTTCACATAAAATTCATTCAGTGACATTATAGCATCTGCATTTATTGCGCTGTGTTACTAGTAATTCCATTGGTTCTGTATTCATGTCAATAACTGCATTAATGGGTTGGATTACTCATAACTGGACTTCAGTTTTGCACCGTACAAATGGTCTGTAACTTTCAAGACTTTTTATTTTGAGATTGATATTTTGCCCTCAGGAAGCAATGAATAGTAGCTGAAATGCCAGTGGTAGACTTTGTGCTGAGCTTCTACACATATCAGGTTCTTCAAGCTGATAAATCTTTGTAGGACAGTAAAATGAAGCTTTCAGGAATGTGATGGACAGATACTGATCTCTCTACATTCTCTCTCTCAAGCACTATGTATTTTTGTGATCTAACAAAAGGATGATTGTTATGGGAGACTTGCCATTCTGAAATTACTTAAGGATACCAGATGCAGCTGACATGCCAAAGCTCCTAAAACTACTTGATTATGAGGATGCTTGTTCACCCTTGGCTGAAACACTTTATGTTTATGGCCTTCAGTGCAAGGAAGCTAACACCTTGCTTTCATCATTGGGCTGTTTTTAATTGCCTTTTCAGACTTCATAGAATAGTGGGTTATGTCTGGTCTCAGCATATTCTCAAAAAGATGTTACAGTCCTCCAGTCTAAATGACTATATTCTCTTCTTGTGCAAATGGCACAAGCATTGACAAAGATAACTTGCTGCCATGGTGACAGGAGGATCCCCTATCCCCCTGCAGTTTATAAACATGCTAATTCTGCTTCTTGCAGTGTGAGTGTTTTAAATCATCACCAGCTAAAACATAAGGAATTTTTCCTATCATATTCGGTGTAAGTCATATTTATTTACTATCTAAAAATATTCTAGGATGTACTGGAACTTAAATTAATGACAGACCTAAGAAGTTGCTTTTATTAAAATCTAAAGGTAGGAATAAAAAAAAAGATGATCATCTGAATGAAATCAAACTCCCAATGCAGTCATGAGCCTAGAGGTCTGTAGATTGATTAATGAAACTTTTCAACATACATTCAAGGGAGAATTTTTTGATGTATTTGTTGATATAGAGTGATCCCAGGGAGCACAATACTAAGAGAAAGCAAGCTTAGAATATACTTGTGTCTTAGAGTATGATTGAATCTTCACTTTAGGGAAACATATTACTAACTTCAGATCTGTAGAAGTTGATAAGCAGACATAATTTTGCACCATTCTAGGAACCACTTTAACAAATATTGTACTTGCAGCCATTTTTGGCATACATTCTTTCTGACTCACCTATAGCAGTCAGAATACATAAGGAACTAACAAAAAACTTACAGCTGATAATTCAGATGTTAAGCTTACATTAAACAGAATTATACAATTATCTCTGTAATATTCTTTATTCAAAGACTGGGTTGGTCAAATGTGGGATTAAAAAAAACCCACCTTATGTAAAGTCTTGTTTTTCTTCAGATTCAGCACTGCAGTGTACTTTCATTTTCTGTTACTCAGTTTCAGGCATACCTGTCTATTCTTGATTTAGCTTCCTAGGTTTTCATTCAGCCAAGAATGATGCTTACGCTTATTCACTATGAACAGATCTATTTAATTTATTGTAATTGCTTAGTACATGCATTTGCACAAGCACACATAATATTCAATTATCATTCTGCATCTTACATATTATTATAAAAAGATTTTCCATACTCATTGGCACTTTCCACAGTTTCTGAACAACAAAATATTTTACTGTGATGATTTTTCTTCCACGGAGCTGTATAACTAAAGGGCAAGATTTCTAATGCCAAAGCAGCCTTCTGAGGCAAAATTTAACAGCAATATTGCTTAATAAAAATTATTAATATAACTTGAAAAAATTCTAGCTGTTTTTTTATACTCTGACTATAGTGTTTCATATTCTGCAGTCCAATGTGTGTCACGCACCCTCTCTTGAAGCACTCCTTATGTTCTCAAACTCTCTTACAGGACAAGAACTCTTTCCATTTTCCCATGGCTCATTATACAAATTCTTTATCTTGTCCAAGGCTAATTTTGAATCTCTAGTGGTTTTGGAGTTCTTTTGATCCAGTTTTAGCTACAAAATGGTCTGTTATCCTGGAGGCAGGTGTATTTCAGGATTGCAGGACTACTTCCTTTGCTGTACCAGTTACATATTTTCATACAATTTATTTTTCTACAATTTATTTAAAAGTATATGTCCTGATTTGCTTCAGATACTTGTGGAATGCTATATTCTTTATCTTTTTTTGTCCTAACACACAATTCTCACTGCTAAATATAACTAAGACCTATTAAATAGAGCAGTCATGGTCTACTCTGCCAGTCAATAGTCTCTTAAGCAAGATTATGAGTTAGGAACAATGTTTACACAATGCTTAGTGCATATTCATTAGGGACAGGTTAACTCAGAGTGTAAACTCAGTTAATATGTGTAAGTGTTCCCCCACCACTGAAAACTGGTAGAAGCTAGGGACACTAGGAACCTAATACACGTTCCTTAGTGAAGTGAATAAATTAATTTAATGAGTTTTGAAAACCAGTGCATTAGAACCTTTTATTGCGAGAAATGTCTTCCTGCTGATGATCTCTCTTTTCATTTAAAGATTTCGAAGGAGGCATTTCACTAAATCTAGTGAAGTCATCATACGTATTTTCAGGTTAATTCAGATCAGGTTTTTGACTAGTTTGTTCTTCCATTCTTACATTTTCCACTTTCCTCTGGGACTACTCAGTTTCAAGAAGTCATTGTAGTCCTGAGGTGCTGAAAAGAAATTTATATTGGCTAGTGAAAGAATTCCGCAATAACAGAACATGCCTTTTACGACACCTTTCTTCCAGTCTATTTGGCCCAGGACGTTGCAACTGTAAAACAGTTACATCTCTGCAGAACTAAGATATAGCTCAAGAGTACGATCTGAGCTATAAAAAGAAGAACTTATCAGTTGGGGTTTTTTTTAAACCCTAATCCAGACCATGATCATATTGTGGTATGTCACTGCGTTGCAGGAATGCCACATTTAGAACAAAATGAAGAAAGAAAAATGAAAAGTTATGCCAACTGATTAATGAACTCTACTGAAAATAATGCTTGTTTGCAGAAGTAATCAACACTTCAAAGAGACTACCAGAATTCTTGTAGTAAGAGCTTTACAATGATGAAATTATTTTGAACAATGCCTACAGACTACCAAAACAAATGTGGTTTTTCTCATCATAAAACCAGTATGTCATCCTGCTTTACACTTGCTGTTTCACAATTGTGTCTCAAGCTCAGTTTATGCTCTAGAAATACATGCATTCCAGTCATACAATAAATGAAATAAGCATCTTCACCAGTTTATATCTGAAGTTAATTGGACTTGTGGAAGCATGGAGAAGCAAAGTGGATTTTAAATTGCACTGTGACTGAATGTTTGTTTGTAGAAGTTATTCATCTTGCATGTTTGAAGTATCTGTTTACAAAAATAGAGGAGCCACAGAGAATAATGGTAAATCCTAGTTCCTAAATAAATAAACTGTTTTTCAGTCACTAGAGAACAACAACAAAAAAGTCATCTCTCTCCCTTTTAAGCCCTGTAGAGATCATTTTAGTGGACTTTTATTTCACGTAGGCTACTGCCTTAGAAAGCTTAAAACATCCATATACTTCATAGGATTAGCTGTGCATTTGTTTTTGGACAGTTTTGATTCTGAGGCCATTCTCCCTTTTCAAGAACCCATCTTGTATTAAAAATATGATTCATACTTTATTATTACAGTTGAACATATTTAGTGCAGGTGTACGGTGATTTTATTAGGGAATTTAGTACAGACAGATTCTTCTAAATATTAGTGGTACATGAACCTCACAAAGACTAAAGTCCTGTTAGATATAAATGAAGAGATAAGTAACACAAATGAATTTCAACAGAGCCTGAAAACTTCAAGTATGTAGTGAAAACAACTATGCTTAATTTTGCATATTCTTGGTTGATAACTATAACCGGGGACTGCAGTATACAAAAAGTGAGCTGCATGAAAATGTATCTCATTCTCTTGGTCTGAATAACAAGTGAAGAGAAAATTCCATCTAATATGAAGGGAATGTTAAGGCATTTGTATAGGAGGAAGAAGGGGCTGAACTTGTTATTGTACTATTTAAAGCATGAACTTTATTTCACTTGTTAATGTAAGTGGCAAAGTAGCTTACTAGCAGAGACTCCAAATCACACAAGACAAACCTTCTGAGACTAACAACATATTTTACCTTGAAAATCTGTTTTGCCTTTCCTCAGACCTCCATTACCGGGATAATTTGCTATACAGTGAAAGGAAGGAGTAATAACTTCTCTTCATTCACAGAGCTAATGAATTGTGTTGTATTCACTAGTGTTGAACCCTCAGTTAATCTCAGTTCAGTGGCTAAAGATTTACATTTGAGTTACACTTAATGTAAAATAGAATGTCCTTGCTCCCCTGATCATTATTTGGTAAACACAAAGAATCTTGTGAAATGAGTCTTGCAGTGTCTACAAACATGAGGCCAGCATGGTTAGTAAAAGTAAAAAAAAGTGTATGTTTAGGTCTTTATTCATTGATATTTTACTTACACTTATTCACATTCATTATCTATTGATTTCCTGGTTATGGTTATAATAGAACCAATTCTTTTTTAGTGAATCTTCCTTACCGCTAAGTCCTTCTAAGTAACAGCATTTTTCTGAAGCTGGCTGCATATTTTACACTGTCCACTCCAAACCTGATAACACCTAATATTTATAGTTACACCGAGATAACAGTAGGAAAGGAATGCAGAAAAAGCCCCCTGTTTATAATTATCACTATAGCAGGCAAGGTCACCGATAGACCTTTTAGGTCCCACAAGAGAGGAGTCATAAATGGTCGCACTTGCGGGGAAGGGCAGACAGAACAGGTGACCTTATATTGACCAACATGGAGTGCCATGCTGTGCACGTCATACTCAATTTAAAGCTGGGGAATCATGAGGGTCTCGCTTTCTTCGTCCATGGTTGCCTTCTGAAGAGGACCATGCTCGTTGTTCTGCCTGTGATCCTGATCCAGGTCCTGATCCGTGCACCCCTGCGTCCAGCTCCTGTTTGTTGCTGAGTCTAGTTCGGGACTGTCTGGTGCTGCCTGGCAGCTACTGGCAGGACACCTATGCCCTGGCACCCATCTCCAGGAAATTCAATATCGGTTCTGCATGTTTTGCATTATTTCTCTCAATATTAATATTATGAGTATTATTAGTGTCATTAGTAAAACTTTTTTATATTCAATTTGTAAGTCTCTCTCCCTTTTCCTCCTTTTCCCTTCCTGTGGTGGGAGGGTGGGGGTTAACAGAGAGCGTCTGCCACTCTGTTTATTGCCACCCTGCTTTAAACTGTGACATATGCTTATATAAAATTTAGTATGACAAAAAAGCCTGAAAAAGCTCAGTGATATTGGCATGAATGCTTTCCTAGATGAATTAATCAGCTCAGTGTCTAATTTTGAGAGATCAAAAGGGCATCTTTTACATATCACATAAAGGGCCAAATACCTTACACTTTTTGTACTTAGAAATTTTATGCTGCTGACTCTTTGTATTATTCTTCCATGATCATGAAGTCATTAAGAGTACATATTTAGGATGTTTAAGGAACTGTATTCTGTTTCAGCACAAAAATTTTGTTAGAATAGATTAATTGTGTTTCTGCTTTTTACTTTCATTTTTTATATTAAGAGCTACTGTGGTAGGGGGCTTTATGGAGGAAGAATCGATCATTAAAGCCATAACGGATACTGTATATGAAATCCTAGCTGGAATTTTCCGAAGTATTCCTCCTTCAAAGTCATTACTATGCTTCCTAATCTCTGTATTTTACAATGCTCTGTAACCCTTGAATATTGAACAGATATAGGTTAAAAAGAAGAAAAAAAAATACAATGGCTGTGCAAAAATATTTTCCCAGTAATACCTGAAATCCTTGAGGGGGGTGGGGGGTGGAGGGGGGGAGGTATGTTCATGTAATAGGATCTTTATATCAAGGTAAATCTGCCCTTAATCCTGAAATTAATTCTGGCTCCATTTCAGGGTAACTCTCCTGAAGCTACGGAAGGTGAAGGGTTCTGGAGCGGAGGCTCATGCCAAGGGACCCTATCTGAAGTGGCAAAACTGCGGTGGCAAGGTGGCAAAAGCACTAGGAGAGAGAGGAGACCCCAGCCCCCCAAGCTCCACCCCCCCCCAGAGGGAAAGAGGGAGCTGCCACCAAGCCGCAGCTCTGACTCATTGTGGTTGGGGATGAGTGTGACAGTGGCCAAACCCCCTCGCGTACAAGAGCAGCCCTCAGAGAGCGTGGGTGAACAGGGTTGGCAAACAGGGTGCAGTGCGGCAGCCCGGGAGTAGCGCGGCAGTTTGCCCGGCAGTTCACACAGGCAGGGCACTCGGGGAAGGCGTGCAGAGAGGGTGCAGTCCCCCTCCTGGCAACCCAACTAGTGGACATCACCCTCACAGGAGACCTTATAGCCATGAATCAAAGAATCACGGAATCATAGAGTCATAGAAACATAAGACTCATAGAATCATAGGTTGTAAAAGACCTCTAAGATCATCAAGTCCAACCCTCAACGCAACACCACCATGTCTGCTAAATCATATACTGAAGTGCCACATCTACAGGTTTTTTAAACACTTCCAGGGATGGGGACTCCACCACCTCCGTGGGCAGCCTATTCCAATGCCTGAACACTCTCTCACTAAAGAAATTTTTCCTAATATCTAATCTAAACCTCCCCTGATGCAACTTGAGGCCATTTCCTCTCGTCCTATCGCTAGTTACCTGGGAGAAAAGACCAACACCTGCCTCACTACAACCTCCTTTCAGGTAGTTGTAGAGAGCAAGAAGGTCCTCCCTCAGCCTCCTCTTCTCCAGACTAAACAGCCCCAGCTCCCTCAGCCGCTCCTCATAAGACTTGTTCTCTACACCCCTCACCAGCCTCATTGCCCTTCCCTGGACACGTTCCAGCAACTCAATGTCCTTCTTGTAATGAGGGGCCCAAAAGTGAACACAGTACTCGCGGTGTGGCCTTGTTGGTGCCCAGCACAGGGGCACGATGACTTCCCTACTGCTGTTGGCCACACTATTCCTGATACAAGGCAGGATGCCGTTGGCCTTCTTGGCCACCTGGGCACACTGCTGGCTCATGTTCAGCTGGCTGTTGACCAACACACCAAGGTCCTTTTCCACCGGGCAGCTTTCCAGCCACTCCTCCCCAAGCCTGTAGTATTGCATGGGGTTGTTGTGACCCAAGTGTAGGACCTGGCATTTGGCCTTGTTGAACCTCATACTGTTGGCCTTGGCCAATCGATCCAGCCTGTCCAGATCCCTCTGCAGAGCTTTCCTACCCTCGAGCAGATCAGCACTCCCATCCAAATAGATGTCATTTGCAAACTTACTGAGCGAACACTCAATTCCCCTGGTTTCCACTCCTGCGAAAGCCATCACCAGAAGGAGTGTGGTGACCCAGACGGAGGGCCCACACAAACACACAGCTGTCCAGGTCTCAGGCTGCATGCAGTGCCTGAGCCTGGCACTCGTACCGGAGGATAGCAGAGACAACGGCTGTGTTTGGTGCAACCAGGTAAAAGATTTGCTCAGCCTGGTGGCAGAGCTGAAAGAGGAAGTGGAGAGGCTAAGGAGCATCAGGGAGCGTGAGAGGGAGATCGACTGGTGGAGTCCACCCTGCCCTCCCTGAGGCCAAGACAGCAGGAGGCGGCTCCACGCGCAGCAGAGGACCCCCTACCCAGTTGCCAGCAAGCAGAGCGAGGGGACCTAAGGAATAGGGGGGAATGGAAACAGGTCCCTGTTCAGCATGGCAGGCAAATCCTCTCCCGGCCTCCCTCACCTCCCCGATTTCCCTTAAGCAACAGCTACGGGGCTCTGGAATGTGAGGGCCAGGCATATGAGGATGTGGGTGAAGGTCCATCCAGAGGGTTGCCTAAGATGAGTCAGTCAGTCAGGTGGTGGGGTCACCATCCCTGGAGGTGTTCAAGAAACATGTAGATGTGACACTTCGGGATATGGTTTAGTAGGCATGGTGGTGTTGGGTTGAGAGTTGGACTTGACGATCTTAGAGGTTTTTTCCAACCTATGATTCTGTGATTCCATGATTCTATTGTTCATTTCGGCGAAGCTGCTGAAGGTGAAGGGTTCTGGAGCAGAGGCTCGCGCCGAGGGACCCTTTCTCCGGTGGCAAAACCGCAGCGGCGAGGCGGCAAAGAGCGCCGAGAGAGAGAGAGGAGACCCCAGCCCCCCCACTCCGAGCGGAAAAGTGGGAGGTGCCAACGAGCGGCAGCTCTGACTCAGCGGGGGCGGAGTCGAGTGTGACAGCGGCCAAACCCCCTCACGGATAAGAGCAGCCCCCAGGGAGCGCGAGCGAACAGAGCCGG
>Ga0065711_1034304_pt1 | contig 23999 bp, 17 predicted proteins | sample Hoacrofraction12_FD_59098 | JGI IMG/M metagenome (GOLD analysis project Ga0065711, IMG submission 59098) | Hoatzin crop microbial communities from Cojedes, Venezuela - Epithelial fraction 12 v2 (version 2) | ecosystem: Host-associated > Birds > Digestive system > Esophagus > Crop | place... | reverse complement strand
ATAGCATAGCATAGCATAGCATAGCATAGAATAGAATAGAATAGAATAGAATAGAATAGAATAGAATAGAATAGAATAGAATAGAATAGAATAGAATAGAATAGAATAGAATAATAAATCTTTACATTTGTCAGAAGTGATTGTGATGTGATCAGAAACTTGGCTCAAACCACAAACCCATATCAGTTATGCCATCTGACATGTGACAAATACATTTTAGTCATTGCTGGCTTGGGTTGATTTAAAGTAAGAGACTGAGCAGTTCAGAGCTCTGGGTCTCACTGCTAGTGCTGTGTTCCCAACGGAGTAGCCAGCTTGTGATGTTAATATTTGTTCTTTTCCTCCCCAATTTAGAATAATTAAGACTTCAGGAAAAAAAAAAATCATTACAAAATACAGTGGTTATTTAGTTGTATTTACAAATCTGTAATATTCTTCTTATTCATAGACTCATAGAATCATTAAGGTTGGAAAAGATCTCTAAGATCATCAGGTCCCACCGTCGATCCAACACCACCATGCCTGCTATTCTGGCAGTTACTTCAGTTAACTCTGTGGATGTTTGCTTCATTATTACATTCGTCAGTATCTGTCACTATAACAAAAAAAATCTGATAAATGCATTCAATTTCTCTTCTAGAGTAATCTCATTAGCCTCTAAGTGAACAAAATACTTAATTTGTTGCCATAGCAGTGGGGTTTTGAGAAATAAATGGTGACCTGCACAGAGAACTAGCACAAACCTGGTGAGCATGTACTAGGACTATTATAAAATCAGAGACTGGCTTTACCCGCTCTAAGAAGCGCAGTATTTGTGACAGCTACCATGCCGTGTTTGTGAAAATTGGCATCACCCTGGCTGAATTAGATTTGCTCCCAATAATATGAATGTTTTTGTTACCTTTAATCTCAGACTTGTGTAGAATTGACTATACCAACTACCTATGTGGCTAAAGTAAAAGCACATTGTACTGTTACTAATGCCTTAGAAATTAGAATGACAGGTGTCAAAAATCTGCCTTCTTTAACCTATCACAGCATCATGGCCCAAAGACTAAGACATGAACATGGAAGACAAGAAACCCAGAGCATAATTTTTATTTTGCTTTAGTATTTCTACACTAAAGTGAAAACATTTGGGTAAGGCCTCTGCTGGGCAAAAACAGTAACAGAGAGCAACAGAAGGCATGAGATTTTCCATGAAGGAGGTGAGGAGAAGGCACGTGACATTCAGTGCTGCTAGGGTCCTCGGCATTTTACTCTGTGTGTACCATGTTTGTGACCCATGCCAGGGTGCAGGCCCTGGCTCAGTAACAACTAAAGTGGACTGACCTTGCTTATGTCCTTGAAGGCTACCTTCCTAGGAGCCAGTAAGCTAGCTAGTCTCTCTTCCACATTGGTTTGCTGCAGTTAGGAGTCCAGGAGCTACATAAGATGAACTGAAGCGTGGACTATTAAAGACTAGATTCTTGGTGTGAAATACAACGTGAACTGAGTTGACAGAACTGGGGCACCCTTCGAGCAGCCTGTAGGAAAGCTGTTGCACTTTACACAGGAATGCCGACATTTTTCTCATCTGCAGACCCTTACAAATTGTTGGGTAGACGTGTTGCCCTATCTAGAGCAAATTTAAGCCTACTGACAATTGGTTAGTATTCCCCAGCTGCTTTTTGCAGACCTGGTGTGTGTATGGACCATAAGCTGAATACTACTGGGTCTCTTAAATTAAGTGTGAGATCATCCAGAGCATCTGTTCTTGAGAAGAGGCAATACAGTAGCTGAAAGGCACCATGGTGACTTCTCCTTCTACTTACTCAGAACTATAATGAGTATTTTGGCATATATATTTAATGCAGCACATAATTATAATCACAAACCATGTAAATATTCCGAAGTTTAATTCAATACAAGACCTTTTGTCTTAGCTGGAATGGCTGTTACTTACGTTCCTATGGAAAGACAGGCTTCAGCTGCTTACCCCTGGGCATATATTTGTCACCTGTGCTCTATCTGTAGCCAGCATAAAGCCAGCTTTGGCACATCCACAAGAAACCCAAACCACTGATGTAGATACACAATGAGAAACACAGCAGGGAGCCTTTCTCCAACAGTCTGTTTCCACCTCCTCCTAACCTGCTGCCTGATCGTGGGCAGGCACTTCATGTTTGGCACTCCTCATCTGTGGAATTACAGGAGCGTGGCTCCTGCTGCTCTTTGCACAGGGCTCCGCTGATGTCCACACACAAAGCTCAGCACCGCTGGGTGATCCCTGAACTAGCAGGGAGCCCTGGCACTGTGGTACCCTACAGGTAGGATCGTTGCTGCTGAAATACACAATTCACAGACCATTTTGACCAAACAGCTCCAGAAGTTGCAGGAAGCCTGAGGAAAAAAACAGCTGGTGGACCTGGAGCCCCAGGCACCACTGGCTGTGTTTATTAGCCCAGTCCTGGCTGAACTCTGGCTGGTTAAGGCCAGAAAATAAAAACGCTTGCACTTGGTAAAGCCTATCAGCTCACTCATACCACACTAAGAGCAATAAAGGTGCCTGCAATGACCTGGATTCAGAGAATCATAGAATTCTTTAGGTTGGAGGAGACCGTCAAGATCATCGAGTCCAACCATTAACCTAGCACTGTCAATTCCACCACTAAACCATGCTTGAAGTGGACTGGAAATTTGAAAAAAAAAATATTAAATATACTTGCATTTTAAACAGTCCTTTAGGTAAGTACTTTCTAAAAATTATCCCTGCTTCAATATAAACATCCCTACATATCTCTATTGCCAGATATTAAACACCAGGTGACTTTTCTACTGCATTTCATCTAGTGCAATTCTCCATGCTTCACTCGCATACCCTGGGTACGCATTATAACCAGGCAATCTTATTATTCATTGCCATAATTTAGGAGAACAAGTACAACGACTGAAATGTCATCTCTTACTGATTTGTTTAGTTATCAGTAGGTGAGATATGGCTGACAAAATCAGATGCAGGACAAGCAGACACACTGAAATGTTCAAAACCTTTTTTTTACCAAAGATTCTGCAAAACAGCCTTGTTGATTTCAGTGGATGTGCGCATGATGTTCAGGAGCAGAGTTTCAGCGGACTTGCCCAGCCATATTTCAGTTACTGGCATGGGTTTTTCCCTGGATATCAGGAATGCAGGCACCTATCCAAAACTCATCAAGATTTGTGGGAAATTTTCATATATGTAACTGGGTGTTCAGATCAAGCTGTTCAATTCAGTGACACAGCTACAGTTATTTTGGAAAAAATAAATCAATACCATTTTCTTTAAACAATCAGGGTGCCTCCACTCTCACTCTGAAAACTTCAGGTGCGATTAAAAGCCTGAGAGGAACTCAGACAATTTATTTGAAAATTGTACTTTAGAAATACAGCAAGAATATACACTTTTACACATTCACAGCCCAACTTTCAGAATCTCTTTTGATATTAGACATTACAAATGACTTGATGGAGTTATAAATCAGATTCTACTAATACTTGAGCGTCACAACTCATACTTAAGCATCACAAAAGGTTAATATTCTGTATTTTTTGCAAGACAGACATGAAATCATTAGAAGACATTCCTTTATAACACATATAGTATGGCATAACAAGTATTATTTATTGTATTTATTTCAAATATGGTCTAGATTTCAAAGTACTTATCACAGCATTCATTACAAATAGCAGCCATGGGAAAAATGTCTCTCAAATGTTACAAATTATAATCTAAAAATTGAAAAGAAATTGAAGCACCTGACAACCATGACCTGCAGAAAAACATTTATTCTGGCGGAAAAGTAGGTTAGGTGGGGGAACACACCAAAAGAACACATGTAAAGGTTAAAGACAAACTTCAAGGAAATCATCTTAAACTCTTAGAGTTTTTGTCTGAGATAAGTATAGATTAAAGTATTACAATTTTTTTTTTTCTGTATTTTCTCCCATTTACTTAGTGTAAAGTTGTGACAGTATCTGATGACAGATTCAGACTGGTCCATGCAGACTGGCCCAACAGCAGCAGAAGATGGAAGAGTAGACCTACTACTACTTCGCATCACTACACCATTTTATAGCTGAATCCAGTTCTATGACACCCGCAAAAGCCCTCTGACCTGGGACTTGTCCCACAGGACTGATGATAGTGTGTGAACTGGGACCTTAGTTAGGCGTATTGTCTGTATGGACTTTTCTTTTTTTTTCCATATGGAAGCACAATGTGACAGACATCAAACCTGAACTCATTTTTTAATAATTTTGTTTTAAACTGGCCCTCAAAGCCCTATGTTCTCCCTTTCAAGAGAGTCCAAGTTAGGAGTATTACAGTTTATTGTAGCCTTCAGAGCTTAATTTTGAAGGGATGTTTTCTATTTCTTTCTGTAGCTTGGAAGGTGGCACAGGAACCATCCAGCCGGTCCAAGAACTGCCAGTGAAAATGCTGAGAATCCAATGATTGTCTCCTAAGTTAAAGGAAAGCAGGTTAAATAAAAATAAACAAACTGGAATGCTCCCAGTGTAAGCAGTTTATTGCCAAACAAATTATGTTATTTTATTGAACTCCTGTAGCTCTAATCCCAGAGATGCAACAGATTCTAAAGGAAAAAAAAATCCACAGAGGATTATTTTATGTATTTGGCCTAGAAGCAATAGTAACCCATGCCAGCTGGAAAAAAATTACCTTAGCTCATGCCATGTACAAACCTGCGTATACAAGCCACATTTAAAAGCATAAAAGACACATTAAATGAGGTGGCAAATTTCTTATTTTCCTACAAACTTAGTACATTTTGTGCCTATTTCTTGAGCTTTTTATGAATAAAATCTTTCTAGAAACAGTATTATTTGCTTAATAGTTACAGTGGTGCAGCTCACCACTAATTGTATACAAGAGCTTTGAGTATCTACTAACACTGGGAGCTGATATAACGGGGGAGAGAGATACTGAAAATTTAGTTATAAGTCTTCTATAATGATATAGTAGTTGTGCTGGGGAGTATAATCAAAGCTCATAAAAGGGCACTACACAGCAAGGGGATTTTGTTACACATGCCTCTGCAGGATGCTATGAGAGCGTTCCCTTCCTCTCAGAAACAAACTTGCCACGGAGGAGGTGGGAAGAGAAGAACTTCTGTCAGGAATGGAAGGAAGATCCTGGGGAGAGCTGGCCTCTAGCTGGGGTGAAGAAACCTATATTGTCTATATGGAAGACAATAGTGAGAGGAAGGTCTTCTGAGAAGACTGGGCCCTATGCCCAAGCTATGGGTGAGGAAAGGAAAAGCGAGGGCACAAGGACAGAACTCACCAGCAGTCCCACTTTTTCCTTGGGTGGGGAGCTGTGGATGCAGGAGCTGTTCCAACCGGCAGACCCGAAGCGCAGGAGTCTGGATCCGTGGTGCATTATAGGGCCCACCATTGTATCCCAGCTGGGGAATCCTGACTTGCCAGTAACTACTGCTGTAAGGAGTTTCCCAGTCCTTTGCCGTTTTATACTGCTCAAAGCCTGTAGGATGCTGAATTCTTTTCCGTGAAGGCAAGGAGTCCTTCTTGACAGTCAAGTCCCTTCATTTTTATGTTGGGTGCAAGAAGCACTAACACAAACCGAAATACACTGGGTAGCTGCTGTCCTTGGGCGAGCACCAGCTGGAGCGTGTGTATGTGCCTGCTCTCTGGGAAAGAAGTGCCTTGGGACGATGCAGCCACCTCCCACTGGCTCGCAGAGCGATGCTGCTGAGCCCAGCAGATGGGAGGAGGCTGTCTCCGCTGCTTATGCCGCGAGGCAAAAGGGAAAAAACTGCCTGTCCGCTCATCTGCTAGAGCCTGAACAGTCTTCCTTCCCCTATTTTCACATGCATGTGCTTCTCCACGCAAATTGTTTGCTCCCCAAATTACATGCTCTCTGAAATTCCCATTTGCCCACACTTGCAGTTCATTTACCACCTTCATCCACGAAATGTTCTGACCAGTAAATGACCAGTACCTCAAATAAAATAATTCCCTGCCCCGCCCTGCAGAGAATATCTCCTTCCTCCACATCCCACCCAAAACGCCGCTAAGCCAGGGGAACAAAGAAGCTGTGAAGCAGCTTGCTGGGAGAGCAGCCACCCACGGCAAGGACAGAGGACCAGGTAAAGTCGAGCTGCCCACCTGGGTCCAGCATCAAAGCAGAATGTGTGACAGGGTAACAGGAAAAGGCAAAAAAATTTTATCAGCATTAGTGGTAGGAGATTATTTAAGAGCAGAAGTAGCTGGGCAGGTGCAGAGGGATGTGTCCACTCCTCCACTCACAAAGCTGGATGGATGTTGGAAAGTTACGCTGCCGTGGTGCTAAGCCCAAGTTTAGGAGCTAGTAGCCTAGCACCAACACCATGCTGGTGCTTGCAGACTCAACTTGCAGACTGGGGATGGTTTATAGGCAGTCAGCTTTCACCAAGTGCAAGCAGACATCCAACAGTCTATAGACAACTGTGTAAAATGTGCTACTTCTGCACTTGAAGGTTAAGAGGCAGGGAAATAAATAACCCTCCCCTCAGCTACGGACTCTGCCATGTCCAGCATGGATATTGTTAATAGATGAAACCTGTGTTTGTTGCATGCAGACATGACGATTTTCACTCAGCAACTTGCTAGATTCCATACTCATTTCTGCCCAAATACAGTTTATTCATTTCTTCCGCACTTTCTCCTGCCTTTAATTACCAAAGCCTGAAGCAGACAACTACAGCATCCTTCTCTAGGCTTCTCATCAGAGCGCATCCTCCAAGCTCGCTTCCAAGACAGCCTGCAACGCGGTGGTGGCGGTGAGAGCCTCAGCTTGAGGTTTTTTGACAATGTGCAGAATATGTTGGCAAGGTGTAAAGCGCAAAGAGTTCACAGTCTACACAAACAAAGAATAGTGGATCAGTGATTAGACAGACTCATCTGGCATGTATTTTACCAGTGCCATGGTTTTGTTATCTCAGTAAATTTACTTGCTCAATTTTATGGAGGAAGAGACAACAAGTTTTTTTTCTTGTAAATCCTCCCCAAACAGTAACTATCCTACCTGTCTGTAACAAATAGAGAATTTGTCCAGAAGTAAATATGTCTGAGAGGTGTGTCTAAAGTAACTAGAGAGCAAAAGACTGATCGGCACTCATCGGCTGTGGTAATAGCAGCTAAACATGCCATAGATAACGCTAAGCAACCAAATTGCCTGAGACAGACCCTCTAGCACCAAGAGATTGTCCTAGATCAATGATATTTTACAATAACAGTTTTCAGGTTCTACTACTTGTTTTCAGGTATCTGCCTTTTGAGTTTCATGCTTTCTGCATGAACTTTATTCTTCTCTACAGCTGTAAGGATTGGAAACTTCCTAAAGTTATACTGAGATTCTCTTTTCATCTTCAAGCTATGTCCCGTACAGACCTCACTAGCATTAATTCCTGTATTAAAATGAAACTAAACACTGTCCTACAACAGCAACAGTGACTCTTGTTAATCTTACCAAGCTTGGCAATTATTTTCCAGCTTTCTGCATGTTCACTAGAAAATGAGATATAATCTTATTTTCCTAGCAAACTTTCCAGTTACTCAGCTGTAAAGTCCAAACCAAGCTTCCCCATTGCCATAGCCCTCTGCTCACGATAGTGCTGCACCCTGGCATTTTCAGCTTGTCTGTGTATTTCTGCACAGCAGTGAACAGTATTTCTCAAACTCCCCTCAAAAAGGCTCAGCTGTTCTTGGCTAAGCACTGGCCTCTTTGCTCCTCACTCGATGTCTCTTAGCACCCCTATACTAAGATGGGGATGCTCAGCCTGTTCCAGCCTCACCTGTACGTACATTTCCAGCCCTCCAGACACTACTTACACACCTCTTCTGAACATTAGGAGTTTTCTCACATTAAATTTAGATTTGAAAAGCCTTTTGCTGTTCCTAGGTTTGTTATTGGTCCCTTCAGGGTGGCAGGAGGACTCTCCTGGAACAGTTTATCCAGCAGCTTTCTTCTTCTCTGCTACCTTAAAAATACATTCTGTATTCTTCCCAACATTTCTGACCCCACAGGATGGTTCCTCGCTCTTTCTCTCTTTCAGAGCTCTTTCTTTTAGGAGTGTTTGCTCTTTAGACTGCTACCACTGGAATAATTTGTGAGTTATTGAGGTCCCTTCTTGTATGCACATTAGCTAGCACCATTTCCTCATGTCTTAGCTGAGAGGGCAGATTCTCCAGCCACTGCTACAGTGATACAGGTTACAGCATCCCCATCAGTGCCACAGCAATGCGCTTTCAATTAACGTACGCAGCGACAGCACCGACCCTCTGATGTTGTGGTTCATTGTCTCCCTCGTCTGCTCCTGGGGGAAAATTGTAGATAACAGTGTAAGGCTGTTTGAGCAGCTTTATTTTAGCATGAGATCGGTTGTTTATTTTATTTAAAAAGTAGCAGCGGGTGTGCAGGAAGTTAATGCTGGTCCATATTTTCCATGGTATTTTGATGTCAGAGGAAACCAAGTCTGCAGCACAGAGAATTTTTAATCCTCCTTGTACATTGAAAATGCAATGTTTATTTTAAAGAGAATGGAAGGGTCACTGTTGCTTACAGTCAGGAAATTATGACACAGAAATATCAACTAGATTGTCCAAGCTTGTATGAGAACCTCATGCAAGAGCCAGAAAAGGCAGTGTCCCTAGCTGAACGGAAGACGAACACCTTCCAGACCACCTCTCCTCCTTTGGCCTGAAGGTTTCACATGACAATCACATCATTCTGGTTTGAAAACACAATATGCTACAGCCACATTGCCTGTTCTGTGATAGGCGAAATGCTTCGTTAGATTACATAACAAACTACAACACAGGTTGCCACTTCTCTGACAGTCTTCCGGAGACCTTATCACTAATCTACAGATCTACAGTTTTTTCAGTGCTGATCAAATGTAATGACTAATGACACCATTGGGGAGAGAATTTTTTTCTTCTGGTCTATCTATAGTAATACTCTCAGAAATAAACCCCTTGATGTTATCTTTGAAAGACTGTTTCTGATTGTCTTTGCTTTTCCACAGGTGAAAACATTTCAGTCAGAGTGAACTAGTTTTTGAACTATCAGTGTCGTAAAAGATTAAAGATGCATCAAGATACAGAGGAATTCAAAATAGAAGTCTTACAGCAATGTAAATTTAGGACAGTTGTACTGATGGTAGTATTTAACCAGTAGAACTATGGTGAAACTAAAGTATCTATTGAAAAAGAAGTAAACATAATTGCCTTGGTGTTTTGGAAGTGGTTTATTAATTTATTTATTTCAATGAGAAAAATCAGAGCAGGCCCAACTTCTCATGTAACTTTCTTGCCATAGGTTTTATATTTGGAAAAAAAACCCAGTTCTATTTCTACTGCTTGGACAGATCAAAAAATCTGCCTTCAATAAAATAAAATACACTCCATGTTTATGTATGTGCCTGATTTGAGGAATATTCTACTTTTCCATAAATTGCAGATCAATAAAAAGTATAGTAGAATATAGAAGATATGGCGGTGATTCTCCTCTTTGCCACTTTGTCAGATACAGAACAACACACTTTCCAGTTTGCAAACAGAAACTATTCTAATGTCTGTTTCTAGGATAGACACAATCTAGAGGGGTTTTAAGAGAACATCATGGTCTTTTTGTTCTGAACCTTGTTGGAATGCTTGTTTAAACTGCACAGGCTTTTAGAAGCACTTTTTTTGGGAAAAAAGGCTGGAAGTGTTTTTTCCAAATGCAGCGATGGGACATGGCCAGACTGACTCCCAGCATAATCCTGAACATGAGCCCAGTACTGTGCTTGTGGGACACCAGTACCGCTACACACAGGGTAACCTGGCTCCCTTCCAGCCACGACCTGGGCTTTTTGGGTCTTCACAGTGCAAATGCTGCAGAGCTGAGTCTCCCTCCGGTTTTCAACTGGAAAAGCTCATTAATTTCAGTGAAGTTGCTCCTGAATTATAAGAGCATAGGAGAGAAAGGAAGCAAACGCTGGAATCAGACACTGCATGTTTATAACTCCAAATATGTGTTGCTCAAGAGCATTGCCAAAGCAAGCTTAATAACACTCAGGTCATTGCTGCATTTTGAATAAACAATATATTTGCAAGCTAATTATAGATGTCATTTTGCCTTGAGCACTTACTCAGTATTTGATATTCTACAGGTTGTCTCTGTGCAGAAGAAAAAATTGAAGGCAGGTACTTCTTTAAAATAGTCCTTTTTGTGAACAAAAGCAACTGAATAATTCTTATGTCCTTCAACACAGACACAATAAATTTCTTGTTAATAATTCTACAACTGTTTTTGTTCTGCAGAAATATAGTGTCCTTCCTCTCAACTCTAGTCACCAGTGATTTGCCCCCCCAGAGTTTATTGAGCTCTCTGTTAGGAGCGTGGACTCCATGGAATTCATTCTATTGTTGCTTTTTATTTCTTCATTGTGTACATCTCTCTCTTCTTACCAATGTGCCCCTAAGATCTGAATCTACCATGAAGATGCCTCTCTTCCTGTCCTAACTTTCAGAGTGACTGTGCTCCTAACTAAGATACCTTGGTGAACTACTGTTGTTTGATGGGATGAATCTATGCCTGACTGCTGCCAGGCTCAGAAAATCAGTGAGGCTTTCATGATTGGTATGGGCTCCCCGCGTGGACCTAGCAATATCCCTACTAATACACAAAAACTGGTGTTTCTAATTCTTTATGAATTTACCAGAAAGAAAGGCTGGTGCATCGCATTACTGCAAGTATTGCTTCAACATTTAATAGGCCTGCTCTGCACAGTGTGTATACACAAGGAGAAAATAGGTTCTTGATTTTGTCAACGTATTACCCTAAAAGCAATACAAATAATACCACTGGCATCAAGAAAACAATGGATCTAATTGCAAAGACTTATAAATACTGAGGAGGAATGCAAGAAAAGAAGAAAGGAAAGAGAGAAAAGCAGTGAGGAAGGTTGTGAGAGATCTTGAGATGACAGCCTGCTGCTTCTGTTCCTATTCTCAAAGCCATTTAATTTTCAAAATATTGTTAATGGCAGAGAGAAGTCCTCTGTCAGTGTCTCTCAGAGATCACTGTTAGAAGTTCCACTTGGGCACTCAGGTACTGCAGAAATCGGGAAGCTGCCCTTGCAGTGATTCAGAGCCTGACTGCCAATTTGTGTAAGAGTTTAGGATGAGTCCACATCCAACTGTCAGAAACTCATTTTCCATTCCAAATTGTATTTATGACATATAAAGGCTGAAAAGCATCTAGGCTCAGGCCTCTCGCTGTACAAGGGGAGAAAGAAGTGAATGATTCAGTTTATCATCATGTGGAAAAAAAACCCCAACTTTTTGGTTTACTGCCTGAACAGACCACCTAAGAGAAGAGATAATGGAGACAACTTCCTAGGTGGACAAGTTAAGGGCAATGAAATGTCCATTTGCTTTGGTCAAGAGCGCAGCACTTCAAAAAGGGCGACATGCTCCTAGGTTTTGAATAACTGCAGTAACAAGGAAAACGCCACAAAATGGAATTTACTTAACAGAGTCCTGATTCTTGCCTCCTGGCGTCTAGGTAAGTTGTACCAATGACACCAGAGGACCCAAAGAAGATTTGCTATGCTGTTGTCTAAACCTTACGAAGAAAGGCATCAGGTGACTTTTTAATTTATCATTTAATTCAAGCTCAGTTTGATCAACAATAGCAAAAATGAGCTGAGAAAAGAATCCCATAATATATGAATACATTGATCTATGTTAGAATCAAGCATACTCACAAGCACAAAGCTTATTCAACAACATCAAATCTTCTGTTGCTATTTTAATGCATACCAAGCTTTTCATTTAATTTCTTCCGCCTTTTTATCATGTGTTTATTTGTTTTAAAATCATAAGGTAATTTTTTGTGCATGCTGTTCTGCTGCTTTCCATGTAATTTGAAGCTCTGACAGCTTTTGGTCTTCGGGACCAATTTCACACTCTAGATGGCACTAAATCATTGCACAACAGAAAGCGGACTCATATTTACCTACGGCTGATTGGGCATACAGTGACTTTGCTTTGGTTTTGTTCTCCTGAAGGGTCAGATTTTTACCTACCTAAGTAAGCAGCGTAAATAACTTCAAACTTTCTTGCAGCCTGGGACAAAAGACATTCTCTGCTGTGCTTTTGACTGATGTATACATTCTACAACATTTTCGTTCTGTGAGTTCAAATGATACAGTCAACTGGTGGAAGAGCTGGAATACAGAGATTACTTGGTGTGACTCGGCTAGGATTCCTGCAGCTGCCCTGGCACAGCTAAATGCCAGCAAAGTCACAGGCCAAAGCCTGAGCCTCTGCGTGGCACAGTGCTGCGAGACTGCCCTAGGGTGTGCTGGGGACCAGGCAGGGTCTAACGGGCCAGAGGCTGACCGCGGCTTCCTGGGCAGCACAGGGGCAGTAGTAGAGGATGCTGCTTTCTGTTTCTTGCCACAGCTGTTCCAGTACTCAGCGATTGCTTTTGAGAAAGGCTGAGAATTTTGCAAGTTCTTTCCACAGATATTTCTGTATATGGTAAGGACCCAAACTGGCTGCTGCCTTTATCTACAATCACAAAATAATCAATATATTGCTAACACTGGTAGAAGCAATGAAATGCTGGATTCCTCTGAAAACTATTCTACTTTCATAAAGGGTCTTTATTTCAATTTGGGGATTCATCCCACATCCACCAGTCAGTAATAATGTTCCTATCGATTTTAGTGGGACAACATCAACTTTTTGACCTTTTACTTGAGACACCAAAATTTCAAGACTTAAAAAATATTTGACTTTTCCCTTCTGTTTAAATGAAGATGAAACTCCTTAGTTTTTCTGTAGGAAGCAGTAAGAGAGCTAAGTACTATTTATATTTTTCCCTTGGAAGCTGATGAATAAGCAAATGATAGCCTAGAGTCCCAGCTGGTATGAGCTGGCATTGTTCAGCTGGAGACAGTGGCACTTGCCCAACCCAGGCAGAGGGAGGAGACAGCCCATGGTATGATGGTTCAACACACTGTGTTTTGGACAAGACACAAAGCTGATCCCAGTGGCTGGTAGTCATTAGCTGGAGGCATTCTTGCAAAGGGAAGCAAGTCTTAGCACCCTGATTCATCCAATCTGGATAAATGCACTGTGCCTACTTTCAAAATCACTGCACTTACTGTTTCTTTTTTCGTCATATCCCCAAAACACATAACCTTTTGGCTTTTTCTTCTGTTGTGGGTAGGCATCACAAAGAAATTGCCATGTTCAGCTCTGGAGGATGATGTAATCCTGGGGCCCAGTCCAGAGTCAGGTAATTCATTTCAGTGGGTGGTCTTTGATATCTTTTTCTTCTGCCTGCAATGCTCATTTTTATGTTCAAAGTTTGCTCACAGAGAATTACAGACTGAAAGTGAATTCTGTCATGTCTGGCATGCAGCAAAGAAATGCAGACATTCCTGAGCTGGTAGAGGTGGTGTTAGCTCTGGAAATGCCCAACACCTTGCTAAACATTTATACTACTCTTGGTGTCAAGGTTAATATCTCCAGGCAGTGATGTGTGGATGTAACAGCATGTCTGCACTAGCTCCACTGCTGTGAGAAAAGACTTTTGCTGATCCTGATCCTGGATTGGCCTCTCCAGAGTACAGGTTTAATTCAGCAGGGTATGGACTGCCAATAGATGTTATGCCACAAGACTATCCATATATCTACATGTAAACTATTGCATGAGCTACACTAAAGTCTAAACAGGCCAAATAAAACAACCCTTTAGAAAGTAAAATACAGAGAGAATCAGACACCAAGAGGCAAAATTATATCTCCAATATCATAAAAGGAATTGGTGGAGTCACTGTCCCAACAACGCCTCAGAGGGCTATTAAACACCGCTCTCACAAGCAGCTTCTGCTTTCACATCCGCAGGCAGCTGCAGAGGTCTACAGAAGCAAAGCTGGTTTTACCAAAGTAACACCTTCTGGCACATCAGGCTCCTTTATTTTTAAAGGGCAGAGCTTGAGCCAAAAATAAATGTACATGTGGTGGGAAAACCAAGGAGCAACAAGGCAAATGCCATATGCAGCACAGCAAGCTTGCTCATAAGATTCATAGCAGAAACTAAATTTAAGGAGAGATTTTTAAAAAGCCTTTTGCACAGATCTCCTCCCATGTACGTGGGATGGCCTGGGGCAGAGGATGAAAGTGCCAGGGAGAAAACAAACATCAGTGTACAATGAATGTTAACTTCAAAGGCAAAAGGGGAAGTGGAGTAAAAAGCTTGAAACATAAGCAAAACCAGACTTTCAACAAATTATTAATTTAAACCACTGTGATGTTCTATCTGTTTCAGTTTACTGCATCCAGAGTTGACTTTATCTGTTAAGATCTGCACCTATACTCTGCATCCAAAGACCTGTGAATCGTCAGTCAACATAGAACTACATCTGACACAGCTTAAACCTGCTTCTATTTAAAAGGAGCTTCCAGGGCAACAATCTCATTCAGGTAATTGCTGTAACTCCTTCTGAATGCTTTGTGTATGATATATGCCTACTACTCATTCTATATATATGGCAGGCTGGTGCAGCAAATTCTAATCCTCGGTTGTGATGACTTGGGTATACAGTTCCTCAGCCCCAGCAGTTATCCCATGAAAATAATAGGACCCCACTACAGTGTATAAAAGTTCATATGTGACCTTCTCAGATCTTACCTTCATATTTAAAAGACTCATCAGAATCTGAGTGTCAACATTTGTCTGATTTTCTGTCCGCTTTTCCTCCTTTTTCTCTCCTAAGAGGAAACTTTGCGAGCACGCTTAACGTCATCTCAGATCCCACAGTAGGAGTTACAGGTTTTCATTAACTGTTAATTATTAACCAAAACCTGTTAGTAACATGCCATCTATCCCTGAAATGCTTTGTGGCTCGGTGTGGAATTGCAGATCTCCCCGGCAGGGCCAGGACCACTACTGTCAGGAAGAAAAACGTGGGTCAGTCCCAGCTGCGGTACAGCGAACTCCAGACTCTCATGCACCCCCCAGTCAGAGGCCTTCTAAGGCAAAAAATCCTCAGCCAATGCTTCATAGCTTCCTCCTTGACAGGATTTGCGTCTTCATGCGTAGTCTGAGAGTACCTCAGGACAGGAGCTTCTAATTAACTTAGTTTGCTTCTCAAACTTTATTAGGGTCACCATGCAGAGAAGGAAAGCTGGCCAGCTGGAGTAGGCTGTAGAAGCAAGAGCAGTTGAGGGTGAATAAGCTGCTCTTTCAGGAAGTCAGCTGCTTTTGAAGTCAAAGAGCCAGGGTTCAGGCAGCAAGTGAGGATTTAGTGTTGAGGGCAAATGAAGGAAAGCCACATTCCCTAAAAGACCTAAGACACACAACCTCCACGGAGGGAACAAAACGTGGCATCAATCTCTCCTGAACTGGGCAGACCCATACAATACTCTGCCCTGCTGTTTCAAGAGAAGTGCATCCAAACTCCCAGAAAGGGATAAGGAAGCCCTGCCAGTTCACTGATTATCTCTTCATGCTCTTCGTCCATGTGAGTGCCGAGGATACTGCTAGGAGAGAGCCTAAAGCGATCAGAAACAACTGCAAGGTGCAAGGAGCGAGGGTGAGGCAGCAGGGGATTCAGCTTGTACTTTTTTTCCTTCTTCCAGTTGTGAATTAAGGAAGTGAGAGACATATCTTGGAAATGAGCATTTGTCTGCATAAATGGTAGCAGCAGAAGGTCTTGGGTTCTCTGAGCACTGAAATACTGTTCTACAAATTACTGGGCAGATGTTCAGTCCCCTTTGTAAAGAAGGGGGATGGTATCTTTGCTTTGTGGTCGTAAGCGTCATCAGGAGGATGTGAAGGACAGCAAGTCAACTCCCTGAACATCTCAGATATCTGTATATTAATGCGAGAAACACAGGAACAACAAATGCTGGGAATCTTGAATGCAATAACCCAGTTACAACTGAATTTGCACAACTGAGAGTGGGATAATCCATGCTACCATAATATTAACATATGGATAGTGATAAAGAAGGAAATACACAAGGGTGGTGTCACAGGGACATTAAACAGAGCAGATCATGCAGACAGGGCTGTTTGAGAGCAGCTAGCAGAATCAGCCAAAGCTCCAGATTTGGAAATAATGGAGACTTTGCCATCTGCACATATATTAGGCAAAAAAAGATACAGAACAGATTGTCCAGCAAACTCTTGGAAGGTGTTGGTGATGTGTTTATTCAGAATACAGCTAGAAGGGAGCTCACTTCCCATTTGATGGCAAGCAGTAGGGAGGAATTGGTTGAGAATATAGAGAGGAAAGGTAGCTGAGACTATGAAATAACTGTTCCTCATTTTCATGAAGGGACTGAGGAAGAACGGTAAAATAAAGATCATGAACTCTGCTTTCTATGAAAATCAACAAACTCACAGATCCTAAGGAAAATACGCTTAAGGAGAAAACGAGTCTCAGAAAATTGGTACTTCCTTAGCAAAACATGAATGGCACAATTGCAGTGTAACCCAGAGTGAAGAAAGAACAGGAGATGTGTAAAAAGAAGCCAATTTGTCTGAGTCACAGCCAATTCAGCATAAACAGGGAGAAATTTAGACAAATAACAAAGGAGAGAATATTCTGCACCCAGGATAACTGATAGCACAAAACACAAGATAAAAAAAATTGGCTTAATAATTTGCAGAAGACCATTTCAGAGATGCACTAAATGACAAATTAAACCTGGGTCAACATTACATGGAGGGAGAAGAAGGTGCTTTTATTGGGAGATACACACAAAAGCATCATCTGTGAAGTATTTGGAGGAATCCCCTACAGCACATGATACTGGCAAAACCTGTTCTGCAATTTGGCTTGCAGTTTGGGACCTGTACTTCAAGAAAGTTGTGAACTAATCACAAAGACAACAAAGAAGTGTGAAGAGAATGATCAAGAACTAAAAACACATCCAGAGGGAAGCACTGAAGAAATCAGAATTGTTTAGTCTAAAAAAAGAACTGGGAGTGAAGGTGACTGTGTTCCAGACCTGTCCTATAAAAGTAGCTGCAAAGACTAAGAGAATAATCTGTTCCCTGTGTCTGCAGCTGACAGCACAAAAAGCGGTGAACTTAAATTGCAGTGAGGGAGACTTAGATCTGCCACTAGGAAAATGTTGCTGATTGAGAGCAATCCTTTACAGTGCTCAGCTCTCTTCAGGAAGGTTAGGAGATCTCCCTCATGTAGACTGCTTCCTTCCAGGTTGCCTCTCCCTCTGACCGCTAGCTACTCTGCCTGTTGCTCTCACTTGGCACTCCAAAAACTTTCAGCACCTGAAGGTGGTGGTAGCATTGCTCTTTCCCTGACAATGACTGATTGCTTCAATTTTTTTCTAGCTCTACCTCTTTCAGAAACCAGACTCACTCAGTCTTGTACAGACACTATTCAGCTTGACAACAGCTTCATCATCCAGGTTTCTTTATTAAGGCAGTAGAGCAAGTAGCAGTAATAACTTCGCAAGATTTGTCCACTGTCAACAAGCAACATCTCAGGAGGACTACCAGCTCAGCAACTTGAACAGAAAGAACAGGCTTTATATGCATGTCATCAGTTCTTGTATATTGTACCATGTATTCTCCCATTGATCATCTACTATCATCTTTCTAGCATGAACTTCCTAACCAGTTAGTTAGTTTATCCATATATTAAGCACATAGACAAATTCCAGTCAGTGCTACGAATTCCGCTGATGCTATGTCACTCCAAAAGCTGTATCTAGGTTCCAACGGATAACTATTTTTAACATCAGTAACTGCACTTTACAACATCCAGATCCAACTGGGTCATAGCAGGGTCTAACCAGATAGATAACTTCTAGGATGGATCTGTTCTGGGTATAAATCAGGGATGTAAATTTAAAAAAAAAAAAAAGTCCATGTGTTGACCTTTGCTCAGCATGTTGCAGAACTTGGAAGGTGGCAGATGGCATGAGACAAACAATTCCTGGATGGAAATGGACTGTCCCATAGCTTAGTGCTCTCCTGGGAATCTAACCTTGCCTCTGCCAAAGAACCGCAATATAATAATCAGCTGATCCCTTAAACTTTTCACAAGTTGTGGTTAACTGTTTGCTCTTCATGTTCTGACTATTTGACTTGAAACTTTGGTGCCAAATTTACAGAAGGGCAGACTCACAGCTGCAGCTGAACTGAACGGGAAACAGGCACTCAACACAGCAAGTGCTACGGTACTGGTAAGCGTACCTTAACTGAGCCCCCACAACAAGCAGATTCTCCACCTGAATAATTCTGTGCCTCATACTGTAGTCTACAGGGTGGGTATAACAACTGTTTTCCGAAAATTCATTAGTGCTTGTGAACTATTCAGATGACACAGAAAGGGCACTAGGAAGTTAAGAACTCTGCATTTAAAAGAGAGGTTGAAGTGTGCAGCGAAGTAGGCATAGTGCCATACCGAACTGTGAGGAGAGATCAACATACTGAGTAACTGCTCATTCAGCAACCATCTCACTTTGTGCATATTGCTCACAGAAATGGGTCCTGTGGAAAAAACCAGGATCATTTGATAAAGCACTAAGTGGTAGGAAAAGGCAAGCAGTGTAGGTATCCACAGCCAAAGCAAGCGATTGCCATCATCAGCAGTGGTTTGGTTTTTGGCATTTTTCTCTATACTGACAAATTACAGAGTGTCTACCAAGGAATGCAGTCACAGGGTGGGTGATTATACCCTCACCAAAAGCATCAGTGACACACTACCATCAGTAACAGCAAACCAAATGTACACATAAAAAGCCCCTTTTAAGGACCCAACTAAAGGTTAATCCAATTGACATTTGATTTACAAGGAGGTAATATTCCTTTTAGGATATGCCTTGGTGATCACAGTGCGAGATTCTTCCCTGCGCCTGGGCACCAGTTAGGTACATAAAGGTCACACAAGCAAAACAATTAATTTTGTGTGCTTAAATTTGAGATCTTAATTGTGTCTCCCATTGTAAGTTTGTCTAAATGTAATGGCCATGGGCTGCACAGCGTTATCAGTCCACAGACTTCACAGGCAGTGAGTTTCATAAGGTTTAACCTTCTGGCATAGATCACCACCAACATTGTCTTCATTTCTTGAGGTGCCGGGTTGTCCCACAAACAGACGTCTGTCCCTAGGCCTCCCCACCTTAACATGGGAGTCTAAAGTCACTTCTTTTCCTCATGCTTCTTCAAAGGCCCCTGATGTATGTGCATTTTCTGTGACCTGTTACAGGCAGGGCCTGTTTGACACCTCCTTCAAGGTAATAGTTTGCACTTTGTTCTTGCTGGATGCAACTATTCCACCTCACCAAAATCGCCAGGCTTCCGAGAAGCACGGGGTGGCTGTGTGCCCCTTAGCTCTCCCGGATGCGTGCTGATGGGGAATTTGCTTCATCACAGAACAGGCAGAGATCCCATAGCCGCTACTTACCTGGCAACCCCCATCACAGCTACCCCGGGGCATCCTCCTTCTCTCCTGCTAGCAGCAAACAAAATCCTCTACCCTTGCCTCCCTTCCTCTGTTCTCTTGCTGGAACACAGGGCTTTCCTCACCTCTGCATGAAAATCTGGTGACTCAAGGAACGAGGAAACCAGGGCAGAAAGAGCATGTTGGTGTCATTGCTGTGCTTCCACACCGCCTATTTCACGCAAGGAAGCACATGACTTGCTTGGCCATCACTGATTATAGAAATCCAATTACTGTGGCTTGCATATCAGCTTCAGTCTGTTCTTCGAGGGGCTCTCGGATGGTGTATAATGAGCAATGTGTATACCACTATGGTGAATACCTTTCTTCTACAAAATTTTAAAGTAGGTTTAGGTAGCAAGAAAAGAAAGACAACAGACAAATAATAAAATTAAAGAGCTAATAATAGTCCAGATCTATGTATTTACAGAATCTCATCATTACCACTGATAAAAATGAAGCCTGTTTAGCGTAAAAAGCATCAGTCTTCAATCTATTTTTCAACCCTTGAGAATGTGGATAAGTTACCAATAAACAGATAATATTTTGAAGTATTCTAAGCTTTTCTTTAGCCACTTTTCACTTCTTTTAACTGCCCTGAGTGCCATAAAATTGAACTGAAATACACACACTAAATAAAAGTTGCGATAAATTGGACTTTAAGGATTTGATCTGTAATGGTAGAAAGTCACACTTCAGATGGTCATAAATAAAAAGGTGTTGCTTACAGCAAAACAGAATCACATTCTCTAAGTAAGGCAGCCAACATTTCTGTAGTAGGCACCCAGAGGTACCTTCTGTAACATGTGGTGTGACCCCAACTCTTGCCAAAAATTACGCACATCCAGTTTTTGCACTGGTTTGCAGCAGGCTTTCTGTACCTTGCATGACTACACCGTCCAGTTAATTTGTAAATTCTCTAGAGCATGTACTGTAATCTGAGTTTGGCATACTATCCAGCACAGTGGGACCCTAGTTTTGATTAGGGCCTCCACACAGCACAGCAACACAAATACATCATTAATAATAATAAACAGTACACATTTGGAATGAAAAGCAAATGAAACATCCTAAAGTCTAAGAAATGAATCAAGGACAAAAAATGACTCAATGGAAGTGAGCCGTGGGGTTTTTTCCAAGTGTATTTACTCTCCAGTAAACTCTGATAAATGCCCCAAAGGGCATTTCAAAGCTTGAGCTTCCTAGTGCAAATGAAGGGTAAACGAGCTACAATAGACATTTGGGTTGGTTTTATTTTTAATAAGTGGTGGCACATAATCAATTTTTCCTGCTAACACTCTTGAATGTGGAGACAAAATGCCATGTGTATGTACAGTGGTTATCATCAGTAAGTATTTCACAGAAGTCCCTGCAAAAACATGAATAAAGCATGGCATCATCCTGTATGAGCAGAGGTACTGAGAACTGTGTGGCTCGGTATCTCATTCTGCACTTTGTTCCAAAGAGGAGATGACATTGTACAATATTTAAGGTGTCTGTAAGATTTTGCTCATTAGGGCATCAAGAGATTATTTTACATCAATCACACCAAACATATCTCAATCCTGCTAAAAATGGAAGATCAATTTATTTCTGAGAGCAAGGTGTGAGGATTATAATTAGGTGATCAGGGAAGTGATGTGTGTGCACATGCTCTGGGGGTGTTTGTCAGATGGTGTGAATCTCCTATCCTCTTGTCTCAGAAAACACATTCACCTGCATGTAAACGCAATTAGCTCCCATTTCCCACTCCTCCGCAGCAAGGTTTGTAACTCGGTGTTTTATAACCTGTCTCCTGCACCAAGGTCCCCTGTGGCAGAAGGAGCTGCTCAGCTTGCTTTTGGTGTACTTCCCAACTGTCTAGCCCATGAGACCATGCAGTCCTTGAAGACAATGACACTGCACTGCAGTCAAGGGGTGATCTCTACACTGCAAAAAGTCTGAAGTGAAAGCACATGCTGGCCTTCCTCACTTCCAACGTGCCAGATGTCTCCCCAAGTTGTTACCCAACACACCGTTTGTCTCTGAGTCATAAGACAGAAGGCTTATTTTAGCTACTAAAGGGATGATTATTGGTGAGCAAGATCTTGGCATTTCGCTATAACCATCCATTTTGACTACACTTGTGTTTAAAACACCAGAATATAAAATAACACTACCAAAGCAAACATTCAGCCTGCAAGACTTCTTTTCCTTCTTCTCATTTTCACTACCTGTAAGATTACGAGCCAGGCTTGCTGGAGGGAAGAATGGATTTTTTCACCTACCTACAGAACTTTGGCAACAAATTCATAACTAGTTCCTGTCACCTGAAAACCAAGTTGGCATACTATTTCCCCTCAGTCTAAAAGCTTTGTGACCTGAATCTTACTGATTTAACTTCAGCTGGTTCTTATTTCTGTAATGGTCTCAGCAAGCCACTGCTAAAATTGTAACAATGACATTATAAATCATTAATGACATGTAGAGGCGAGGGTTGGCTCACACTGTCGATCTTCAGGCACCTCGGCTGCAACCATTTCTCCTGACAGATATATTCAAATTAACAATTCCATGCACATTAAAACGGCTGCAGTTTGGTTTCCTATAGGTGTGTGTCTGTTGGTTGCTTGACTTTGGTAGCTAAGACAAATGAAGCCTTTTCTGTAGTTGCAGCATCTATAAGGACACAAACGGATCAATGAGTTCAAAAATTTTTAGCACAGAGGTCACAGACTTAAACCCATATATGCGCAGGCAGGTAATATGATCTTGTATACCAGATTTCTACAGAAAACCAGGGTAAAATAGAACAAAGCTGACTACTGTGTATGTGGTATTCCACGAGCTTGGTTCCTATAGCAGGGAATGGAAAGCGGGTTAGGGCAGGTGCAAGACAAGAGACAGAAATAGACGCTGGGAAGGCTGTAGCAGGCAATAGCTCAAAGCGGCTGAGCTCTGCCTGCCAATCAGTTTTCTTAGCTCTCCTGACAACAGCAACAACAGCTTGCAAAGACATAATATTTACAGAGCATAGTCCCCCTTGAACAGATACAAGCATAACTCTGACAGTGTGAACTTTATCTATTAAATTGCAATTATAAAAATTCCCTCATCTCACTCTAGTTCTGCGCAGATACGGAAGTCAAATGTTGTGGTTCTCTCAGATATCACAATATTGGAGACCATATAAATAACTAAGGTGGTTAAACCCCCAAGGAGTACAAGATACTGTCCATCAGCCCAAGTAACTGCGTTTCTCCTCCATTTTTAGGCTGAAACCAGTTAGAAAACAGTCTACAGCATGGACAAATACATTAGAAGTTGTTTTTTTCCTAGCTTCTTGCTAAGCTGCTCAGCATTATGGGATGTTATGCCAAGTGGTAGTTAGGGAGGTCTGCTGCATTCAGGCAAGTTAATTACAGAGGTGGTTGGAGGACAGCGTGATGCCAAGTGGGAGGAAGGCTTCCCTCCAGAAAGGACTCTCAGCAAAGTCAGGAGGGGATATAATCAGTCATAGCTTGCCTTTACCAACCAAGAATGATCACAGATGTGGCTTTCAGCTTGCTGAATATTTTCTGCCATGTGAATTCATCAGATTTCTGGCCTGAAACTCTTTTCTCAGAACTTTTCATTTATAGACACATGGTGCTTAGTTCTTTTGGAGAGCACAAGTTGGTTTACTTAAGCAGTTTTACTGTTCTAATAAACTTTGAGGTGTATTTTTGGTCACTGCCTCTGATTTAGAAAACAGTGCTCCTACACACGTGGTGGCTGATACATTCTGATCCTGGCTGTATCTACACGCACCTGTCTCTGAAGAAAACATAGCAGGAGCGGTACCAGCCACGGTGGGAAAAGCTACAAGCATTTTTACTGCTGGCAGTTACTGTCACCTAGATGTGTGAAATACTCATTTCTGATGCTGAGAGAGGTTATCAGAAATGGGGAAGGTGGAGAGAGTTTATTTACAGGTGAACAGTGTGCATTTCTAGCATGAACAATTAAACTGGAATCCGACTGTGGGCTGTCCGCGACAAGCTCATAGCAGTTTGGCAACGCACGGAGTTAAACCTATGCCTGATATAAGCAGCTTAAATAATCCCGAAGGGCCCAAGAGCACGTGCTGGCCTCCGTGCTGAGGTCTGACAGACTCGAGAGGTGCCACGCAAAGCCAGGAGAACACGCCCGCGCGGGAAGGGGCCGGGGACGGAGGTCTCCGCAGCGCCCGGCCTCGCCTCCCCCTCACACAGACACCAGGGCCGCCCCGCGGCACCCCGCCCGCCCCGGCTCTGCCGGCTGTCGGGCCATGCCCCCGAACGCCGGGCTGACTGGAAGCCGCGCAGGCTCTCAGAGCAAGTTGGCCTTCTGGCCGAGGCCGAGGCGTGAGCCCTCCTTCAGCACGGGGACCGCCGCCGCCCCGCTCGCCTCCTCCCCCGTCGCAGCCGTGACAGGGGAAGCCACCGAAGGCACCGCGCCCGCCCGCGCGCCATCCCGCCC
>Ga0065711_1034303_pt1 | contig 24000 bp, 17 predicted proteins | sample Hoacrofraction12_FD_59098 | JGI IMG/M metagenome (GOLD analysis project Ga0065711, IMG submission 59098) | Hoatzin crop microbial communities from Cojedes, Venezuela - Epithelial fraction 12 v2 (version 2) | ecosystem: Host-associated > Birds > Digestive system > Esophagus > Crop | place... | reverse complement strand
GGGGGCGGCTGCCGGCTGCGGGCGGCGCCGGGCGCGGTGGAAGTTGTGGCGGGGCGGTGTTTTCTCGCGTGTTTGACGCTGCCGGAGCCCGGGGGCGTCCGGAGGGAGAGACCGGGACGAGAAAGTTACTTTCTGTGAGCGCCCGCGGGGTAGGTGCGCGCCGAGCCCCGGAGACCCCTCAGGGGAGCACCCTCGGGCGGGTGCAGCCTCGCAGGTTTTCCCCGTCCGCGCGTCAGCCCGCAGAGCTGCCGCTGCTTGCCGGGATTGGTAGCAGTAACGGCACCAGCTCTTTGCTCCGGTGTTTAAAAAGCAAACCCCCATCTGTCTAGGAATGCTGCACGCCCAGAGTGATTCCTGAAAAGACGCGTGTGCAGTCTCTGCAGCCGCGCTAGCAGAAACCCTCTGAGGTGAAGTGGGAGGGTGGGGGCGGAATAACCGCTTTTCCTCAGGTGCGAGAGTTTAAAGGCAACGACACGAACGAGGTCACCGTCGAAGTTCCGAAAGTCCAGGAAATGCAGTGTGAGATGCGGAGCAGAGCAGGGGCTCGTATTTGGTTTTGCCCTTTCATTTGACTCATTGGCATTCACGCCTGACTCCCAGGCATCCTCTGGTTGCTGTGAAATGTCCCCCTTGGCTCCATGCGGTTTGGATTTTTGACGGCATTATAAAGAGTCAAGCTGTCACTTTTGCTGATCTTGATGGGAGGGGGGTGCTGGCTTAATGAGTCAAAAGTATGAACCAAAGCTTTTTTTAAAAAAAAAAACAAAACCCAAAAACAATCAAAACAAACAAAACAAAAAAAACCCACAAAAACCCCACACCTTCTTTTCTTTTTGTGCTTGACTGGATCTGTGTCTGATCTGGGCAACACCCTCGGACCCCCCTGAGCTCGCTCACGTAAATCACAGCTAGATCCGAACCGGCTCGGCGGTTAAAATAAACGAATGGACAAGAAAGAAGGAAACGGATTACAGCAGCCCTGCGTTTCTCCAGAAAATACAGCGCTCCGCGCTGGGCAAGACCAAACCGTTCCCCTCTTTCTTTTTTAAAAAAAGGAAAAAGAAGATAAGGACAGGGCGGAGTGCGGGCACTTGTCTCTCTTGCTCGGAGCCCTGAGGAGCCCCCGGGGCCGTGGCGGTCTGCGCCCCTGGGAGCCGTTCTCTGCTGCCTGCCGCGCCGCGGCCGTGCCGCAGTGTCTGACGCTGCTCTCCCTGCTCGGAGCAGCCCGAAGGATCCGGGCGGGATCCCCGGGCGAGCGCTCCGGCGGCGACTCCCGTCGGGGTTCCGCTGGGCGCGCCGCGCTGGCGGCTGTGCGGGTCCCCCCGCTCCCCTCGGCGTTCCCCGGAGCCGGGGGCCGGACTGCCCCGCTCCCTCCCTCCCGCCGGCCGCGGCGCGGAGCTGTCAGGGCAGACGAGGGACGTGCGGGGCTGCCGCGGCCCGCCCCGCCCCGGGCATCGCCTCCCCGCGGCGGCCGGGTCCGTCTGCGGGAGCAGGACCGGTCGGGCAGGGCTTGGAGCGCTCCCGCCGGACGGCACTCGCCGGCCCGCGATAGCTCGGAACTTGCTTCTTCTGCGTTCCCTTCGTTAACGTCCCCACGGCTGCCAAATCCCGGCGCTTTCCCGCTCTCCCCCAGCCTCTCGAAGTCCGGGGGAGAAAATGGGTGCCCGTCGCTGAAATGTTTGTGGGGGCTTCCTACCCTGAAAACGAGAAAAGCGGCCCGGGCCCGAGTCCTCCCGTTTCGGAGCCCGGCCCGGCGGTAAGGCACCGGCCCGAGCAGGGGCCGGGAAGGCTGCTGGGACCTTGTCCCGTCGGTCTCGGTCCGTGCAGATCGCGTTACTGCAGGTTGCTTCTCTCTGCGCTGACTTACCCAGTGTCATATGGTCTTCCCTTTATTTATTTTTTTGCCTCTTACTAAAAAGGGTTAACGTGGTTTTGCTGTTCAAACATTTCTTTTTCTCATTCCCCTCGCCAGCATAGTCTGTTTAAGTTAGGGTCTGTCCTTCTAAATTAAGAAGATCTCTTTGCTAGAACATGCAAATAGGCTTTTACGTTCTCCTCTTACAGGTCATTCAAACGCCCTCTTGGTTTACTGAGGTGTGGGTCTCCGGTACCAGACCTGTGCAGCAGACGCTAATTTCTAGGGTGTCTAATGATTTCCTAATGCAGACACACGGGGCCAAGCCCACCTGGCTCGGTGTGGAGCAGCGCTTGGCAATGACTTGAGGAGGAGAACGCGTCGGGTCACGCGGTTGCTGACCTCAGAGGTTCCCACTGGCGGGGTGGTGCTCGGCAGGCAGGCCGCTGCTGCAAGGGTCGTGGCTGGCCGGGATGGTGCTCTGGGTCCCGGGTCTCCCTTGCTGACCTGACCCCTCGGGGTTCATTCTCTGCTTCCAGATGTTGACGAGTGCGCAGAAGCTACTGATGACTGTCACATCGACGCCATCTGCCAAAACACGCCGAAATCCTACAAATGCATCTGCAAGCCAGGCTACAAAGGCGAAGGGAAACAATGCGAAGGTAAGGACAGCTCGGCTCCTCTCCTGTCTCTGCTCCCCTTCTGGCTCTGATTTGTTTGCTCTTTGGAAGCTTTTGTAAATAGCTGAATTCCTGAAACGATTAATGCGGATTTACAGCTGCTTAACCCCGAATCTCGGTGTTTGTCAGCGAGCATCCCCCTGCTGCTTTTGCTAATTGTCCGGTGTCACAAACACCGTCTCTGCTGGCCTACTTTTGAAAAAAAAAGAGGGGGGAAAAAAGGGGGTGGCGTGGTGCGAGGGGTGGTGGTGCCGTTCCCCGCCGGGGCGACACCCGCGTTAGCACCAGCTCGGCCCGCTGCCAAGCACCGTGCCCAGCACGTGCACCCGCCTCGGGGCTTTGCTGTGGGGAGCCGGGCCCGCTGCAGTGTTGCGGGCTGTCGTGGTCGCTCTCCTCGGGTCCTGGCGAGGCGCAGGGAGTCTTGCACCCCCCGCCTGGCTGACATGTGGGTGACCGTCACCCGGCGAGAGCTGCCTTCCCCCAGGCCGGTGGCAGGAGGTATTGTTTCTGCGTCGGCTCAAACAGGACGCTGGAGCTTGCTTCTCTTTGAGACGATACATGTGTCATGTTTATTGTACTTACACAGACTTTAAAAAGTTGTTTTACTTTTGTGTGTCCTTACATCAGTCCTTGCAACTGAAAAAGACCTGGCATGTTTTGCTAGCTGCTATGTACACTCATATTTCAGATTTTATGAACTCCATCTTGTCCGTTGAACATCAGCAGAGAGATTGTTCTCTGGTGACAAGAACGAATATTGTAATCGCATCAGAATGCCTTGCAAATAGAAGGTGCAAGATTATTATTTTTTCCTACTCGTAGATGCTTAGCAGCTATAAAAGTTCTCTTTCCAAGTCTCTCTCTACAGCAGACTGAAACTTTTTCAAAATGTCTATGGCCAGTCCATTAAAAAGATTAAAGACCTAGAAGTGACTTTGCTGAAGTCTACAAAAATTTGAAACCTTGTATTATTCTCCATGGGCTTCCAAAGTGTTTGTTTAAGTGCTCTCATAAAGCATTTTTGTGGTTGTCATCTTTTTCTGTCTTGGGCTTAGATTGACAGAGACAAATTCCTAACGTCCACCTCTTGGTGCTCTACCGTCTCTGAGCTGCTGTTCATTTGAAAGCCAGATTTTCTTTCTTGCAAACAGAATGATTGTTCAGCACCGCTTGTCCTCTATTCCTCCCTTGTAGGGAAAGAGGTCTGTGCGAAGAAAATGTACTCAGGGCCACAGCTTGTGGAGGTTACAGCATTCTCGGAATTGATACTTCTTGTTTTATTGGTTTTCCACATCAAAAGTTTCCTTAAGATTTAACTACTCGTATTTTAGCTGTTGAGCTCTGTTTAATGGTAGACCTGGCTGATACTCATGCTTATTTAATACACATACTTCTCTTTGCCTGACTTACCTTGTCTCAGTAAAAAAAAGACCTTGGTAAGTTGTGAAAAATCAGATTTCTCTGTGGCATGGTGTACAGAATCATGGAATTTCTGTGGCTGATGTCAGACTCTTACGTCTGATGGAATCTAGTGTCTCACAAGCTTGATAAGTAAGCTCGGGCAGACTGCAGCACATTCTGCATGGATGTTCATTGTTCAGCGTTAGTCAGGGAAATGAATGTAAGGTGTCTAAACCAGGTATTATTACTATGTGTGATATATAACTTTTTTTACAATGTTGCAGTAACAGTTCTAAAGATTTTGCATCAACTCTATATCTGAAGGTTGTAATTAGTATGAAACTTTGGGGTAAGCAGGAAGCTTGCGATCATTTTGGGTGCTTTCTTTCTGGAGCTTATTTTAGATTACTTATGTAGTACCTCTTACTTTGATCCCAAAGCACTTTGAAACTTTGTTACCAGAGTTGTTCACCTTCAGTGGCAGGAAGATATCATTATGTCCTTTTCATAAGTGAGTAAACTCGAAGCTATAGAGGTGAAGGAAGGCTCATACAAGTCAGTGGCAGACCTAAGACCTGCTTAAGGTCTGCTGTTCACATAGACAGGGTTTATTTTGCATCTTGAGGTCAAGCATTCAAAACTTACAGAAATAAACAGACCAGCAGTACTGATTGGTATTTAAAATTCCGTTGCAAGACAACACTAGTCATCAGTCATTAAAAATTATCTTTTAAGATAAAAGTGACTGTGCTTGTAATAACAAAGATGAAATACACTGAGCAGTTTTTGTTCTGCTGAAACCAAAACTGGGTCATTAAACAGTTCTGGGTCTTTATAACTGAGCTTTTCTAAATAAGATTTTTGGTCACTGAAACACCTGTAAGAAAAGGATGTCTTTTGTACAGATAATATGCCTCTTTAACTAAGTTTGTAGCAATACATCTCTGTTGCTTCGTGTCTGAAGAACATTCATTATAGCTTAACTAACTCCCTTCTAGTGCCGGCTCTCGTATGCAGCCAGATTTTACTGAAGAAGCAGAATTGTGATTTATATAGTGCAGTGAACTTAAAGAAACGACACTGTATGATCAACTTTATTCTAATAAATTTTAGTGAGCTGCTGGTTTAGGCCATACTGAGGCATTACAATTGATTTAGAAAGGGATTTGCATGTCATTTTACTTTAAACATCGGTCTTAAATATTGCTTTCGTTCACTTAAAATCCATTTTTAGACAAAGAGATAGAATATGGGAACTGACACAATTTGGATGATTCTTCAGTTTTATAAAAGCAATGTCCAGTGTATTAATTTATAATTTTTTTATTCAAAGAAAAGAAATAGTTTAAAAAAATGGGATCCATGGGAAATGTGGAGCCCAGCACAACTTGTGCAGGATTTTGTGCATATTTTGCTGCTCTGACCTAAAGGGTGGGGAGAAATACGTAAGACCTTCCTTTAAGGACGTGTGGAGAGCTCTAGCAGCAATTATACTGAAATTAAACATTTTCTTGACAGTCTGTTAAATTCCTTCAGCAGGGAATTTGTTTCTGAACTTTGCTTTTCTCCCAAAATGTCTTTTGGACTGGGTTTCTCCAGATGTTCTGAGGACTGGAGATGAATTCTCAGTTCGCAGATCTACCCTACCTTTTTTCTTTCCTTTCTTCCAAGTAGCCTTCTTGCCTGAACCAGCGGGCTTACGCCTTTCCACAGAGCACAGTTTTTTCTCCAGACAGAAGACTTGCTTGTTCCTCCTGTGTCCTGTCTCCTGCTTCGCTCTGTAGACTTCAGTTTATCTTTTTTTCAACCAATTATCTGCTATGCTTTGTCAAGCGGCGTGGTCAGCATTGCCAGGATGACATTTCCCCATGTCGCATAATACAGCAGTATCCTTTGACCACGAATTCTGTAGCTGCCGTTTTTACAGGACAGAATAATGCATCCAACCCACGTAATCTTTAAAAAAATATTTGCTCTCAATTGCCTGTTTCTGTTCAACACACAAAATCTGTTAACTGATAACTGATTCAGTTGCCCCGGCAGACCCAGTATTGCCCAGGAAATCTTCCGTGTTGTGATTTTGGTTGATGCCTCAAATGCGGTGGCCTGCATTCAGCTGCAAGCACGCTCTTTCATGCTCCCTAGATCTTTGTCCTTACCCTATCTACATCGACTTTTGATCTCCCTGCAGGTTGGTGTCTCAATGAAATTGTTAGCTGGAAAATTGTGTCAAAGCAATGGAAATCCCAGAGGGTGCGAAAGGATTCCAAGTCCTGCGGTTGGCTAGGCCTTGCCAGGGCCTCCTTTGTCCCCAGTGACAATGTTGCGTTTTTGCTGTTGTGGGGTGCTCTGTCATCGAACAGTTTATGAAGGGGTTTAGCTCTAAAATCTGGTTAATTTTTTTTTTTCCCATGCTACTTCTCAGGCTATTCCAAACCCTCATGGCATTAATGGTTAAAACACTCTGTATAAATTCTGGTAGATGTTTATCTGTGCCCATTTTATTTCCAGTTAGTGTGTTAACTTGATTCTCTGTTTGAAATATTACTTCCCTCAGCCTCCTGTTTATCCCCAGTGTGGCTGTGGTTTCAGTGAGTTGCTATAACTGTAGCTTCTTTTCCTTCTGGATGATACCTTACACGTAGTACTCTTTCTCTACAGTGTGTAGAGGGTGTGATTGGGTAGATGGGATTTTTCCTGAAGACATGTCCACTGGGACCTCTTGCTTCTGGGTCGCAAAACTGCTCTGAGCTTTCCCATATTGAGTAAGATTTCCCTCTTGGTGCATTTTTTCTACTGTCTTTCATAGGATTTGCATAACTATTCTTCAGTTCTTTTAATAATTGGTCTCATACAGTTGTCATCACGTTTCTTGCACTCTTTATGCAGAAGAGAACGTTCACAGCTTTCAGCTGTACTTCCCACCCCTCTCCCCCTGGCTGCGAAGATTCATAGTGATATTGATGGACTTCTTGCTGAGGGTGACAGATACGTACCATGGCAAAGTATCTCCTCAGAGTCTGCCTTGAGAGGGTGATTTTTCAGATTTCTGATTGTGTTGGACATTTGTGCTATTGGCAGCGGTTCTGCTTGACTGCTAGTGGAGTAGGCCTGTGCAGTTCTGCTGATATAACATTGTCATACGTTGATATACTTGCAGTCCTTTTCCTAATGTGAGTAATCGTTCCAGGTAAACAGGCAGGTGATCATGGTAATCTGCAAAGGGAGCTGTTATTCTTGATTACCCCGGTGATAGCACCTCACTGGGTTTAAGCATGATATGAGCTCAAAATACAATAAATCATTCCTGCCTCGGTCACAGATATATTCAGCCCCACAGCAGGTTACAGTCTGCATATGCCCAATTGGAAACACAAACTAATTGTCCTTTCTGAACCCCAGTGCTGTTGTCCTTTCTGAACCCCATCTAAGAGCTGCTTAGCTGAAGGAAGCTTCTGGAACAGGTACAACCAAACAGTCAGTCTAGGAGGGCATCTCCTAATCTGTGGCTGATATGCTGCTCATTGCAACTTCTGCCATAGGTCCTACCATTTGTCTCTGTACAGCGGATGGAAATAGCACGGTATCTGGAAAAACAGTTGCATTGGTATACTTAGATTTTGTTATTCCCACTGATGTTCTGTGACATCTGGCTTTGTTTCTGACATGACCTGTTACTGCAGACAGAAAAGCACAGAGCGTCATACAGATCGTCTCTAAACTGGTAGCTCAAAGCCCTTTTCTGAACTAGGAATTCGAATTTTGTGGAAACAACAGGACAGTGAATATCTTACTTTGGCAAATGTTTGAGACTCTTGTGATAGCACATGCAAATCTGTCTTCATGCTGCAGGTGCAATAATGTCCATAAGCCAAAATTTAAACTACTCACGGTGTTTGCAGCAATACATGAAAGAAATGGTGCAGATAAACCACGAATTATCATATTCAGTAATTTTGTGGGTGTCAGGCCAAGTTTCTTCTTATACCTGTTAGATCTGTTATTGAGGGATTTTAAACAAATCTTAGCAATTTATCTTCTTGTCAAATATCTGCTGTGTTCTTCTCATGCTTTTCAAAAATGAATCGAGTATTGTGACAGGGCTTCTCTGAATCAATCAGCCTGGAAACAGCACAGGACATTTCAGAGTTCTCGCTTCCCAGCTCCTGGTCCAGTATCTCCCACAGAAGCCTCCTTTTGTCTGCAGGGAGAAGGACGTACGGGGCTTCTGGAGGTCTGTTAAACGGAACAATGATCACATTTCTTTTCAGAGCTCCACGGTGTCCCGTCAATCCACTCTCAGCAGTTCTTTCTTAAGTGGAGTATCTTTATCGCTGACATTGTGTGAGAGTAAATGAACACTGTCGAGTGTCCTTTGGTTTCTGAAACTTGGGCATCTTGATGCTTGCACAACTCTAGTGGGCTCAGGCCTGTGCTGTCTGTCTGTCTCACTGACGAGTAATGGTGATGCCACTGAACAAGGCAGCTGAAGTGACTTCTTCCTGACTGATGATTCTGCTAAGTGCAATAGAAGGTGAATTCGTTCTCTCAAGCAAGGGTCATCCTCTGGGCTATTGCAAATACTGACTCATTTCAGGCTGAATATTACCAGTACATCCATAGTCTTGCTGTTACTGCTTGCAAGAAGGTGCTCTGGGAGGTTGGTTTGGTCAAATCCACTAATAATGTCTAGAAATAATATCCCACTACATATCTGTTAGGGGAACAAAGGATTTTCTGAATAGCTCTGTGTTGGTGTGTTGAGGTCTTTTTCCCCTGAATACACCACAGATATCTACATCCTTTGTCTGCCTGTTCTGAAAAGCTGCAGAAAGATGGAATGTGAACATTTTCCCTAAATATTGTTTCATCCTTTGTTCATGTGCTTATTCTAATTTGGTTATTTTCTGTATAACCATTTTGTGACTTGAACTCAGCGTAATGCTGGAGGCTTTGACGCTGATTTAATTACTTTGGAACTGGTTGTCCAGTAATCTTGAGGTCTGCAGTGAATATTAGCTACTGAACCTGCTGTGCTTTCTAGTTTTACAGTTAACAGATGTCACCTTAACAGATGACATTAATGTCGTGTGTTGAACTTCACGTCACCCTCCCATAACGTCTGTCTTCCGGATGAGATTTGTTGCCGCAAGTCTGTGATGCTCATTTTGTCCTGTTGGCTTGCAGCAGCCCATCTGAACATACTGGAAGAGATACTCTGCCATCTCCCAGTTCTGTGGTGATTTTTATTTCAGGGTCAAATCTTCCTTCCCGGTTTTGTTCACACAGATTATAGCTTTACTGTGCTGATTTCACTGAAAGCAGCTTCCAGAATGAAGCACTACATGTTGTCAAAAAATGGGGGAGGGAGAATATAAACTCGCTTCTTTGATTTGAGCTAGTAACTACTTACTTTTTTTTTTTTCCCTCTCTGTAATCTTGCTTGTTTGGTTGGGTAACTTGATGCATCTTTTTTGGTTTAGGCTGGTAAATGTGTTTCCCAGAATCCAGTTCTGAAGAAGTCTTCTACATCTGTGCTTTTGGTTCTTTTTTTCTGTGTTTTTTTTGGCTTTTTTTTTTTTCATTGTCTGGCACCATTTAATACTTGATTCTCAGCTTGCAAGTTTTCTGAATTACTTCAGGTAACGGAGTTTCTTAGGGGATGGAGAAGAAGTAGCAAGCAAGAAAATACTCCTGAGAATATTCTGTAATAAACCAGAGTTTTATTACAGCCTAAGTGAATTAACAGTTTATGATAACTTTTTCTTTTCTCCTTCATGTTTTGTCTGTTCCTTGAATAGTGCTTTTGTTTTGGCCAGGGTTGAGTCCCGATTTTATTTATTTATTTATTTCAGATTGCTTTTTTTTTTCTGACTTTGTTCAGTATTTTGTCCAATAAAACCAGAGTATTCCTTGGCTGGGATGACATGACCCGTTCAACTGCTCACAGTGCCATCAGTCCCCACGTGTCACACACCCTATTGTTTTCTCCTCTCCCGTGTCCTCCCTGCCCTGTCCCACATCTCAGAGCTGCTTGCTGGCAGCCCATAACGCTGCCTCAGTGAACAGCTCCCCCGGTGGTCCAGTTTGGAAATCTTCCATTTTTACTTAAGAAAAGAACATTTGCTCCAACTTTTTTTTTTCTAGAAATGCTTCTTGGATACAAATATCACTATATTTTGCATAAACAAATACCATACCGCTAAAAATATGGCCTCATTCTGCAGCAGTGTTACATGTGATTCTCAATTTGGAAAAAATATGTATTTTTCCAAGGACACTTCTCTAAATAGTTGATAAGTTCCCTGTTTGCTGGATGGTCTGTGGGTACTCTGCGAACTTACAAACACATATAAAATTTCATCAGTGTCAACGGTTGTTAAGCTGTAGAACCCAGGGTGGCCTCCTGTGGTGATGTAAACTCGGTATTTAGAAGGAACTTCTCCTTTCCCCCAAATACGCAGTGTAAATTATCTGCAAGGAAAACTATGGTAAAATGAAGGAACATAAATAGAACGCACTAAGCTCAAGATGTAAGCATCTGTCCTTCTTTTGTCTTCATTCTTTATACGTCTGCCAGACACTACTCGGTTTTCCCTGTTTTCCCGCCTGTCACCTTTACTTTTAGTGCAGTCCCCTTTCCCTGCAGTCTTCGTTTTGTTGCTTTGTATATTCTGTTACTCAGCTGTCTCTTAACCTTGCCGTTTCCCTGCTGTAAATCCTACTTCTCTTTCTTTTGCTCTCTCCTTGTGTATTGTCACCTGCTTTTTTACCTTGTTCAGTTTCCCTTCCCTTGTCCTCTCTCAGTGGCTTATTGCAGTTACGGCAGTATATTCCGAGAGCCAGTGTCCCACAGCAAGACCCCTGGGACTGGATAGCTGGTAGCTGCAAGCTCTGAGGACCTCTTACCAGTCCTCTCCCTTGAGTTCTGTCTTCAAGTTGAAACAGCACCTGCCAGCTCTCAGAGTTTTTTTTTTCCTCCTATTTCTCCACCTTTTTTTTGCCCTCCCCCCCCTGCTCAGAGTTCACCTGTCCCTCAGCATATTCCTTGCTGTTCCCACCCCTGCAGACCCATGGCTCTTTCTTCAGGTGACTGGCTGGAAAGACATTTTTGCATGGCTGTTCGCCACCATTTGTCACCTCCTGTTTGATTATGGGGACTGTCTTCATGTGTGTCCGCTGCACTACCGAAATACATGTTCTTTGTTCTGAGGCTGAACATAAGCTGATGCATGACATCGTCAGGGAGCCTCTGGCTGGATGATGGCAGAGGAGCTGGGGAATGTGACCCTCTGCTACTTCCATAAACCTTGCCAAATAAACTCCACTAGTGTGGCTTTTGTCTTCTCTGCATTTGCACCAGGTAGCGTCCACTCTGATGCTTTTAGGACCGTATGGAGGTAGTGCGAATCGTGGATGGTGGATACAGTCAGTCTCTGTACCCATGGTACTAGTCAAACCCCATTCTAGACCAGGGTAGCTGAGAGCCTGAACTATAGGGCGAGTTTGACCAAGCCTCAGGTAGCTCTGGGATGGAGGATGTATGGCAGGAAGTTGTAGGAAGAATGTGTGTACAGCCTGGTTGGAAGAAGGAGTAATGCTCTACTTCACTGCACTGATTCAGGAAGTTCCTGTTTGCTTGATCATGGCGGGGTTTTTTCGCACAGGGGCAATTGATGTGGGGCTATATCGTGAAGAGTATCACAGGCGTAATCCTCCAAAAAGTGGAAGAAAAACCAGAGGATTACATCATGGCTCTGTAAGCTGTTTTACACTGAAAAAGCAATAAACTGGGGCTGAAACAAACAGCAGGGAGAAGGTGGTGGTGGACCAGGTTAATAGATTTCCTAATCTGGATTAGTTTCTGGAGCCCTTGTGTTGTGAAGCTGCAGCCTAGGGCTGAAAAAACACCAACCAAGAAGGACATTTTGGAAACTTTAGTTACCTAAAGTTCAGTAGATGCCTGCTGAAATTGTGACTTTATTTGACTGTGATTTTTTTTTTCTTTTTAATGATTTTTTAAATGGCTATTTTTTATTTGGTGAATTGTCAGCTGTAATTTGGCCAGCTTTTTCTGTCCCAAGAAATCTACTGAAAGGTAACTCCCCGCCTCTTTACAGGAAACAAAACCTGAGAGCGTTAAGTCTGTTCAAGTAATTGGGGGAGATTTTTTTTTTTAATATAGAAAAGCAGTGAAATTTCCATATAATCACTTTAGAAAAAAGCCAACTTTCTGGGTTTTTTTCTTTCTTTGTTTTAGTATGTATATGTTTGTTTTAAATTTCAGATGAAACAAAGACCTGCTTTAAAGCAGATACCCTGGAGGAAAAATTCTAGCCCACACATAAATGTTTGGCTGAGTTAGAAAGAAACTGAAGATACTTTAAGATGCTCACTTAAGATGCCCTGCTGGAGGAATACACTTACATTACAGTTCGAAGAGTTGTTTTGTTCAAATGCCTTGATTCATCAGAGTACTTGAGAACGTGCTTAAACTTAAGAAGCTGTTACCCTTTAAGTCATTCTGTTTAAGTACTTTATTAAATTGGAGATACTGTCTTATTTTACTTTACACTGCTCCTTCTCTGGAGCTGTAGGAGATTATGGTTTTTCCTTCAGTGACCAAGGAACAGGGCGAAAAAAAAAAAATCTGAATCATTTAAGAAGCTGCTGCAAGACCTTCATTTTGCCGCATGCTTTAGACCTGAACTTTGTTCTTAACACGTGAGCAGTTTGGTGCTGTAGGCCCCATGGATAACGTATCAAATTCAAGACCATGCTTTCACAACTGTTGATGTCTTAGAGTATAGCAACCAAGGACAGAATCAGAAATATTAAATAGATGAAATGACCTTCAGATTATCCTGATTCCTATAATCAATTTGTTAAGCAGATGAGCTGTTATCTCAGAGAAGCTAAAAGCCAATTTTCGTTTGCTCTCTCAGCTTGAGATTGCTAAACCCTGCATACCATTGTTTCCATGCCCTGGTCTGCATGAGCCACTGCCAGTCCTTAGGTTTAACAAGGCGTCGTGCTCAGGGGACATCAAAATGTTGACAGGGGGGAAGAGATGTATAATACTGATTTGGTGACTGTTAATGTTGGGGGGGCGGGGGAAGGGTGTTGCTGCAGAATCTGCCTCAGAGACCAGAGAATGGGAACCTTTGCAGGAGTAGTTATTTTCGCAACAGTGTGTCCAACAAACACTGCAGGACATAACTGCTGTGCTTCCCAGCTCTTGCTGTTGACAGAGGCAAATCGCACTGAAGTGCGTTTGTTCTGATTTCACTATCTAGAAGCGGAGGCTATGTTCAAAACTTGCAGGCACGCTGTCTCCCTGTGACAGTAAAAAGTGGCTGAAGGAAGTCGGTATCTGTTTGCTGAATGGGGAGTGTAGGTAATGCATATCAAAATTTTTTTGGCAGCACGTATGTAGGAGGAATTTGATACCTGACTTCATACCTCTAGAGGTGGTAGTGTCTTTAATGAGTAGAGTTGTGCCTTTATTCTTTTTGCTCTTTTCTGTTTGCTAAATGTTCTTGAAGAGAATTCCATAAAAACTGTGATTTGGAGACATGCCTATATTTTTATCTGATTACAAAGCACAGAATTCTGACTTCATTTAGAAATTGCCATTTTTCTGATGCATTCCAACCTGTCTAAACATACATAGGATCGAAGTTCCTCTTTCCGTGTTCTTCCCCACGCATGCCACTTTTCCCTTAAATCCGCCCAACTATCGCTTGCGCAGTGGTGCTGTCCCTCTGATCCCTGATAACAGGCTGGGCATGCCACACGCCAGCAAGGCAGCTGCTCCAGACTGACTGGGCCTGCTTCTGGCTGCCGCGGGGGTTTCCCAAGGGCTCTCATGGTGGCTGGGGAAAGCCAGCTTCGCTCAGCTGTGTTGCAGACTGACTAGGGAGACGAACTGTGAACTCTCTGGCTACTAGAGGGCAGGCACAGGTGGAGCCCTGTGGCTTTTGCTTGGCTTGAATTCCTAGGAAAGCGAATTTACCTCTCTTCAGACTGGAGCATGTAGACGTATTCAGAGCGCAAGGAATAAATGAGGGAGGGAGGGAGGGCTGCCAGAATTGCTCTGACCTCTGACTCTTTTAACTTGTATGAGTGAGCCACGGAATGAGTGTAAGGCAGGAGCAGACAACCTCAGCCTGCTTTCCTGAAATAAAAACCTAAAGAGTGAAATAGTTTGGGTGGGTATCGTTTGTTTCATTAGGTATAGGCTGTTTTGTTATGTGAAAATGGAAGTGGCTTATTCTGTATACAAACAGTTTTAGGTCTAAGGAGATTATGGCTTCAGAATGGAAGAACTTGTCTATTACAGTTCTCTCAAAAGTTTTAACAATAACAACACCACTCTCAAATTGTTGTTTATAGTATGGTTAACTATTCCAGTTGACTAGGAAACAACTTTTTTTTTTGTCATATGGACAAAATCCAAGGTGTTATCACTCAAGTTTTATGTTAACAGTCACTTCTAAACCTATGTAAAATCTTCTTTATGCACATGGAACTTTACATCCTTTCACTGTTTCTGTTTTGAAATCTTGAATTCTTTTTCTTGAGGGAAGTGTGAGAACTGCATTATATTAAAAAAAAAAGTTGACTGTATCGCATGTGGTCTTATGAAGCAAAACTCAAAAGCTTTAGCATTTATTCTGAATAGAGAATACACACAAATCTATTCAGGATAGCAGCAGTAATCCAGTTTCTCAAATAGTTTATTGACATAATTTACTTCTGAGTTAATGCAAATGTTTCCAACGCACATATGTGACTGCTTTCACTGGCATCTGTTGCACAACATGAGTGCATATGCATATATGAATACCGGTGTGTGCCCACATTCCTTCAGAAAACCTGTATTATAGCGTATCATTGTAATATATTGAAGGATCCTGAGGAATTCCAGCTTGTAAATCTGTGTTAGCCTCTATCCGAGTAGAACAGAGTTACTAGAATATCTTCCTGTACTGCTTATCCTGAAAGGCTTTTAGCCATTGCCATTGATATTGATGCTATGATTAGGAACTGGTGGTAACTTTTAGGTGGTTTTAAAACAATATTTTGGTGATCTGCATGGAAGGTAACAGGCGGTTACTGTAGCCTACTCTGCAGTGGGAAGACAACATCAATCCTAATCCTGAGTAGGATTCCGTGATATAACTGCCCGAGTCAGCAAGAGGCTGGGCTCAATGGGTGGAGGCCTGACAGGGGCGCTTTCTGGAAGGACTAGCAGGTTTTTGTTAGTGTTGCCATTCACTGAGGAGAGTGAAGGTGTTCGTAATTGTGCAGCCACCTGAGCCATCCTGTTTGCACACAGCGTATTCTGTAGGTCTCGTGTTTGATGAAAAGGACAGCCTGGTGTCTCGATCACGTTACCCGCTTTATATAGGCAAGCTCTGTGTGCTCATGGGGAGTTCTGAAGAACCCAGAAAACGGGAGAGGTTGGCTGTTTGGGTGCTGGGGAGGGCTCTGCCACAGCTGGGTGGGGGTATGTGTGGGTGGGTGTCATGCCCTCAGAAATACAGGTGTCAGGTTTGCTCAGCTGATTTTACTTGGACTTGCTAAGGTAACTTGATCTCAAAGAGGAGACCAAGCATGAAGAGTTTTAGTCTTTGGAGGAGCTGTGAAAATGGGAAGTGGAAGGTAAGGTGGGAATGCTTTGAAAGGCAGCTAATGTTAAGTAATACAAATTGCAGTATACTTCTACCTGTACCTGTCAGAAGTACACACACAACATATGCACTTAAGACCATTATGCGAACTATGAACTCGACTATCAAAAGGGGGAAATATGCTACTTGGAAGTTTACAACTTAATTTTATATAGTTCAGTAATAAAAATAAGGGAGAAAAGCCATAATAAGAGCAAACTTTATACTATAGTTGTATAATTACAGAATTGGTGTTTTGTTTTTTAAATAAAGTAGGGTAAGTTGTAACATACAAACATATGACAATGTTATCTTCCACTGAAAATCTGGTTTGTGAATGGATTGTTCTTTAGTAAACTTTATGATCAATAAGGAAGTATAAAACTCAAGGGAAATACATGTCTTCTGGTCTGAATTAGTCACTGATGTGGCATTTTCTGTTGTAGTATTTGAAACAGGGGGGAGTGCTTTAAATGCTTCAACCCATTTAACCTTAATTGCTCGGTTTTAATAGACATTTGCTAACTAAAGGAACCAAATTATAGCTTGCATTAGGCTTTACTAATCCTAATTAAAATCTCTACTTTATAATCGGAAACAGCCTATGTTTGAAATAGTAAGCCTTTCTTAAATGGCTTATTTGAAAATGCTAAGGACCTTTTGATAATAATTGTTTAGTTTGAATACGGGTAACCATTATTCTCCTTATATTGCACTTAATTAAAAATATCTCCTCCATGTGGTTTTTTGCCTTCTGTTGGCTGTAAAATTGTTTGACTGGTAGGGGGTGGGATTACTTTACTTTTCCTGTGGTAATATGAAAACATGTTGCTACCCTTTGTTTTAAAAGTTTTCTGGGGTCAGAAGTTACAAAATTAACATGTGAATTAATACAAATATTAGCTTCCTGCATTTCTCTGTCCTCAAGTGAAGACTTGTCAGTTGCTTCAACTAATTGGTGTACTAGGCATATAATTATAACCATTAATAATGCATCCTATAATTCATTTAGTTTAACATTTAAATTGTGCTCACACAGTTGATTATGGCCTTCAGGTTGCACTCCATCCTAAGCCCTAACTTCCCGTAAAAATGAAGTCTGTTATATTGGGAGGGAAGCCCTGGCTCTATCTATTGAGCATTTGGTGTGCTGGTAGAGTTTCTGTTCATTCCAGGGGTATCCGAAGAGGACAAAGGATGGATTTCATCTGTCCAAGTATGGATTTCAGTAGTACGTGTCATTACACTTAAGTGGCTCGCCTTGCTTTCCCGCTGTAGCTAATGGAGAGGAACAGGAATTTCCTTAATGTAGTTCACTTTGTAGTAATGGAGACAAAAATAGGTCAGATAAATCATGTCCTGAAAATAACAGTCTCTTTCTAACTCAAATGTGGACTTCTACAACGTAGGCATGTGAAGTTGGATGAGGTGTATCTGGGCCAAAGAGCCTGCAGCTGTGAGATTCAAAGTCCTTTGAAATTAAGGGAAAATGTTCTGTACCTAATTGTGCTTTGAATTTAACCAGGACAGGGGATTTTAAAGCGGCAATTATATTATTTGATCATTATGAAATTCATCCTCCCAGTCTCAGTTTTACATGTTTTTATTCTGTAATTTAAAATAGACCCCCACCCCTCCAGCACAGGCATGTAGTTAAAAGAACTAAATCCCCCACAACTTTATTGTAGGAAAAAGCTCATTTTTTAAATTGTGTTCTCTTAGAGCTCAGCCTTAAGATTTTTTTTCTTGGTGCATCCTACTCGGGAAACACTGCTAGACTGTGTGATCATATCTTTGTTTAAATTGCATTGCTTTTAATTCCAGTAGCTAAATTGTCTGCTTGCATAAGATGAACACAAATTAAGAGTCCTTTACACAAAGCCTGCTAGACCTCTGTGTGCACTTAGAAGTAACTTCTAAAAAAAGTCACTTGTGCCAGTTGTGGAGATGGGCAGACCTTCTTGAATGTCAGTCTTGTTTGCTTAGTTACCTGATCTTTGGAATACCACTGAGGCATTTTTTACAAGTTCTTATTGTCCAGTTTGTTGTATGTTCTGTGCTGATGGAGTATACAAAGATTGCTAAGTTATACCCGTTGCAAGAAGGTAGAATCAGGGCTCTTTACAGCGGGTTCAAAGAACTCTGATCTCTACCCACACCACATACCTGTGTGTATTTATCTTTTAATATCAAAAGTGTGTAAGCTGGCCATACTGAGTTTGACTGAAGATCTGTGTAGCTTGATGTGCAGTCTCTGACAGTGGCCAGTAGTGGATGCTGAGGGTAGATTATAAGAAAACAGGACGTGGAAGAACGCAGCTAGAGATTTAGAGACTTCTCAAGACGGAAGTTTCATTCAAATCGCTGTGTTTAATGGCATCTTCGGAAAAGAAATGGAAAATGAGTATGTTTGCTTCTACAGGTGTTCTGCTAAACTCACAGCTGGTAGGTGGGTGATTAGCCATGCTCGGTATACTGGAAGAGAATTGTGTAGGAACGGGTAGTCATACGCGTGTGTCTCTTCAGCCTCCTGTCTACTGTTGTTTACCATGGATGTCACATCATGTTTCTCTGCATGGCTGAACCCTACAAAACCAGATATTAATTTTTGGCTTTGCAACTAACAACAGCTTCAGAATGACTGGCCTTCCTGCTTTCTGAAAATGAGACTTCGTTAAGGAGAATCTCAAGTCAGTTGTGAAAGATGAACAGACACTTTGAAAAGCTTGATCTGGATGTTTAACCTAACTTTAGGTGGTTACATTGCTAAACCATGGATAAACACCCATAACCTTATTATTTTCTTTTGAGCATTTTACTGAGGCTGAAGTACTGTATGAATAATGGGCGAGTCAGGTGTTGGTGCCCTGTTTTCAGTGGGTAAGCAAGGATGTCGTAAAGTGTTCTATTAATATCTTAAAAATACTAGGAGTATATACCAGATACAGCCTTAAAAGGGGCATTGTCTAGAAAGATGGGAAGGAGGGAGGATCATGGGGAAGGCATAAAGAACATTTCAGAAAGTGACCGCTAATCTCCAGTTTTATATTGAATGTACTAGCCAATTTTAAAAAAACCTCAAACTTTTTATTTGGTTATTAATCAAGTCTTTAGTCAAGAGATTGCTTCATTTTGCTTATCTGCGCATAATAAAATAGTATTGCAGTAAAAGGCATCTCATGATAAATCATCTAAATGAGAGTATTGGGAATAATTCTACAGGACTAAACAAATATTTATGTAAACTTAACCACTTTTATCCCTCTGCTGTTAGGGAGGAGGGAAGTACTATTGGACTGCCTGGCTTTCTATGGTTCCTTGCGTCAAATGCATGTTATTGTTTGAATACTGCACAGAAGTTGGAGGCCTCATTTGATTCTTTCTGCCTAACACACTCCCCAACATAACAAATAAATATAATTACATAAAATTACAAAAGGAAAATTTCCAGGCTATGAATATGAGCTCTCTTTGATTTTCAGCAAATGCCTATGTTACTATTTCCATATCTGCAGTTTCATTCTTTTTTCACTGAATAGCATTAAAGGTGCTGGAAGCTGTGTATGCTCTCTAGTACAGGATATTTGAGCGCTGGAGCAGAAATGTCTAATTTCTTGGCAAAGCTAGTTGATTGCATCTGTTTGTTCTATCTTTCTTTCTTTTCCAAACGTCAGATGTGAGCACAGCTCATAATCAAAAATATTTGATGATTCACAGGTCAACAATGGTGTTTTTCACAGTTGAATTTTATATTTCATCCTTACTGCTTTTCCTGGATTTCTCTCACTATGAAATGGGTGTTTGTACAGCCTGCCCTGGCTTCATCTAACCCTCACCCCAGCATGCCGGGCAAAGGAGAGCGTGTAACTTCATTAGTTCCTGTTCAGAGAGCCCCTGCTCTTGCTTACTTCTCTACTGGCCAAGACTCCAGGCAATGCTCTGAAGAGTCCGTAAAGGGTAATGATGGAAAAGCTGATGGGTTCCGTGCTGCTGTTCACTGTCTGTACATCTGTGTCTCTGCAGGACAGTTGTTACACATCCGCAGGTCAAAACCCAAAGGCTGCTTGCCACTGATTTTCAGTTTTTCTCTATTATTATTTGTCTCTGCTGGTAAATAGAGCTCTGGCTCACAAGACCAATTTCTGCGTGGCTTTTCAGAAGACTAAGGAGAGCCTACATCATAACTGATGAACTCTCTTTGTGAATAAAATTTTAGAATTGTAAGCATGTATCAGTAGGGCAGGGTTCTCTGTTTCAGGAATAAAAAGCTTGAATCCAAAAATTGCATTAGTGTAATATTTGTTTGAAAATAAACCCCTTTTGCCTTGATGTACTACAACAGCACATAGGGCTTCTTGCTGATGCTGGCCAGGGCCATGCTTTCAAATAATGGAAAATGTTCGGTCTCAGCACCCAAATGAAATTACATGGCAGGTACTTTGCACATGGTGGAGATGGAGTAGTTGTTCAGAAGCTGAGAGGCTGTGCCAGAATTCTGAGTTGTGTGGAAAAGTTGCTGAATGTTTTGCTGTCTTGATAAGAATTCCGCATTTCATAATTGTGCAGTTCCCAAATCCACTGACTTTTGATTGAGAAAGCTCTTAGAGCTGTGAACTGTTTCAGACAGAGCTTTACGTGCACTCACATTTAGGGTATTATCTTTATTATCACAGTTTTAAGAAGGTTTCACATACTGAAAGTTAAGGTTCTGAAACACAGTTCTGTGACAAGTTGAATATGTCATTACAGAAACAAAATGTGACTTGATCATCTTCGACTCTCTCATAATACTAGTTTCTGTAGCCTAGTGATTTTTTTTGCCTTCTATACAATGCACAAAGCTGAAGGGTGATGGACAAAAACAAATCTGAGAATTTTCTAAGCCTGTCTCAGATTTTAAAAAATTTCTTGTAATTCTTCAAACTAATTTCTGTTCAGTTTAGTCTTCTCAGATCTTTTTGAAGCAAATGTATTAACCTCATACAGGAGACATTTCTCTTAAATGTAAGGTCATCACAACAAATTCTGCTCAGTTTGTTTCCTGAAGATGCTGAGTACTCACAGCCCTGCAAGAGACTCATGAGAATAATGAATACTTGCCACTCTCCTGAAAACATAAATTATATACAGATAGTGTATCTGTATCTAGGCTGGAGCACTGAAATAGTTCTTAAGCAGACTTCCTCTCAGTGCACAGCACCACGGAAGAGAGAAGAAAAATATGAAATCCTCCGTACTATCTCCTGGATAAGAAAAGTGTAATGTAAGATAATGGATATTGGAAGTTGGGCAACATGCTGGTGTTAATACATTACTCTTGCCAAAGTTACTCTGAAGTCTTAATTACCATGAGGTGTGTGACTTGTATTTCATGGAGTTTGAATGAATGACCCGTACTCTCATTTTTCACTACATTCTATGTGTGTTATAGCTGTTTTACTGTCATGTGGACCTTCCTAGTCCAGACAAACACTTCTGTAGTTGGAAAAATTATTTACAGCAAAAGTAAACATAATGATTCTGAAACAAAGATGCATCTGTGATTTGATCATTGAAGCTGTCTGCCAGTCAGCTGCTGTTTAATAGGTGAGGAGTTAGAGTCTTCACACTTGTGTAGGACTTCGAGTGGCAGTCCTTGCAGGCTGCGCTCTGATGTTCACTGCAAACCGAAATGCTGGGAGGCCTTCCCTTCATTAGGGTTGCTGTTGGAGAACTGTCTGAATTTGTCCATATATGGGGAACTGATGACAAAATAATAGGCAGAGTTGGGTTCTTGGGCTTCATAGCTATTAGGTCCAGCATTGTTAGGGGACCCAAATCCGTGGATTCCCAGTGTATCATGTTTAGAAGTAGCTACACAACTTCAGTAAAAGTTGAAATGAAAGGCAGTCCTGACAGGTCATTTGAGTGTGTGCGATGATTCTCTCTTGGCAGCGTACAACAGTGTACGTTATGCAGAGCTGCTTTGCTCATAGGTTAGTTGTGTGGTACTGTCATGGGAGTTTTTGTAGGCTGGTAAAATTAATGTGTTGTGTACACATGCCCCATACAAAGTAGGGATTTTGCCAACTAATACAGGATGACAGGAAGCCCTACATTTTACAAATCCTACGTGATTACATTATATATTTCCCAAGTGGTTAACCAGCATAGCGGAACAGTTCTTAGCCAGGAGTCTGCGGTAGCCCAAGGACTACTGTGAAAGCACATATGGAAGAAATAGTTTGAAAAGGTAAGCCTGCTGTCAGAAGACAGAAATTTGCTATTCAAGGATTTGCACCTCTCCTGGAAAACAGAACAGTTCCTCATCTCTGAGAAGGCTGAAAACCACTGCTGTATAGCCTGTCGTACTGCTTGTGGCCTTAGCTGTCTCAGCTTAAAACCAAGGTAGTGTTAATATGCCAGGGACTAATGAAGCATGCGCTAGATGATATAAAGAGATCTTCCATTTTGCCGTGCGTGATCTGCTGCTGACTCGTTCTGAAATGAGCAAGAAGGAATAGTGACTTTCTGTTCTCCTGCATGAAGAGACCCAGAAAACAAGTTAATGTTCATCCACTGACAGGTAATAAGGAAATTTATTTCAGTATTAAGGCTTGAGATTGTTTCCTTTTGTGAATGGACAGGAATTTGAAAATGAAATGCAAAGGAAGGTTGGGGGTACGCAATCTGAGGATGCCGACAGAGGCTGTGTGAAGTAGGTGAATGACGTCTGTGTTAATCAGCTGGTTTCACTGTTTTAAAGCTCTCCCTCAAAGTTTTAGATGCGTGTTTCAATTTAAAGATCTAGGAATAACTTCCTGCCGTGACTTACTGAAACGATAATCGTTAGGATGCATGCACACCAGCTGTGGCAGTAAGGCATACAAAAATGCTCTTCCATTAGATCTCCAAGGACTTGCAAGATTAGATGTGGAATCAGACATTTCCCATGATATTAAAAGAGAGAATTGTGGTGGAAATGGCTGTGATTTAAAAGCGGTGGGAAAAATGCTGTCGAATGTCATGTTTCACATTCATAACAGCTTGTGAACAGGAAATCTCTCTGCTTGAGCTCATTGGGCATGGCAGCTACTAAATAAAGACAGACTCTAAAACTGTTATGTGCTCTGCAGGTATCCGTCTTTATTTGGGTATCTCGCTTGCAGTTCAAAGAAGTTGTAGCCAATCTGTTTAAATATCAATTAAGAAAAATGTCAAACCACAACAAACTCTAATCAAGGATTCATGATTCATAATGCAGAATAACAATAATTTTGGTTTTATCTAGAAAAATACTGTATTAACCATGAATGGAACTGGAACAATTCCAGATAAGTTTCCATTGTGCTGGCTGAGATGGCAATTATCACATAGGGATAATACTCAGGTATATGAATAGAAAACAGATTTTCCCCAGGGAAAGAACTCTGCTTAATGACTTTTTTCCGTAAATGACTGTAGCTGTTCAAAGGTTTTAGGTCCCCAAAAGGTACTCTAGGTAAAAAGCACTATATAAACCTGATGTTCATGCAATAGTAAGACTAGTGAAATAAGCAGTCAAAAACTCTGTGAGGTCCTAAATGAAGAGTGTTCCATGCCATTTATTTGATCTCCTCTCCATTCCTGCTTCTGGAGTGTTATATATGCCACCATAAAAACTATTTGGGTGGCTGGCAAATTGCACCAAGTGCATGCAGAATCTCAGCTTTCAGTTTCTGTGGGTTTTTTTTTTTATTTTTTAAAGTAATTTTTATTCCTCTGTACTTCAGTGATAACTTTCCATTGGCAATGTACATGTACACTGAAGCAGTAATACCTGCCTTGAACTGCAGGCCTCCTAAAAGAATGAATCAGAGGGGTAGATTCATTTGTCTGTTGTCGCTTTGATTGGCATATCAATGTCCAGGCATTAAAAATGTTCTAACTCTTTGAACTGGAAGTTTAAGCAAGGAGGGAAACGTACAGTAAAGAGGTCAGAAACAGGAAACTGAGGAAGGGAAGGTGAATTTAAGAAAAATATAAAGAAAGGAGTCTCCAGAGATCACATTTCTTGTGAATGAGTGAAGAATGTGATGGTCATTCACCAAAAATGTAAAATACAATCATTCAGCTACTGCAAAAACTTTGGATTTTCACAACCTATTGCGTTGTTTCATCAGTGTGGCCAGCAGGTTGAAGGAGGTTCTCCTCCCCCTCTACACTGCCCTAGTGAGGCCCCATCTGGAGTACTGTGTCCAGTTCTGGGCTCCCCACTTCAAGAATGATGAGGAGCTACTGGAGAGAGTCCAGCAGAGGGGTACGAGGATGATGAGGGGACTGGAGCATCTCTCCTACGAGGAGAGGCTGAGGGAGCTGGGCTTGTTCAGCCTGGAGAAGAGAAGGCTGCGAGGGGACCTAATAAATGCTT
>Ga0065711_1034302_pt1 | contig 24002 bp, 17 predicted proteins | sample Hoacrofraction12_FD_59098 | JGI IMG/M metagenome (GOLD analysis project Ga0065711, IMG submission 59098) | Hoatzin crop microbial communities from Cojedes, Venezuela - Epithelial fraction 12 v2 (version 2) | ecosystem: Host-associated > Birds > Digestive system > Esophagus > Crop | place... | reverse complement strand
TTGGCCTTCCTCGTCGCATCCCTGCATGCTCTCACCACGTTTCTGTACTCTTCCCAAGTGGCCTGCCCCTCTTTCCACATTCCATGGACCTTTCTCTTCTGCCTGATCTCCGCTAGAAGCTCCTTATTTATTTTCCTTCCTAGAGAGAGTATACAGCAGCTGTCAGAGCTGTCTGTAGTGTTACTTACTGCTTCTTCCCTGCAGCCCTGAAGATCCAGGATGAAAAGGTACAGAAAAATACAGTGGTGAGCTTCCAAGAGAAAAGAATGGGATGTTACCTGTCCGTGTTCATCAGCTTAGTGGTGACAGTGCTTGTCTTGGTAAGAATGTGAAACTGAGAGGACGCAGGGAAGGAAGGGGCAGAATTGCTTCCAGCTGTCACAGGTCACTAATGGGCCGCTGGTAACGTCTGTGGTGGGGGAGAGGCAGGGTGTAGGACTTGAGCTTTTGGAGAAACAAAGGACCAGCCCTCACAGTTTTCTAGTCCCTTCTTTACAGCCTTGTGGCCAGTGCTGTGTTAGAAGGACAAATATATCCTTCATCTTCCCTGTAACATCGCACAGCACAGCTTTTGGTGGTCCTCTTTGCACGGTAAGACACCGAGGGAAGAACTCCTTCACAAAGTCATTCAAAGCACTCTCTGCAGTCTGAGTCCTTTCATGGCTTGGGTTGGTGATCTTTTGTCTTAGCTCAATCTTTCTTAGTAATAGCTCACATATTTTGAAAACAGCTGAATTTGTGAACAGGGAATGGAAATGAAAAATTGCAGCCCAGTTACGAGACTTCACTCTGGAACAAGCAAACCCTGAAATAGGAGGAGAGGCCCACTAGAGGGAAAGAAAGAAAGGAGTATTTTGACTATCTAAGTTTCCAGATTTTGTTAGGTGAGTGTGTGTAACTTTGTTACAACACCCCTGGTTCTGATTTCATCAGCCATTGCATTAAGTCAGTTTGCTTGGGTGGGAGATGTTAAAGGGGTGTGCATGGCTTTGGTTAGGCGCAGCTGACTGCTTGGTGTGGTGATGACCTAGCAGCAGAAGGATGAGAGGAGTCGCTAAAGATGCTTTCTTCTCAAATGTTTTCGTCCCATTGCTGTACTGAGATACTGTTTTGTAGAGTGATATAGTAGGTGACTTTTTTGCTTTGATTGCAAAGGTCATCAGTTCTTACCTGTTGCAGGTTCCTTTTTTGCAACTGAGCTAAAGTCTGCTGTCAGTTCTTACAAGACAAATTCAAAAATCTGTTGTCTCTGTCACCTTGTCTAAAAGGTGGTGGAACACTGAATTATTCTTCTCAGTTTTAATGGGTTGTGGTTAATGTCCCTTTGTGCAAGACTGTTTTGTGTCATCACTGGTATGGAGCCCCTGCTGGTTTTTACACCAGCTGAGTTACCTGTGTTTCCTTGGAACTTTAGTTACATATTGAGATGGAAGTGGCGTTGAATGCATGTTATTCTAGACCGTACAAAAAGATGAGCCTACTGTGGAAGGCATACAGCCAAAGTAGATGATAAGGTGGAAGGACACAGGGAAACAGCGTGTCAGTAATAGGTAGCTGCAACACCTCTGCCATGCAGTGACAGCTGCCCATTCTGCTTCAGGATCCATTGGACTGAGAGAGGCACAAAACTGCCAGGATTCTGTGTGTTGGTTGACTGCTGCATCCTGTTTTTCACTCTCTTGTGGTATTACTGCCGGAGTCATACTGCATCTGCAGGTAGAAGCTCTGGACGTCTGATCTTGAGCAGCTAACGTGTTTCCTAGCCTGCATGCTGACTGGAAGGGTCATGATGGCCCACCTTCGCAGGGTGAGTGGCCACCGTTCACATAGGGAGCTCCCAGTGAGCTGGATGCAGCTGAAGGCGCCGGTGACAGAAGTGAGAGTGCAGTCATGGGAATTGAAGGGCACTGTGCAGACCCGCTTTTGATGACCAAAACTCGCAAAGCCCCGTCAGGTCTCTGCGTGCGGTGGCACCGAGCTCTTCCATGTGGTGAGGGCGGGAGTGCAGTAAGAGTCGGGGGAATGCATTTGTGATGCTCTGTGGGAAATGAAGTGCTTAATTTCATTGGTGCCACTTCAGAGAAAAAAAGAAGTTACTCAGAACTTCTAAGATGAGGCTGTAGCTGACTTTGAATGTGGGGGAGGGAGAGAAAAAAATGTGTTAAGGCAGCCAAATCTTGCAAAATTACTTGTCATAGCCATCAAATTTTAATTACATTTCTATCTCTTTCCCTTAGCCCAAATGACTGGTGTTCAATATCGGCACACTCGGTGTCCTTTGGAGCGGAGCACACTGTGGTGCATTGTTTTGTTTGTATAGAGTTGGCAAGCGGGTCAGTGTGTGTGTTTGCGCTGGTTGCCTGGAGGAGTTCAGCATCTTTTAATTACATGTTTTCAGAAGTGTCCTTTAACAAATGTAACCCTTAGGAGCTAGAAAAGTGAGCATGAGAAGCAGGCTGGTTTGGAGGTATTTGGAAGCAGTTGTTGTGAGCCCAGAGTGGTGAAGGGCTTTCAGAGAGGTGAAATTCATGCTCCTAGGCAGTCCCACTCTTGGAAGCTTTTTCTACAATTCCTCCCTTCCCCATTAGTTTTGGAAGCCCTCCCAGTGTTTTGTGTACGTGCTGTGTGAACACCCCTCCTCAAGGCAGCAGCGCTGCTCTGTCGTTGAACTTCTGATAAAACCTAGCCTAATTCTGCACTTTGCTTTTGCCTGTGAAAGGTGTGGGTTGTCAGTATTCGGGACAGAGGTGGGTTGAACCGCTGTGTGAGAAGTGCTCTCAGAGCTTGCTGATCGTGCCTGCTCGTTCTGGTTTCTGTTTTCCAGAAATGGCTTTTGTCACACCTACTGGTGCGGTGGCTAGCATTTGACTGACATCTTCCAAGGTGAAAGATGTGAATTTCAACATCTAGAAGTTGCTTCTAACGGTGCTGGATTTGGATCATATTTTGTCAAGTGCACTTTGGACCCATTAACTTCATGGAGAGTAGGAAACACTAATTACCTTGGAAAAAATCAAGCCCGAGGTTTCCGAGTCATGTATTAACAGCTGCAACTCAAAGTAGAGATCACTTTCTATTTATTTCCATCAGCGTACACAGTAAATACAAGACAGAAGACAGCATATCCTGCCACAACTCGATGGATCTAACTTGTCCCTGGGTAAATCAGTCGGTTTCAATGGATGTGATGGGTAAAACATATCTCCAAGAGGGTGAGTTGGTTTTCTTGAGGCTGTGTTTCCCTCTGCTGGCTTGTAGTTAATACTGCCGACTTTTTTTCTCAAAACCAAACTTCCGAAGCTACTGCTTCCTTGTAATCCCTAGAAACATTTGAACTGTCTTCAGTGACTAAATACAGTGTATTCATTGAAATAAAATTAGGAAAGGAACAGCAGCAGTGCTACTGAGTGAAATAAACTTCTGTTGTAAGCAGTATCTTTAAATACAGTACATAAATACAAACTTGCAGTGGGAAAACACAGGTACTACAAATACTTTTAAGAGTAGAATAAAAGTATTCCCTTGAAATATTAAGAAGGAATCATTGGAGCGGAACTATCAACAGAAGTAGAGTTGATGTAATTAATTGTGTTCTTCAAGCGTCAAGAAGTATTATCTGGAGGTTTTTTCCTAGATTATGTGTAGACGGTGTTTAAGGGTACAAGCGGTTATAGCCTAAAGGCTACAACTAGGAAAATTTGAACTGGACATGGGAAGAAATTGTCCACCATGAGAGTGATACAGCACTGCAACAGGTTTCTGAAGAGGCTGTGGAATCTTCTCGCCTGGACAGTGTCCAGCGTTGGCTGGACAAGGCCTGGAGTGACCCAGGCTGGATGTGAAGTTGGCTCTGCTGTGAGCAGAACATTGGACTGGAATGACTTGCCAATTTTTCTGAGGGTGGTATGCATGCTACCTTTTTGGGGAGGAGGGAAACGGGCAGCGAGGGAAGGGAAGGGAGGAGTTAGACTGGAGAGGTGAAATGGTAGTTTTCAAAGTCTCATATTTTTGTTCAGCTGGGTTAATTATGAATACTTGGGTAACCCTCAAACTAAGAATACTTTTGAAAATTCCTACTTCTGTCTGACATGATTAGCTAATCTAAGATACATGGAAATGTATAAAATTCATATAAACGGTTGTTGCACTGCATGTTAAGATTAAAAAAAATGAAATTACAAGTAGCACTGTTTGAAAAATACATTTTACTAGTTTCCATTTGTAAAATTGCTATAGATTAAAAACAAACAAATCCAAAGATTGAAATCAGGGCCCTGGGTCATTGGGAAACTGAGGTGTATAGATTTGCAGGTGAATAATAGTACTGATTTCCTGAAACATAAATGCAGTTTGTGCACATGTATGTATGTTTACATGAGTAGAAGCTAATAGTGTACTTCAGATCTTCCTTACAAGTAGCAATAGTTAATAACCATGATGCCTCCATATGAAATCGTTAGATTATATAGTCTGGACAGGCCACATAAAATCTTTTCTCAAGTTGCTCGTACGGAGTTTTAAAATGTATTTTTCCATGCCTTGTTTTTATTCTTTAAATTTTCATGCCTATAATAGCAATATTTCTTAGAGATTCTTTGCAAGTGCAAGTTTAAAAGCTTGCTTTTCTTCACATGGGAAGAAAATGACTTTACTTGTATGGGCGATCTCTGTATGACTTTTCTTGTCACTTGCACTCTAGGGAGAAGAGACTGTAAAGACAATCCCTTCAAGACCTTGGGGTCTTGGATTTCAGAATCAGAAGGACTCTTCCTTCTCTCTCAGTCATCCAGAAGATTTCAGATAATAGGATTTGCAAGCTGATCCAGGTTTGTTAGAAATTAAAACAGCGGTCCTTTGGGACATCTAGCAGTTTCCTTAGTTGTGACAGTTTGGTTGGTCATAGTTGACTTTTAGATGTCAGTGAAGTCAGAATGTGAACAGTAACAGTCTGCTGGGAAAAGCCTGGAGTTCTTTCATACCTTTTCTGTGGTGGAAAGAACAGAAAAATTTTTAACTACAAAGAGCACTAGCCTACTAATCCCCCAGTCACATAATTTTCTGATACATGGAGTATGATCAAAACCAAATTTCAGACTTCACATGGGTGTTTGGGGACTGAAAGCTGTTACGACTCTTATGGGAATCTTTCATTGGAGTTGGAAAAGAAATATTTTGTGTCAGAGCCTGGACTACCTGAGAGCATTGAGCAAGCAAGGGGAATGAAACCATTCATGTTAGGAAGCTGACGTATCTTGAGAACTGAACGTCATAAATCAAGTAAATTCCCTGGCTATGCATCTCTGCAGGGAGGACAAGCAATTGTCAGTCCATCTGAGCAAGAGAGCCTGCTTCCCACCAATGATCTCTGCAGGTATATTTTGATAAACATTTTAAGGTTATCTAACGCCCATCCCACTGTTGAAAAGGTTGATTCTACCAATTTCTACCAATTTCAGCAATAGTACAGCCTGAGATTAATTTAAGATGGTTTTCAAAGTGCATCATAAAGCTGCCTATAGTACCCCAGATATTTCATAAACATCCCGTTGACCTTCTTGTGACCAAAGACAATGCAAAATTGTCTTGCTCTGTTCTCATTAACAGAACAGCTCAATATGGATAGCAAATACTTCAGAGGTTTCCTCAGTTGATACACACCATCTCTCAGAAGTCATGGAGTTCAGGGAAAGAGTAGACAAGACAGTGCTCAGATAATGCTGTTAATATCAGCTGAACTGTGGTAGCTCTGGTTTTTATACTCCCTGTCCACACAATCACCAGAAGTCAGTACTGCTACCCCAGATGGTGGTATGTTGCAGAATTTAGAGTTAACTGTTCCATCAAGATGGATATTCCTCAGCTCACAGTGTGGAGCATATCTGAACAACATCTATGGAAACAGATTGCTTTACAGATATCTAGAGAATGCTACTGCAAAGCTTTTCTGTGCCAGAACTTGCGCTGTTAACTGGAAAGATTTTTCAAAGCTGGAAGTGTCTCAATTTTCACTTTCAGTTAGCCTGGAGTGTTCGTCATTGTTAGAACCTGTTTTACCTTAGGAGAGAGGTACATCTCGACAGCCGTGTCTGCCTGCCACTTACCAGTACAATACGAGTGCAATTTCTCAGACCAAACCTTTCGTAGTCAGGATGATGTAATTACTGTAGGACTCCAGGTCTTTCAACACTCGGCAAAACCATTTTTTGAATCACTATTTTCTTCTTCAGTCTGTTGTTTATCAATGAAAGCGACTTTTTGGTGGCTGTTACTTCAGCATATAAGATATACATCAGTCTTTCTAGTCACAGTACTCCATTCAGAGCCATGAAAAATCATCCCACATTTATCTAAAAAAAAGGTGTTAAGACTTAGGAATGCCTTTGCTTTTAAGGTGGTTTGGGCTTTTTTCCAGTGAGCCTGACCGTCCTGAAATGAAGCAAACTGTCCCATCAATGTAAATAGATATTCTAAGCCCAAAGACTCAAACAGAATGAGACCCCTTAGCAGGTTGCTTGTTTATATGTTCTTTTGACAGCACAGGAAATTTGTATCAGAAGCTAACAAAATGGATTGTACGTGCAATTGGAGTGATGCATGCATTAAACAAGCTGGATCTTCCACAGCATGGCCCACCAAAGCAGTTTAAAGAGCTGCTGCAAACTTTTGCCAGCCTTTTGAAGGCAGGGTGGTATTCAGATGAACTCCCAACTGAGTCCACTGGCAAGACCAGGCTGTTAGCTCGTCACCAAAAGCAGGATCTGCAGAAAGAAGGTTGTCGTTGACTTCCAAGACTCACTGATCTCTTTCTGTTTTTCAGTAAGGGAAAATCCCATGACCCATTCCTCTTTTCCTCAGCTTGTTATTTTAGCATTAGGATTCTGGAGCAAGAGGTAGCAAAGGCGGAAGGGGTTGTTATACTCTTTACCTTTTGGGTGTGGAATGCAAGAGTGTGTTTGGTGCATACGTCACCCTTGATGCAGATGGCTGCAGACATCTTTCCAAGCTTCTGTGTCGGGGACTTTTGTGCATCTGCAGATGCTCAAAAAGTAGTAACTGAACATTCAAGCAGTTCCTCTTAGAGTGATCATTCTCCTGTTCCCACTGGTTTCCAGGCTGAGAGCTTTCCCCTACTCGACTTTGTTCCCCACCTTTGAATGGTTTCCTCTTGCTTGGCTTCTGGATGTATCTGAACTTCCCAATAATTTGTTTCCCTGCTTTCCCTTTAATTTCATTCCCACTGGTTCTGGTTCTTACCCATTTCTGTGGCCCAGTCTGGTCATTCTCCATCCCTGTTTGCAGGCTGTCCTCCAGTAATCGCCTTCCTGTGCCTCAGAGTGGACCCTTTGACACTTCAGCAGCAAGTCTGACGTTTGCCTTTCATGTGCTGTCTGCATGGAAACGTAGAGAAGTATGTGAGCATTCAAGGCAGACAAGGCCAGCATCTTGCTCAGCACAAGCATTTGCTTCTTGCTGTTGAAGCTACATCTGTCCTCACTTCTGGAGGACTAAAAAGGAATTTGCTAAGTTGCTGTATGGGGATGGTACACACCGTGGGCTAGTCAGCACTAGCAGAGAGACTTCAGCAAGCTATTAAGCTCTAGCATGTTCTGACTGAGCCTGTGCTTGTTTCCTAGCTGCAGTTCCTTCCAAAGGAAGGATCACCAGAAAATTTTGATGTTAAAATTCAACATTACGGTTCCCTATCTTCATCCTTGGGAAAGCGTGCACCTTTTGGCAGAAGCTTTCGAAAAATCTGGTGGGAGGAAGATGCATGCCCTGGAAAATGTCACCCAGGACTGCTAACTGCAACTGAAACCAGCTTGTTACAGTGAGGAGAACTAGCTTTAATAAGAAGTACTACATTTCTGCTCAGAGTTACCTGGATTTGCAAGTCGGTTGCAGCCTGCCAGTATCCTGTCAAAGTAACAGGTTTTGCCTGGTCTGCATGTGTGCAAACACACCCTATGATTATTATACATGCGGACTGAACCCCAAGTTTGCTCAGAAGCAGAAATTGTGGCCATGAGCATTGGATCTCGCTAGGTAATCCCTTCTGAAACAAGAACTGCTCAGCCCTTGTGTAAAGGGGGCATGTTTGCCTGTAGGGCACAACTGTAGTAATCTCATTCCTTCACTCCAGAAAGCAGATGTTTCTTAGGGTGCAAACAGTCCAGTGGTTCCTGGTTATCCACATTTGAGATTTTGAGTGAGAGCCAGCTCTGGACCCAAATCCCAGGTGCTAGGTATTTTGCTTAGGTTGTAGACAAGGAGAAAGAGGATTATAAAAGCCCAGTAAAGACTCGTGTAGTAAAATGCGCCCTTACTTTTTATTATCTGATGTGGTTCCCTGACTTCAGAAACATCTTTTGTTAATTGATTCAGCATCTGAACCCATTATTTGTGTGCAGCTGATCTCATTTTGCTTTGAGACAGAGAAGCGCTTTGCCTTCATTTATCTGTCTTCCAAATCTGCTGTCTGCAAATATCTGAGTATGCCTTTGTAGTTACCAAGTCCTAACAAAAATGAAGCTGTGAAATTATCAGTAGTTAGTTTCAGGCAAAGTCTTGAATGAAAAGCAATGAACTTAGATTCTCTGAAGTAAAGAAAACTGCTCAAAAAGTTACTTGTCCCTAGGAATATTCAGCTCTTTGACATCACAAGGGATGATAACGATGCCAGTTACAAATATCATGACAGTGATGATACTCTGTATCTTCTACCTATAGCTGATGGCAGGTACGTGTATATGAAGGCTCTCTGAGAAGGTTCTGTGTGTCATTTTTCCTCCCCTTTTTGGGTCTCTGTTTCTGGAGACTAGGTGTTAAATACAAGTAGCCAATTTTTAGGTGTCAAACACTTTTCACTTTCACCTGTGGCCATTACATGGGGTGTGAGCAGAGTTTCAGAGCAAAGACCACCTGGAGATGCTGGGGACTGAACATGCGAGACAGGAGGTCTGTCACTGGGCCACATATCCCTGCACATACTAGGAAAGCCCTGGGAAATTAGCACCAAGTTTCCAGAGTTTATTTGCAGTAGTTCTGGAACTGTTGCTTTTAAAAATGAGGTAAGTCTTCTGGGGAGGTTCTTGGGTTCCCAGTTTGTCAGAAGATTTATTCCAACTTTTACCTGTCGGGTTTGTCTACTAGCTTGAGAGTGTGATGCTCAAAATTCAAATGATGTCAAACAGCATGCTGTGTCTTGTACTTCCTTACACCTTCCTGTAAGCCAGAAGATGAGACCATAGTAATCTTCAGCCTTTGGTTTGGGAAGACTTGGCTTTTGAAGTCTGTAACTGAAGCTGAGACTTCCCCAGCTGACCTGTTAGTGTGGGAAGCAGGTTGCAGGGACAATGTGTGATGTTAGCAAGGCAATGTACAGCACTGTGAGGATGTGGTGGGGGATGACGAGGACTGCTACCTTAGAGAGAACATTTATGAACCTTTCCTGGCATCTCTCTAGAATTAATTGCAATGTTCCTCTAGGCCATGCATGGAAAAATGCTTCCCTCTGGCTGCTCTGGAAGATTAAGAACAGCTCAGGCTCTGACTCAGGCATTCTCTGGAGACAGTAAATTCTGCTTAATCAGAGCAATGCTCTGTTGAAAGCCAGACTTACCTATTAGGAATATCCATTCACTTAATTAGTCATAACGATCTGTGTTGATAACTTTGTCCATCTCGGTGCAGCTCTAGGGAGAGGCAAGAACATGTGCCATGCAGTGAAGGCAACAGTGATCATGACCTGCTTGAAACTTCAGTACTGCTTTTTGGTGGCATGGATCTAGTCTGTACATGTGTTTTGCATGGATCTTTGGCAAAAGTGTGGCAAACCAGGACCACGTGTGGACTCTGAGGGGTTTGAAATTGGTCTTGCACAGTTGTACTTGCATTCTGCTAGGGAGATCTGAAGTGGAGGCAGAGGAGAACGTAGGAAATACAGAGAAGGCTAAGGGTAAAACAGAGAAGGAGAAAATGGGAATGAGGGATGAATAGGAGAAAAAAGATGTGCGAAGTGCAGAGTATATAGGTTACACTGTAAGCAAAACATGCTGTTTGATTGCTCTAGGTACATGGGCTTGGGGATCTCCCTCTGTCGTGAAACACGTGAATTTCTTTTGAGCAGAGCACACTTTGTTTTCACTGCTGTGTGTCAGATTAAATTGATTGAAATGTCTTTAAAAAACTTCAGGCTAGGGTCTACTTCTCAAAGATTGAAGTGGCAGTTTCTTAATGTCTTATTCTCTTATTGCACTTACCAGAATTGCTAAGTTAAATAGGATTTCCTGGTATTCAGCCTGCATTTGCCACCATTCCTCAGCTTTACCTACCGTACTCGTCCAGCTTTGCTCTAAACATTTTTCTGCTGCCTTGATCTTAACAACTTTCATATAGTTTCTAGGTTGTGATTCAGCTTCCCTTGCTCGAAATTCATGCTCTTTTTATGAAGGTAAAATCATCTCAAGGCAAATCAAACCCAGGTGTATTGTAAATAGGCATAATCTTTGTCTTTGCCTCTCTGGCCTTGCTGACTTCCTTTTATCTGTGTTCCTCACTGTTCTGCCCCACCTCAAACAGGGAATCCTCGAGCAGATCCGCCAGAGCAGCTCGCATTGTTAAAATAAATTACAGTGTTGAATGTGGCTCCATAGCAACTCTAATGTCCTGGGAATATGGATGCCACGTCCACGTATGCAGGTTGAAACAAAGGAGAGCACTTAAGCAGGTCAGACATTCCGGGTGTTCCGCAGGAAAGCCAAGGATGTTGGGAGGCACACGGAGGGAGCAGTATGGAACAGTCTGATGGTGAAGTGGGACCACAACCATGCTCAGAGCATCAGTTTCGGTTTGGCTGAGAGCATCAGGTGGGAGTAGTCGATGAGTGAAGAGAAGGTCTTGTATAGCTGTTCACAAGCTTTGTTTTTTTTAAAAAGAAATAAAAAGTTTTGTTTTCCTGCAGGTTTTGCAGTAAGAATGTAGAATTTTATATTGCAAAAGTACATGTGTGCTAGCAGCAGGCCTGTGTTTTAGTGACCTTTAGTGATCCCCACAGCAGAATGCACAGACTCCTAAAGGCCAGCAAGCAGAGGCTGAAATTCACTTGTCTTGAGCATGGAAAAGGGATTCTTCCATTTTGGGATGCTGGTTTAGAAATAGAGTTTCTAAGCTCCGCTTGGGTACCAGATTGATTCCACGTGACTGTAAATCCTGTGTACGGGACAACTGCGGCTACGTGGCACAGAACGGAACACATGCAAACGTGTCCTGCAGGTCCAAGGTGCTTTTCTGTTTTGATAGAGGAAACTTTCCTGGCAGGCTTCATGCCTGATCAGGCATCACCTGCAGTCCCACAGGTCAGGGAAGCACCCAGTTCAATGTTCAATCGAATTGCAACTGTGTGCTCCTGCTTCGTCTGGATCACATGCATCATTGCAAGAGATCTGGCAGTGCCCCAGGCTGATACTAACATCTATGGAACTGTGGTTTTAGCTAAACTTTTCTCTAGTGAAGCTAAACATCGTGTCAGCAAGGGAAACCTTGGATTTCTAGATCAGAAGAGGAGAGAGGAAGGACCAAGCTTTGGGCATGCTATAGAAAGGGATGGGAAGAGAGAGCGTGTGGAACCTGCTAAGCGGAATGCTGGGCCCTCACAAGAATTACTGCTGTCCTTTAGAAATGTGCGAAGAGCAGCAGTGCTGTGCACGTTATGAACTGCACCTGCTTACTCCTGAGTGTGTATGAGGGCCAGAAGCCAGGAGGCTGGATTGAGTGCATTTTGTGTGTGCAATGGCTCTGTGCCCTTTTAGTGAAATCTGCAGCTTATGAAGAGACACAACATAGGAGGGCAACCACTTTGTCCATGTTTTTGGCAGCGCTTGCAGGAAAATGGTCATTTGTTGCCCAGAGAAGTAAGGTTGGCTGAGCTGACCTGTTGTACTGTAGAGCTCTTCAGCAGCAGGAGTTGCCTGTGAGCTGCAGGCAGGCGACTCTTGCTGCTTCACCTGCGTTCAGATTTGCAGGGTGGACAGCACGCTATGTCCGAAATTAGTAAGTGAGCTCAAGCATTTTTCCATATAGGCTTGTCTACAAGAAAAAGGACAAACAGGTGATGGCAGGTCAGCATGTGTTTTCAAACACCCAGGGAGGGGAAACAATTCTTTCAAAATGAGGGTATCGACGGGATCACATGTTACTTCCCTCAAGTGAGTGTGCCCGTACAGCTGGTGGGGACCTCCAAGTGCCTGTCAGCCTTGCAGTGGGGCTCAGAGCTTTCTTTAGCTCTTCCCATGGTGCTTGGGATACTTCCTAGAAATCGTCCTCCTTGTATGTGAGGGCAGAAAAAAGCAGAACGTGCTGGTATGGGCTGATCAAAACATATAAATAGATCTTATTTCTGAAAATTATGTTCCTGGTTTATTAGCTGTGGGTAGAGTGTGTTGAAGGAGGGGTTTGCCAGTTACTAACTCTGACAAGATCTAGATTTCCAAATGTTTCTGACTGGAAGACTGCAGAAGTGGCAGTTTATGGTTAAAGTGCTGTAGAAACGTGGAAGAAGACTTAAAAAAACAAAAATCAAGGAAATTGAAGGTATAGGCATAAGGGTATGTTCAGCGTGCAAAGCAAGGGATGCAAACAACTTTAGTTGGAATCCTGGAGCTTTCAGGCTACTGTGACACCTACCGTCACGCAGATGAAGCAGCAGCATGGGAATTAACCTGCATGCATCAATAAAACAGCATTTGACTTTTACTCTCTTAATCTCGGCAAGCGGTACATCCTTAAAATTCAAATCTGTAGATAATCTTCAGAACAAGGTCACCGAGAGCAGTGGAGAGCTGTTTCCGTTGTTCTCTTCCAGCTCACTGCAGATTGTTTTGAAGTCTCCCCTCTGAGCTGCCTCATTCCAGTAACTGCTTTCCTCTGGCTAAAAGAGCTTTTCATCCAGCTGCTGAACTAGATATTGGTTACTCTTTTCCTCCTCTGTTATCTTGCTGTCTTTGCTGAAGTGATTAGCGTCTGAAAAGATTTCAGTCTGCCTCACGTGTAGCATGCAGGACATACGAGGTACTAACAAAAATACAAACTGTCCCCTAAGTTCCCCAGGATCAAACTGATGTAGCCGAAAAGATGCAGCTGTAAGTCCAGATCAAATTGATTTCCCTGGGACAACCTGGTTTCCCTCAAATGAAGGTATCTGGGAGAGATCCAGGGCATTCTGCTGTGCGCGTCTTCTAACCGTGGGGCCGTGTTTCCTAGGTGAGGCGTGCAGTGCCCTTGAACTCTCTGTTGAACCTTGCATAAATGAGCTAGCAAACCTGATAGCTGTGATTCTCTCTGCTGTAGCAGGCTCGCTGGGAATAGAAGGTGTTTGACAGAGTTTGGGCTGGTGAGCTTAGACAGAGCTTAGTCTGCTGCGAACACCTGTGTGGTAAGATTCAGGAATTTTTCCTACCTGAACTACTTATAGCTTTGGGTTGATGTTGGACGAAGGGTCTGATGGCACAAGAGCAGCAATGGCATAGGGAATATTACATGCAGGAGGCTGACAGCTTGGTTGGAGTGATCATGCATTGTCCTTCAGTGAGGAGGTTGGAGACAGGACCAGTGTCTGGTGAGTATAGGGAGGTGATTATAATGTGATAAGGGAACCAGAAAGACCAGTTGTGAGGTTTTTTGCCGTGGATAGTGGAGCCAAAGGGACCAAGGGAGGGAGAGGTTGGACATTTTTGCGATTTAGTATGACTTTTGGAGGGGGCGTAGCAGGGGTTTTGAAAAAAGCCAGTAGCAGTGTTGTGCTGTGAGAACCACTGGATGAAACTAGTTGAGTAGCCCCAATATTTCCCTCCAATTTCACACTCTTTCCTGTTCTTTAAATGGCAGAAACAGAGGAGAGAGACAGTGAAAGCCTTCTCCCCTCATTCCCCTTGTCACTGTTTTTTCCCTTCAAAAGATAGCCAGTCATTGTCATAGTGTCACAGAATGCCAAGGACCATAGGACATGTAGACAGATGTCCTTTGGGCGTGCTTCTTGCCCTCTCATCTGGCTCCCCAGTGCTTCTGTCTCTTTCTAGTCCTCGCTGCTCAGAGGCACAGTGATGATGAAGGAGGGTAGCGCAGGCAGAAAGATGACACGGGGTGGTACCTCTGTGGAGACTGTTTCAGCAGCATTGTTAGTGGATGACAGAGAAACAACCCCGATGTCACGGGTAGCAGCTAAGGGCCTCCTCTGGTTGAAATTCAGAGGTAACACGAGCACCCCTTCCCTTTGAGAGATGGGGTGCTTAGTGCCTGCTCCTCTTACCACGTACTGGGTGTACCTCTGTAGGGCAGGTCCCAAAGCACTTGTTGCCTCAGTCTATGCAGTTTCCTGGGCCATTTCCTTTGTGTTCCCAAATGCTAATGCTGGAGTCCACAAACCTCACTGGGTGGGGTCACTTTGGCACTGGAGAAATGATGAGGCAGGTCCAAGGTTTGGATGAGAAGCCTGTGGGATGGGGTCAATAGGGTCCATGGCCAGGCAGGGCAGGGCTGTGGGAGCTGGAGACTGGTTCTGCTGTGGCATCACTGGGGCAGGGGCTGATGAACCTGGGGGCTGATGTGGGCTGCTGGGCCATGGACAGGTTGTGGGAGCCCTGGGAGAGCTGGACAAGACAGGCAGAGCTGTGGGTGTCCTCCAGGCCCTGAGAGGCTGCTGCAGTTACGGTGGTGCCAGGCCACCTCTTAGTGAAGAACTCTGCTCACTTCTGAATTTCCTTCTCCTTTTTAAACACAAATGCTTCTCTTTTTAAAGCGTTAATGCTGCTAAACCCTTCTGTCCCAGTTTTCACTTACCTTGCCAGGACCTGTGGGGTGGTGCTGCCAGCATGACCAAGCTACAGAGAAGGTCCATGTGGGCTCTCTGCCACTGTGGAGGAGCCCCACTGCTTACACCCAGGGTGCAGACTGAGGGCAAGAACTGCACGCTGCTGGGTGGCCATCAGAAAACTGTTCCAGTGCTTCACCTTCCCTGTGGGAATCTCAAAGTTGAGGCTGGAGCTACTTCAGCAGTGAAGGCAAACACCGTCTTTCAGTACCAGGCTGTGGGGCTTTGCTCCACAGGGAGGTTCTTGAAGTGTCGCAGAGCCGTATGCGTTTCTTGGTGAAACAGTAGAAGAGTCCTTGTGCTGGGCTCCCTGCAGGTAAGTGTAGAGATGCTTTAGTGCTGACTCCGAATTCCTGTATGAAACAGACTCTCCACAAACGTGTGTGCTAGCAGGACCTTTTTCTGAGGCGGCAGCCAAAGTTCCATTCTGCGTGTAGGCTCAGCTGTATGCCTGTGGACTCTTCTTTCTGTCCCACAAAGAATTTGTTAATGAAAATTCTAGACAATGAGAAGTAGTGGGTTACAGTGGTGGAAAGTGAGTACCTAATCTTACATGTGTGAAAAGAAATGAAGTACGATTGTAAAGCACCCGTGAAAACAAGGCTGGGTTACAGCAGTGCTTGGCGGAAGTTCAGAGCACAGCTCTGTGCTGTGCCGGTCTCTGGTGAAAGAGGCTGATCTCATATCTCACGCTGGTTCATCCTCTGATCTCCTAGTCAGTAACGCACCCTGAAGTGTCAGGGACCGTGGCATTTACTGACGAGGTGAAAGGCAGCGTCTTATTTCTTGTGTCTGTTACTAATGCTTAAGAATTCCCTATGTTTATGCTCATCTATTCACCTTCCCCTTGGACCACCTGGTTTCCAGCATTATCAAGCAGGAAGAGTCTGTGAAGTCAGGTGTGTCATCATTTTGATGTTAAAGGAAGCGCCAGGGCACTGGGAATTCTTTCCTCATTCTGTCCAGAAAATGGTCAGATCCACTTGTTTTTAGTTGCTCTGACTTGCTGAAGTCCAAACTGGGGTTCTCATTTTACTAATAAATCTTATTCAGCCCATTCCAGCATGGGGTACAGGTCTGCGCTCTACGGTTAACTGCTTCTTAATGCTTCCCGTGTCCTTGTACTATGGATACCAAGATAAATTTGCGTAAATCCCAGAGGTATCACATGCAGTTGTAAGAATGTCAATCTCTTCCACGTCAACTGTGGAGCAACTTCTGTAGCAGTAAGTAGAGCAGTAAGCCCCTTCTTTCCTTTGTAAACTAGCCACTAGTCTGATTACATATGTGCTCAAGTTCCATGCCCAGTTCTCCTACAAGAATTTCTCAGGAGTTACCCTGGGCTGTTTTCCTGTACTCCCCAAGTCCGTCCACCCGCAAAAGGCATCAAGGAAGTGGTGACCATCTGCCTCTGTGTGGGCAGTGACGCAGTAACTGAGGTCTTCATCCAGAACATTGTGAGCAGTACTTTTGTGCAAACTGGCGAGCCTATTTACATGCCGGGACAACAAAGGTAAGCCCGAGTGTGCGTACAGGTAAGCTGCGGGGAGGGTGGAGGGGATGTTCCTTGCAGTGTGCAGGTCAATGTATGTCCCCACTAGAACAACATGATGTTTGATGTGGGTTGCCCAGCAGGTATGATGAACCTTGGCTAGGCCAAGCCAGCCTGGCCACCTTGGGCCTGGGTTTCAGTAAAGAAATCACACTCGATTTACAGTTCACACTCCTACTGGTACTTCAGGCTTGTTTCTAAAACAATTGTACCAACCTACTCAGCAGCTATCCTGATGCAAACTTGTTTGGTTTATAAGCACCAGTCATAAGTGGCCTCCAGGGAACATCATCCCGGGTATCTCCACATGAAGTCCATCAGTGACTGGTCAAGAACATTACTGATCTCACAGTGTTTGTTGTCCTAGGTTCCAAATGCTGTGGTGCACTCTTGCCTGGTTTAGAAATGGTGGAAACTCACCTGGCAACTGCCTGTCATCTATCAGAAGACCATCGTCTTACACTTATTAGTTGTACCCAAGCTGTTGAAATAATCTTTGCCTGAAATGCATTTTCCTTGTTTCATCAAATCCAGAAGACTATGGTTTTCTAAGTGTAGTTAGTGTATGATGGGGGGGTATTTTTCAGTGGGGTTTTTTGTTTTGTGTTTTTTTTCCTTTTTTGTTTATATGTTTTGTTTTTTTTTTAACACTGGCTGGTGCTTCTGTAATACCTGGCCTATTCAGAATAGCTTCTCTAGTAAACACTCCAACGACACTGAAAGCATGGCTTAATTTTAGTTATTGGAAAATGACACACCCACATTCTTTCCCGTGAAGGTGGAAAAATATACTTTGTTGAAATAAATACTTGATTAACATCTTTTTGCAAGGCTGTATGTCTTTTGTGCATTTTGTAGGACAAAACTGTTACTACTTGTTCAATCATTACCATGCTTTGAAAGATGATGCGAAGTAAAGGATACTTCAGCCACTTCCTGCAAACAAATCCAGTCATCTCTTTCAGGCTGTTCGTAAGTTCGTGTCTTAGGGACTATATGCACCTCCCTTCCTTCTTCAGGATTTCTCTTAGGATCACATTCCCATATTCTTTTCTGTGTATTTCTGCTCTGTCTGTATCCTCAGGGCCCTGTTATGCCCTCAGATCTTCTGAGAACTAAAGCATGATGCCTATGGGAATGCCCTGAAAGAACACCTCCAATTCTGGAGTATGGGCTGGGTAGGGGTGGAGTAGGCTGACTCTGTGCCTGAAGGTTATGCTCACGAGAATTTTGTTTGCTTTATTCCATTGCAGTATAGTCTCAAATTGTCACTCTGAACAGCATTTTCATCCTTTTGAATGACGAAGCGAGGAATTAATGGAGAAAATGTGGGGAGGATAGTATGAGAACATGTCAACAAGAGATTGAGATTGGGCTTACGCTGGGGTGCAGCTCTCTGCTTTTGATCTTGCCCTTGAGCATTTTATTCTTTAGGAACTACGAATCCAGCATTCCTGAAGGGCAGCAGGAATTTGTAATCAAACGCCGGTAAAGCCTCAGGTCCTTTCTGTAGACCTACTCCTGGAGATAACCCAGCTCAGACCCCGTTCTAACCCGAAGATGCATGACTTTCAAGGACTGCCAGCCGCTGACCTTAGGCTACTGCACTCCAGCTCAGCTCCATCCTTTCGACCCAAAGAACCATACCAGGGAATCAAGTGAGCCCCTGGAGAACAGTCTGAGATCTGCACAAAAATCCATGGAGTGCTGCCAGCAAAATGAAAGAAAGCAGTTTGAGCTGACCTTCCAGATATGGAGGCTGGGTATCTTCAGCAGGCTGATGGAATATAAACAATAGTGGCAGCAAATTTGGGGGAAATGGTCCTTAACTGGATGGTTTTAATCCTCCTGAGGTTTGTGACTGATGAGCTGGATCCTCATGACTATGAGGGTTTGATCGCTACAGTAACCAGTCCGGAGCCCTTTTGCCACCACTGTATTAGAAAAAAAGGTTTCAAGGAGCTCATGAGAAATCTCTTTGTTTTTTCTTCCAGTACTCAGTGGTGGAGCTGAAGGGGAGTAACTGTGAGATGCCTTTGTTTTCCATTATTCTTCCTCCAAACTATATGGTGAAGTAGGGCTTTTTTGTGTGTCTGCAGTGCGTGGTAGCTGACCTATCCCATCTGGCAAGTTGTCTGCTGGAAAGCAGGATTTTTTTGAATTGTGAAGTAGCAATCTACTGGAGAGTCACCCAGAGTTCCCTCTTGTCCTGCAAAGGGTCAAGGACATGAGAGAATGCACTAGACTTGAAAAGTCTCCTTCATCTCACTGGAGATGCTTTCTGTCTGTTTGGAGCTTTGTCCCAGTTTCTAGGTGGGTGAGAAGGACAAATTGCTTGGTTCTGAGGGTAGTTGTCTCCTCTTAGGCTCATCTGAAGAGTAGGTTTTCTTTGTTGAGCTTGTGCATGGTTTTCTTAGGCTTTTTTTTCTGCAGATCAGAAGGTCAAATTTTATGTCTAGGAGGATCTCAAGAGTCTCTTGTTCCAAATGGACCTAGTGCAGTTTCCTTTTCTGTGTGCTCTGAGAAAGTTCTGGGGAGGGAAGTCTCTGGCAGTGTGGCTTCTGTGACTTGTTTGTTCGTAACCTCTGCAGTTCCAAGGACGTGTTTGAGGCAAGCCTGTGTTTTTCTACAGGTGTATCCTTGCCGCTCCATAGTGACATCTGTCTTTTGTTGTGTGTGTGACCATGAGTAAACTCAGACCCAAGTCACAGATTTGTTTCTGGATGTCTTCAGTCCAGCCAAGTGATTTGGTTGCCTGCACATGCAGAGGTGCTGCTAAAGTTCTATCAGAGGAGAATTGGCTCTGTGTAGTTGAAACAGCAGGCTGGTCTTGTTGGATTCCAGCCGTACCTATGGGTAAATCCAGAGCCTTTTTTTTCAGGCTGCGAATGTTTAGAAATAAACGGCTTATTTGAAGACTTCCAGTAATGGGTACTCATGAAGTTTTTGATTTCTTTGTTTCACGCGTCCCATAATGCATCCCGCTGCATTTTCATAGCGGCATCTTAGTAACCTGTGTAGCTGAGTGCAGAGCATGGGACTTTTCAGATCTTGCTAGTCTGTAACAACGGCAGTATGCTGCCTCTGAAATGGCTAATACCACAAGCTGTGGAAGAAAGTGAAAAGAAAATGTAAATAAATAAGGGACATCTAGGCATTAATTCCCTCAGGAGCCATTTCTGCCTTGATGAAAGCAGCTGAAAACTGGTGTCAGCATAAAGAAAAATATTGTACCTATGTGCTGAAGATATTTATCTGTTGCTGTATGTATTATAATATATTTTTTAACATGTAACATATAATTAATATTAACTGCTAAGGGAGGAGAGATCTAATCTATTTGAGAAGCATATAATCTGTGCACTTCTGTCTAGGCTAGTCGCTTTGTGTTCCCTGTAGAGCTAATGGTGAAAGATAAGCCACCACTGGATGCTGTGTGTCTGACCTGTATCTGGTGGGTTATGACCAGGTTCGAGTCATCTCACCCTAGAAATGTTCTGTGAGTGTCACTCCCCACTAATTGTAAAGGGAACCTAAAGAATTAGCTCAGGTGAATACGCTTAAAGATGGCCAAGATGAATCTTACTCCTAATGTCAGATTTTTATATGGTTTGGTAGTGTGGTCTAACTGCTCTGAGATCTGTATTGTACTGAGGTCTCATAGTGCTCTGGGATCTTTTGGGAGTAACTGGTCTATGTACCCCCCAGCACAGGACTGCCACTGGGACTGAAAGGCAGCAGCAGAGGTGCTGTGTTATGGCTGAGCCACGCTAGTGCTGCTCGGCAAAGGGCTGAAGGCATGCACATTGTGCCTGAATCCGTGGAACTCTGTCTCAATAGCTGTGTGTCTGTCTGTCTTTCCTTTTCAGGAGAAATTTGCAGCTGAGGATGCCATGTGTGAGATGGGGACAATAGGTCCATACTACCAGAGGAGCTGTTTGCACGTGCAGCCATAGCCCAGCACTGTCAAGAGTTACCTCAAAGCCAGGGGCCGGTGTTGGGCGCTGGGCTGTGCCCAGGAGCGGGAGGTCTGGGTAGATTACGGCGCTGGCCCTGTGAACCTCCTCTTCTTTGTGATCACCCTGTGGTTATAGGGGGTGGAGGACCTGCGTGTGTTGGAGTGAGGCAGTGGTGGATGAAGTCAAGATGCTGTGGGTGATGGCAAAACTGGTCTTGATTGCAGCGTCTGTGGTCTGTGCTTAGACCAGACAGCCCTGGACATGATCATTAGATACAGTCCACTGCTCTCCTGTTCTGCAGCATCCCTCCACCCCTTCCCACTGTTGGCTCCCCTTTTCTTCCAGGTGTAGTAACTAGTTGTGACCTTTGAACTTATTTTTTAAAAGTCCCCAGGTGCTTTTCCCTGCTGCTTCATGACTTCTTGCTGTCTGCTCTCACTGTATCTTTCCTGGCACTAATACAGCATGAAGGGATGGGGAAGTGTTTCAGAGGAGGGAGTTTTCAGCTGAACGTGTGCTGTGCTGCTTTTCCAGGTGATGGGAATGACAGGCGTGGTGTGGATGGTCAGAAACTTGTTGACTTCAAGAAGGATGTTGGAAGTATGGAAAGTCGCTTCTGAAGTAAAGGAGGCTGCGTCCTGTTGAACGCAGGAGTAAAAGAGGTGCAGAAAGGGGAGGAAAGAACAAGACAGACAATATCTCACTTGCATTGCACAAAGAGCTCTGCTGAAGCAATGGTTCTCCCACCTACAGCTAGGCCGCTGCCTGTCCTCTGGTTTCTCTTTTCATTGCCTTCTTTTTGTGTCCTTGTTTGCTCCTAGGCCACCTTCTCCCTGGTGGAGCTTGCTGCTGTAGGTCACACTGGGGTTTCACAACGGCAAGACCTGCCAGGGGCAACAGTGGTCCTCCAGCGAGGGCAGCTCCAAGCTGGCTGTGTGCTGTGTGTGCCGTGGACCAGAGTCTGCTGCTCTTGGGGCCAGAGGATGAGGTCTGCAGCAGCAGCCTGTGTGGCTTGCTGCAACAGGCAGTGAGGTGGCAGGATGGGGAGGAAAGACAGAAAAACTGTGCTGAGTTGTAGAAGGAGCTGAGCTCATGAATGGGCGGCAGGTCCCTGTGCTAGGAGCAGAGCTGGGGACAGAACCACAACGTTTCTGAGATCAACTGATGCAATTTGAAGTGCTGTAAGTTACTTAAATACATTTAAATTAACAAATAAGAAGCCTTTATTTAAACTATTTCATCTTCTTTGGGGCTGGTAACCAGTATACACTGAGCAAATATTGTCTGCATTGCCTTTTGAACCTATTTTTGCTACCCAGAAATGTGTGCTATGGCTGTGCCATTAATCAGCCCTGTCAGGTTAATGTTTTACAGTCTTCATATTTATCAGTTTTTCATTGTGAGAACATAATGCGAGAAGTGTCAGGTTTTGTTTCTGAATTCATTCCAGTATAGCTTCATGGAAGCTGGAATTCAATTAATACACAAATCCCTCAGTACTTGAAACTTGTCATTAAATAAAGCTACCTGAGGTGTTTTGGATTCATGGAAAGTAAGCTTGTCTGAACATATTTGACATTTACATGGATTCAATTTAAACAAGAATTATCTCTCAAAAAATAATTAACTGATGAATTGTTTTTTTTTCTCCTTCCTGCTTCTGGTCACCGTGTTCTTCAGTGTTTCAGAAATCATAGAGCTTAGCTCCTTACAGCTAGTACCTATTTGCAGATATGGAGGGCAAAAGCAATTGCCATGCTTTTGCAGTCCCCAAAGGCTGTTTCAGTTTGAATAAGCTAGTCATTACTCTGAACCAGGTGAATAAACAGGAAAAAAAGGAAATACTCAGTGGAGACATGAACAGACCGCTCTTGTCAAAAACTGGCTGAGCACCTTTGCAGACTGTTTTCTGGACATTCTTTAGTGACTTCTGCTTGCTCAGTAGTCTGCCTTTAAAACATTGTAGGAAACACGTAGGGCTTTATTAATTTTTTACTTTAATTACTTGGCTGTATTCTGAAAGGATATTAAAAAACTCAGCATATGTCTGTTATGTCTTTAAGCTGACTTTTAGAAAGGCTTATTTTTAAGTCAAGCTCTTACATAAGCAGCAAAATTTAAGAAAGCTTGACTTCTGAGGGGTTTGTATCTCATTTGCCTGCATCTTTCTCCTTCATTGTAACCTTCCCTGTTTATGTGTTCCCAGCTTCTTAACACTCATAACCCCATTTTCCTGCGTTTCTGCACTTTGGGCTAGGTCAAGAGGCAACATCTGTTCTGGCTGGCCAAGAACTATGTGTTCGCTCTCTGACTAACTGGTAACCATCTACTGACTTCCTGGCCACGTAGCTGCTGCACAGCACAGATCACTGTTCATCTTAAACAGCGTGCTCTTCGTCAGTGGGAAGTATGAGATCTGGTCTCTATTTAATAGTTTAAAAAATAATTTTCAGGGAAAAGGTGCAAACGCTAGTGTTCCACAGACGTTGAAACCTTCGACAAGGCTCCTGAACTGTGATTCGATGACACTAAAAGGCTACCTTTTAAAAACGAATGATCTCGATTAAAGACTGACCCATCTGGATTTTGGAGAGTTGCGGTACATGGTGAGTTGCTGGTGTTTAAAAAAGGTTAACAGTGGAGAGAGAAATCTATGGAGTGATGGTTGGGTAGCAGTCTATGATGTTTTGTCTGCAGTGTGAGCCTTTTGTTCAGTTTTCTTGGCCTTTTTGTGTGATTATGCAGGTGTATTCTGTGTGTTCCTCCCCAAATGGAGGTTACCCCTATGAAGTCAATGAGGACATTGATGGATCTGTACCAGGGGTAAGGTCATTTACAATACCTGTCATTGATCCTCTGCCCCTGGAAAGCAGAAGATACCTCTCCTTGTGGTTTAATCAACCAGCTGACTTCTTCAGCTTTCTAAAAGTGTGTTCCTACAGGCGCTTAATAGAATCACAGAATGGGTTGGGTTGGAAGGGACATTTGAAAATCATCTCGTTTCAACTCCCCTGCCATGGGCAGGGACACCTACCACTAGACCAGGTTGCTCAAAGTCCCATCCAACCTGACTTTGATCACTTCCAGGGTTGGGGCATCCACAGTTTCTCTGGGCAGCCTGTTCCAGTGCCTCACCACCCTCATAGTAAAGAATTTCTTCCTTATACGTAATCTAAATCTACCCTCTTTTAGTTTAAAGCCATTACCCCTTGTCCTATCCCTACGTGCCCTTCTAAAAAGTCCTTCTCCAGCTTTCTTGCAGGCCTCCTTTAAGTACTGGAAGGCTGTGATAAGGTCACCCCAGAGCCTTCTCTTCTCCAGGCTGAACAGCCCCAACTCTCTCAGCCTGTCCTCACAGGAGAGGTGCTCCAGCCCTCTGATCATCTTCATGGTCCTCCTCTGGACCCGCTTCAACAGGTCCATGTCCTGCTTATGTTGAGGGCTCCAGAGCTGGACGCAGGATGCCAGGTGGTCTCTCACCAGAGCAGAGTAGAGAGTAATACAAGTGAACATAGCAGAATGGTCCTAAGGATTGAATATGAGCCTGTAGGTTTGCATACTGTTTGTAGGTGGTTTTTTGGGTTTTTTTGGTTTGTTTTTTTGTGTCGTCCCGTTCCCCCCCCCCCCC
>Ga0065711_1004330_pt1 | contig 24005 bp, 15 predicted proteins | sample Hoacrofraction12_FD_59098 | JGI IMG/M metagenome (GOLD analysis project Ga0065711, IMG submission 59098) | Hoatzin crop microbial communities from Cojedes, Venezuela - Epithelial fraction 12 v2 (version 2) | ecosystem: Host-associated > Birds > Digestive system > Esophagus > Crop | place... | reverse complement strand
GGGGGGGGGTAAATGCCACCCCCTCGGCTCGGTGTCCCACACTCGCTGTCACCCCCCACCCCCTCCACCCCCGGGAGAAGGAGACGGGAGAAGGGGGCATCAGGGTGCCCCTCAGTTGGGGGGGCCCTCAGTAAAGGGGGGGCCAGGTCTTCCCCCCTCGAGGGCTGGGGGGGGTGGTGGGGTGTCTCTGCCTGCGAGGGGAGAAGGTGTCACACTGCCACTGCCTGGGCACAGTTGTGGGGACATCGGCTGGGAAGAGGTCCCTCATCCTTTGGAGGGACCCTGCCTGTTGTGAGGAGGCCCTCACCCTGCCGCTGACGTTGATGTTGATGTCTGGGGGTGGGGGGTGACACGCACCACCAAGCCCGAAGAGGTGCGCTAGTTCAGGGGTGGCGGGAGGTGAAGACGGGATGCTGCTGGAGTGGGACGGAATCACTGTTTCCAAGGATTTCACGTCCTTGGCAGCTGAGAAGGGCTGACAATTTGTGGATGAGTGTATTACCCCCCAGCCTAGCACAAGAAATTATTTTCTAACGGCAAAAGCAAAATGTAAATCAAAGCCAATGCTGAACGACAAGCCACACACTGTGTGGTGGATTGCCCAAAGGATGTGCCTTTTTATGTTGAAAGAACACACCCAGGAGCAAGCTCGTGAGGTACCTGTGCATCTCTTTAATGAACTCATCCACAGAATCAATCGGAGTTTACTTGTGCAACCAGAAATACATTTTTAAAAAATCACTGCTTTATCAGTAGAATTGATTCTTGTGGCTGCTGTACTCTCCTCGCTGGCCTCTTGCTTCGTTGAACAGGACTAACTGCATGAACAGATATCTAAAATGCGTTACTTTTGGCTCCTGACTCAAACTGTACTCCGTACAGAATTAACCTTTCCTCTTGGGCGTACCTTGCACACTGACACAACAGTGACTGCATGATCAGCCGGTTTCACAGTGTTTATTTCTCCGAGGAGAACACCTCTGCATCTCACTCAGCATCTCTGCGGAGAGGTAGGGCAAGCTCTGTTCAGCTGACGGACCGCCAAGGCAAAGTGATCAGGGCTGGTACCTATCTAGGACCAGCAGAAGGTGATGCTCATGTCCTTTGTTTATGTGAAGCAGTGTCTGAAAACTGCAGAGTGTATTTTGTGCACCGACTTTGGTCAAAGCTGGAAGCGTTCTACACCTTCAGAGCCAGGGCTCAGGGGAGGGAAACTGGCAGTGAGACAGTGAGAAGAACACAGGTACTGAGAATCTGCACGAAAAAAAATCACCTTCTATCAATTGCTCAGTGATCTATTTTGCTCTGTCCATGAATACCATCAGAGAAGCAGAAATAAAACCCAGTCTAAACACAGGCCATATCACATCAGACCGGAAGCCCATCTACAGCCGCAACTTCTCTGCAGCAGTGGCCATAGTGGAAATGTACTGCAGTCTATGGGAAAAGAAGTGTAGGGTGATCTTTCACTGGTTAACTCCTGGAGTGCAGTGATCCATAATGCGAGGGCTTCCAGAAACATGTTTTTTGCTTAATTCAATTTCTTCCAAAATAAAGGTAAAACTACAGGTTTCTTTGTCTTGAAGTTGCCCTGCGTTTTCCTTCAGCCCTTGCCTTGTCCATCCATATCTTCCAAATTCATCACCTTATCAATTTAGTAGCCTACCAGCAATGGCCTTCGCCATGCAGCCCTGATATGTTGTCGTCCCAGTTCATCCAGTTTCACCTAGTTTTCACCACAAGCTATCATGGCAATAATTTTTCTGTGCCTGTAAAGCCTGTGCCACAGGAGGACCAAATCAAAGTTGCTTGTTTCCAGGACCTGTATTTTTTACCCTTTGGTCACTTTCAATAAGCAGATATCTAGGGCAGAAATTCACCATGTATCTTTGCTTCAGGCCTGTCGCTTGCTAATAGGGTGGGTCTGTAAGGGAAACCTGTAATCGCCTCCCAAGAAGACAGTTCTGGTGCTCTATTTCCCCTCCTTGATTTGACCTTTTACTCAAGAGGACGTGTCAAAGAAGTAGTCAGACAGAAATGATGAAAAGGTAACAGAAAAAGTAGGAACATGTGAAATACTCACAGAATGTAAAATAGCCTTTTGCTTTCATAAAGAGACCATGTTTCAAATTGGTGGTGACCTTGTAAGACAAAAGGACACAGAGGATGGAGAAGTCCCTGAGAGCAATGAAGACAAGGAATTGCAAAAGGGAGCTGGATAAGAGTTCCGCAAATCTGGTCAAATTATTAAATCATTTGCGATACGGCCCTTCAACCTCAGAATCCACCCTGTTTCCCAGCCATTTTTTATTGTCGTCTTCTCCTTTCTTGAAATTTCTCACCTTTATGTATGTCGAGTCCCTTACAAACTGAAAGTTTTTGAAGTTGTCAGTGTGGTCTTCGAGAATATCCAAGGGGAAATTCAGTCATCTCATAAGGTAAGAGACTATATCATACCTGCTATTTCTATGAAGCATTTGAAGAGTTTTCTGAAGCCTGATGAACTTCTTTGAAGGTTTTAATCGCTTTCATGCAGCAAGTACTCAACAAACCATACTGATTGTGTACTTGGGATTAGGGATGCACTGGTTTCAGTGTTGGCTTCTCATCCCCAGCCTGGCAGATTTGGAGGGTTCTGCAGTGGTTGTGTTTATTGCTGAATAAGACATCCAGTTAGTGCATTCTGCGATGGAAGAGAGACAAATAACGGTCTATTAGAGTCACTGTTCAAGAGCTTTCTTCAACTTCTCCTAAGTGAAGTTGCACAGAGAGCCAATAGGAAAAAGCAGAATTTCCCCAAGTCATTTTAAAAGCAATAGAAAAGAGCTGAAGAAGTTGGAGTCGATAAAGGCATTCAAGATTAAACTCTTTGCCTGAAAGAATATCAGGATTTTAATTTTGCAGACAGAGTTTCCCTAACACTGAGAAGACATTCCCAATAGAGTTTTACAACGCTGCTATGCAGCCGCATGCAGAAACACACCGGGAGCATTGCCGAAGGAGGAGTACGGCAAATGAGGCAGGGTGTTTTGCTTTGGATTGATGGCTGGTAGGTCATGCACGGTGAGTGGCAAGGGTTGTGAGAAAAGAGGGCAGCTTGATTGCCCGCAGCAGGGTCTCCTGGACATTGCTGGTGGCGCAGAGATAGAGCCCAAAAGTTGCAAACCAGAACTGTGTAGCTGCTTGATTCCTCCTTTGATGTTGGCGAATGCATGCTCCTCAAGTGTTTATCACACGTGAATGTGAAATGATTATCTTAAATGTTTCTTCAGCTTGTGTAAATCAGACCTCACCAAGGCATGTTAATTCCTTTAACTTGCTAGTCCTGGCAGCAGGCCGAGAAGAGGAACACTCTGAACTGACAAAATTAGTTTCTTCTTTTTATTACATTTTGAAGACTTTAAAAACCCTTTTGAATACAGGAGACTATTACAAATGTATTAGGTTACATGTGTTTGTGTCTGCATATCTGGAAATGAACTTTTACATTATATTATTAAATATATCATTCTATATTATTAAATATATCAGCCGAAGTATCAAGTGTATAGGATGGGAGTGTACAGCCATAAACAACCATATTGTAGCAATTCTATATAAATAATTTCCTGGAACCTGACCACAGTCACTTGTTAACCTCCTCATATTTGCACAGAGACCTTCCAGAACACATCAGAGTATTTTTCAGAGACCTGAAACAAGCATTAATTAACAAAAGCACCAACAAGGATATGCAAGTTGGTGTGTGACAAACGTAGGTGTTGGCACTGCATTTTTTGTGTATTTCAAATGCAAGTATAGCCTGCGAACCTCATTCTTCCACTTCCTTGCTTTTTGTAAGTATAATGACCCAACACATACAAAGGTTGGGTGTGTAGTTGTTATAGCCTGTCCTGGGCTAGTAAGCGACCTAGGAAGTCTCCTATTCAAAATGTGAACTTCACAAATCTGACTTTTGCTTCACACACTTTTGCTGTTACTCTTCATCTTCCCCATGCGGAGAGTGGTATCAAAGACTCTCCCGTTCTGTGGCCCTGTGTACCTGGTGTGCAGCACCACAGCTGAGCTACTACTGAGCATGCGCATGAGCGAGGACGCTCAAAGTTTCTCTCGAAGGAGCTCACTCCTTGGCTTTAGTCTAGTGCCCCAGTCCCTCCCATCATGGGCTAAGGTGGTTCCCTCCAACATGCTTCAGAGAAACTGTCCTTCACATGACCTCAAGAAGAGCTGTCTTATGTTTTGGGAAGATTACCCAAAGCTGTGTGTTCTGATAGGTGTGTGAAAGACGTTATCGTTAGTTACGGACCTTAGGCCAGTGAAGTTCAATGGGAAGACAGCTTACGCACAAAATACAGCTTGGATGTCGTGGACTTCTGGAATCCTACTGAGCTTGTCAGACCCTTGAACTTCAACTTTTGCAGTTGGTGTGAAATACTTACATACGAAAGGATGAATGTACAAAGTGTTTAGAATTTCTTAAAGAACAGTCTAGGGTTTTTTTAATGTTTGATTTACACACAGAGTAGCCAATGTCCTCTGGCTTTGTGTGGAGGGTGAGAGATACACTACATTTCTTTCCGTATGTGAGATGATATGTTAGTGACAGTATAAATGCTTATTGGCAGCCATTCAAAATATTTTTTATCCCCCTGTAAGAAATGGAATAATCTTAGTCAAACTTTATTCTCCATGTAGTGCTACTGTGGATATATAAACTCTCATCCTGTGTTACCTTCCACTGTACCTGCTACAGACATATAGGGAAGGTGCTGTTTTGAGAGGAAGGATTCTACATGAGAGCTGGTCACCCTTGACTCCCTTTGTAGTCAGTGGGGAGAAACAGGTATCTGGTTTACTTCACAAGCCCTTAAAACAAAATAAATCCCACCAGAAATGCCTGTCTGGTGCTACACAGACTCCCTAAATGCCTAACCCAGACGATGTGTCCAGGTGAAACCCACTCGTGCTGTGTCCTGTACTGCTCTGTCTCAGCTGTTGCCTTTTCTCATGGGCTGAGGCTGCAACATTTGGAGCACGGACTCTACAGAAGCCATGGGGCTGCGCAGTGTGGTAGCCAGGAGCATGATGTGAGGAGCCCCTCCAGCCCATGGTTTCTCTCACTTTTGGCTTCCATGCTTGAATCATTGCTCTGCTGATACCTTTGGAAGCTCATATAGCTGAGATCAGAGCCCTTTAACTCCACTCAGGTCCCAGAGTATGGAAACTAGAACTCTGTGCATTAAAAAATGCATCCTGGGAGACTGCAGTGATCCATCAGATTTTAGCCAGATATTCCCCCTTACTCTTTGTTTTATAAATTTTTCCTCCAGTTTTCAAACTTCAGTTCTTCTTTGGATGCTCCTCTTACTTATCCTCCACTTTTTCAGAGTGTCTATCATTTTCTCCATCACCATCTTCACTCACTGTCTTTGTTTGCTTCTCTTCAGCCAGATCACTATCTCAGTAAATGGAGCACTTCTTCCAGTAGCTTTTCATGCATAAGTGTGAGAGCAGAGGTCTGAGCCTGGATGAATGAAGTCTTCCAATTATCCCCACCAAAAGATCAAACTAGGAGGGAGGACAAACAGGACTGATAGTATCTTCTAGGGTTTATTCGCATTTCCCAGACACAGGGCTAGGAAAAAAAAAAGAATATGCCATAAAAGGACAGCATTTTGTCTGCCGCAGATTAGAAGACTCTACTGTCTTGATCGCAGACACGTAAAATGAAATGACAAATTAATCTTAGCATAAAGAATAGGCTGGGGGAAAATCAATATTGCAATCAAGTGAGATGAGGAGAGAAATGTCAGAAATTTCTACAGATGTCAGGAGACCAATTGTGCCCAGAGATGAATAAATACTTGGACCCAATCTTCAGCACCGATTGAAAAAACTCAGCAGTTGCACAAACCATCCCTTTTTCTTCTCCAAAGATTTTAACCAAACTTGTCCTTTTGTTCTTGCCTAAGCTTAGGTCAAATATTGAAATAATTTCCTTCCTGGTTAAAAACAGCTGGAAAGGGACTGGAAGCGGGGAGGGTGTCAGAACCCTCCAGACTCAGGCTGGCTTTTGGTATGTTCATTGATGTACTCCATGTACACACAACAGCACCTAGGAGAACTTCTTTGCCAAGTAGTATCCCGGCCAGGTTGCTTGAGAAAAAGACTGGGGACTCTCTGCAGGCAGAATATAGTTATTAAGGCAGTGTCTGAAGGGTAAAACTACAGCCAATACATGTCCTCCAGTTGTTTTGTCATTAAAATAGGCACAGATTTGGCTTGGCCAAACAGAGAAAGCAGGGTCACATAAAGGAGCTTAAACACCCTGCTAGAGGCTTGCCCCTGGCCACCTCTGGGCCTGGCAGGAGATGTACAGCACAGAGCCCTCTCTGCAGCCTTGCTGGTACCCACAAAATCTCTTCAGTACTGGCAAAGGCAGAGCAAGGAAAAGTGGCACTAAGCCTCCTACCTGTGTTTTCAGTTTTACACCCTTAACAGATGAGCTGTCCTACAGCAAGAAAAATAGACTGGAGCATCTCTGCCATGAATTTCCATCTCATTATTCCTGCGGGCACTCAGTATGCTTAATTTCACCAAATGCCTTCCTTTCCTGCAGTATAATCAGCCTCATGTCAGGAAAGATTCTCCTCCCTTCTGAAGGGATGGGAGTTCTTTTACCACCAATGGCCTTAAAACTTCTAAATCTTCCTTTTTGGAGCCGAGACAGTGAAGGAAGGCTCCTGAGCCCAATTTACTTTGCTGTGCTGGACAGGATCCTGCGGCATCTCTCCGTACAGGAAGCACCTTGCTCTGAAGCAAAGGCAGCAGCATTTTGAAGGAGTTTGTGGCCAGCCTGGATGCTCCTGGGCTTCTCTCGCCAGTACAGCAGTCATTTTGGTAGCTGTAGCTCGTAAGTCTTGGCCTTACCATCATCCTCTTCACGAAGCTGCTGTGCCCATTTGCCCAGGGTACTTGTCTGGGCTGGTATGTTTTAGGGTACCAACTTTTTCACCAGTCCAGCCACACTTTGGGCAGAGTGCTATTTTTGACCTAGGGAAGCTTGGTTTCTCTCAGCAGAGATAATCACCAAATCATTTGCAAGCCTGAGTGCTTCCACAGGGAGAAAGCAATCCTGCAGCTCTCTCTTATTTTAGACATTTTGGTGCAGTTAATTGTAGGCTTGATTACTAACCATTTTGCTTGCACGTACCTTTTGGCTTTACTCTGGTACTTTATGTGATAAGTTACTTTAAAATGCAGGATTAGCAGAACTTTCATGAGGCACAGCTGTCCAGCACCCCATTAGGCACAGTTCACAGCATTTATCATTTTTTACACACACACATATGTACACAGAGGCAGACAGTGAGCGCAAATTTGTGTCTCTCCCAGGGCAGCAAAGTTGCAGGACTCCTTCCTCACAGACTTCAGGGCTTAGGCTGTGCTCCCTAGGTGTGTCAGGGCTGGAGAGGACCGGGAGGTGCACCCAGCTGCAGCTGCAGGCTGTTATTGGCTTGGCCTGGGGACGTGGTCTCCAGGGGCTCTGGACCCTGTGCATCGTCCCTGTGCCAGGGCCATCACACCTGCTCCTGCACAGCCTGGGGTGGCCGGGTTAACCATCCTTCTGCAAGTTCATTGAAGCTGGATTTTAAAACGAAGAGGAAGTATCTGACAAGTTTACCCTGTGTTATTCAAGCAATATATTCAGCAGAGCTCAGATGTGTTTCTTTGAGGAAATCAGAAAGGGTTAGGAAGGAAGAGCAAAGCATCGTAAAGAGGCACAAGTGCAGGACTTCCGTTGTCTTGTGCCATGTTGTGGCACGAGGGCATGCATCTGCGTGCTGGTTGTTCGCTTCCCTGGTGTGGTGGGTGACCCAGCAGAAACGCATTTTTCTGAGGGATCTGACCATCCTGTTTTTGGAACCGTGGGTTTTCTTTAAGGGGCTCTGGCTGTGGCCCTTGGGGAGCGCAGAGCACAGCACAGCGGGCCCATCCTGGGGGCTGATCATTATCAACTTGCAGCAGAGGGGCCCCATCCCAGCCTGGGGTCCCCAGAGCAGAGAGCTCCACGGCCAGCCCCGCTCCCATCAGTCACCCTCCCACCCAGCCACACAGGACTCCATGCCCATGGTGGCTGGAGAGGCTCTCTGGGAGTCTCTGGCACGCTTTCCCAAGTCATCCCCAATGAGATCAGCAGTCCTGGAGCCAAAGCCAGGGTCAGAGTCGTTTGTTTCTCCCCAGCAAGACTTCAAAAACAAGCGGTGCTCACAGTGTTCCCCCGGTCCCGAGCTCAGCTGGGGGGTGCAGCCTTCTGGTTGCCCCTCAGCCTCTCCTGCTGACCTTTCCTCTGCCGCCACTTTTTCTCATGTGGGGCATGTTTGTGTGTGGCTGTGAAAGGGGGTCTGCTGTTTGTCCTGTGGCCGAAACGAGCTGCAGCAGGGTGAGGACATTGCTTGGCGACAGCCTCCGAGGTGCCGGTGGCTTTTCAGTGCCCTGCCGGCTGGGTTTTGGCGGCACGCGGTACTGGTCATAGCCATCAGCCTGCAAGTTCCATGTTCGTGGTGGCAACAGCTCCACAACTTCTGTGTTGCTCAGTATTTCAGAAAGGCTCCTCTGCCTCATCATAGAGTAATCTGAGTTAGATCAACAGCAAAATCTGCCTTTGAAGGGAGGAGACCTCCTGAGGGAATTATTGCATTGGTTGCATGTGATAGGGAAAAAGAGAGTGAGAGTACATGTGTGTTCACGTCTGTGTATTCAGAACTGTCCCAAGCTTCTCTGTAAATGAGACACTACTTTGGGCAGATGTTTGCAATCTAAATTAGGTGCCAAAAATACTTTGCAGATGTGACAGCTTATCCAATGTGAAACATGCCCAGAAGTCGACGGAACGCCCGGTGAAGGCTGCTAATAGAGTCAAAGTCAGGACAAACGTTTTCCTCTCTCTGAAACACAAAGTCAAAGGAATACCAAAGATGACAGTTAAACATGAAAAAATCCAAACCACAAACATACACACAAAGATGCAGTGCTTGAGGCTGAAGATGACAGCTGTGGGCGCTGAGAACGATATCAGCATGCAGAATACAATCCATCCTTTTGCTGTCACCAAGCACCTGGGTTAAGAAAGCAAGTACTTTTTCAGATAGTAAGGGGACCACAGTTAGGACTTGCCTTTAGACCCCTACTTGTAAGAAAACCAGACATTCAGAAGAAATTATCACTACTCTTCTCAAAGGGAATAATTTTTTCTCCTGGACTGAAATAGCTAGTGACCACTTGCAGAGCAGGAGAAAGCATATCTATAGTAGGCTTTGGTTTCTCAAAGATTTGTTATTTTTATTTTCTCGAAGATTAGTTATGTTATCTCAGATTGTTAGGTTATCTCAGATTATTTGATAAGGAGGAGTACAACACTCCAGTGCTCTGCTGAGACCAACTCATTACAGATTCCTGGTCACTCTAGAAGCTGCTGTCAGCAGGCTCTGTCTAGGAAGCACCGCAGGTCCCATCCCACCTTTGCTACCGTGTGTCATTCAGCTTTCTTGACTCTTATGCATTAATAGGATAGTGAAATGAATCTTCTCCAGTCTGCATTTGTGACACTGACCCTTGAGTTCTGTGATTTGATTTTTTCAGATTTTTATTAACACTAATGCATAATTAACTGAAGAAGAGGTGCAGTGTTTTAGAAAGATGCTTTAACAGTAGCCAATACCTGTAGTAGCTGATAAAGCTATTTTTTCAGAGAAGTCAACAGGGAAAGTTTGCTGAGGATTTGAGGAATAGCTTCATGTTTTCTGTGTTGCTTTTACATTTGGATCTTATTTGTCCTGGTTATATGGGTTTGTTCAACAGAAGCAGTACCCTTTGATGTCCCCCTCAGCTATGCTCACAAGTGAGAAACAGGGGAGCTTTACCTCTGCTGTCGCTCCCATATGAGGTGAGGAAAGCAGCCAAGATGTATGCGTGGGCAAAGGGAAGAGCTCTGCCACCGCAACTCCACAACATGTGTGGCACTGGTTGAGGGAGGCAAAATAAGGAAAGACAAAGACTAGTTCTCCTCTATTGGCCTAACAAGGAACATCAAAGAATAATTCCCCTCGATCCCCTCAGTGCCCAAGTAAAGCTGTGCCTGCGTAAGCCCCCACTAAACCCCTCCAAACTGTGCGGGTGGGCACAGCCATTCTCCCATCCACCTCCCAGACACACGCGTTTCTCCCAGCTGCCAGCTGCTTTCTAACAATTTCTTCAGCTGTGCATTTTCAGCATGTAACATTTGCAGGGTAATGCCCATTTCTGCTGAAAAGTGTCTCAGACTTGTGTTGAATATCATGAGGAACAGTGCGGGGTACTCTAGTGGGGCATCTCCCTAGATTTAAAGGTTTAAAAATCTCAGCCGTCTCTTCCTTAACTAACATGTTACAGAAGGCTAAAGTGTTGAGCATTGCAGTGCCAGAGAAACCTGGTCCAGGGCAGCAAAGGACGGTGGGGTTCAGACATGTACCAGCAGCGATAGCACGCTGCAGACAAATCAGCTGTTGTCCCACTTGGAACTAAAGGAGATGGGATAAACCCTCCTCAGGAAATGGTGGTGTTGGGTGTGTGGGTTTGAGTTGATGTTTCTGCTGTTTCACTGTTCAATTGGCCATCTGGGAAGCTGTGTCTGAGGACAAGGCTGAGTCTGGGTCTCCCTCCTGCACAGACAGAGCTCGCTCACTGTGGTTGCTGGAGCTGTAAATGAAAAGAAAGGGAAAGTCAATTTTGTGGTATTGTTGGCTGGATGGTGAGAAATATGTACATTTAATTTCACCCAAATTAGGTGTGGAAACGGTTTCCTGGTTTTCACTTGAGGCTTCACCTCTGCTCACACAGACAGAGCTTGCACACGGAAAAAGTTCAAAAAAAGCACCAGCAAAGGAGTGCTTGTAAGAAGGGTCTGGGACAGCTGAACATGCATGTGTGTGCACGCGTGTGCTCATCTCTGTGTGTTTGCAGGTCTTTTGGTACCATGGCAATGCCAATTTACACTTTGCCCTGAAGCCGTGGAGTTATGAAAAGCTGGTGTGAGTGACACTGGTGTGGAAGCCCAAGCTGGCAGAGTGACACTTTATCGCAGCATTTTGCAGCTCTTCTTTCAGGTTCAAAGATTCTGGAGCAGCTCTGACATCAAATGTAAATCAAACTGGAGACAATTCTGCTCTTCTCCAGACTAGAGGAGGGGAGGAATTAGATCCTTCCTGAAATAACATTAAAAAAGAACATTTTTTTCAAGCAAGCATCCTTCTTCTGTGCATATTGGAGAGAGGGGTCCAAGAAGACCAGAAGACAAAAAGCTTGTGACACATTTGCATTATTTTGTGCGCTTCCTCCTAATTCAGCATGCAGACTGACTTGGAGAAGTTTTTAACATTGAATGCCTGTGGCAGCATTTTATATACTGAGGCAAGTGATTTCTCCTGTGTGTGGAGTTTCTTCAGGGAAACTTGTCTGGTACATCATGATCTCTCACATATTTTAGTACACACTTGCCTGGAAATATACTTATGGCAGAAATCTAAAATATAGCAAATTAGGAGGAAGTGAAAGCTGCAGAAAACTGTTCTGGTTAGCACAGGATTAAAAAATAAATTATAAAATAATGAATAGTGAAGAGGCTAGAGAACTGCAAAACAGATAGTGTAATTCTTTTACCATGAGCTATTTATGTGTGTTAAAATACAAGGCAAAAATCTGGGGCTCGTTGGGTCAGAGGAGAAGCCTGACTCACTTTGGCTGTGTTAGTCCCAAATCTGTGAGTGCACCCATGTAACCTGTCCCTGGGAAGACCGCAGTGCAACTCCACTCATCACAGCACAGTGTCTCATTAAAAGCACCATAGCGTGAGAGCTGGAAGAATACAGTCCAAGCAAGGCATTAGGAAAGATACTGCTGCACTCAAAATTATCGGATTTTCACCTCTGTGATGAAAGTCTTCACCCCAGCACCCCGCTAGACCAGCTGAAGCCAGTCTGTGCAGTGGAGCAGTCCCAGGTGGGGCAGTCCCCTGTAAATGGGATATTTCTGGTAGAGAGATACTTGAAATCATAGTAAAACTGTTAGAAGACTACATGGCTATCTGCAAGAAAAATTAGGAATCTCTAGTGTTTGCAGACATAACAGTGAATGTGTGCTTGTTAATGCTGGGAAACGGACAGAAACAGCTGGTGGCTAAAAGTATCAACAAATATCTCACTGTTCTTCCCCTCTTGGCCGTGAAGAGCAGGAAAAAGCAGCTCCTCTGCCCCCCCTGAGAGGGACAAGCACAGGCACTGTCTAAAGGAGGGCGGGAGGGAATGGGTGAGCAGTGCCATAACCAAGGGTGTGCGTCCCTGCCTGCCCAAGCACGACGGCTCCCTGCTGAATCCCCCGCGCGAGGGGCTGGGTCCTGGGAGGTGGCCTTCTGGGCACTTTAAGTAAAAGAGACCTTGAGACTCCACCAACTCACTTCACACCAACTTTTTGTGCGGTCAGTAGGTGAACCTTCAAAGGTGAAGATCTTAACCCATAAAGATTAAGGTCTAGCAAAATCAAAAGATGAGTACTATTAGAGCAAAAGTAACACATGGAAACCAAATACCATATATTTCTGAGGCTTCTTTCATGGTTTTTCATTGCTTCAGGTTGGCAGTGTTGGTCAGTTTCACAGCAAGAGGGGAAAACTGCCAAAAATTGCTTTCTTAGTGTTTTCATGTCTTCAAGTTTCTTTTTCAGTTTAGCTTTACAATTTCCCCATACAAAAAACCCCAACGAACAGAAAACTCCCTTTTTCAAGCTGACTGCTGCTCGTCTCTGTTCTCCACGTGCCCATCACCACTTGCAAATGAAAACCTGCACCTCTGTAAATCGGACGGAGTGAGAGAAGAGCAACCTTCAGGTTTCTCCAATTGGAATTTATGGATTGTCCTTTCTTGCAGATAAAAAACAGCTTTCTGAAGAGTTTAGTGGCATCTGAAAATATTAGATATGTAAATTATCCTGTTTCCCACAGTTTCAACAAATACTATTTTTACTATGTAAAATTTTATAGTGAAAATGAGGTAATAATCAAAACAAATTCTCCCTTAGTCATGGAAAAATGCCCCCAGCAGAATCTCACAGAATGTCTCAGGAGAGAGAGCCACATCCTTCATTAGAATTAAAAATTAACCAAGAACACAATGAACACCCAAACATGAGAAACCACAAACAAACAAACAAAATAACCCATTCATATGATGTTTTAAGAAGAGGTAAATCTGGAAAAAAACCCTAAACTTTTCATTAAAATGTTGTTCTACACAATGCATATCTCCATTTTTAAAATATTTTCTCAAGCAAAGATACTGTACCTGGTCTGTTACTTCTCCTTTCTGTTGCTTCACATCAGCTTCTGGGCAGTTGGACCAGGTGGATGGCTCCTGGCATTTGTCCATCTCTCAGCCACCAAATAAGATCAGCTCTGAGAGACTGAGTCCTTGCAAGGGGAAAAACTGCTAATCTATGCTTCCTTGCTTGAAATTAAACTTGATTTTTTAAATATTACTGCATCTTCAGGTTCTTGGTCAAATGTGCTTTGAAGTCAGTGGAAGAACTGACATTGCTTTTGAATACCTATCATTTTGCTTTCCAATGTTTTCTTCCTGTTCACTCTTCATTGGATTTGTTCTGTGCTGTTCTCCGTGCCGGGATGAGGAGCAAAGTTCAGAAGTCTCTGATCCTCATTCACCTTCATGGTTTATCTTCACAAAGCTTTATTTCCCACATCTCTGAAGCACAGCCCAGCCATCCTCCCTGTGTCCTGAAGGTGCCAATAGTAACAGCAGGAGCTGCTGAGCACTTTAGGGGGCCTCCAGGCAAGGGGAAGTCTTGTGTGACTAAACGCGAGGTAGGAGCTCATGTCAGGCAATGCATCATGCTTAGGCTGTGTTTACATTAGCTTTTTTGTATGGAGCAACAGCACCATTGTGGAGCAACAGCACCATTGTGGTCCCCTGACCGTCTCCTCGTATCACACTTCGTCCTGATCGACAGAATGGTTTGAGTGTATGCAAACCAGGTGCCTTCTGGAGGAAAGCAAAGTGGGAAACTCTGCCCAAGAGGCACACAGACTGGGCTCCAACCCCTAAATGGGGACACGAGGGTCTGAAACAGTTACTGGCTCCTCGAGCAGAAGCAAAGCAGAGGCACAGTGGAAACATTTAATCCAGGAGACTACTACAAAGGTCATTCAGAAGACAGCACAGGTAGCTTCAGGCTACACATTTGCCCCTAGTATGCTGCATTACCACTGGGGTAGGTGTAGTCCTGGAAGGCGAAGGGCACTCACCCACGGGGACAAGAACATCCTCTTCCCAGCCAGGCCATCCAAATTCACCATGCCGAGTCTGTGACTTTGTGTGCTGGTTTCAGCTGGGGTAGAGCTAATTTTCTTCTCAGTAGCTGGTGTGTTTTGGATTTAGTACAAGAAGCATGTTGATAAATCTGATGTTTTTAGTTGTTGCTAAGAAATCAAGGACTTTTTTTGGTTTCCCATATTCAGCCAATGAGCAGGTGTGCAGGAGCTGGGAGGGAGCGCGGCCAGGCAGCCAGCCCAAGCTGGCCAGGGGGAATATTCCATACCATGGGCGCTATGCTCAGTTTATAAATGGGGGTTGGCTGGAGGGCAGGAATTCTCTCTTTTCCAGGAGATTTCAACTTTTTTCTGCGATTCCTTTTTTTTTCTGTGAGTTCAAAATTTCCATGAGTTTGAACTTTTCTGGGAGTTCAGTCTGTTTTTTAGGAAGTTCCGTGAAATTAATGAAATCCGTGAGTTCCATGTTCCATGTTCCATGTTTGGGGACCGGCTATGCAATCAGTCTTCAGGGAGTGAGAAAAAAATTATATTGTGTATTGTTTGTTTTGCACATACATTATTATTATTATTATTATTATTAATTGTTTTATTAAACTGTCTTTATCTCAGCCCACTAGCTTCCCCTTTTGTTTATCCTCCTGCCCATCTCATTGCGGGGGAAGAGGAGGGGTGAGCAAGTGGCTGTCTGGTCCTAGTTGCTGGCTGCTGGGTGAAACTACAACACTTTGTTTCCAAGTTGTCAAGCGGATAGAAAGCTGAACTACAATGGAAAAACAATACATCTAAAACCTAAATACTGTTTTTTTCTTCTTGTAATGAGTGTCCAGGTTTTGACTACTTTGATGAAGAAATAACAAGGATCTGGGACTCTAAACTCAGCTTTCTTATGCTGGGAAAACACTGACAATCATGGATGTGACTTGCACAATTCTCACATCATCCCTGGAGCAGAGGAAGACACAGTCAGTGCATGGCCTGTCCCCCTCTGCTCACACGTTTCTGGCTATTGCCCGGAAGGTCACTTTTCTGAAGATTCATCTCCAAAACAAGAGCATGAAGCAGACTACTCACTGTTTGCTGCTACCTGCCATGGCTTCTACAAGAGGACAATTGCCCAGCAAGCTGTGCACTGTACAGTGATTCTTCCAACTCATGAAGCTAAATCTCAAAGAGGGAATTACAAGGTGTCTGAGTCACGTTAGCTACCTCCTCATCCACGACAGAGCAGTGCATCCAGAAGTACAAAAACACTAAGAAACAATTGTATTAAAGCACAAAAACCACTGAAGTCCCATTTCCATGTTTAGTCCAGTACAACACATCTACCCTGTCGTACAGACCTGGTAAAGTCAATGTTATTTTTACCTTTGATGACAATAGGAGTAGGAGAAGGCTCTGAATTTACAGGTTTTACAATGTCGGACATTTAAAACCATTTACAGGTTTTGCTTATTAGTTTTATTGTTAGAATAGGATGAACAGAATTGTGATAGATAAGGACATAAATGCAACGCAACTAATTAATGCAAATAACGAAAGGAAGGACACTTGTCCTTCTACAGCACAAGAAGAAAACCAGACACAAACATATGCTTGAGCTTTTTTCCTGCATATGAAATGATCTCAAAGGTTCCATTGTCCAATTCCTAGATCACTCATATAAGTGCCTTTCTCAAGCAGTGATTTTTCATGGTTTCACAATGGACATGGAGGTCACTATTAGAATCAAAAAATTAAAACCTCTGAATTTTTCTTTTAGCATTAACTTCAAATATGGAACAAAAAAGGTCTTTATTTCCATCAATAATAGATAAGGGTCAAAGGCTATACATTAAAATCCCCTCCATTAGGCACAGTCAATTGAATTTTGAAGTTTGGTTTTCTGTCCTGGAGTCTTGGTTGGGAACTAAATGTAAGAAAAAGTCACGTTTCCTGGAAAAAAAAAAAAGCCTGAGGACAAAAGGACCTGCTGATGAGTGTTCACACGACTCTGGGCTACGGCAGCTATATGGACCAGGTTCTGACTCCTAGCTCTAAGCAGGCAGTGATGGATGATGTCCCAGTGTGAAGGCTGAGCAGTGATAAATGAGGCAGCCACACTGAGCACACTCAGGGTAACATGGTAGTTTTACAACACATCATAAAACAACACTGGCTGCTGCTTTGATGGACAAAACTCATGGAGACTAGAGAGGAAATATCAGCTGTCTGTGATCAGGCATTGGGAAATTCTGGCTGGCAACCAAACGCAAACAAGAGCACCTTTCTTGGTGCCTCCACTGGGAGAGGAAGAATAGCCATTTGTTAGGTACAGAGAGCTCGTGTCTCTGCTCTGTGGATGGCCATCGAGGGGCTGTGGGCAAAGAACGCTGAGCAACACAGGAGAGAAAGTCTCTGAGGTATTTTGAGACTTGGTCTCAGACACACAGGTATGGTGGGACATTTGGGACGTTGGTCCTGGACTTTGGAAAGAGATAGATATCAAAACTGTGTTGTAAAAAATTCATATAGTTTAACTGAGTCTGAATTCATGTATGCATCAGTCCTTCGAGTGGATTTTCCATGTTGAAAATATGGGCCCTCAAGCCTGGGTGAGACGAGAGTGACCAGCTGGCACATCCCTGGTCAGAGGGGACCAGTCTCTGAGACTTGCAGCTCTGCAAAAGCAGCCAGGGCCGGGACGGGATCTGGTTGAGACAGAGGAGGTGGTGCAGGCATTGGCAGGCACAAGAGAAAGAGGGGTTGAAGAGGACTAAGGTGAAATCAAAGTAACAGCCCTTTGCTAATGCCCTTGCCATTGTCTCAGCTGTTGGCCAAGGATGGCACAGAGCGGCATGTTAGGTAAGGAGCCCAGTACAGTGGAAGTACCTTAGCGAGTGGGAGTTCAAGGCACAGAAACATGGGCTCAGCAGAACGAACGCTAAGTAGGTTTGTGGTGGAATATGACACCAAACATACAGTCTCCAACACACAGAATCACAGAATGTCAGGGGTTGGAAGAGACCTCTGGGGATCATCCAGTCCAACCCCCTTGCCAAAGCAGGGTCACCTACAGCAGGTTGCATAGGACCTCGTCAAAGGTGGGTTTTGAATATCTCCAGAGAAAGAGACTCCACAACCCCTCTGGGCAGCCTGTTCCAGTGCTCCGTCACCCTCAAAGGGAAGTTCTTCCTCACATTCAGATGGAACTTCCTATGCTTCACTTTGTGCCCGTTGCCCGTTGTCCTGTCACTGGGCACCACTGAAAAGAGTCTGGCCATCCTCCTGACACCAACCCTTAAGATATTTATAGGTATTTATAAGGTCCCCTCTCAGCCTTCTCTTCTTCAGGCTAAACAAGCCCAGCTCCCTCAGCCTTTCCTTATAGGAGAGATGGTCCAGTCCCCTCATCATCCTCGTAGACTTCCGCTGGATTCTCTCCAGTAGTTCCAGACACAGATGCTGGAAAGGGAAAGCAGGAGAAAGGGAAAGGCCAGCTGACCCTCACTGCCAAGGGAATCAGCAGGAGTAGATACTCTTTTTAGGTGGCTCCACCCATTCCCTGGAAGTGCAGGGGCATTCCCCTCTGCCTGGCAGTCACCTAAACATAGGGGGTACTAGACCTCCTCCACAGGCCTCCAGAAACACCTGGCACGCTCATTGACTGTGTAAGGACAGGAGTCATCACATCCACCCTTGGCTGCTCAAAATGTTGGAGTCAAGAGTGAGTAAGTCAGCTGGTCTCCTGCTGCAGCTTGTGGAGGGAGGTAGACATCTCCAGCTGGTAACTAACCCCACAGCAGAGCAACTCATTTCCCTAGGACCCCACCCCAAAACTCAACCACACACATCATCTGTCAGTCACACTCCACTTCTGAGCAACGACTGTAACCACACTGCAGTTACATTACCCAAGGCTGCAAACTCTCTTGCACGTGCTGGGCTTTCCGCATGTGAGCAGTCCCTTTGAAACAAGAGAAGTTAAGAACACGCACCAGGTGCTGCATTATCAATGACTAAACTAATAAGATGGATCCTGAATGATTAGTACAGATCCTATACAAAAACTATAAAAATCAATAGGTTCATGCAATACTGGGTTCTTGTGCTGAACACGATAAAAATCTTAAGCTGATTCATTTTCATATTAACATAATTAAAAAAAAATTATATCCATGACAATTTGCATACATTGCACAATCCAACAGCTAGACCCTGTACCATCTTCAGACTGTGATTAAAAGTGTGGGTCAGTGAAACCAACAAAACAAGCCAAGTATGGAGGAGGAGAGAAAAAACTTCTTTGTTTATAAATGTTTATTTGTTTTATTTGATCCAGAATTGCCAATTCAGCAGCAGTTCTCAATGGGAAGACTGAGGACAGAGAGCATATAAGGCAACTTGCAGTTCCTTTTGCCTTCCACGAAGTCAGAGTGCCTTTAAATAGGACTTATCCTTTATTCAATCAAATTATTTAGTTTATCTTATTTGATTAAATTGATCCCATGTAATCGGCTAGACAGATGACCTAGAGTACCCTTAGAATATTGGCTTTTTTTAAAATCCCTAGCTTCCTCGATTCTGTAAATGTATATATGTATCATTGAGCATATAGCTCAACTGAAATATGGAGGTCTTCACCAAAAGAAGAAAAAGTCATGGGACACCTAGCTCAGGGACAGATACCTACACAGACCCTCCTGCTCAGTGCTATCCAGCCACCTACGGCAGCGTGGTTCTATGAAATGTACGCAAGGATTCAACGGTTATATCTCAAACGGGAAATACCATGGTGATGAAATGTATCACAAACCCAACAAATTAAACGAAGTGTGCTGTGCTGTATGCAGTCTGCTGTGCCCTCTAGCAGGAAAGTTCAGCAGCAGTCATGTCCATGTGGTAGATTGCTTTGGCATCTCTTCTTTGAAGAACTTCTGGTCCCACCTCTTGTCAACCTGCTGCCCTGTAACCCTGAAGTTTGGACTACCCAGTCCAGGTGTTTCTTGCACAACACGTGGTAAAATAACAGCAAGTTGGACATTTTCGAGTAAAATGTGTTTTCTGCCCATGTTTGATGCAACATTTTTATTCGCTGTGAAGCTGTACCATGTGCTTTGGAGGAAGGACTGGGAATTTGCCCCAGATGAAACAAAAGAAGGGGTGTTATTTATTATACCTTTGCTCTTTCTATTAGCTATCACCTGATTTTGCCCCAGGCTTCTAAGGAACACGTTTTGGACATGCTCAGTAGACCCTGCAGGGTTGAACAATTCTTACTTACTGAACTTAACTCCATCCCAGGGCCAGATAGGGCCACCTGGGATCTGTTCAAACAGACTCAGTCATGCCTGTGGACTCTCTGTGCTGCATCCAAGGACGACCAGGTGGAGAACAGCTGGAGAAGGACCTGAGCAGGAGGGGAAGTCAGGGAGGAGCACATTGAGCCAGCAATGCTGTGAGGGCAGGACTGGATGTATGGTGATGTGAGGACTGTGAACTGGTATATGGGATAGCCTGGGCAGCTATAGAGTCTGGATCAGAGGGTCCGGGACTTAGTCAGCAAGACTGGAGAGGAGTCAGTGACAGAAACATTGCCACTGGCCTGTGACAATGACTGACATGGCTTGAAGAGACACGAAAAGGGAAAAAAAATTGCAGAAATATGGATAGGGGTGGTAAGGAGAAATGGGATGAGGAGGATGGTCCAAAGGGGTCAGACAATTGCGAAAAGAGCTGTAACATAACACCACAGAAGGGAATTTCTGCTCCTTTGTTGGGCCTAAGGCACACATGGACGGACAAAGCTGCCATGAACTCTGAGCACGGCTTGATACCCTGGGCTCTCATGTATGTACTGCAGAGCACTCTCTGTGCAAAGCAAGTGAAAAGAAAGCACACTCCAGACCCATGAATTGCTAAACTGCGATTCATTGCAAACACTGCCCTGCGGCTGCCAAAGTTGAATGCAGAGGAATAAGGACTCTGGATCCAGTCCCAGGCAGGGTATGTTCGGTCTGATGCAAACAAACATGTTTGCATTGATCTGGACATCAAAAACACAGCAGGAAATAAAAACAGTCCCCAGGCACGAGGACATTAGTCCTGCTGGTTCAAGACCAAGATGTAAGAAATGCCAATGGGGCATTTATAGCAGCGGCTTTGCAAGGCCATGGGACCTCAGAGCTACTGCTGTTGGCTGTTGCCTGCACCCCGTTCTGCACCCATCCTGCCGCAGGCTTCTTGACCTGCCTCTACTGCTCCTCTGTGTAATCCTGCAGTGTCTCCCATCAAGCTGGGCATTTCCCGCCGGAATACTCAAAGACCAGCTTTGTGGTCTTCCTTTCTTTTTCCCTTGTATTTTGAGAGGCATGATGGTCTTCTGTTGCGTGTTTGCTTTTGATCGGCACCACTGCAGTGAAGTACATACCTGCAGGCTCCCTTTTTTGTATTCTGGGGAGTTAGTTCAGTTTTCCTGACAAGACAGTGTCTTTGCTGGTTCAGGATGCTCTTCAGGTTCAGAATGAGGGTAGACACCACTGCTTCATCTCATCTCCAAGGTAAGCAATATAGAGAGCTCCAGACCTTAGTGAATAATATGTCCAGCTCCCAGAAATTATGCCTGTAACAATAAATCTAAGTTTGTCCTTTTCTTTTCTGCTGTGTTTTAGCCATTAGGGGCCACCTTTTCAAATTCTCCTTTACAATTCGGACACCATGCAATATGTTATGTTTGTTTCTTAGACCAAGCTGAGAACATCATATGACTCAGAACTGTAGGAACTGTGACTGACAAAAAGCAGAAATCATAAGACATTCATCAAGTTTGCTGAACTTAGCAAATTATAAAATCATAGGACGTTTTAGGCTGGAAAAGACCTTTAAGATCACAGAGTTCAACCATAAACGTAACACTGTCAAGTCCACCACTAAACCATTTCCCGAAGTGCCACATCTACATGTCTTTTAAATGCCTCCAGGGATGGTGATGCAACCACTTCCCTGGGCAGCCTGTTCCAGTGCTTGACAACCTTTTTGGTGAAGAAATTTCTGCTTATATCCAGTCTAAACCACCCCTGGCGCAACTTGAAGCTGTTTCCTCTTGTCCTATTGCTTGTCACTTGGGAGAAGAGTGATAATGAAGCTCGCTGTTTTTTTGCTGCTGCTGTCAGATCAGCCTGTCCTATTTGCTATGCTGATCTGGCAGAAAGTAACCCCAATGAGGACCTTCTGTCCCTTTGCAGAATCCCCACACAGGGCTTTTCCCCTGATCCTATGTCTCTGAGTCTTTTCCTTCTTCGCTCCTTTTCATGTGGTCCCTCCTTTCTGTTACTTGGACCCAAGGCTTGTCGTTGTAGCTGCTCTGCTTCTCACGTACAGGACAAGTCCAGCTCCACCCAACATTCAGCCTCTGAATGAAGATTTTTTTTTCTCCATGTTTCTTTCTTTCCTGTTTACTTTCTTTTTCCTGCAGTGCTCTAAAACATAATATTTGGCTTTTGTTTCATAAAGAAATAATCTGGCACATTAAAGAGAAAAGCACGGCTGTCACTGCTTTCACCTTGCGCAGTGAAACTGCTCCTAAACTCCCAGATTCTGTCAAACGGACAACTGTGGTAACTGAACCTGGATGAAAACTCCTAAGGACAATTCTCTATCATAAAACCAGCTTTGACAAAATCAAAATGTGTCCAAGGAAGATACCAAGCCTGAAAATTCTTCAGTNAGAAGTTGCAGTCCTTTGTCCTGACCGTATTACTCCATATTAATAACATTGTAAAAAATTATATTCTGATAAAGTAAAATATAATAGTTTGATATTTTTATTCCAGTACTGCTGTTATTGTAGCACATCTATTTTATCATTACCTAACGTTTTATTATAATGCTTTCACTTTATTGAGGTTAAATGAATTGCAAAATGAAAACATGGTGAATTCTCAAAGCAAAATCTTTCAAGGATCCTACATCACACTTTTTTCATTCAAATGTGCATTCAGCAGAAAAATTAAAGTGCTGGTTTTGCATTTGGATACAGTTCACCAGTGAGGTGTAGCCACAGGCTTCCTCTCCCTTTCTTCAGCCTCCTTGGAACAGGGCAGTCGGCTTCTCGCTGCTCTGGGTGTGCTCCCACCCATCACAGGACTCCTTACACAGGCAGCAGTTATCATAACTTGCTATTTAAAAACACACTTCATAAGCTGCTGGTAACATTGTAGGTTGGCTTTAAAGTTGACATGATTGATAACAAAACACATCAAGCACAAACCATGTTATAGCTACTGATGGGAATGTCACTGGTTTGTTCCTAGGCAATTTAACTGCTAGAAACCGTATCAGTTAAAATGAAAACTCAGAAGCAAATAAAGCTCACATCAGTGCAGATTAGAGAAAAATGTAGTTCTCTACGTCTTTTCATTTTTTTTTTTACTTCTGTTGTGGTTTAACCCAGCAGCTGGCAACTAGGAGCAGACAGCTTCTTGCTCACCTCTCCCTCCCCCAGGGGAGTGAGAAGGAGAATGGACAAAAAGTAAAACTCGTGGGCTGAGAGAAAAACAGTTTAATAAAACAACAAAGGAAGGAATGATAACAATAATAATAATAATAGTAATAGCAGAATATGCAAAACAAGTGATACAGAATATAATTTTTCTCATGGCCTGATGACCAATTCCACAGCCAGTCCCCGAGCAGTGATCGCAGGAGTTGCAGAACTCGCAGATCCCTGTCCCCCAGCCAACCTCCACTTATACACTGAGCATGACATCCATGGTATGGAATATTTCCATTGGCCAGCTTGGATTAGATGACTGGCTGTGCACCCTCCCAGCTCTTGTACACCCTCTCATTAGCTGAACATGGGAAACTGCAAGAAGTCCTTGATTTCTTAACAACTGAAAACATCAGTGAATTATGAACATTCTTTGCATACTAAATCCAAAACACAGCAGCTACTGGGAATAAAATTAACTATTTCCCAGCCAAAACCAGCACAGCATTTAAAACAAATAAGGATGTAAACAAGGCGTTTCTACCGTTTTGACTAAACCTGTTCAAACTCCTGATTTCAGGCAAGCCTTAGCCATGTTCTGTCACCGGTGAGGCTGAACTAATATATAGCAGGGAGATGTCTCCAAGTGCCTGCAAAGCTAGAATACGAGTGGTCAAAACAGATCATGCTCCCACTGCTCTGCATGTTCACCTTCTTGACTTTCAAGCAAAAGCCTTTATAGTCAAACCCTTGTTTACATGCCCCTAATCTACCTTGACTTCAGCAAGGCTTTCGACACAGTCTCCCATGATATCCTCCTAGGGAAGCTCAGGAAGTGTGGGCTGGATGAGTGGTCGGTGAAGTGGATAAAGAACTGGCTGAATGGCAGAACTCAGAGGGTTGTCATCAGCGGCGCTGAGTCTAGTTGGAGGCTGGTAACAAGTGGTGTCCCTCAGGAGTCAGTACTGGGCCCAGCCTTGTTTAACTTCTTCATCAACGACCTGGATGAAGAGTTAGAATGTACCCTCAGTAAGTTTGCTGATGACACCAAACTGGGAGGTGTGGTAGATACACCAGAAGGCTGTGCTGCCATTCAGCGTGACCTGGATAGGCTGGAAAGCTGGGCAGAGAGGAACCTGATGAGGTTCAACAAAGCCAAAT
>Ga0065711_1004559_pt1 | contig 24006 bp, 8 predicted proteins | sample Hoacrofraction12_FD_59098 | JGI IMG/M metagenome (GOLD analysis project Ga0065711, IMG submission 59098) | Hoatzin crop microbial communities from Cojedes, Venezuela - Epithelial fraction 12 v2 (version 2) | ecosystem: Host-associated > Birds > Digestive system > Esophagus > Crop | place... | reverse complement strand
CCCCGCCCAGCCGGCGCCGCCGCCGCTGGGTGGCAGCCCGGGCCCTCGGCAGGCCGGCGGCGGGGCTTCCTCCCCGGCTGAACCCACCCCAGCGTCACCCGCCCGTCTCGGCGCTTTGAGACTCGCGGGGCTACGCTGCATCTCTTCTTCGTCCGCAGGGCCTCTCTGGTTGCTCGCGGCGAGGTGGTCTCTCTTCTGCTGAGCTGCACTTCAAAATGCGGTTCCCAGGTTGTGTTTTAAACAGGTTGTGATTAGTGTTTTAAAATGCGGATTCCTGAAATGAGCGCCTTCACCGTGAACGCTGTCTACCCACAGAACTCACGGGAGACATCTAATGGGTTTAAGTAGCCCATCTGGAAATTAGGCGGAAAACCTTGTGCTGTGTGTCGCACATAACCTTGTATTTTAAGCATGCTGAAAGCACCACTGAAGAAAGTGAATCCTTACAGTGGTGAGAGGTAGCGCTTTTGATCCTCTCTCCTAGCAAGCTCACGCCTGTGGCTGCAGTCGTTACAGTTGTCCGTTCAGCTGTAGTCTTTCCAAGTCTCTATGAGCAGGGTCGGTGCTTGGATGGGGTGTACTCCAGTACACCCTGTACTCTTTCCAGTACACTGCTGGAAAGACACCAGGGTGCCTCTCCTGCTCTGCCTCCCGTGGCACTGGTGGGGGAACAACTGCTAGGATGCCTTCCTTCCAGACAGCGAGAAACACAGGTCACAACTGCTTCAGGTGTCAAAGATCCCATGGTCTTTTCAGGATGGTAAAGAAAATTGCAAGCAGAATTGGCCATGCTGCATAAAAAGTAAATTTCCTTTAGGTACCTGAAGGCTTTCCATACTTTCTGTTGGACACAGTTTCTCCTTCTTCTCTTTCTGGTAATTTTAATGGATTTTGCAAATAGTTCCTTGGCCTCGTAGCATCTATCACATTTTAGTGACTGTTTCACCACAAAACAGCATTATACAAGAAAAATATTGCTGTGCTTTGGTGTACAAGTAATACTCATTTTAATCGAAGTCTGTCAGTTTAATCTAAGTTCTGTACCCTCGGGTTATTTCAGGCCTTTTCATAGATTCCTTTAGGAAAGATTGCACTGTTTGGTTCCAGAGGATGTTAGGTAACAGATGCTTTTTCCTGTGGACCAGCCCTGCAAACTGTGTATCACTGAAATAACATGCCAGCTTTGGAGTTTGCCTTGGTTTGATCTCAGAACTCTTGAGTCAGAGTGCTAGCAGCTTCAGAGCTGTGCCATGCAGAAAGAGGCATTGTATGCCACTTTTCAAAGTATTCTCCATCTCATACACTCAAACTCAACACCTGAGAGATTTACAGAATGAAACCCAGGCAACAATAACCTTGTCAGGAAAAGGATAATCTCTGAAGAATGTACCTGCACCTTAATCTAGAGCACCAATACTAAGGTTAGTAACTCAGTGTGAAAACCTAAGAGTCCTTGAAATGTTTTCAGTACAGTAATTTGGAGATTTCCACTGAAACAGGTGTTTCATATCAGAAACATATAAATGAAAAATAAAGTTACCTTTAGCTTCACAGGATGAAATTTCAGTTCTGAAACAGAATTATTCCTTATACAGCTGTCTTCAGGAGGGCTTTTTTTTGTTGCAGCCAAGCTACAACGAAAACATCCTCTTGCACTAGTTTCTTGCTTGCTCTTAACAGAAGGGAAGTATCAAAGGCTTCTATATCACTTCGGTGGTCTCGGCTGCCTCAGAGCCCAACGGCTCCAATAGTGTAAGGTGATGTAGCTGACTGTACTCTACCAGGAAAGGTAGAGCTCTTCACACTCCTTCCTTAACTGCACAGGAGATTTCTTGTACCCAAAAGAGGTATACACCACCCCTAATTTCTAGGAGTGATACCGTGAGCTGTGGGAAAGTCTCCAGCGAGTGCAACCTACAGACCGTCTCTCCAGCAACAGAGATCACCATGGACATACCGACAGCGGTGACTGCACCGGCTCCCTGCTGCAAATGCAGAACCTCATCTGGTGGCTTCTACTTAGCTTTGCACAAGTTGTCTGGGGGTTTGCGATCACATCTGTGATGGTGATTGCTGGCAGCATTTTAAGGGAACAGGCTCTCAAAGAATAGCAGGATTGTGGAGGAGTTTTCCTAAGAGTGAGACCTAGACTGTAACATTTGCTTCTAAGAGAACAGAGAGTGAACACTGACCTCAGCCTTATCTCCGGATATTTCAGCTGTACATGACAAGTCTTCCACCCAGCCAGGTCACTTGATACCTGAAATGAAATAATTTAGCACACAGAGGGTAAGAATAACCTTTTTGTGCCTTTTGCTTTGTAATGTGGTGTGCTGTCAAAGGGGCTTCTGATCTTCTGCGGAAATCAGCTGTTCAACCTGATCTCCGCCTGCACGCGAGTGGGTCTCTGTCCCTCACATATCTGACGAAAGAGGGCTGTCAGAGTTAATTTTTGTGAAGTGCTTCACAATTACTACATGACAGACACCTATATACGGAGCATGGTTAGTATAATAGTGTGACTAAAAAGACCTTAACAGAACCATTTTTGATTTAAAAATCTCTTCTCTCTCTCAGCACTCTCTGTTTTAATGTTCCCACCTTCTTTCCATTTAATCCTCATCTCATACCTTTTGCTTCTTTTCATTGGCCCTTCTGGACAACTGCTTTTGGGAAAGCCTTTTTATACATCTCTCTTTTCCTCGCTCTCTAATAGATACCATCATCTTTTAAAGAGCAGCCACTCCCTCCGTCAGCTAAGTACTATCTTGGCAGGCAACAGGAGAGGAGGAGCCTTCTTTAAAAGGCTTTGAAATTGTGTTGTTAAAAAATATATAAATCAAGGAACAGACCTTTTAACAGGGCTTTGAACAATCGTCCCTTTCATTCCCTTATGGGCTATTGTGCTTCTGGCTTTTTCATTATTTAGTGTGCATCAAAAAAAATCTGAATGTTTTATGTTAAGCCATTAAGAGTTTATCTAGGTTGAAAATAAATAAATAAATGTGGTGCTAGCAGTTGGGACTGTGAGCACATGCACAGTTGCCTGGCAGAGGCAACCTATAGGAGGCACATCAGAAGGCCAGAATAAGCTTCAGTGAAAGACCAGAACAAAAGCATCAGCAGCATTTGTTTCTGGTTAAGTACTTTTGCATGAGCCTAGCTACTGGAGTGGTTTACACAGCTTTTATCCGTTTCAAATTCACCTCATTGCCCCCCCCCGCAGCATTACCCCCAACTGTAACTCACGGTAATTACAAGGAAAAGGAGGAAGCATGGGATTTTTTAAAATCCTGTTTTGTTTTATTGTTTTCAACCACCTGATGGGAGCATGTGATTGGTTGGTATCCAACATTGCTCCTGGAGTTATTAGACACCTAACTAAATGTTTTTTGCATGGCCTGCCCAGACTTTTTTGTGCATTTAGATTTGGGTTTTAAGTGCTGGGTATATTTTGTGAATAGCCAGAAAAAGCATTTTGTTTCTTTTTCTTTCTACCCCCTTCCACTTTTGTTTGCCAACTCTGCCTGTCATCCACAGAGAACTCTGCAGCAGGCTGGCGATTGCAGCTAGGGCTCCTCTGTGTGCATAATTAGTATCAACCTTGCTTAGTCTCATTTCACTGGTGAGGCTGTTGGGGAGCGAGAGGAGAGTCTTTGCTGTTAAATGCATTATTGGGTTCACATCTTGGCTCCCGTGTGACCTACGTTAGGGGAATGAACATCAAAAGTTAAACTTTCTAACGCTTTTTCTCCATGAGACTGAAATAAATGGCAATTTTTTAAAAGCACACGTATAGACTGCTGTTGGTGCTGTTAAAGAATTAATAGATTGCACGTGGTAGATAGGAGGAACTTCTGAGAAACTGAGCTTGACTTTGCTGTCTCAGTTTTGAGACTCATAAGTAAAAAAATCTGATATTCCTCGTTAAATTGAAGGGAGCCACTGACAGTCCAGATCTCAGAAAATCAGAGGAGGGGTGTCCGTCTCTGTTCAGGATACAAAGGAAGGACAGTGCCTAATCGGTACCCTTCAACAAGTGCCATTTTGCGTGTGGCATGTGGAATCTCAAGTTGCAAATGACAAAAAGAGCTTCTAGCACGTTTAATCTCAGGTGCATCAAAGCCACTGGAACAGAAATGTACCTGCAGCACGAAAAAAGAGAACACCACACTGTCTCCATAACACAGTGACATTTTCACTTTTTGCTCTTTTTGCACTGCTATTGCTGATTTTAACCAAAAAACATTTGTCTTTAGGCTTGTCTCTTTTATAATAGTATGGAAAAGGAGTATGAACAGAAGTTTAAATGCTAAACTCCTTTCACTCACATAGTTTGGTAGATTTCCCTATAAAAGCAACAGGGACTTTCAAAACATAGTTACAGGGTCAGTAACAGAGAAGAGAAAATCAGTCAGATACTTGGACTTAGGAGGCTTAATGTTCTGTGGATCTTGCTCTTGCATACATCCTTCTGCATGCTGGTTCTGACCTGTTCAAAAATAGGTACTAGAGCTCAGGAAAGTCTTGAGAGGAAGACCTAGTGGAGGTCTTCCCAGTTCATAACACAGGGATTATAAACTTTCTGACCTCATTGTGACACTGAATTTTCACCTCATGGTGAAAATAACCAACCTACTGTATACAGCAGTATTTTAGTAGGCAGGATGTATGTTCCTGAGATACAGATAATGAAGTGGAACAGTGAGGTTACTGGGAAAGAGGAATAATGTATGCATACTGTTCTATAATATAGTACCAATATTATTAAGATGAGAAGAGCTTATAATGCAAACCTAGAATAAAAATAAAACAAATATACAAAGATGAGTGGACAGCACTATATCCAGCGCTTTTTAGGGTCTATATTAAAAAGCAAGACCAACTGTTGTAGTATCTTCGGCTATTATGGAGAAGTGAAGCTTCACTTTATGTCTGTAGGTGATTACTTTTGCAGAACAATACTGTTTGACAAGGCACAACTGCAGATTCTGACCAAAGGCTGGGTGTTTGCTGGGTACTGAGAAACAATCACATTTGTTTTAAAAATCCTGAGGGATACTGGCAAGATCATTCACCATTCACATTTTAAAGGCATTATTTTCAGGTATAGGTAAAAGAAATATAGCTAGGTAGTTCAATATTTTGTGTATTTCTAGAAAAATTTTACATTTTTAAAAGCTGTACTTCTGTCATCCAATTACTGGTCATGAATCATTCAGCTGTTAAAGTCTATCAGCAGTTGAAAGTCCTTTGTGTCATATCTGGAACGACCCTTATTCCTGGAATAAGGATTTGGAATAATCTATGTCACAAAAGTGCAAAATCTTATAAAGCTGTTTCACTTGGGATGAGACCAGAATACACATTTATGCTGCAGAAACAGAGCCCACAAAAAGAAAAGCATACTGGTGTTTACTTTACAACATAATGTCACCATGTCTCGTGCTGTCTGTCACAAATATACACAACAGGTGTTTTACAACATCTGTCTTTTAGACCTTTGAAAGTTTAAGAAAAAATATTTACTAGGAAGCTGTAAAAAAAATGTGAGCAAGGCAAGGGCTGCCAGAAAGATAAAAACAAATGATGGTTTGCACTGGGTGGCAGAAAGAGGATTCTTCCAATGCTGGTCTGACAGCTAAAGAATGAAATTACAAAAAGATGTATGAGAACAATTTTTCATTTTTCCAGATCTGAAAATAGTTGTTATCTGTGATTTATTCTAAGTATAAAGAAAAGCACTGGAGTGGCTTGGTGTGAGTGGAGGCCAGTGGCCAGTACTGGAAGCGCTGGGTATATATGGTACTTCTCTTCTTGTAGAAAGCTGAAGAAATTTCTGCTTCTCTGCCAAAGTGTGGCTTTGTGACCAGCGGGGTAAGAGTTTTCAAAGAATAGATAGATTTAGAACAATGAAAGTTGGTGGAGAGGGTTTATTATTTTAGGAACACTTGAAAATACCAAACTGGAGAGCAAAATCTAAAGCTCCTCTGATTTTTAGAGCAATCCCAACTTGCTTTAAGAATTCAGTTCTGTAGGGAGAAGAAGTCATAAAGTTGGGTCAGAATCCCCACTTTGAGGTCTGGGAATACTGAAGGCTTGAAAACTTGGGTATGACCTTTATAACTGAGGCATATTTCTTTAATGAACCGAAGGCAAAGACTTGCCACAGGTGTTTTGAATTTTGCTGTGTCTGAAGTAGGGTAAGCCAATGAGTTTCTTTCTTCCTATGATGGGTCTAGAAGACTCTGAATCAGCTTCTGCTGCTTAACCTGGCTCCGGGGTTCCAAATCTAGATCCTTCACTAATTCCAGATGTTCCTTTCAGATCCCTTCTGGAAGAAAACAAAGGTTATAGTGAGGAAAATATGCAAATTCTAGAGCAAATGCATCCAGTAGACTAAGCAAGACAGAAGTTCTGAGATGATAAAGCAAATATAGCCTAATGTTAAGACAGAGAGAAAAAGTAACAGCTGCCTCCTTCTTCTCCTCTGCACACATACACAACTTGTTTACAAAAGTGCCTTGTAGTAACTGCTGGTGGTGTCACTCTGTCCCATGCCCCAGAGCTATCACCGGGCCTCATGGGAGATGTGACTACAGCATCGGACATGGGACTGTTTGTTCACTCACTTTCTGTGAAGAGAGTTTTGAACTGTGTTTTGAATAGACAGCATTTTCTTTGTGTGGTTGGTAAATAACACAGAGCAAAGTTAGTCAGCAAGTTGCATAGCTTCTGCATTCTGATTCTTTGGAGCCCTTTTGTACCAAGCTTGACAGGATGTTTTTAACAGAATGTGACCTCACTGGGATACCAGAGGTAAGGAAAAAAGTTATTGGGGCTGTTGTGGAATATTTTGCACAGAGCTGACTGAAAACACTGCTTTAAAATGCCTCGTGGAAAGAAGTCGGTTTCACGGTGATCCAGTCAACACCTTATTCAGTGAAAATCAATGTCTTTCACTCCTTCGTAAGTTATAGGAAATCTTAATAAGATTTTCTATTTCGCACCTACGGAAAAAGACGCTGATTTGCAGATCTCAGAACAATTATGTACTTGCTCTAATGTGTTGAGCAAAGGCCCAGTTCTAGCGACAAAACATCAAAATGTTTTTTTTCTAACACAGAACAGACTAAGCAGATCAGATCCAGTTGTTCATCCAAGTCTCAGAGGCAGCAGTGTGAGAATCGGAACCGTGGCAAACCCAGCAAGACCAGGAGACAGCGGCCTTCCGGACACCCATACTCAGTCACCAGGTACAGGTAAGAGGGAAAGAAACAACAAACCAGTTATCGGCACATTTTCTGGGTAAGATCACGTGTGGGTTTTCACTAATAGCAGGTCGGACGCTCGTGGTTTTGCTTGGACTCAGAGTGAAGTGGGCTGTGATACCCTGGGGGATGCGGGACGGTGCGCGCATCCCCTCTCCTCCCCCTGCTGCTGCTCAGCACTGGGGGACGACAGCCACCGCAGCGGGGGGAGTTGGCCCCTTGCTGCCGACGTGGGGGAAAGCCCCACTCGCTACTGGGTTCTCGGGGCTGCTTTGGTGTCTTGCTCATGGTCCTGAGCGCTGACAGCCTTAGGATGTAGTGATGCAAGGTTCAGCGGCGGGAAAAGAAGGGAGAGGAATCTGAGTGATCAAGAAGTTGGGGAAGATGATTTCTTTTTTTTTTTGAATATTGTTCAGGTATTTATTTATACAGTATAAAAATATTACAGAGTCATGCTGAATATCAGATTTGTTTATATTCAGGATCTAAGGAGGATTTCATGAAAAATGAAAGAAAAATGCATTATGACATAAAATAGCTTCACAAGTAATAGGCATCTTGCTGTTCTGAAATTGAATGAACTATATGTGATCTGCTTTACTAGATATACCAACGGAACAACAAAGCGGCATTGTTTTTGTGGTCAACAATCATTGTTTTTTTCCAGCCAGTACAGGTGACTTACAAAAAAAAAAATTGTTTGGAGTCACTGATAGAGCAGTGAGAGGAAACAAAGTTCTCATGATATGTAGAACTGTTATTCATATTTAAAGACTTGCATAACAAAGAAATCTAAAAATAGACTTCTAAAATTGGAAAGTTTTGAGTGCTGCTGACAATGAAAGTGTACTTTGGTGAATGAGGATGGAAAAGTTTGCTCATTTACTTATGACTAACTAGAGTTGCATTTTACTGTAAGGCACATAAAGAACTAGAGATTTGTTTTTTCATGTGATCAGTTAGAAAGTTGATGGGTTGAACTTTGTTTAACACTATATAAGAAGCAGTGAACGTGTCACTGCTCCCAGTAAAACAGGGTAGTGACTTTGGTTTGACAAGGCATTTACAGTGATACTTTTATAATGCCAAACTTACTACTGTGCTTTGATCCACTGGCATGTGGTAGATAAGCTGCCAGCTCTGTCCTAATTTGAGGAAATATTTCTTCTGAAGAAGCTTCTAGAGACAAGTGTGTTCTCTGAAGCAGAAGTCTGTCAGGTGGAGATGATTCAAGATGATGAATTTATATTCACAGCTTTTGTATTTGTGTTGCAGTAATACTTCTGGTCCCCGTCATGGGTCAGATGCTGAATATTGTACAATACAAAACCTGATTTTGTATACCAAACAGCTAATGATGCAGACATGAGACAGCAGTTGAGCAAAAGAAAAGTGATAAATTATTCAGTCATAAAAAATACACCCAAAGTACTAAGAAGGAGTTTTCTGATTTTAATATCTTTCTACAGCTGCGTATGTACTGTTAGGGTTTTTTAACTGATGATTTTTCAGTGTCTCACCCACTACACCACTAATAGTTGGAAGCTTGATCACTTTTTGACTTTCACTCAGGGAGAAGTTGGCAGGGTGGTATACAGTGTGCTTTATGCCTGAATTTGAACAAGAGAGGGCAAAAGTTCAGTAAAAGGAAGCTGTTTAATATTTATGAAAGCTACGATGGATAAACCAGTAGAGGTCAGTACAGAGTGCTGAAATGCAAGTGGAGTGCCAAAGCTTTGTGTGTTTATGCTCTACTTTCAATCTTTAATTTTTCCTTTAAAAAGTGGTAAATGTTTACAGTGGTTTACAGTCAATATTTCTGTACTCTTCAAAAGATAGATTAAATATACTTGAGATAATATGATAAGGACAGACTGCCTAAGCAGAGTAATTTAAGTAACAACGTGTTTTGTAGCATGTTACAACTTGCAGATAGATGCTGGAAACCTTATTTTGTGGAATCATTGTCGAAACCAATATGTGATACTTATTACATATATTGCAGTGAAAATGCATCTGGCTGATGGTTATGTAGCAAAAAATTAGGAGGAAAAGGATAATTTTTAGGAAACGAATTTTCAGATATTTGAAATTAAAGTAACAAAAGAATTTTTCTCATTTTAGATAAAAAGTTTGGATAAATATCATTGTGATGTTTTAAAAGTATTTTCTTTGTGTATATACATATATATACACATAGAGGGAGAGGCAGACAGACTCTGTATATAAAGTTGAATTATCTTTTGTTTCACTTTTTAAAGCCATTGTTTTCTCGTGGTTTCCTTTTGTGATTTAAAGCAAGGAAAAGAATCACCGCGTATAGTCTGTGCATGAAAAGATCCTTCAACATAAATTAGCTGCAAAAGCCCATCTCTGAAAAGCTTCTGTTCAAGCTGCTTTCTGTGGATCTAGAAAGAGCAACGTGCCTGTGCCTGTTCAGTTTCCTTGCAGTTTAACTAAATACTTTGAAAACTACCTTGCTATTAAATTGTAAGTGTTGAATATGACAGAATTTAAAAAGAAAATCATCACCAGATAAAGATTACATGTTGTATTTTGATTCCAGTACCAACTTACATCTGCTGTCTATGAGTCTAGGTACAAATTTCCCAAAACCTGCAGAGAGAATAGAACCATACAAACAGTGAATATTTTTTAATATCCTCTTCACTTGTTCTACTTACCTTTCATGTGCTTCTTTAAATTGATTATGGAGGCATTGGGAAGTGCCCAGCATCTCTGAAAACGATACTTTCTTTGTATTTGCTTTATCATGCACTTAAAAGTTACAATTACTAGACAGAAACTCTGCAACCCTTTCTCACTGGCTCTTGTGCTTTGTGCCGTTAGAGTCAGGTGGTGTCCGTGTAAATGCAGTTCAGAGGGCTTTAAGGGAGGATTACTGCAGGGGAGGGATTCCCTGATGACTGTAACAGCTATCAACATCATTACTTGACGTGGGAAGGAGACGGAGATGTCATAAACCGCTCTTGCGTATCTGCCCGTGTGACGTGTTTCTTCTTCTTCTGTCACTGCAACATCACACACAGGTCTTTCAATCCATCACAGCTGTATTTTGTTGTGAAAGATCTTCCTTTAAACATGTAGTGTAAAATCCTGGTTTTGGTGAAGTCAATGGAATTCCTGATGTTGGAATCAGTGGTGAGACCAGGAGATCTACAGGCTTATCAAGTTGTTTTTTTTTCTGAGGCAAAGGAGACTTAGAAATAAAGTCATTTATTTCATAAAACAGGGTTCAATCTAATAATTATTTCCATTTTGAATCCAAATTTCTTACCAAAGGCTTGGATTCAATTCCATTCAGTTCAGTTCAGTTCTTATTTATTTAAAGGGAAATGAAGAAACAAATTCTAATACTGATTTCACTTGTGGCTTTGATTGTGTTTTGAGAAAAAAGGCTTGAATCCAAAAGTCAAATCCACCATCTTTCCTCAGGTAAACTTCTGATATCCATATCATTTTGGCACACAGTATTTTCCTATTGCTTTTTTCACATATGTCTCATTTTTTGTTGGGTAAAAAGGGTGTGAGAAGTAGTATTTTGCTGAGCCACAGTGGAAGTGCTCATTTACAGTAACTCATATTCTTCATTCGTTTTTGTTGTTGGGAGGGAGCCCTGGTCCTCAAATGCTTTTCCTGAAATGTAGTGCAAAGGTTGAAGTTAAGGTGGTTCTTTTAACACTCAACGCTCTGGTTTTACCCAGTCAGTGTTGAAGTCCACAAGTCCAGGTATTTCTATTGCTTCAATTAAGTTTGTTTACATGTTAAATTTCCTGAACATCTGGTCTGCTTTTTCGTCTGTAATATATGGGATATAAACCAAAAAAAATTTTTCTGGAAATGTGTAGTTCAGTCGAGTATAATGTTATGGTAGAAGTTTGCTATTCTTATCTGTATCCAGACCAAAGACAGAAGATTACAGCAGAGCTGTTCATGATTAAGGAACAGAAGGTCTTTCTTATCACTGAAGTTCTTAGTCTCTTGATAGATTAATGTTTGATATTTTGTTGATTGTGGTATTACATTCATACATTCTTACAGGTATAGTAACATTATATGACTATAACATAGTACATACTATAGTATAGTAACATTATATTCTCATTTTATCTCTGTTTTCTGATGTGTTTATTTGTTTTCTGTTTTTAAAAAATTCTTCCCTGCAAAGTAGCTATGCATAGTTAAATTGTTCTGTCACTATATAGCTGGATTTTGTGTTTGTTTTTTTTTTAAGTCAGAGATAAATTTCTCCATTCTTAGTGTATGTGTGTATAGGGATGACTTCCAACATTTTTCGCATTACGTGATATGGAGGTATCTGTCATTTAATTATAAAGCTGTATGTTCTCTTTAAGCATGTATCAAAAAGCTGTGTGCTTGTGTCCGGATGGAAATAGTACTAATTCTGTCAGTGGTGACCAGTAACCGAGATAGCGGCACTAGTGAAAATCTCTTTATATTAACAAGGAAACCATGGCATTTGCACCAGAAATTGAATTAATTAAGGTTTCTTACCTGTAAATATGTTATCAATCTGCAGATTGAAAAATAACCTAAAATAAATTAGAGCCAATAAATTAGAATGATAAATGTAGACAAATAAATTGTAACTTTGAACATTCCACAGGGAGAAAAAAGATAGATTTTTCACCCATTTCAGCCTAAGCAATTGGTATAATTCTGGGAAATGTACTCTATGCCACAAGAAAACATCAATATGACTGTTTAATTTTTGGTGGTTCTACCATTTTAGTGTCTATGGAGACAACTCGGCTTCTAGGATGCTTAAGGTATCAGAAATGGTGCTTTTCCCTAACTTTATTAGATTGGATGGTAGAGCTGGGCTTGACTCTTTTTTCGCTTTATCATGGAGTTCTATAAGGAATTTGTTACCTCTCCTGTTCACTGTGTAGCTCGAGTCAATACTAGGCTTTTCTTTTTAATTTCCTCGCTTTCTTATATGTCAAGAACAGACTTTAGACTCCTTGATATGCTTTACCTCCCACTGAAATCAACAGAATGCTGAACCCAAGCTTGGAGTGTCTTACATATCCCAGTAATAGAAAACAATTGGTTGCATGGGGTGGCCTGAGGCTGAGGACTTGTAGCCTTTATAATGCCAACATTAAACCCAAATTATAGGTGGGTTTAAGCCTTTTTAGAAACTGTGAAAACTGCTTCCTTTTCATAGAAAGTTTCCCAGTTGTTTCTCTTATACCTGTGAGTTTCTAAGAGGTCACTATTCACATTATCACTTTAAATGTAAACCAAATAGATATGAATTCAATTTTTATAGTACGTAGTCATGATTCTGTTTACAAACAAAGTAATTTCTGAAGAACATTATGTTTTAAACGAGTCTCTTCTAAAAGTGAATCTTTTATTTGCCTCTACTCGGCAGAATAACTCTTTCATGAACAAGTTGTAATGCATCAAAAAGATCTTCCGTCATACAAGCTTGTGATTATTCAACATAGTGCAAGGGGATATTAAAAATAAGCTTCACAGAATAGAAAATATTTAAGAAGTACAGAGTCTTTTTGTTTTTGTACTTTAAGGGCAAATCTCTATTTAAATTGTATGCACTAGGTTTTCCCAATACCGTAAAACCACAATGAATAGCAATGTTACTTGACTCCATTATTTGACTGTTCTTTGGGGATTTTGTGTTGGTCCAGAAAAAGAAATGTGTCTTTCTGAAAACTTTTAATCTAAGTTTATATATATTCTATTTTTATCAATACACTCATATTTTATATCTCTCTATATATGAATATATACAGAATATTAGGAAACTTCTGCAGGTAAACACTAATTGGGAGCTCGTTAATATTTTTTATGATCTCAACAAGCTCATATTGACATTCATTTTGTTCCAGGGATTAAGAAGTTAAATCTAAGAAAATGTTTAATTAAAATTAGGTGGAATACAGACAAAAGTCTTGAAAAATACTAACTGTGGCTTGAAAACGCATGAAGCAGAAACACATGTTATTTCCCATGAACCTGACTCACAGAAATATTTTATCTATTTTTCTCAGGAATAATTTTATTAGTAGTGCTCCTATTGTGGTGGTTTAACTCCAGCCAGCAACTAAGGACCAGACAGCTGCTTGCTTGCTCCCCACCAGCAGGATGGGGGAGAGAGTAAGAAAAGTAAAAGTGAGAAAACTTGTGGGTTGAGTTAAAAACAGTTTAATAAATAATGCAAAAGCTGTGCATGCAAGCAAAGCACAAGAAGGAATTCATTCAGTAATTCCCATCAGCAGGCAGGTGTTCAGCCATCTCCAGGAAAGCAGGGCTTCATCACCATAAATAACAGTTACTGGGGAAGACATAATGCCATATACCAAGTTCTCTTGCAAAAAATTGATTTGGAATAGCATGGATTTTAATTCTTGATGAACCCCATTGTATTCTATGATGAGATGACTGGATTGACTGGACTCATGGTTAAGGGGAGCAGGGGATGCCATCTATTTTGACTTTAGCAAGGTTTTCAGCACAATCTTCCACAACATCCTCATGTTCAAGTAGGGTTGTTATGGAGCAGATGGATGGACTACTAGATGAGTAGCAAACTGGATGGATCATCAGACTCAAAGGGTAGTGGCTAAAGGTTCATACTTTGCTTTGATGCCCAAGTTCCTCAGGGGACTGCCCAGAAACCCATTGTGCTTTATAACTTCGTAAGTGTCTTGGTGGACAGCAGGTTAAACATTGTATGCTGACAGTGACAAAGGCTAACAAATCACTGGACTGTATCAACAACTGAATAGCTAGCAGATCAAAAGAAGTTGTTATTTCCCTTTACTTGGTACACTATATCTAGAACGTTGCATCCAGTTCTGGGTACTCCCATACAAGGCAGATGCTGATCAACTGGAGCAAGTTCAGTGGAGAGCTATCAAAATGGTCGGAGGCAGGAGCATATGCCCTCTGAAGAGACTCCAAGAAAGCACAGCTTGTTTAATCTGGAGAAGAGAATCCTGCAGAAAAATAATCATGTTTAGGCAGAGCAATCCTGAGAAAACAATAGTGTTGCAACTTTTGAAATAGTGTTTTCCTTGTAATTCAATAGTGTCTCCTGCCTCCTAAGGAAGATCACCCATTCCCACGTATCAGGTGAACTTGGGTTATTAAGCAGCTTGAATGAATCTCTGAATGTTGCAAGAGAGTCTATTGCAGTTAGGTATTAGATATAGTGCTGCGCTACTTTGTAAGGGCACCAGCTGTGCTCACCAGAAGGTCCCCAGTGCTCCCCTTCAAGTATCTGTGAAGTTTAGCCATTGATCATATAACTCTCCCTCAACTGCTTGTGAAATCCAGCCATTCTTCTCTGCACTATCTGTAAAGTTTATTAGCTTCTCACTTTGTTATGTCTCAATAGCTTCTCATTTTCTGTCCAAGTTTGCATGAGCAGTGTTAGCATGTCCTTTTCAGCTAGCTTTAATTCCAGTCAGGGCCCAAGCAGCAGCCACTTTGCTTTCATGAGCTCTAACACCAACAGCACCATCCTTAGTTGATGTTATTGTTGTACAGTAGCAAAAAAAGTAGGTAGTAAACCAACTAATTTAATGGTAATTGGTGTAACTATGTAGCATCCTCGCTTTCAGAAAAATGGTAGCACATTTGTATGACTTTTCTTTTTTAAACATTGAATTTAAATATTAACAGTGCAGTGGGACAGCCATACTTCAAGACCCTAGATTTGTGATTTCCATGACTATGTGATCACCAACCAGCACCATCTAGGACAGGATGCAACCTGGAAATGAACAGAAGTGAGTGCATGTTCCCTCTGAAGTGTTCAGTCATTCCTCACCTTCCCTGCTTCAGATCAGGAAAGAAGAAAACTATAGCAGATTAAATCTTCTATAAGGTGTTTTTTGTGGTGTGTAGACATTGTTATGTACATAATCTACAGAGATATATTGAACGTATCAAAGATGCTTCAGTATAAGAGATTAGTGTTGTGTACAAGTGTTATGTAAAATGGCTAAAGAGCAGAAATTCTTTGCTTCTTTTTGGAACTTAACAAGGTGCAACTTCCCGTTCTCTTTACCTGGACTATGAGAGAGAAGAACATTCTCCTCATTTTTATTAAGCTTTTTAGTATGGGAACATTCCTCATACCTGGAGCCTAACAGGTTCCATCTCCAAAGGGAAAACACATCCCATTCTCAATGCACTAGAATGAAGGACTGCATCTTACTTTAAATTATTTGTCTTTTTGCTCTAACATCAAGTTAACATTAACTGAATGAAAGAAGGTCCCGAATGCTGAAAGTGCTTCTGTGAAATAAAATGTATGTTACACATGTAAAATGACATAGGGAAAGGAAGAAACAGAAATTGCCAGGGGCGTTCTGAGAACATTTATTGATTGGAAACAAATCATTGAATTTTTTTTTTGTTTTGTTTTGTTGTGTTTTGCTGTTTGTTTTTTTTTTTTTCTTCTCTATATTACATGAAGTGTTCTCTGTCTGGGTGTAATTTTTACTTTTTAGTGCCATCTGCACCTGTGGCCTTTGGACTTAATGTTTATGACAGATGGACTGGACTGTGTTTGCACCATTTAGTGTATAATCCTTCTGTATGTATCTATGCCATGCTAGGCAGTGGCACTGGCCCAATGGGCATATTTATTAGTGCAGACTTCCTGTCTGCTTCCATTGTTCTGTTGCAGTGTCCTTTGAGCCTAATGGACCTTGTTTTGTGCTGGGCCCACCTACAAAATATTGTTCTTGATCTGTGCCAGATTATCTGTTGTAGACTCTAATCTCTTTTTTTTTTCTTTTTCTCTGACACATTTGCCAACCAGAATGCTTAAAATGGATCAATTCCATATTGTAAATGCTCTTCCTCTCCTCTCAGCCTGTGAGCTTCATTTTGGAACAAGTTCACTAGCTTTGTTTGCTAGTAACAAGATGCCTGATAAAAAGGAGAACCGTTTCCTCTGAAAATTGTCACATCTCGTGCTACCTGAGCTCCCGCTCTACTGGAAGCGGAAATTGCTCCCAGCAAAGCAATGCCTCCTGTAAAACAGGGTGTACTAAAGGCAGCCCTGGCTGCAGGAGCCTGCTGGCCCATGGCTGGCAGCCTGGAGCAGTGTGGCACGTCCCACTCCTGCTGACTTCATCGGCGCTGTGCTGCGGGTGTGGGAAACAGGACAGACTACTATTGCACAAGAAAGGTTGCCTTCTGTATCAGCAGAACGGCAAAACAAATGCCAAGCAAATGGAACAGTATGCAACACTCAGGCACTTGCAATTTTTAAGTTTTTTGAAGGTTTGTGAGACTAAAAATTGACAGACTTGATGTCATGATAACACAGAACAATTTAGTATTGTTCATTTATCTCATGAAATCATGAGGTTGCCTCTGTTTAATCTTTGTGCCTGTTACAGAAATGCACAAAATGAATCTTGCAGTTTAGCTGTAGTCACATCAAGTTGGTGGGAAATTTCAAACAGACATTTGAGAATCAAAAGCACCCTTTTCTAACCATCAACATATATAATTCTAACAGTTAAAAAGGATTTTAAAACATTTCTATAGAAATTAATCATGTCCTTTTAAACCCTCTATGGAAAGATAAATCATCTGTATAACTTCTCACACGACATGGAAAAAACTATGTGTTCTGTGCTCATATTAACGTGATCTTGAGGAAAGGAAGTATATTCTGTATCACACAGCTGGATTCTAGCAGTTTCTGGGGTGGGTATACCTGCCAATCAGATTTCTGCAGGATGAAAATGAAGACCTGGAAGGGAGAATTTATAATTTAATAAATAAAAAAAGCAATTATCAACAACATTTTCATATCTAGAAAAGGTTTATTTATAATATTGAAATAAAGTTGTAGAGTAAAAAGAAAAGAGGTCATGAAGAGATCACATTCACGACTGAGAAGTAGAAAAGGTGAAACATCTTTTTTTTCCTATCGGTCATTTTAAATTTGGCATTTCTAGTTTACAGTAAAAATTTGAACGATAACATATCCATCCAGAATGTGTAAAGTGAGCTTGGGCTTGAGAAGAATGTATGTTTAATTCCGCATACAAATAGTCATGTATGGTTTGAATATCTTCCTTCTTTGTTCACCTTTAATGCTGTTGAATACTTAGCACTTTTGAGGACTAGGTACCCATATTACAATGGTGAAACTTCATATAGGCATTTTTTGTGAAGGAATATGTATTTTTTCAACCCTGAATTTAATACTAAAACATATGATGGAAAGTTGAAAATCTCGTGGCAGTATGTTTGGCAACCATCTTTCACACCTCACACAATTCTTTTTCTTTTCTTTTGTAACATTTGAAAAAGTTTCATCAATTTAGTCTCATAGTTGCACATCTTGAAGGAATATTTTTAAGAATGCAGCGTAGAAAATGTGCAAGCTAGTTGTGGGCAAATCCTGTTTAATACCCTTCAATTTGAATTAGCTGTGTAATGGTTATGAAATGTTTTTTCCTGCATTTGCTGTGGCAGTATCACTATTTGCTCCTGATAGATTATTGCTCACCTACTCCATAAAAAAGCAGTTTTCTAAGTTGCTTTTCCCTGCTGCCAGTCAGTGTGATGATGAAGTATCTTCTCGAAACTACCATAAAAGCTTCAGTATCTCTTTTTCATAAAAGACATTTTATAAATTTTAAGGTGAGAGCAGAGGTTAGTACAGAGGTATATCACAGAGGAGACAGGATATTAGTGAGTACTTATTTTTGTTTGCTTTTGTTTCTTTTGCTTTATAGAGTTCATAGCCACAGTTCAGCACAACAACAGAGATATCCAAGTTTTCGAGGACAGAGAAGCAATCTTCTGCCACAGAAGTCTGTTTGTTACATGATAAGATTAGAGTTAATGTCACTGTAATGTTTGAATTTCTGATTGGAGCCCTCTGCAAATAAAGACCTGAAGGGTTGTGTCATCATGTAGACAAGCTACATGACCATTCAGCTGTGATTATCATAACTTCAGTGCCAGTAGTGTACAGTGCCCCAGAACTGCAGAGCTAGGTATCGTGCCCTGCAAATGGAATTATTCAGTTAATCACGGAAGAGCCTGGGGACTGAGCTGATGGAAGCACATAATAGTAAGGTTATGCCTATCAAGGATGTGCAGCCTATATCTCCCAACTGTGAAGCACAGTAGAGACAAGTGTTATGTGATGGCCCTCCTTTCTGAATCATCATCATATCCCTTCCCTAGACATTACCTGATTATTAGCCAAGCCAATATACCGTACTACCATCATCTACCCTTGCATCTGCAGGGTTGCATCTGAAATGCAGACAACCAAGGGGATTTTTAACTAACCTGAATTGCACGTATCTCTGAGCACTGGAGAGGCAGCCTTATCTGGTCTTGACTGAATTCACACTTCTGTTAGAGGAACTGTAAGTCTAAAGAGCTTTGTGGAACACAGAAACTGGCCAACAACTAGCTACATGTCCTTGGGGACAGGAGACAGGAGACTGCGGTCACCTGCAAACATTAGCTAAGGAATAGTTGCTTTCTGTGTGTAAGCCTCCTGTCTCTGCATGCGCTTACTGCAGATTCAGGACCCCTCTATTCAAATATTATTACGTGTAGATGCATAGCCTAACTAGAATCTTCATTGTCTGTCACCGAAGCCATTCTCGCCAGTTAGGCCGCTGATATGGTGGAACTCCTTGTGCCAGGCCTTCCACCTACTGCTTTTTCCTATTACTAGAAGTTCTTCACAGCTGCAGCCTTCTTCTGATTTGTCTGATCAACAGGAAAGATCCATCAGTTTTCTGGTGGAAGACAAATCCACATTTGTGGTGCCACAGAAAGTTCAAAAGACTTGTTCAATGTCAGTGTCCACTGTGCTCTGGATCAGTTTTCTGTCTAGCTTTATGATCAACCGCAATTGCAAAGAAATGGGACCGTGCCCTTGGGATTTTCATCAGTTTTTTTCTGGACAGGATTTCCATACCAGAAGCAGATAAACTGGCTTTCCTTATCTATGACTTCCCAGGGTCTAACCAATGGATTTAACCACTAACTTCCTAATGCCTCTAGGCATGCTTGACTCTGACCTTTGGAAAGATGCAATCACACCATGCCTAACCTGCTTGGGGATTCCACCAACGACATTCTTTATAAGATCCATTAGGCAGACCAGCTGCTGCTTTTGCCTGCTGAAACAGCATTTGCTGCTGCCAGATCACCTATGACTTCTGAAGGCCCCACAGGTGAAAGAGGCCACAGGTTACTGCGAGCCACACTAGCACGTCCTAGAGTGATTCTGAGCAGTGACTGATGGAAGATCTGCAACTTTCTGCTTCTTTACCAATTTTATTTCCTAATATGTCTGCACATATTTTTTAATGTCATTGCATTATTCTGTCTTTGCAAGTTATTTTTACTGTTAATGCATTTCTGATGCTTTATACCTAGACGTTAAGAGCAACTCGGTCTTATTTGTATTGCAGTTGAATCAGCCTTCATATCTGCTCTTTAAAAAAACCCAAGGAATTTCTTCAATGTTGAACACTAAACAAAAGGGTGCAGTGATAAATTCATCAAATGTGCTAGGCAGAATAGAGCTCAAAGGGTCACATTTGGTTGCTTATATGAGGTTTTTTCACATATATGAAATAGTGCTGCTGCTGCTTTCCTCTAAAAGTTAATCTCAGTTGTGCACTCAAGAAGCATACTTAAATTCTGAATAACTGCTCCTAGATGAAAGAAAAAATTGAATTTAATTTGTGAATAAACAGTGTAAGACAATGTCATTTGTGCCTTTTTTGATATTTTAAAAATAAAACATTTTGTTTCCTGTAACTGTTTTCTATTTTTCTTGTAGACTAAAATGTCCAAATGATAATATATAAAAACTTCTTAATTTTATAGAAAAATTATTTGAAAAATAAGAAAAGAAAATGCCAGAAAACTGAAAATACTGGAGCAATGAATGTTGAGTGAAATGTGTGCATTTGTAGAAAGTTTTTTTCAGAGTTTCCTACAAAGCCATTTATTTTGATTAAATGCCTTTTTTTTTGCTTTAAGACCTTCAATTTTCATTGGTACTGTTTCTTGTTTTGTTAGATATCATTGAGTCCTGCCTGCAACCAAGTCATGCACATGCAACCCTCCTATGTTTACTTTTCTTCTTAATTATCAAGGGGAGTTCAAGCTGCTGCATAGGTAAAATGGCAAAAGCATCATTGAATTTACAGGAAAAAGAGAACTGGACATTATTAACTGCTAATTTTGACTTCTTTAAACAAGGCTGAAGTCCTAAATTAAAATACAACATGTGTTACTGGATTTTAATGACAGCATAGGATGCTGCATGTGGAGAGGGTCCTGTGCTATTGAGGTCTTCTCTGGGTACTGAGCAAGAAAGCACTTTGGGGAAATTTGTGGTTACAGTATTGAATAATGTGGGAGGGGAGGCTGTGGCCTAGTTGGAATCAATTGTTCTTGTGTATAAGAACTGGTATAGTCAGAGTTTGATTAGTCTCTTCAGCCAAACCTGGTAAGCAGTCCGACAAATGACTTTAATATCTGTTCTTGTGGTAGTCTTCAGTGGTAGGAAAAATAGTTTTTCACATGTTTGACAGCCTCACATGAGAACCTCACAGCACAACTTCTGTGTGTGACTGTGATAAATTTGGCTCTGTGTAGGATTATTTCATTTGTCCCCCTCACTGATCTGAGTCCTTTTCTTCTGTCTGTTAGTTGTATTTCCATTCCACCAGTTAATACTGTGATCAGTGAGGATGAGAGAGTAATCCATCCTTTGTACAGGTCTTATGTCTTTCTTCCATCTACCTACATGTTTTCCCTAAATCCTGTGATTGCTTGGTAACTGGCAACAGAGACAGATGGAGGATGTCACACCTACATACAAATGATGAAGAAATGATGGCTGTTGGCCATTGACTTGCAGTGACAGAGGCATCTTTAACTTGTAGATCAAAGAAGGCCTTTTATGGATAGTGTCACTATCACTGGTTGCTGAAAATGGAAAAACAGATCCTCAGCTGTCATGTACTCTATCATTTATTGACTGTGCTACCGCAGCAAGCCAGTTACACAGCAAAACTATCATGTAAAACAAGTTAAGCCAAAAATATGTGAGAGACTAGGGAGGTGTAGAGTACATACTGAAAATGTCTTGCAAATCATAATATTAATATAGAAATCTGAAATTAAATATGTCTTTCAAATGGGATAAATTTTAAGGCAGTCACTGTTGTATATAGGTATTACCAGAAATCTGACTTTGAGAATAAGTGTCTACTTAATGTTTCCTCAACCGAAGTGGGTATCACAGTCAGATTCTTTGTAATACTACTGACAGATTTTATGTGGATCTAAATAATTAATTGAAGGTGTCCTCACAAAATCATAGGCTAAACTTGTAGATGCAGTCATGTCCATGTTTGTGTGACATAGGAAAAGACAGGTGATCTGGTTGCTGTTGGAAAGAGCAGCTCAAAGCACAACTATAAAAGCTGCAGTGTTGACTGCTCATAGATGTGTCCGGTAGTATCTTCCCAGAGTAATAGTTTCTTCCATTTAAAATAGTAGCTGCACTACGATTTCCCATTCATTAGTGGAAAAAAATGAAGTATGTTTGGGGGGAACAGGAGGAAAGGTAAGGTCTAAGACTTAGAATTTCCTTTAATTAATCGATTTCATTATAGAAAAATAATTGGTGAAATAGCATGAAAAAAAAGATTTGTGTCTGTGTGTGTGAAATAAATGCAAATAGATATTTTAGTTTATAGAATATATATTATCTTCCTTCTGACTACTCTGTAGTCATTTCTGTTAATTATCATCTGAAAGACTATATAGTCCACTTCTCACTGACATAAAAATGCAGTAATTCTCAGAAATTGTCCCACTGATGCCTATGAAGCTATTTGCAAGAGAAACTGCTGGCCGGAGTGAGCAAGGGCTCCATTAAAGGGTTCAAATGGAAGATACAGTTAAATTTATGTTTTCTTGATATATTCGTATTCTCTAACAGTCCTTTTGTTTAAATCCTTATTTCTTCTTCTACTTGTGTTTCTAACTCCTTCTAACACTTCCTCTGTTTTTTCCCCTTTTTTTGTTTTTCTCTTTCCTCCTCCTAATATTCCATTTTAACAAGATTTTGTGAGTCACACTGATTCCAGGCAAACAAGCTGCTGTACTGTAAAATAAATAGCCTTGAAATGCTACAAAGCAAATCACTTGCCTTCAAGATTAAGCTAAAATGTTTGCTTCAGCTTCATGTCTGAACATCCTTCCACTTAACCAGATGATAGCAGACTTTTTGCCAACAAAATATATCTTTACTAAACCAGGGCCATCTTTCAATAAGAACAGAGCAATATGATGCCCTCTGCCATCAAAACATGCCTCTAGCCCTATTTATTTATGAGGAGCTTTGTACTGGATACAAACTGATCGTGAATGTTATCCAGCTTTATATAAGACATCACATGGTATTGGTAATCTGATACAGGGTTTTAAATGGATAGCGACACTGCCAGTTTTAAGTGCCAGCATTTTTTTTTCCTTTTGCTATCAAGAGGTATAGCATGTACTGCTAAGAAATGCTCCAGCCTTCTCTGGATTTACACTTCCTGCAGAAGAATTGCTATGCCTTTATTTTGCCGTTTATTCTTCCGAACAAAATAAACTGTCTAGTATTCTCTGATGCAGCATCCTGGAAACAGATTGTTGTAGGAAGAATAGTCTACATTTTACTCCTTGCTCCCAAATACAACTTTTCACAAGCTTGTATTTCAATATCTTTTTGCTGTGTGTTTATTAAAATAGCTACACTTTACTCTTACGGGTCTGAGGAGTCTTAAAAACCAGATACGGTTTCAGACAAGAAATATTGATCTTCTTGGTGTTTATTCTTGTAGAATTAAATTTGATCACCTATACCTGTATTTGTAAACCAAGAGAATCAGCTTTATTTCTGGATTAGCTATATAATTGACATTCCCTCCATGCAGGCATGGAAAAATCTAACCTGGTATGAGAAACCTGAAGCGTGACTAACATCCTGAATTTTTGCTTTGCAACATAATCTAGAGGATGGACAAGCATTAACATGGAAAATCTAGCCTCTTTTTCCCCAGAGGGCACCTTTGCATTATTGTAGCTGAAATGCTTCATGTACTGTATCACTTTTATCTGAAAGCAAAAATCTGATCAACATTTGTTTGAGTATTTTAAAGGTAAGGATAACAGCTTTAATCATTCTCTTGAATCCCTAGTTTCTTAAATCATTTTAGAAAAGTTAAACTAAGATTCTGGAGCTGGTCTGTGCATACTTGAAGGAAGGAAATTTGACTAATTAGTGCTTGAATTACTAGAAAGCAGGTGTGGGAAAGAGTAAGTCAGAGGGATGTCAAAAACAACAAGAAGGGCTTCTTCAACTACATCAGCAGCAAAAGGAAGGCTAGGGACAATGTGGGGCCGCTGCTGAATGAGGAGGCTGTCCTGGTGACGGAGGATGCAGAGAGGCAGAGCTACTGAATGCCTTCTTTGCTTCAGTCTTCAGTGCCAAGGCAGGCCCTGAGGAATCCCAGGCCCCGGAGGAAAGAGAAGAAGCCTACAGAGAGGACGACTTTCCCTTGGTCGAGGAGGACTGTGTGAGGGATTGCTTAAGCAATCTGGACATCCACAAATCCATGGGCCCCGATGGAATGCACCCACGAGT